>Ga0222749_10000211_pt1 | contig 37652 bp, 30 predicted proteins | sample IncBWH2Mmetat_FD_197234 | JGI IMG/M metagenome (GOLD analysis project Ga0222749, IMG submission 197234) | Metatranscriptome of lab incubated forest soil microbial communities from Barre Woods Harvard Forest LTER site, Petersham... | ecosystem: Environmental > Terrestrial > Soil > Temperate... | reverse complement strand
TATGGGCCTGCTGGATGAAGTAGTTCAACAGCGTCTCGGTGACTTTGAAGTCGGCGATGACGCCGTCTTTCGTGGGCTAGATGGCGACGATGTTACCGGGCGTGCGGCCCAGCATCTCTTTGGCTTCTTTGCCGACGGCCTCAACCTCACCGGTCAATTTATTGATGGCGACGATAGAAGGTTCGTTGACGACAATGCCCTTGCCCTTGGCATAGACCAATGTGTTGGCCGTTCCCAAATCGATGGCCAGGTCACTGGAGAACATACTAAAAAGGGAACGAAAGTTATTAACCTTCGAATTCTGCGAGTGAAATCCGTTTGATGACATACTGATAGCTTCTTTATACTCCAATTTCTGTTGCTTAAAACATCAATCTGAGAGGTTTGACGCACTTCAGTGCTGTGTCCTGGCTAAAAAGCTCGCCGGGAACCATGCTCACCAAAACCTCACCCTGCATCTAAGGTCTTCGCCCCAGCCTTTGGCAGAGCGGAAGTGTCATCGTTGGCAAAACAGGCAATCTTATTGAATCACAACTTTTTTGGTTTGGGTGGCCACGCCGCCTTTTTCGTTCTGGGCGGTGATGGTAATTACGTTTTCCCCGGAAGGCAGCGGCGGAGTGAAGTAGGTAAAGCTGCCGTCTGAGGCAATCACCGGCACCTGCTCCCCGTTAACCATGACCCGGGCGCCCTGCTGGGTGTTCCCTTTAATCTCAATGACGTGCTGGTGTTGGATAAGCTGGCTTACTTCCAACGCCAGGGATATACCTTCAGTCCCTTTGGCCACGATGCTGAACACGCTGGCATCGCTGGGAATGGACTCATGGCCATTTTCATCTACCGATAGCACCTGCCAGTAGTATTTGCCCTCTTCCAGGCCGTTGACCTTCCAATTTGTGTTCTCAATCTTGGTTTCTTTCTCGACGGAAGAAAAATAGGGGTTGCGGGAGACACGCACATGATAGGTAGTGATGCCCTCCACCGGGGTCCAGCTCAAATCCGCGGACCGGGCATTCGACGTGACAAAAATGGGCATCATGTTGGCCGGAGCCAGCAGCACAGGCGGGGCCACCTCTTTTTTCTTGGCGAAGGTCTGATTTTCCGAGTCAATGACTACCTTCTCGAAGGGAGCCACCTTTTCAGTGACTCCTCCTATCTTGAAGGTGCCTTCGCCCTTGGTCACCAGCACCTCAGGATTATTGCCGTGTTTGGAGGCCTGCAAGGCGCTATCGCGGCCCAGCGTCGTGGAGGTCTGATCAATCTTTACCTGCTGAGTGGAAGGAATCTCGCCGGTATTGAGCGCGATGTTGCCCGTATTCACGCGTACGGAGACTTCATTTTGCTGGGCGGCGTTGGTCGTGCTCTCTTCAATGGTCACCAGCGAATCCTGCTGGATGAGGTAGGTGCTGCCGTCGGCAAAGGCCAGCTTGGCAATGCCTGCGGCATCGGTCTTTACAACGTCACCCTGCTCCAGGGGCAGGCCATAATCCGCTTTGACCCAGACACCGGGGTTGCTCACCCTTCTCACGCTGACCGTGCCGTCAATGTTGGTGAAGTGGGCCTGGGTGGAAGGACCTTGCGGGGTGTTATCGCCCGTGCCGGTTCGGCCCAGCATGCCGTTGACTTTCTCTTCCACCTTATTAATGACCGAGTTGCTGAAGCTGGGAAAGATAAAGAAGGTAGCAAGCGCGCCCGCCGCAACCAACCCGAGCACTGCCATCAGGACACTGCGATAGGTCACAGTGGTCCAGTCAACATGAATTCCGCCTTTTTTAATGTCGGCCACAGGCTTAGAAATTCGCGGGAATTGCAAGCAGAGTAACACAACATATGGCGGTCGAAAAGTGAGTATTTCGGTGAAATGTAAAGAAATGTCTCACCACAAGGGGGATTGGGTCATTGAGTCATTAGGATCATTTTAGGACTGTCATCCTGAGCCGCGTATTTTGCGGCGAAAAGCTTTTGCCTTCCTTTGCATCCCTTCGTGTCCTTTGCGGTTAAATCTTTATCCTTGGAACTTGCACCTGAGACCTTGGACCTGTTTTCTTAATCCGCGCTGATCCGCGTCCATCCGCGGCGAAAAGCCTTTGCCTTCCTTTGTGTTCCTTCGTGTCCTTTGTGGTTAAAATGTCTTCCCGTGAAATCAAAATTGATCGTCCGTTCCCTCTTCTTCGCCCTGGTGATGGCAGCGCTGATTTTTGTTCCTGCCGGCTCGCTGAAGTTCTGGCAAGGATGGGTATTCATGGCAATCTTTTTCGGCACCACGATCGCGAGCACGATCTATTTTTACCGGCGTGACCCTGGGTTGATAGAGCGCCGCATGCAGACCCAGGAAAAAGAGCCCACCCAGAAACTGATCATGGGTGTAGTCAAGCTGGTCTTTCTGGTCTCCATGATGCTTCCCGGATTGGATTACCGCTTCGGCTGGTCACACCACGCCAGGGGCCCAATGCCGTTATGGCTGACCATCGTCTCCCAGGCGATGGTGCTCGCCGGATATCTCGTGATCCTGTGGGTCATGAAAACCAACAGCTTCGCCTCCAGCATCGTTGAGGTAAGCGCCGATCAGCGTGTGATCTCGAGCGGTCCGTACGCGATTGTCCGTCATCCCATGTATCTGGGCGGCGTAGTACTGTTGTTCTTTACCCCGCTTGCCCTGGGATCGTATTGGGCGCTGCCGGGATTTCTGCTGATCATCCTGCTGATCGTCTTTCGCCTGCTCAACGAAGAAAAAGTCCTAAGCAACCAGTTGCCCGGATACGCGGAATATTGCCAGCAAACACGCTATCGGTTGATTCCGGGGATTTGGTAACTTGGAAGCATCGCTCCAGCCTTCATTAACAAAGAAAATTTTTGTAGTTGAAAACAGCCTAAAATTGACCGGCGAAGTAGTATCTTGAAGTTCCGCGCCGCAGATTTCCCTCTCCCCCACCGGCACGGGTCGGCAAAGGCATAGAGTTTCGAATCCAAAAGGTATCAGCACAACCGATTCAGACGGAGAGGGAGAAATATGAATCTCAAAACAGCGTTGGGGCTTTTGTTGACGGCGCTTGCCGTCGTGATACCAGTCACCCTTTGGCATCTTGAACTGACTTACGGATTCCCGTCTGGTGTGATCCTGATGTTTGTTCTGGCAACGGTATCCGCTTTCCTGACCTACCGGGGTGCGCGTACCGCGCGGAACTGGATTTTGGGCTCGCTCATCATAGTCTGCGATTGTATGCTTGTGGTGTTTTCTTTGATGCTGTTCAGCGGCGAGCCACACAACATGATCTCAGCTAATGAGAGTAGTGCCGCCTTCACGTTGCGTCTGCTGGCGACGGCCAACGCTGACTACGCCAAGCACAACCAGCATTACGCGAGCAACCTGCGAGAACTCGAGGGATCGGAGACCTTGCAAAACTCGGGTGCTCCAGACCTGGTGGAAGAGGTAATCAAAAAGGGCTCCGCAGTCGGATACATTTTCAATTACCCAACCCCATCCGCCGCCGGCTTTCAGATTACCGCTTCGCCGCAGAAGCCAGGCAAAACTGGTAACAAGTTTTTCTACACCGACCAGGACCTTGCGATCCACTACGACCAGATCAAACCGGCAACCGCCCAGAGTCCAACGATAGGGGACTAAGCCGGAAAGGCTTTTCGCCGGATGAACGCGGATCAGCGCGGATTACAAACCTGCTGATTGGTACCAATCTGATATCAAAACCTTGCTTTCCTTGGAAACTGCAGGTCATCATAGAGAAGCAGTTGCCGGCGGCCAGTTGCCGGTCCACGGCAAGCCGGGACAGGTTGCCAGTAAAGACAACTGCAAGAGAACGAATACAGCATTTGAGAGTGCTGGGATTCATAACCCTTTAGGTTCTTTGAAAATTCATTGCGATCAGGGATTCTGAGGCTCTTCTCTGTGTCTCTGTGTCTCCGTGGTGAAAAAGAGCACTGAAGACTGAGTACCGAGTACTGCTACTAGCAGCAAGTCCCCCGCGCCAAGTCGCTTTTCGCCAGTAATGACGCGGCTCAGACGCGGTTTTGGGACTCAAAAACACCTGCCAGCAAGTGGGGGGTGGGTCTCCCACAATCTTCTGGAAAATCAGCGTTGATCCGCGTTAATCCGTGGCGAAAGTCTTTTGCTTTTCTCTGTGTCTCCGTGGTGAAAAAGAGCACTGATGGGTGTGCAAAATTGCACAGTATTCATTCCTTTGCGTTGGCACAATCGTGCCCGCATGAAGAAAAATGAAGTCCCCGCAAAGCGGATATTAGCAATCCGCTGTCCCACCTGTGGAGCAAAGCCCGGCGAAAAATGTGAACTCGGTACTGGCCAACCGCGCAAGACACCGCATCGAGACCGCCGCCTGGCGGCTAACTGCAAGACTACTTCCCTCCCCCGCCTTATCTCGTTGACTGCGCATGACTTAATTGCGCATTGACTACTCCAAGTAATGGGGGTGGGGGAAGTAATCCCCCGCCTCCCCCCCGCCTTCATACGCGGCGAAAGGTCTTTGCGGTTGCTTTTGCTGAGGACTGGGGACTGCACCAGAGACGCCAATCCCGCCGATGATGTACGATAAATAGTTCGAGGATACATTCTGCTCTGCACTGGTTGCAGCGCCCAACATCATTACATCCCCCCGGCAAGGACAAGCTATGGCTACCCCAAAAATCTATCGCAATTATATTAACGGTGAGTGGGTCGAGGCCCGCACCGGGCAGACGTTTGAGAACCTGAATCCGGCCGACACCAGCGACGTGGTCGGCATCTTCCAGCGTAGCGGCAAAGACGACGTTGACGCGGCGGTCACGGCCGCCAAAGTTGCCTTCGAGAAGTGGCGACTGGTGCCGGCCCCGCACCGGGCAGAGGTCATCTTTCGTGCGGGCGAGATCCTGCTGGAACGCAAGGAAGAATATGCCCGCGACATGACCCGCGAAATGGGCAAGGTCCTGAGCGAGACCCGCGGCGACGTGCAGGAAGCGGTGGATACGGCCTACTACATGGCCGGTGAAGGCCGGCGTATGTTCGGGCAAACCGTGCCCTCCGAGCTGCCCAACAAATTTGCCATGTCGGTGCGCATGCCGGTGGGCGTGTGCGGCATGATTACGCCGTGGAACTTTCCTATGGCCATCCCGTCGTGGAAGCTGTTGCCGGCGCTGGTCTGCGGCAATACCTGCATCATCAAGCCGGCGGAAGATACTCCGCTTTCCACCTTTAACCTGGTGCAGGCGCTGGTTGAGGGCGGGCTTCCCAAGGGCGTGGTCAACATTGTGACCGGCTTCGGGGAGGAATGCGGCGCGCCACTGGTGGTACATAAGGACGTCCGCGCAATTTCGTTTACCGGGTCAAGCGAAGTTGGACGCATAGTGGGCGAGGCCGCGGCGCGCAGCTTCAAACACTGCTCGCTCGAAATGGGCGGGAAGAACGCGATGATTGTGCTGAAAGACGCCAACATTGATCTTGCAGTGGATGGCGCGGTGTGGGGAGGCTTTGGCACGACCGGCCAGCGCTGCACTGCATCGAGCCGCGTGATTGTGCAGAAAAGTATCTACGACGAATTCATGGATAAGTTTCTCGACCGCGTGCGCAAGCTCAAAGTCGGCAATGGGTTGGATGAGTCGACAGGGATGGGTCCGCAGATCAATGAGCAGCAACTCCAGACTGCGCAGAAATACGTGGAGATCGGCAAGAACGAAGGCGCCAAACTTCTGTACGGCGGCCACCGCTTAAACGGCGGGGCGTATTCCCAAGGCTGGTTCCATGAGCCGACGGTGTTTGGCGACGTGGGTCCGAAGATGCGGATTGCGCAGGAAGAGATCTTTGGGCCGGTGGTGGCCGTGATTCCCTGCGAAAGCTTTGAAGATGCCATTGCAATCTCAAACGACGTGCAGTATGGGCTCTCTACATCTATCTATACCCACGATGTCAACAAGGCCTTCGTGGCCAGCCGCGATCTCGACGCGGGGATAACTTACGTCAACGCTCCCACCATCGGCGCGGAAGTGCACTTGCCCTTCGGCGGCACCAAACAAACCGGCAACGGACATCGCGAAGGCGGACAAGCAGCCATTGATTTCTACAGCGAGTGGAAATCGGTGTATGTTGATTATTCCGATAAATTGCAGCGCGCACAGATAGACAGAACTGAGTAGAAGGACAAAAACCACGAATGATTATTGGTGTTCCTAAAGAAGTCAAAGACAACGAAGCACGAGTGGGCATTGTGCCTGCGGGTGTAAAAGCGCTGGTGGATGCCGGCCACCAGGTCCTCGTCCAAACCAAGGCGGGCGAGGGCTCTTCCCTGCCTGACAGCGACTATCAACATGCCGGCGCCGAGATCGTAGGCACGGAGAAGGAAGTCTGGGGCCGGGCGGAGATGGTGGTCAAGGTCAAGGAGCCGATCGCGCAAGAGATTGGGTTCTTCCGCGAGAACCTGGTGCTGTTTACGTACCTGCACCTCGCGCCCATTCCCGATTTGACCAACGAGCTGCTCAAGAAAAAAGTTACCGGCATCGCCTACGAGACCGTCACCGATAGACAAGGCACGCTGCCGCTGTTGACGCCGATGTCCGAGGTCGCAGGACGCATGTCGGTGCAGGTAGGCGCGACGTATCTAGAGAAAGAACGAGGCGGGCGCGGCGTATTGCTGGGCGGAGTCCCAGGAGTGCCGCCGGCGACGGTTACGATCATCGGTGGAGGCATTGTGGGCACGCACGCGGCCAAGATTGCCCTGGGCATGGGGGCCAACGTCACCATCATTGATCTAAATCTGAATCGGCTGCGCGAACTCGACGACATTTTTGGCGGACGCCTGCACACCCTGGCATCCAATTTTTATTCGATTGCCAAGTCCACCGCCGAGGCTGACCTGGTGATTGGCGGCGTGCTCATTCCCGGCGCGTCGGCTCCCAAATTGGTCACCAAACACATGGTCTCGAAGATGAAGAAAGGCGCCGTGATCGTAGACGTCGCCATTGATCAGGGCGGATGCGTCGAAACCGCCCGGCCCACGACCCATAGCAATCCTTCGTATGTCGTGGACGGCGTGGTGCACTACTGCGTGACCAATATGCCGGGCGCTGTGCCGCATACCTCCACGCTGGCACTGACCAACGCAACCTTCCCTTATGTCATGAAGCTGGCACAGCACGGTGCTGAGGCCGCCATCAAGGCCGATAGCAGCATTCGCGCGGGAGTGAATACCTATCAGGGCAATGTCACCTACGCCGCCGTTGCCCAGTCGCAAGGCAAGCCCTGGAAAGACGTAATGGCCTTGTTGGGATAAATTGTTTGCCGCAACGCGCCCGCCTGCGGCAGCGAAGAGGTGGCTCGGAACCATCGGCTCTTGTATCATGTTCGCTTTGATTCCTTTTCAGGAGCAGTGCCCAATGATTCGCCGAAGTATTCTTGTTTTGCTCGTTGTGTTTCTCGCCTCACTTTCTTTCAGCCAATCGAAAAAGCAAACTTCGCAGCAAGCATCAACGCAGACCTCAACGGGCGCGATTGATGAGAAGCTGTTCGGCGCAATGCGCTGGCGGCAGGTCGGGCCGTTTCGCGGAGGCCGCGTGCTGGCCGTTACCGGCGTCCCCGGCGAACCCAATGTCTTCTATTTCGGCGGGGCTTCCAGCGGGATTTGGAAGTCCAGCGACGCGGGCGCGAATTGGGAGCCGATCTTCGACAAAGAAGGGACCGCTTCCATCGGCAGCATCGCGGTCTCGTCCTCGGACCACAACATCATTTACGTTGGCACCGGCGAAGCCTGCATTCGCGGCAATATCACTTACGGCAATGGCGTCTACAAATCGCTGGATGGCGGCAAGAGCTGGAAGAACATCGGATTAAAAGATACGCAGCACATTGGCGCGGTTGTAATTGATCCCAAGAACGCGAACATTGTTTTTGTCGCGGCCCTGGGTCACGCCTACGGGCCGAATGACGAGCGCGGCATCTTCCGCACTACCGATGGCGGCGCCACATGGCAGAAGGTCCTGTTCAAGGACAGCAAAACCGGCGCCATTGACGTTGTGTTTGATCCGAACAACTCCAACACACTCTTTGCCGCGCTGTGGGAGGTGGTGCGCACGCCCTGGAGTCTGAGCAGCGGCGGGCCGGGCAGCGGGCTCTACAAATCCACCGACGGCGGCAGCACATGGAAGCGCCTGGAAGGCCACGGTTTGCCGGCCGACATTATGGGCCGCATTGGGGTTTCTGTTTCTGGCGGGGATTCCAGCCGCGTCTATGCGCTGATCGAGGCCAAAGATGGCGGGCTCTATCGCTCCGATGATGCGGGCGAAAGCTGGATCCGCATGAACGAAGATGGACGCCTGCGCCAGCGGGCTTGGTATTTCAGCCATATCTTTGCCGATCCCAAATCAACCGACACGGTTTATCTGCTCAATACCGGAATGTTCCGCTCGACCGATGGCGGCCGGACTTTTAACCTGCTGCCGGCGCCGCATGGCGATCATCACGGCCTGTGGATTGATCCGGATAATCCGCAGCGCATGATCAACGGCAACGACGGCGGCGCAACCGTCTCCACCGATAACGGTAAGACCTGGAGCACGGAGTACAACCAGCCTACGGCGCAGTTCTACCACGTGATCACCGACAATCGCTGGCCCTACTACATTTACGGCGCGCAACAGGACAACTCAACCATAGCAATCAAGAGCTACGACGACGATGGCATTATCGGACGGCAGGATTGGTACGAAGTCGGCGGCGGCGAAAGCGGATACATTGCGCCTTATCCGCCCGATCCGAACATCGTCTATGCCGGGGCTGAGTATGTGACCACGCGCTTCGACAAACGCACCGAGCAGGCGGTGGATATCTCTGTGCTGCCGCTCGATCCCTCGGGCAACGGGGCAGAAAAGCTGGAGCACCGCTTCCAGTGGACTTCGCCGCTGTTTATTTCGCCCCACGATCCGAACACGCTGTACAACGCGGGCGAGATATTGTACAAGTCCACCGACGGAGGACAGAGCTGGAATGCGATCAGCCCCGACCTGACGCGTAACGATAAATCGAAGCAGAAGCCCTCGGGCGGGCCGATCACGCTGGATATCACCAGCGTGGAATACTACGACACCATCTTCGCCGCGGCGGAATCTCCGGTACAGAAAGACCTGCTGTGGGTGGGTACAGACGACGGCGTGGTGCAGGTCTCGACCGATGGCGGAAAGAACTGGTCGAATGTCACGCCCAAAGATCTACCCGAGTGGAGCATGATCAGCATCATCGAGCCTTCGCACTACGATGCGGGCACGGCTTACATCGCGGTGGACCGCCACAAGCTGGACGATTTGCATCCGTTTATTTATCGCACACGCGACTTCGGCAAAAGCTGGGCCAAGATCGCGAGCGGTATTTCGGAAGGCTCTTACGTCCGTTCGGTGCGCGAAGACCCGGTGCGCAAAGGCCTGCTGTTTCCCGGAACCGAGACTGGCGGGTTCTTCTCAGTAGATGATGGTGAGAGCTGGCAGACGCTTAAGATGAACTTGCCGCCCGTCCCGATTCATGACCTGACCATTCATCAGGATGATTTGGTCGCAGCTACGCATGGGCGCTCGTTCTGGGTGCTGGATAACATCACTCCGCTGCGGCAGATTGACTCGAGTTCGGCCAATGCGGAGATGATCCTGTACAAACCCCAGGCGGCGATACGCCTGCACTATCCCGATCAGATCGAGAAGCGTGGCCCGCTGGGCGACGATCCTCCGCTGGGGGCGATCATTGATTACTACTTCAAGACCGCTCCCAAGGACGAAGTCAAGCTGGAGATCCTCGACAGCAATGGCAAGGTGGTGCGTAGTCTCTCTAGCCATGAGAAGAAAGAATTTGAGCAGCCGCCGGAGTGGCCCGACCAGGTGAAAGAAGTCACCACCATTCCCGCTAGCGCAGGCATGAACCGCTATGCGTGGAACCTGCGCTGGGAAACGCCGGTCAAGATTCCAGGAGCTTTCTACAGCGGCACCGGACCTCGCGGCCCGCTTGCACTACCGGGAAACTATACCGTGAAGATCACAGTCGGAATCCAGAGCCAGACGCAGCTGTTTGAGATTGTGATTGATCCGCGGGTCAAGAGCATCAACTCAGCCGACCTGCAAAAACAATTTGACCTGCAGATGCAGGTGCGGCAGGCAAACGCTGAGCTGCACCGCGCGGTAAACCAGATTCGCGAACTGCACGCCGCGCTGAAGGCGCTGCATCCAAGGCTGGAAACTGATCCCAAGTTCAAGCCGCTGCTGGAACAAGCCGACGCGCTCGACAAAAAAGTAACGCCGGTAGAAGAAGAGCTGATCCAGGTAAACATGAAGGGTTCAGAGGCGAATCTGGCATTTCCAGATATGCTTAATGAGCTGTTCGATAGCTTCACCTCAAGCCTTGAATCCGGCGATGGCGCCCCGACGCAGCAACAATATGAAGTTTTCAAGAAGCTGAGAGGAAAGCTTGATCAGCAACTCGAGGCCTGGAAACAGGTTTTGGCTTCCGACGTGCCGGCCTTCAATGAGCAGGTCAAGAAAACTGATATTCCGGTGCTTTACTTGCCTTCGGCTACTGGGGAGTAAGCAGCACAAATTGGAGGGCCGCTCCAAAACCATTTTATGCAACCACTTTAGTTTTCATCCTCAGGCCCGCCGGCAATTTGCCAGGCAAAGGCGAACGGTGTCTGGAAAGACGCGTTATTAATCTTTATCTTCTTCCAGCATCTTCTTGCCCTCGGCCAGAAGTTTCTTCTGCTCGGGGGTGACGGCGGGATATTTTAGATTGAGTGATTTTAATGTGGAGACGATCACATCGGCGACCACCACACGCGTGTACCACTTGTGATCGGCTGGGACAAAATACCACGGCGCCCATTCGGTGCTGGTGTGGTTGAACATGGCTTCGTAGGCGCTCATGTATTTGTTCCAATGCTTGCGCTCGGTCAGATCGGAGAGGGCAAATTTCCAGTTCTTCTCCGGGGTCTCGATGCGATTGAGGAGCCGTTTCTTCTGCTCTGCCTTGGATAAGTTGAGGGCGAACTTCAGGATGACCACACAATTGCGCTCGAGGTAGCGTTCAAAGTTGTTGATCTCTTCGTAGCGGGTCTTCCACAGGGCCTTGGTATCTTCACTGATGCCTTCCCTTTCCAGAACCTCGCGATGCACGCGCGCCACCAGCACCTCTTCGTAGTAGGAGCGGTTGAAAATCCCGATGAATCCGCGCTCGGGCAGCACCTTGTGGCCCCGCCACAGATAATCGTGGTGCAGTTCTTCTTCGGTGGGCTGCTTGAAGCTGGTCACGCGTACGCCCTGAGGGTTGATTCCCGACATCACATGCTTGATGACGCTGTCTTTGCCGGCGGTATCCATGCCCTGAAACAGAACCAGAAGCGCGCGTTGGCGGCAGGCATAGAGCACGTCTTGCAGTTCGGCCATGTGCTGGATGTCGGCCGCCAGTTTGCTCTCTGCATCCTCTTTATTTTTGAAGCCGTCGGTTGTGGCGGAATCATAGTCGGTAATCTTGATCTTCCCCGATGGAGGGATGCGGAATTGTTCGTAATTCATCTTTAGTGCGCTCCTTGGGACTGCGCTCCTTGGGCAGGTAATTGTCTCATTGAGCACAGCCGGGAAAGAAGAACTGTGTCAACACAAGATAGTTCTCAAGATTTCGACAGGCGATATTTTTTATAGTCTCAAAACGGCACTGACCCATTTTGGAATTCACAAGTGATATCAAAACCGCATTTTTGCAGTAATTTCATAGCCGTGTTTCCCTATCGTGTCGTCTAATAGTTATATCAACGTAAGTATCTGGATGTTACTTGTAAATTAGGAAGAACCTGTAACAGCAAGCAACGTCCACTCCAGTTTCTTCTTCAGTCGTGCGCGATTTTTGACCGGGCCTCATTGTAGTCAGCTTCAACTCGGCCTTCCGCGTACATGCAAGTTTTTGCCTCTCGGTCATTCATAGGATGTAGATGCTTCCAGGGACATTCCTGCCTTGCGCGGGATTATGTCCACACCAAGTAAACCCTTAACGGGCGCTACGGTGTAAAAAGCGCCCAGAAATGGAAGATTGAATATGCAACCCAGAAAAGTAATCAGCGGAGCTGCATGTATCTATAGATATTTATTGCTAGCTCTTTTGGCTGTCTCAGCGTTTTCCATCCCCAGCCATGCTCAAGCAACTACGGCACAATGTGTTTCAGTCGCCGTTCCAGCCGGTTGGGTCTCCATAGCCTATTCAACAGACTCTGCGTGTGGCTCAGGAATAAACAACAAAAGGACCATTGAAGACATTGCAACCATTCCTACGTACGGCGTGATGGTGCTGGCGTGTAGCGATGGCCTGCCGGTACCGCCCGGTTGGGGTATCAGCGATGGTAGGACGCAAAATTTTAATTGCGGCAGCTCTGGAAACAATCAACACACTCTTATCAACCTCAACAACGCACCGCAAGATGCAAGGACGCTTGTGTGCTTTAATAGCGCCATTCCTACAGGCTGGGTCATAACCGATACACCGACCGACAACACCGTTTGTGGTCAAGTAGGGTTTGGCAATCAACGGTCTATCCTCAATGTCAATATAGAGCCCTTCCACCAACAAGAGACTATTTGCAGTATCACACCGGCAATCCCCCCGGGATGGACGGTGATCAGCACAGGGACAAGCACCACGATGTGCGTAGGCAGGATCGGAGACACTGCGGCTATCGAAACAATACAAAACCAAAATAACCCACCACCCCCCGGCGATTTTTCAATCTGGGCAAGCCCGACATCCATTAGAGCCGTACAGGGAAGCAATGCCTCTTTGACTGTATTCATTGACCGCACGCAAGGGTTCAATGGGGCCGTCACATTAAGCGCTTCCGGATTGCCGAGCGGCGCCAGCGCAAGCTTCAATCCCAATGGCACAACCGGCAACTCTTCCACGATGACGGTAACGGCAAATGCGGGCATTCCGAGCGGAGGGTTCTCGGTGACTATTACCGGAGTAAGCGGATCTCTGAATCACAGCACGACGATCTCGGTAACGATCGGCTATCCCCGCATCGGCTACCTTGATAACAGTGGAAACCTCTATGTGAAAGAAGGCACGGTCCTTGCGCCTTGGGTTCTGGAATACACTGGCGTGACGCAGTTCGCTATCAATGGAAGCCGCATCGGAGTCATTGATGGCAGCGGCACCCTGCTCGTCAAAGAAGGAGACCTCACCGCTCCTTGGGTCACCGAAAACTATGGCATAACCCAATTCGCGCTCAATGGAAGCCGTATTGGAACCCTCGATGGCAGCGGCACCTTGAACGTCAAAGAGGGAGATCTCTCTGGTCCGTGGGTTACCGAATATTATGGCGTGACCCAATTCCAACTCAATGGAACTCGCATTGGCATCATCCCCAATGACGGCAGCAATGCCCTGCTAGTCAAAGAAGGAGACCTCACCAGCGGCTGGGTTGACGAATACAATGGCGTGACCCAATTCCAACTCAATGGAACCCGCATTGGCATCATCCTCAATGACGGCAGCAATGCCCTGCTGGTCAAAGAGAACAGCCTCTACGACCCCTGGGTAACTGAATACTATGGCGTAACTCAATTCCAACTCAATGGAACCCGCATTGGCATCATACCCAATGACGGCAACAATTCCCTGCTGGTCAAAGAAGGAGACCTCACCAGTGGCTGGGTTGACGAATACGATGGCGTGACCCAATTCCGGCTTGATGGAACTCGCATTGGAATCATCCTCAGTGACGGCAGCAACGCTCTGCTGGTCAAAGACAACACTCTCTATGACCCCTGGGTAACTGAGAGCACAAACGTGGCGCAGTTTGCACTTGATAACGGCAACCGCGTTGGGTTATTGCGGGTTGGTGGCAATCTTCTGGCCAACGAAGGGGGGCTATCTGCCGACCTCAACTTCGAGGCATCGGGCGTAACTCAATTCGCTTTTACTCACTAACAACAGGTTACTGGAGTGATGGCCCAGGTGATGCAACTATCACCTGGGCCTTTTTCGTCTCTGAAGGCGGCGACTGATTTGCATCAGGCCACGGCAGCAAGCTTGGGCATCTTTTGTTTGAGCTTCAGAACGGGCGCGAAAAGATCACCCGATTTTTCCACTCTCTTCAGCACTTGATCGGCGGTGAACAGCAACAGCTCGGGGTCTTGCTTTTTCAGGCAGCGCGCAACTTCATCCCAGATCACGGGAGTAGAAACCGTAGGATGCTCTTTGGCGCGCAACGAATAGACGCAGACGGTTGTCTTGTGCTGGTCGTTCTGGCTCCAATCCACAAAAACTTTGTTGGTCCGTAAAGACTTCTTCATCTCTGAAACGACCAATTCCGGATGCTCGCGCTCCAGCTTACGGGCCAGTTCGTGGGCAAAGGGCTTGGTCTGGTCGTAAGTAGCTTTGGTATTCAACGGCAGATAAACTTGCAATCCCTTGGAGCCGGAGGTCTTGGGAAAAATTTCAAGCTGCAGCGAAGTGAAAAATTCTTTCAGCCGCAGCGCGACCTGGCAGCAGTGCACGATGGTGGCAGGCGGTCCAGGATCGAGGTCGAAGACCATCATAGTCGGCCGCGAAACATCTTTGGCGAGCGAGAGCGAGGTGTGCAATTCGATATTGGCCAGGTTCGCCGCCCAGACCAGAGTGGCGACGTCTTGCGCCATGCAGTAATCCATCCAGCGCTGGTTGCCTTCGCTCCAGATGCGCGCGGTCTGGACCCAATCGGGACGATGCTTAGGACAGTTCTTTTCATAAAAAAACATGCCGCCCACGCCATTGGGATAGCGCTTCATGGTCAGCGGACGTCCGCGCAAGTGGGGCAGCAAAACCGGCGCGATGCGCATGTAATAGTCAATGAGCTCGCCTTTGGTGAAACCATCGGCAGGATATAAAACTTTGTCGAGATTAGAAACGCTTAACTTGCGGCCCTGGATTTCGATGATGGAAGTATTTTTCGCCATAGACAAAGTCCCGCTGGATTAGATGCGTCAGCCCCGAAGGATACTCCTCTTAATAAACAAGTTATCGCTTGCGGGCTCCGGACCCTACACGCCCCTTGTATTCAAACGTGGGTGTTGCCCAGCAATTGATCTACAAGTCGAGCAATGCAGACCAGCATTCCAAAACTTGAAGCCTGATACTCCTGATTAGACCCTAACCAAAAATTGAAAGTGAAAGGATGTTAGCTCATGAGATCACACACATTGCTGTGTTTCTTGTTCATTGTGCTGGTCTGCTCCGTTTCGGCGTCTGCAATCGCTGTCTCGGTTAGCAGCCCGGCAAACAACTCCAACATCACCTCTCCTGTAAACATCAGTGCATCGGCAACCCCTACTTCCGGTTTTGTCATTACCGGGTGGCACATTTATGTAGACAGCAACCTTGATTCGTACAGCCCCGGCGCTGTCAATGCAATCAATACCAATCTTACGATCGCCGATGGCACTCATACTGTCATTGTGCGCGCCTGGGACAGCTCGGGCGCGTTTGCCTCCCAGACTCTCAGCCTCACCGTAACCACATCCCCCCAAACCGTAACTATCACAGCTCCGGCGAATAATTCCAATCAGAACAATTCGGTGCTGGTGACCGCCTCCGCGGTCTCTCCATCGGCGATTGACCATCTCGAGGTCTGGGATGCAACCTACGGCGCCAAGCTCGGGGACTCGCCCGGAAATACGGTTAATACTGCCTACAATCTGGCCCAGAATGGGTCGCACACCATCGTTGTCCAATCGATCAGCAGTGGCACCTTCCAGATCCTGGCGAAGAGCCAGGTGATCGTGACAGTCAACGGAACTTCCTCGGGCTGTATCAACTCAGCAAACGTGTACTGCGACTTCGATAACTCTTCGAATGTATGGAGTGTGGACAAACGAGCTGCGCAGGGGCCGGGGTCCACTCAACCCGTGGTAGCTGGTTACAATCACCCCGACAACAAGTCCGTCAAGTTCTACGAGACGGACATCGGATACTCAAATGTACTCTTCGGCCAAGAAGCTCCCCAGTCTTCATGGAATACCTCCAGCGAGGAGGACTTCTGGACCCTGGACGAGTCTGTTAATGTGTTCAACCCTGCTGGAACCCAGGCTTTTGAGACCGATGCCCAGTATGTCTGGAAGAACGCGTGGACGATGTTCTACACCGAGTGCGACCTTACGCAGGGATACTGGAACGTCTACGGCGGGGATGTCAACGGCGGGGGAACCTGGCAGCCGCTCGACGGCACGACGAAAGATGCCAATAGCAATATACCTCCTCTGCTTACTTGTTCCCGCGACGGTAGTGACTCAATGAAGAATGGCCTGCAAGCGGGATGGCACCACATTGTGTGGAAGTTCCAGCGGTCGCCCGAGGGATTTGCGATTTTCCATTCTTTCGCCTTCGACGACAAGGCCGAGGTTTTGTTGAATAATTATGCTCCTACAACATTCCATCGCACCGTTACGTGCTGCGACGGCGACTTCGGCGCGCTGATCCAGTTAGGTGGTGTCTCAAGCAAGATATTTGACAACAATTCAAACATTTCTCGCGACATCGGCGTTAATGTCACCGCGCAGAAAGTGGCACACGACAACCATTTTTAAACCAGCACATTCTGGGGTAGTGCTACAGCTTCATTCAAGTTGTAGCACTGCCGGCCTCAGCAACATGTTGGCATTGTCTTAATTCGCGATTCAATTCCCGGATACCACCGGTCGAATCTTTTGTGAAATTGAGGTGTGGCAATGATTCGCTGGAAAATCGATCATATCCTCAGTGACGTGTCTGGGTGATGAGAGCCTCCATGTTTTGCATACGTTTTCGCTTCGCGCCCGGCTTACACACTCTTAAGTGCTTGAAATCCTCCGCTGTCCTTGTGGAAGTGCCCAGTTCCCCGCGAATCGTTGTCAAAGTCGAGCAATGCAGACCAGCTTTCTGAAATTTGAAGCCTGATACTGCTGATTAGACCCTAACCAAAAATTGAAAGTGAAAGGATGTTAGCTCATGAGATCACACACATTGCTGTGTTTCTTGTTCTTCGTGTTGGTCTGTTCCGTTTCGGCGTCTGCAATCGCTGTCTCGGTTAGCAGCCCGGCAAACAACTCCAACGTCACCTCTCCCGTAAATATCAATGCATCGGCAACCCCTACTCCCGGTTATGTCATTACCGGGTGGCACATTTATGCAGACGGCGTTGATTCCTACAGCTCCGGCGCTGTCAATGCAATCAATACCAATCTTACGATCGCCAATGGCACTCATACTGTCGTCGTGCGCGCCTGGGACAGTTCGGGCGCATTCGCCAGCCAGACCCTGACTCTAAACTTTGTGGCCCAGGGCGTCACCGTGAGTGTCAGCTCACCGTTGAACGGCGCAACTGCTTATTCGCCTGCCCACATTAACGCCAACGCCATTTCGGCCAACCCCATCACCGGATGGCACGTCTACGTTGACAGCGTTGACTCGTTCTCCGGAGGTGCGGGCAGTACACTGAGCGCCGACGTGCTCATGAGCGTGGGTTCGCACACCGTAATCGTTCGCGCCTGGGACAGCACTGGCGCGTTGGGCTCCCAGACTTTCAGCCTCACTGTGGCGTCTCCGGGAGTTGGGGTAGCGGTGAGCTCTCCCGCTAACAATGCCACGGTGGCATCGCCGGCGACCATTCAGGCGAGCGCCACCTCTCCCAATACAATCATCGCCTGGCATGTCTATGTGGACAACGTGGATTCCTTCAGCGCCGGCCAGACCAACTCAATCTCAGCCAGCCTGGCATTGAGTCCGGGCACGCATACCGTGATCGTCCGCGCCTGGGACAGCACCGGAGCCTATAACAGTCAAAGCCTTACCTTGACGGCAACCAACGTAGTGCAAGTGACCCTGACCACGCCCGCCAATAATTCCAGCGTTAGTTCACCGGTGGCCTTGCAGGCATCGGCCACTTCCGGAAATGGGATCGTCGGCTGGCACGTCTACGTGGATAGCGTGGATTCCTACACCGCAGGCGCAGTCAGCTCGATTAACCCAAGTCTGGTCATGGCGAACGGGCCACATACGATCGTGGTACGCGCATGGGATAGCGGCGGGGCCTCCGGCGACAAGACCATCACCGTCAACGTTCTGCAACCCGGCGTGAATGTAGTGGTGAGCACTCCGGCCAATAACTCGACCGTGAGTTCGCCGGTAACCATCCAGGCATCGGCGACATCCACCAACGCGATTGTGGGATGGCACATTTACCTCGACAGTGCCGATGTATTCAGCCAGAGCAACATCAGCGCCATCAACACCAGCGTGAACGTGGGATCCGGCTCGCACACCTTGGTCGTCCGCGCCTGGGACAGCAGCGGGAGCTTCGGCGACCAGACTCTCACTTTCTCGGTCGGCGGTACTCCTCCCCCTCCGGGTGGAAACTATACGCTGATTGATGACATCAACCCCTGGCTGCAATGCCTGAACGGATGTGGCGATCCCGGCGGGACCGGGCCGCAACCCGTAACCAGCCAAAGCCTGGTCGCCTCGCCCAACAACAGCGCCGACGGGTTCTCGCACTTGTTCTCGATCGGCGGGACCGCAGTTTACGCGGATTCCTACTGGTACGTAAACCGGACTGCGACCTCTACGCCGGCCATGCCTTCGGCACTGGTGACACAACAGACCTACTCGTTTGACTTGCTGATTCCCTCCGGGCAGGAGAACAATCCGCAAGCCATCGAATGGGAAACGCAGCAGCAGTTTCAGGGCACGGTCTACAACACCGGATGGCAGGCCCTGTATGCCGGAATCAGCGATCCGACCAAGATGCAGATGCGCACCTTCCAGTGGAGCGACAAGACCTGGTACGACACGGGAATCCTGGTGCCGCGCTTTACCGCGGACGCCTGGCACCATGTGCAAGTGGATGAACATGTTTCGGGAACGACCATCTTTTTCGATGACATCATTATCGATCAAACGAGATATGTTCCCACGATTCCCAGTGGAGCCTCGCACCAGGCAATCTTCACAGGCTTCAGTGCGGCATTCAACAATGCCTTCCAACTCGACCTGAACTTCAGGGCCGACCCATACACCGTCTACATTGACAACATGACAATTACATACTCTACCAACTGAACTCACGGCCGGGCAGGAGCGTGGCTCACCACGCCTCCTGCCAGGGTCGGTCATGGGCCGCTTCGTCACTGGACCGAAGCTGCGGCGCCGGCGCTATCTCCCATTCCGATTCTGCGCTCCTGCCTTCTATACTCTATTCACGGAAAACAATTTGAGCCTGTCCAATAGAATTCATCCATATACTTCTTAATATCCATGACGAAAATCCTGCTTATTACAATCACCGGCGATGACAAGCCCGGACTTACCAGCGCCTTTGCCCAGGTGCTGGCGGAATCAGAGGCCATCCTTGTGGATATCGGCCAGGCCGTGATTCACGATGCGTTGGCGCTCGGGCTGATGGTCAGGATCAATTCCACGAGCAACATCAAAGGCGTGGAACATGCCATCCGGGAAAAAGCACGCGCACTAGGGGTAACGGCGCGCATCAGTCATATCTCGGAAGAGCACTATCGCGATTGGGTGCGGAAGCAGCATAAGCAGCGTTTTATCGTGACCTTGCTTGCGCCGCAGATCACGGCAGAGCAACTGGCGATTGTGACCGGTGTATTTTCCACGCACAACCTGAACATTGACATCATGGACCGATTGTCAGCGCGCGCTTCTGCCAGCGACCCAGGTGAGCCGCGCATGTGCATCGAGTTCACCATCTCGGGCGATCTGGTAAGCGCGGTAGAGCTGCGACGCACTCTGCTCACACTCGCCGACCAGCAAGAGTTCGATATTGCCGTGCAGGAAGACTCCATCTTTCGCCGCAACCGCAGGCTGGTGGTCTTTGATATGGATTCCACGCTCATCCAGATGGAAGTGATTGACGAACTGGCGCGACTGGCTGGAGTGGGCGAGCAAGTTTCTGCCATCACCGCTGCCGCCATGCGAGGAGAGCTGGATTTCAACGCCAGCTTTCGCAAACGCTTGAATTTGCTGAAAGGGCTTTCGGCCGATGTGTTAGAAGATGTCGCGTCGAGGCTGCCGATCACGCCCGGCGCGCACCGGCTGCTGCGGACTCTCAAGGCGCTGGGATACAAAACGGCGATCCTCTCCGGCGGGTTTACTTGCTTTGCCCAGAAGCTGCAAAGCGAGCTCGGCTTTGACTACGTTTACGCCAACGAATTGGATATCGCCGATGGTTTGCTTACAGGGGAGCCGGCGGGAGAGATCATTAATGGAGCGCGCAAGGCCGAGTTGCTGAAGCAGATTGCCGAGCAGGAAGAAATCTCTCTGGAGCAGACAATCGCCGTGGGAGATGGCGCCAACGATCTCCCGATGTTGAGCGTCGCCGGGCTAGGAGTGGCCTTTCATGCCAAGCCTTTAGTTCGCGGGAAAGCAGAACACTCGATCTCGCGCATGGGACTGGACGCGTTGCTGTATTTACTCGGTCTTCGAGATCGGCACATGGAAAGCGGTTCTCGGTTCTCCACGGCAAGCCGGGACAGGTCAGTTCTCGGTTCTCAGAAGGAGGATTAAGTGGGTACTTCTTCGCCAGTCCTACCGGAAACACAATGAGACGAATATTGGCCGTTCTTGGATCTGCGCTTTTTCTCGTCATCGCTCCGGGCGGTGTTGCCGGGCTCGTGCCCTGGTGGATATCACGCTGGCGGATGCAAGCTCCCTTGCTTGGCCTTCCACCCATTCGCTTTGCCGGTGGGCTCTTGATCGCGGCCGGTCTTCCGGTGCTGCTGGATTCGTTTGCCCGCTTTGCGCTCAAGGGCTTGGGAACGCCAGCGCCGGTCTTCCCAACCCGTCACCTCGTGGTCAGCGGGCTCTATCATCATGTACGCAATCCTATGTACGTTGCGGTGGTTTCGTTGATCTTTGGCCAGGGGCTGCTGCTGGGAAATCTGCGGGTCATCGAGTACGGGTTTTCCGTCTGGCTGGCGTTTCATCTGTTTGTGTTGCTGTATGAGGAGCCCACATTGCGCTCAACTTTCGGAGATGAATATAAGGTCTTTTGTGCCAATGTCCCGCGATGGATTCCGCGCCTTAGACCGTGGAGAACAAGCGAGCAGCAAAAGTAAATGTTTTTCTTTTCGCGGCAGTCTGAAGGATGTTGGCAATCCACCCGCTAGCTCCGAAAATGGTCTAAGATGTCTGAGATCGAGATACAAAGTATAGAGATTCGGTTGACACGTATGTCTCCAATCTGCTTGGGGATATCTGCCGCATAGGCGCAGGTGCATTGACATGCTGTGCTCCTAACGCTTACCTTGAACTCTCTCGTACGTCTTGAGGTGTTATGAAACGTCTGCTTGTTTTCTTCTCTTTCCTTGTCTTGTTTGCCGCTTCCGGCAGTCTTTGCGTGGCCCAGGACATGGCCTCCTTTGAAAAACGGGTAACTGTAAAGAAGCTGGCCAACGGGCTCACGGTGGTGATCTGTGAGAGGCCTGAGGCTCCTGTGGTCTCGTTCTTTACCCACGTGGACGTGGGTGACGCACAGGACCCCAAGGGCCAGACCGGCCTGGCCCACATGTTTGAGCACATGGCCTTCAAGGGCACCGACAAAATTGGCAGCACCAACTGGCCCGCTGAAAAAGCGGCCCTGCAGAAGGTAGAGCGCGCCTACCAGGAGTATGACCGCGAGCGCATCAAAGAGGTCGGCCGCGATGAACAAAAGATTGCCGCCGCCAAGAAAGCCTGGGAAGATGCCCGCGACGAAGCGGAGAAATACGTAGCCGTAAATCAGTATGACGAAATCCTGGAGCGCAATGGCGCTGAGGGCATGAACGCCAACACCAGCATGGATGAAACCCAATACTATTATTCCCTGCCCTCTAACCGCGTGGAGCTTTGGGCTTACATGGAATCGGAGCGCTTTCTGCATCCGGTGATGCGCGAGTTCTACAAGGAGCGCGACGTGGTGTACGAAGAGCGGCGCATGCGCGTGGATAGCAGCCCTATCGGACGGCTGGTGGAGCAGTTCCAGGCTGCGTCATTCGTGGTGCATCCTTATCACAATGAAGGAATCGGCGATGCCTCAGAAATCACCAGTTTTTCTGCCAGCGACGCGCAGCAATTTTTCGACAAATACTACGTGCCTGCGAACATGGTGATCGCGATTGTCGGCGACGTGACGCCCAAGCAGGTCATGCCGATCGTCGAAAAATATTTTGGCCGGCTGCCGGCCAAACCCGCACCCGAGCCCCTGCATGTGGTTGAGCCTCCGCAGCGCTCCGAGCGTACGGTTACGGTGTTTGACACTGCACAGCCGATTTACCTGGAAGGCTACCACCGGCCTGACTTCCGCGATCCCGATGACGCCGTGTATGACGTCTTGTCTGACCTGTTCTCCAACGGCCGCACCTCCCGCCTTTACCGCGCCCTGGTACGTGACAAGAAGATTGCCGTGGAAGCAGAAGGATTCACCGGCTTCCCGGGTGTCAAATACCCCAGCTTATTTGCTTTCTACGCCATTCCCAGCCGCGGACATACACCCGCGGAGTTGCAGGCGGCTATCCACGAAGAAATTGACCGCATGGTCAATCAGGATGTAACCGACGAAGAGCTGCAAATGGTAAAGACGCGCGCCAAGGCTGACCTGATTCGCGGGTTGGCCAACAACGATGGGCTGGCCCAGCAACTCGGGGTTGTGCAAGCTTACTATGGCGACTGGCGCGAACTCTTCCGCCAGGTGGACCGCATTGAAAAGGTGACCAAGGCCGACATTCGGCGGGTAGCAGCCAAGACCTTTACCCGAGAAAATCGCACGACCGCCGTGCTGGAAAACAATGCTACGGCAGCCAATGCGACATCGTCGAATTCCAAATCAGGAGCAAAGCAATGAACTTGCAGAATCGAACAGTGCGTACGTTGTTGAGTGGAGTTCTTTTGCTGCCCGTTCTTTTGTTGCCCCTGGCAGGAGCGGCACAAACACCGGGAAAAGATGCGTCATCTTCGACGGCGCCAGAGAAGAAACTGTCTGTCGCCACCACAGATGAAAAGAAAGTGGAAAAGAAAGATACAACGGCGGCCCCCAGGACTGCAGCCAAACCCTGGGAAAGAATTACATTTCCGCCACTGCACGCATTTCATCCGCAGCACCCCAAGCGGATCGAATTCTCCAACGGCCTGGTGGTTTTCCTGCAGGAAGACCACGAATTACCGCTGATTGACGGGACCATTCGCATTCGCGGTGGTTCGCGCGATGAACCCGCTGGCAAAACCGGTCTGGCGAGTGTTTATGGACATACATGGCGCCTGGGTGGCACCACCAGCAAAACCGGCGATGAACTTGACGACTTTTTAGAAGCACGCGCAGCTAAAGTCGAAACCTCGAGCACCGTGGATTCCTCGCTTCTTTCCTGGTCGTGCCTGAAAGAAAACTTTGACGATGTGCTGAAAATCGCAGCCGATGTGCTGGAGCATCCTGAATTTCGGGAAGACAAGCTCGACTTGACCAAGAAACAGATCTCGACCGGGATCTCGCGCCGCAATGATGATCCTGAATCTATTGCCTCGCGCGAAGCCAACAAACTGGCCTACGGCGCACAGAGCCCATACGCCAGGACCGCAGAGTATTACACCATTGCCGCCATTACTCGCGCCGATCTGGTGGATTGGCACAACCAGTTCGTTCATCCCAACAATATGATCCTGGGCGTAGTAGGGGATTTTGACTCTACTGCCATGGAAGCCAAACTGCGCCAGGCTTTTGGCGACCTACCGCGTGGACCGGAAGCCGAACGCGATCCCAAAGTTGCAATTGATCCGGCCGCACCTGGAGTCTATTTCGTCGAAAAAGACGACGTTGACCAGAGCACGATTGAGATGGTGCACCTGGGAATTCGGCGCGACAATCCGGATTATTATGCGATTTCGGTCATGAATGAGATTCTTGGCGGCGGATTCTCCAGCCGGCTGGTTGCTAACTGCCGCACCAAGCAGGGACTCGCATACGGAGTCGGGGGCGGGGTTGGGGCCTTTTATGGCCACGTTGGGACCTTCCGCGTTTCCATGGGCACCAAGAGCAGCACCACAGGCGCGGGCATTGACTGCCTTTACGGCCAGTTGGATGACCTGGAAAAGAAGCCGGTGACCGAGGCTGAGCTCAAGCGCGCCAAAGACACGATCTTGAACTCATTCATCTTCCAATTTGATGACAAAGACAAAGTCCTGCAGGAGCAGATGGTCTATGAATACTTTGGCTATCCTGCTGACTTTCTGGAGCGCTTCCCCGCCAACATTAAAAAAGTGACGGTAGATGATGTGGAACGGGTGGCGCTCAAGTATATCCACAAAGACCAGTTGAAGATGCTGGTGGTGGGCAACTCTAAAGATTTCGACCGCGATCTTTCCACTTTTGGGAAGGTCAACAAGATTGATATCACCATCCCCGAAGCGCCTCCCTCGGCTGTTTCCGCCAGCGCAAAGCCGGCGGCCACGAATCCGGAAGGTAAGGCCCTCATCGCCAAAGTCGCCACGGCTCTCGGCGACAAGAAAAAATTGCGCGCCGTGAAGTCCATACGGCAAACCATCACCAGCGTGCGCAAAACCCCGCAGGGCGATATCTCATTGGATATTGACCAGACCATCGTCTATCCCGATCAGGTCTATGTGAAGGCGAAGACGTCAATGGGCGAAATGACCACCGTAATCACGCCGCAAAAAGCCTCCATGGACATGGGAGGCCAGCATCGCGACATGCCCTCGGCCATGCGCGACGAAAACCTGAAGGTGATCAGGCGCGACCCCATCTACATCTTGCAGCATGCCGGCGATTCCAAATACACCTTTACCGCTTCGGGCGACGATACCATCGAGGGAGTGCAGACGAAAATCCTGGCCATCAATGCCGATGGAATTGAGGTGAAGTGGTATGTAGACCCCAGCAGCGGCCATCTGCTGCGGGCGGCATTTCACACGCAAACCATGCAAGGACCAGCCGAGCGCGTAGTGGATTACTCCGATTGGCGCGACGCCAGCGGGCTCTCGCTGCCTTACAAACGAACGGTAACGGAAAACGGAGCGACATCGAGCGAAGATACCATTAAGTCGATTGAGTTGAATCCTGTGGTGGATCCCAAGTTGTTTACGCCGTAGTAGAGATTGGGTAATTGTAATTGGTTATTTGGTTAACCATTTCCCGTTTTGGGACTTCAACCCATGATTTGCACTTTTGCACGGTCTCTGCGAGACGCAAGAACTCTCGCGAGAGCGTCACGCAGTGCAACTGTGTCTCCGGCTGGAACCAGCATAAGTTTCTGATGCTTCTCGATCCCGCATTCCGGCGAAGCAATCACGGGAATGCCGGCCGCCAACGACCGCAGCAGCGGACGCGGAGCGTTCTCGACAAATGCCGGCTGAACCACCACGGCAGCCTGATCTAACCAATCTGGTGCGGCCTGGGCGAGCGTGCATCCCTCCCAAAACTTCCCAGATTCGAGCAGACTTCCGAGAACTACGAGTTTTTGAAGCGAACCTTGCAGTGCCTCGCGCAACTCGTATGCGCCTTTGCGGGCAACAGCAGGTCCGGGGAAAACAATGCATGAGCCGGGCTGATGCCGATGCGCGACCTTGGGCAGCTTCCACGCCAGTCTCGTGGTCTTGCGGGGAAACATGCCGGCCAGAAATGAGTGTGGGGTAATGATGCTCTCAGCGTGTTCCAGAGCTTCGGCTTCGGCCTCGACCATCCATGCCGGCGCCCGGAATTCCTGGAAGGTCTTGCGCTCTGGAAATCTCGCCGCCAGATCGTCGAGTCTCCTGTGCAGTGCCCGCAAGGGCATGCGCGTCATGAACACGCGAAACTCCCTGCCTCCCAGGTCGCCCCTTCGCCATAAGAACGGCAGCAGCGATTGCGCTACATAGAGATGAGAGGTCTTCATCGAAAGTCTTTTGCCGTAATACTCCGCCAGCTTCTGCGAGCGTTCCAGTTGCACTGCGATGGGAGGCAAATTTCTGAACTCTCCTGCACGCGTTTTGGCTGAAGAAAGAACTGTTGGCAACGTTGCGGCAACGATCCGTGAATATCCATCGCAATTCCAGTTATATCTCTGCCGCTGCAAGAAATTCGAATGCATGGGCAGAAACAATTCATCTGCATCCCGCCTGGTCTGTTGCGCAAATTCTTCAAACTCCGGCCAGCACTCTTCGATCAGGAATGCCGCGTTGCCGGCTGAGATGGAATTTTTGGCCTTCACATTGCGAAAACAACTTTCTACTGCGCAATCTGTGCATGTATTGATCCGGATGCTGGGGCGCCCCGCCGGCCGATGTTCGTTCATGCGCAGCAAACCATGCTTGCCGCGAAAAGTAATGATCAGTTCATCCCGGGAAAGCCGGGCGGTTATGAGGATGTCTTGCTCCGGACGAAAGCGAAGATCAACGTAGTTCCAGAAAATCGTAGCGTCTCTTCCCTGCGCGGCCGCAGAGCCAGGAACAGCCGCCGTGTGGGCGTGCCGCTCGACGATCTCGCAGCCCGTCCTCAGAGCTATATCGTACAAAGCGTTGGAGAGCTGGCACAGACCACCGCCAACGGTAGGAATCAAACAGCCCTGACGAAGCTCGCGGCCGGTAGCGTAGCCCTCAGACTTTGTGGCTTTGCCAATCTGCTGCCAAAAGCTGAACAACTGGTTTGCAGGCACTTCAACCAGATGCAACCGGCTACAGGCCCGGCGCAGATTCTGTACCTTTCCAAGTTGAAGGGATTGCTCCACCGAACTCTCAGCCGTCCACAGAGGCGACCTGGTTTCAGTAAGTAAGAGGGGATAATCCGTCAGCTTGCCCGCGGCAAGAGTGTGTAAAGGCGCACGCAGGTCTGTGGCAAAGCGCACACAACGCAGTACTGCCGCTTTGGCCGCAAAGATAGCCGCTGAAATACGGGTTGGTTCTTCGGAGTGCAATCGGTCTACCCCATGTGCCATAAAAATGTGCCGTAATCCCGGCATTTCGCTGATGTAACCAGCTAATCAGTGTTCCCCCGGCCACGATCGCCGCCGTTGCTGCAATCACGCGCCGGAGTTGTGAATATCCTCACTGCAGAAATAAGCAATTGGGATTCCACGGCGCGGCATCGGCGGGAACTTTCTGCGGCGGCAGCGCGTATATGAGGCTGAAGGTGAACTACACTCTGTCTTTGTCTTGATTTGAGAGGTGTTGCTATGAAGAAGATCTTTTTAGCGCTATCGGTTTTGCTGGTCCTGACCTTGCCCGCGGCAGCGGATGACTGGAAGAAGGACTACACCATCTCTGGAAAACCCGAGGTGCGTCTGAGCACCGGAGACGGTTCGGTGGAATTTATTGTTTGGGAGCGCAAACAGGTGAGCGTATCGGTTCACACCGAAGGCTGGCAGATCGGCTCAGACGGTGTAAGGATTGAAGAGCACCAGTCTGGAGACCGGGTCGAGGTGACGGTCCACACTCCGCATGAGGGCTGGTTTTGCCTGTTCTGCAACCGCTCCATGCATGTGACGGTGAACCTGCCGCAGGAGGCGAACCTCGATCTTCATACCGGCGACGGCTCCATCAAAGGCTCACGCGTCCACGGCAACCTGGACCTCAACACCGGAGATGGCTCGATTCGTATTGAAGATGCCGATGGCCAACTGTCGGCGCACACCGGCGACGGAGGCATTCATGTTGACGGCAGGTTCGACGCTTTGAAGATCGAAACCGGCGATGGCAGCATTCACGCTGAAATCAATCGAGGATCAAAGATGGTAAGCTCCTGGTACCTGCACTCGGGCGATGGCAGCATTGAGCTCCGTTTGCCGGAAGGTTTCTCGGCCAACCTGGACGCCCACACCGGCGATGGCAGTATCAACTCCGACCTTTCTGCGCTGACGGACGAAGATAAACACAATCACACCTTGCGAGGCAAACTGAACGGCGGCGGTCCGCTGCTCGAGCTGCGCAGCGGAGATGGGTCGATTCATCTGGGGAAGAATTAGAGCGGGGTTGTTTCGGATCGGGTGGGGGCCCCCCTTTGCCAGCTTAGGGGTAATCTGTAAGTTATCCATGACCCATGACCCAAATTTGGCACAAAGAAAATGACCAAGCGATCTTGAGGGACCCCACCCCCTTGCGCGCTTGGGGTGAAAGTCGTAAGTCATTCATAATCAATGAGAGATAGGAATGGCTGCGCTAGTAACAAATGGGGTTTGGAACAAGGGTTTTGTTTACTTCGCGGTAAACTTAAAAGAAGTTTCGAGTTTCCAGTTTCAAGTTTCGAGCGACACCCAAAACTCCTTTTCAATAAATTTTCAAAGATCCATAAGGAGGCCAAAGCCTCCGCATTCTGGGTGCTGGATACACTTCCAAGCCCATGATGACCCAAGATTTATCAGAAAATCAATAGTTTGATACCACTTTGGTGCCAGGGGAAGAATCAGAACTCAATTTACCGCGGAGGCGCGGAGACACGGAGAAAGTTAGTACCTTCATAAGCGCGGTATCCGTAATCATCTCACCAAATCACTCTGACAACGTCTAAGCAGGCTGGAGGCTAGGGGGGATGACTGCAGATTCTGCACCTAGAGCATCGGGGAAGCCGCTCCAGTTTGCTACCCACATCGGCGCGAGCTAGGCCGCTTCCAGCAGTTCTGTATGGCGGGGCGAGCTTCCGATAAGACCACACTAATCGTTAGGTACAGATGATAATGCGCTCTGTTCTTCCCGGTTTGTGGATACGCCAAAGAACTTCCGAATGCGCGGTCCACACCGGTAGACGCCGGCGCCCGACGTCGACGGCTTCACCCCGGACCAGCAGTTCTTCATCGCCTGGGAACAGGTCCGCGGCGACGAGGAGCGTCCGGAGTTCGCGCGCAAGATGATCCAGGGCGACGAGCACCCGGTGGCGAAGTACCGCGTCATCGGACCGCTCTCGAACATGCCGCCATTTGCCAAGGCGTTCTCGTGCAAGGCAGGCTCGGCGATGGTCCGCCTGGCCGAGAAGCGGTGCGAAGTCTGGTAAATGCAGATGCAGAATGGGCCGCCCTCAAAAGTGCACCCCCTGACTCTTCGCACTGATGCCGTACTATCTTCTTAGGCGAATCTGTGTTATACGGACCGTTGAAGCGCCCCGGAGGGCCAATGGATGACTCGCGAGCCGGGCGGGCAACGCAGGCGTTTCGGGAAGGCGTGACCCTCTGGAAGGTCCACAAGGATCGGCACGGGGCGGTCGAGAAGCTTTCTCTTTGCCTTAGCCTCGTGCCGGGTGTGCCGGAAGCACTCTACAACCGAGCCCTCATCCTCGCCGAGCTCGGCGAGGATGATCGAGCTGTTCAAGATCTCAGAGCCCTGGAAGCCAGCGGAAGCCCCCTCGCGCAGCAACTCGCCACACTATTTGATGTTCACGCCCAGGCAACCGTCTCCATTGGCGTCAAGAAGCTTAGGGATGGCGCTGTCGCCGAAGCAGTTGAGCTGTTCACGCGCGCAAGCGTCTTTGCGCCGGATAACCCGGTACCCTACAACAATCGTGGCTTGGCCCTCCGCGCGGCGGGCGACGATGTCGCGGCGTTGAAGGACCTCGACACGGCGGTGCAGCTTGGCTGGCAAGGGGAGCACTATCTCTTCGACACGGCAGGACCAGCCGATGAGTAGGCGCCGCACCCGCGTGCCCATTTGCGCGACCAGGCGAATGGGGGATTTTCTGTTTCCCTTTTTGACCTGGTTGAGTACGCGTAGCAGTGGCATTACTCAAGAGTCCCGGAATTTTCTCGCGAGGATGCTGGATTCCAAATCCCCGGCCTAGCAAAGCTAGGCGCGGGGCACCCCTGCAGTGTTTCGGATGGGCCACCCGCCCAGAATGGGCCGCGACTGTGATCGTCAGTGGCCGATGTTGAATCAACGGCATGAGTTCTGTAGACATGCGGTCTCCTTTTTTATTCTGTCGCGTACCAATCCCATACGCGGCACACGCGCAGGTATTCAGAATCGCGATTTTTGTGGCGAGGCGAAAGCTCAGACGGTCCGGCTATGACCACTGAGGCCAATTCCGAACAGACGTACGTAGGAAGTCTCGGCGGGAGGGTGCTTATTGAATGATGTGTGAACTTACGACGTTGTGACAACGTATACGCACGACGGCAGGGTGTTCATACCGAAGAACGTCGCAGCCAAGTTCGGACGACGACTTATTTGGGTTTAGGCTTTTGGAACTCCTCCACGAGCAGAACCCAGTCCCACTGATCTCCGGCTCGTCTGCCACCAGCTCGGATGAGGTACAGATCCACACTTTGGCCTTTCGAGAGTTCCTTCTCCAGGTATGGACTCACCTGCTTCTGTACCGGCAGCCAGTATTCTTTGCCGTCTTGGACAAACAGCAGCTCGGTTTCATATAGGGTCGTGTAGTTTGAATCTGCGGTGTAGGATCTGCTCCACTGGGCAATAAAATCCTGTTTTTCGGCAGAGATGGGTCTTGACAACCCGACATACGTCACGCCAACTCGAGAGGGCAGAGTGTCTTTCGCCAGAAAGACCCTAGTGCTGGTCGAAGCACCGACGGCTTCGATGTTCTGTTGGATAATTTCCTTTAGGGTTCGTGGCTTGAAGTCCTTCCACGGAAAAGTCTGAGCGCATAGCAGGCCTGTTAGAACAAAACATAAGGGAGCAGCGCGTAGTCTCCACTTTTTCATTTTGGTTCCGTTACCCATGCAGAGGCATTGCGATCTCCGCAAAACAAGTAAGCCGTTGTAAGCCGCCTCAGTGGTTTGTTCGCCTCAGTATACGTTATTAGCGTGGCTTTAATGAAATGGCCCTAGCTCGGCCTCGGGGGCCGGTTTCAGACCGCTCTGTCTCCTATCCCAAATACCTCTTGACTTCCAGTAATTACTGGTTTATCTTAGGCGAACAAAAGGCGAAAATATGCCGGGCTCTTCCCTATCCTTCTTCGAACCCCTCCCCCAGGAGAAGCTGGTAGGGATTGCCCGGCTCGCCTCTTTGGGCGACTCCATCAAGCAGGGGCACAAGATTGAGTACTTTACCCTGCCCACCCGCTCCATTCTCAACCGCTGCACCTCGAAGCGGGGTATGCCTTTTACTTGGACCATCAACCCTTACCGAGGCTGCGAGTTTGCCTGCAAATACTGTTATGCGCGTTACACCCATGAATTTATGGAGATGCGCGACGGCCTGGATTTTGAGCGCAAGATTTATGTGAAGCAGAACGCAGGATGGCTGGTGCGGCAGGAGCTGAAGCATGTCCGCAAAGGAGAGGGCATGGCCATGGGTGCGGCCACCGATCCTTATCAGCCGGCTGAGCGCCGTTACGAGGTTACGCGCGCCATCCTGGAAGAGCTGGCGCAGCATCACGGGCTTGCCCTGGGGATTGTGACCAAATCCACGCTGATCGTGCGCGATGTTGAGCTGCTGCGCAAGTTTGCCGCGAACAACGATCTCTGGATCCAGGTTACGGTCACCACCATGGATATTCAACTGGCAAGAATTCTGGAGCCGCGGGCGCCGAGGCCTGATCTGCGCATGCAGACGGTCCGCGAACTGGCTAACGCCGGGTTGAGTGTAGGAGTCAACTGCGCACCCGTGCTGCCGGAAATCACAGATTCGGTTGCCAACCTGGAATCGGTCATCGTTGCCGCGCGCGAGGCTGGAGCGCACCGTATCCACGCCAATCCTCTGTATCTGAAGCCGTGCTCGGAAAAAGTCTTTATGCCCTTTTTGGCAGAGCAGTTCCCCCACTTAGTTGAAGGCTATAAACAACGCTATGCCAAGGGCGCGTTTCTTTCCAAGTCGTACCACCAGCGTGTCTCCAAGCTCATGGAGCGCCTGCTGCAGAAGCACAACTTTCAACATAAGCGCCGCGAGCGGCGGGCGTTTGTGGAGAGGCAGGAACAAGACGAGCAGATGGGGTTGTTTTGAAGGTTCCGGCTCTAAGAGGTATCAAAGTGGCATCAACCCGTTGGTCTTTGAGGAATTTTAGTTCATCATCTGCTAGAGCTATTTCGGCCATCTTTTTGCAGGTTGTCAGCGCGTCCGCTCAGAAGAAGAGGAGGAGAAAGGTACGAGGGACTATCTGAAGTAGTCTCGATTTTCAGCCCGTAAGTCGTTGAATTAAAGTGGGTTGTAGCTGGTGGGACTACTCCAAGTAATACCCCCACCCCCCACTATCTGACTCGATAGAACAGAGAATGTTTGTTAATCAAATGTATGAGTACTGGACCGAGATACCCTCTCATCCTGCTACAATTTTCCTTATGAACCCGCAGACGCCATTTACGACCGTTGAAGAGGCGATTGCAGAGATCCGCGCCGGACGCATGGTCGTAGTCGTGGACGACGAAGACCGCGAGAACGAAGGCGACCTCACCCTGGCGGCGGAAAAAGTTACTCCTGAAGCCATCAACTTCATGGCTAAGTATGGCCGCGGACTTATCTGCCTGGCGCTTACCGAGGAGCGGCTGGATTACCTGCGCATCGGCCCCATGACTGCCTTCAACGACTCGCCCTACGGCACGGCATTCTGCGAGAGCATCGAAGCGCGGGCGGGGGTCACTACGGGAATTTCCGCACATGACCGCTCGCGTACGATTCAGGTGGCGGTTGATCCTCAATCACGGCCCAGCGATTTGGTGCGTCCTGGACACATATTTCCTCTGCGCGCCCGCAAAGGCGGCGTGCTGGTGCGCGCCGGCCAAACCGAAGCCTCCGTTGACCTCGCACGGCTGGCTGGGCTGGTGCCTGCCGGAGTGATCTGCGAGATCATGAATGAAGACGGCAGCATGGCGCGCGTGCCGCAGCTTGTAGAGTTCTGCCAGAAGCACAATTTGAAGATGCTGACGGTCGCGGAGCTGATCCGCTATCGAATTAAGAACGAACGCTACGTTCACCGCGCAGGCGAAGCCCTGCTGCCGACGCCCTACGGCGAGTTCCGCATGATTGCCTACGAGAGTGAACTCGATCACGAGTTCCACATTGCCCTGTTGCGGGGCGATCCGGCAGAGTTTGGTTCACGCCCGGCCCTGGTGCGTATGCATTCCCACTGCCTCGTGGGCGATGTTTTTGGCGCGACCTGGTGCACCTGCCAGGCGACCATCGCACACTCCCTGAAGATGATCGCGGAGCACGATCATGGCGCCCTGATCTATCTTCATCAAACTTCCAAGGGATTTTCCATCGAAAAGGTCGGCGACAAACCTATGCTGGCGTTTCATCGCGAATCCCGCGAGCCGTCGCTCCCCGACCATCAGCGCAAAACGCAGCGCGAAATTGGAATCGGGGCACAAATTCTCTCGGACTTGGGAATTAAAGAAATCCGCCTGCTGACAAATCATCCTCGCCGGGTGGCGGGCCTGGAGGGCTATGGCATCCGCATCATCGAACAGGTACCCATTCCCGTGGGCCAGGCGAAAGACGCAGCTTCAACGCGTTCTTGAAGCTATTGGCTCATCAGGGCGTGGCCGCTGCGCCGGCAAATTCACTCTCAGCTCGTCTTGCGCGCAACCACATTGCTTTCGTGAATGTAATACTGCGCTGAACAGGTGTTGGAGCCACAAATGACGGCAAAGAGTCCGGCAAGCTGCTTGCGCGTCACCAGACCCAGCGTGCCGCACTCGGGACAAGCCAGCACCGCCCAATAAGGGTCCTCGCCTTCACCCATGTCGCCGGCGTTTTCCAGCACGAAGAGAGTGCCGGGTTGCATTTGTTCGGGGATCCACTCGCTCAGAAAGTTCAGTTCCTGCACCATTCACCACCTCCAGTACCCAAAAAGACCAAACTTCTACCTACCGCTCACGCCGAATTTTTTCGCCGTGAACGAACCCAGTTTGCAGAACGAACAGATTTCTTATTGCGAAAATCCTTCCCTCGTATATCGGCGCGCACCTGCCGCAATGTATCGGAGAGGCAAATTGTCAGCAGCGGTTGCCGCGCGTTCTTCAGGATGTCAATCACCTGGCGCGTGGATGTCTCCAGATAAATGTGTTTTCCATCGGTCAGCAGATGCACATCAGCGCTGTTGCTGAGGGTTTCTACCAGACGCTTGCCCAGCTCGCGTTGCAGGAAGCGCAGCACGGTGCGCACCCGCTGCAGTGAGAAGCCTTTGCGGCGCAGCTCGCAAATCACGGAAATTTCCGTGAGATCAGCGAATGAATAGAGCCGGCAGCGGCCCTGACGGGCAGGAGAGACAATCCCCTGCTCATCCCACCATTGCAACTGCCGCGGTGAGATGCCGGTCAACGCAACGATCTCCTGTGAAGTAAACTCCTGCATCTTTCATCCTTATGCTGCCAGTTCAACCATTTTTTGTACTTCTTGTTTAAAACACAAAATACATAAAATGTTTTAAACATTCTAGAGCGGGAATGTTGAGAGTCAAGAAGTATTTAGGGCAGTATACCTGTGGTTACCGGGGATTTACGATTTACGAAGTACGATTTACGATTTGTTTAGCTGTAGACATCTATTTCCCTAATGAACCTGATCATCAATGGAGAGCGTCGCGAATTCTCTGAGCCATCCCTGGCTCTTTCAGCCCTCATCATCGAAAAGCTTGGAATGAAGGGCGACCGGGTTGCGGTGGAACTCAATCGAGAGATCATCCGCCGCGACCACTGGGAATCTACCCTTCTGAAGAATGGAGACCGCCTGGAGATCGTCCACTTTGTTGGCGGAGGCAAATCGTAAATCGTACTTCGCAAATCGTAAATCTAGATTGAGTGTTGTGGAACTGCGGTTGCCTGCTTCTTGAGCCGGAACTTGCGGGTGGAGTGGCGCTGCTCGCAGGTGGCCTGCACAAGTACCGCGGCCTCGGCTAAATCGGACTCATCCAAGAGAATCTTCATTTCCGCCAGGCCTTGCTCATTAGTGGTGGTCTCCGAATAAATAGGAGCATCGCTGGCGATATGCAGGCGCGAGGTAAGCTGCGCGCCGGTTACCGGCTCACCCTGGCGGGTCACTTTGAATTTCATCAAAATCGAATTGTCCTGATAGACCGCGTCGGCGTTCAACCAATGCAAGGAGAGCCCATCACCGTGCTGGCTGGCATCCTGAATTTCCGCCCCTTCACGAGCCAGCGACTGCGTAGGCGCAAACAAGGTATTAATGTTGCCGGCACGGATGGTATCAATCACATTTTTGTGCTGGATTTTGAGCAGCTCGTGCATCTGCTCATCAGAAAAATCGGGCTTGACCACCCAATCGGCATAAGAGGTGGCGTGCTTGCCGATGCAGCGCCCGCGCACGAACACCTGGGTTTGCAGAAGCAGGTCGGCCTGCCGCGCCTCGCTCTGGACGTGGTACACCACATCCTCATATTTTATGTCGGTATTAAATCCGAAAATCATATTTCTAAGGGCTCCGCAACGCTACGCTGCTGCGCCCTCGCACTTTGCTCGCGCTGCACGGCGCTCGCTCCGTGCTCACCCGTTTCTACCACCGGCGCCCCCTTTGAGCCCATATTGATGCCGGAAAACCGCCGGAACCTTTAGGAATCCTCTGTACTGCAAGCTTTCATCATATTTTAACTCGCCTTGGAATGGCTGCAGCAGAAACTTGACACCCTCCAACGCAAAAAACTAAACTCAAAAGTTTGCTACTTGTTAGTGGCGCTCAGTATATACAGCTCTTCATATGCCGGACAACTATTTCGCCCCTTATTTGCCGTTGCTTATCCATATACTCTTCGCCGGGGGTATTGCGGCGGGAATGGTCATGCTTTCTGCCCTTTTGGGCAAGCGCCGTCCCACGCGGGCCAAAATGACCCCATATGAGTGCGGCATATTGCCCACCGGAGACGCTCGCGGGCGCTTTACAGTCAGGTTCTACCTCGTAGCTATGCTGTTTATTTTGTTCGATGTAGAGGCAGTTTTCCTCTATCCATGGGCGGTCATCTACCGAGAACTGAGCGATCCCAGGACATACGGAACCAGATTTTTTGGTTTCGTCGAAATGCTGGTGTACATCGGAATTGTGCTGGTCGGCTTCTTCTATATATGGAAGAAGGGCGTTCTGGACTGGAACAAGCCGGAAGGAGAAGACACCTAATGTCGCTCTCCCCCGCAGTTACCGACCTTAGCCAGTTAAAGGACATGCCTGCTGTCGCCCGCCTCACAGATGTAAAGAGCAGTGCCGTGCAGGGCGCGAAGTTCGACCGCGACGAGCTTTCAATCTACGTAGACGGAGCCTTCATTCGTGAAGCCTGCGCGCTGTTGCAATCCGACCCGGAAACCAAGTTCAATTTTCTTTCGGATATCACTTGCGTGGATTTGTATCCCAGCGAGCCGCGCTTTGAAGTCTGCTATCACCTGCTCTCGCACACACGCAAAGAGCGCGTGCGGCTGAAGGTCAAGCTGGCAGGAAACGACCCCAGCGTGGAATCCATTACTTCGGTCTGGCCGGCCGCCAATTTCTTTGAGCGCGAAATTTTTGATCTCTTCGGAGTACGCTTCGAGGGCCATCCTAACCTGCGGCGCATCCTGATGCCGGAGGATTGGGAAGGCCATCCGCTGCGTAAAGATTATCCCGTGGAGGGTTATCGCTAATGGCCCACCTGCCTGGAACCGGAGTCGCTCAGCTCGACGTCACTGAAAGCACCATGATTCTCAACATGGGGCCGCAGCACCCCTCTACGCATGGCGTGCTCCGGTTGTTGCTCGAAATTGACGGCGAAAGCGTGGTGCGCATGGCGCCCGATATCGGATACCTGCACACCGGAATCGAAAAAACCTGCGAAGCCAAGTTCTACCAGCAAGTCGTGGTACTGACCGACCGCATTGATTATCTTTGCCCCATGACCAATAACCTCTGCTACGTGCTGGCAGTGGAAAAACTCCTGGGACTGGAGATACCACCGCGCGCGCAGTGGATGCGGGTGATGCTCAACGAGCTGACACGCATTGCCTCGCACCTGGTCTGGCTGGGAACACACGCACTCGATATCGGCGCGATGACAGTGTTTCTATACTGCTTCCGCGAACGTGAAGAGATCTTGCGCATCTTTGAGATGGTCAGCGGACAGCGCATGATGACCTCCTACTTCCGGGTGGGTGGTCTTGCTCTGGATGCACCCCTGGGATTTTTTGAAAAAGTAAAAAAGTTCGTGGATATCTTCCCGTCGCGGGTGGATGAATACGAAGGATTGCTGACCGGCAACCGCATCTGGATCGAGCGCCTGAAAGGCGTGGCCCATCTTTCCGCAGAAGACGCGATTTCGCTGGGTGTCACCGGCCCGGCGCTGCGCGCCAGCGGCGTTGATTGGGACCTGCGCCGCGACATGCCCTACACTGGCTACGAAAACTTCAAGTTCAAAGTACCGGTCTCGCAAGATGGCGACGTGTGGGCGCGTTATGTATGCCGCGTGCGGGAGCTGCGCGAATCCATTGGGATTGTGAAGCAGGCGCTGGAGGGAATGCCCGCGGGGCGGGTCAAAGCTGACGCTCCGAAAGTAGTTCTCCCCGACCGGGAAAAGATGAAAACGCAGATGGAAGCGCTCATCTATCACTTCAAGATTGTGACTGAGGGCTTTACCGTGCCGGCCGGCGAAGTTTACCAGGCAATCGAGTCGCCGCGCGGCGAAATGGGTTACTACATCATGAGCGATGGCACCGCTAAGCCATACCGTGTACACATGCGCTCGCCTTCGTACGCCAACTTGCAGGCCCTGAACACCATGTGCGAAGGCAAG
>Ga0222749_10000209_pt1 | contig 37953 bp, 32 predicted proteins | sample IncBWH2Mmetat_FD_197234 | JGI IMG/M metagenome (GOLD analysis project Ga0222749, IMG submission 197234) | Metatranscriptome of lab incubated forest soil microbial communities from Barre Woods Harvard Forest LTER site, Petersham... | ecosystem: Environmental > Terrestrial > Soil > Temperate... | reverse complement strand
TATTTCGGACTCGGCCAGGAAGCCTGCTCCTGCGCCTCCGCCTACGCGCTCGACAAGGACGACTGGTTCGCCCCCATGATTCGCAATCAGGGCTCGCTCCTCGTCCGCGGATTCGCCGCCCGCGACACCATGATGCAATACATGGCCAAAGCCGACTCGCCCACCAAAGGCCGCGACGGCACCAGCCACTTCGGCGACATCGAAAAGCGCAACATGGTCTCGCCCATCTCCATGCTCGGCGATTTAATTCCCGTGCTCTCCGGCGTCGCCCTCGGCGCGCGCCTGCAAGGCCGCAACGTTGCCGTCATGACCTACATCGGCGACGGAGGCCAGTCCACCGGCGTCACCTACGAAGGCATCAACTTCGCCGCCGTGCAAAATCTCGGCCTCGTGCTCTTCGTCGAGAGCAACGAGTGGGCCTACTCCACGCCGTCAGAAATGCAATACCGCTGCCACGATCTCGCCGAACGCGCCATCGGATACGGCATCCCCGGCGTAATCGTCGACGGCACCGACGCCTGCCAGGTCTACGACGCCGCCCGCGAAGCCGTCGAACGCGCTCATGCAGGCGAAGGCCCGACGCTGATCGAAGCGAAGATGATGCGCATGAAAGGCCACGCCATCCACGACGCCGCCACGTATGTGCCGAAACCAATGTTCGACTTCTGGAAGAAGCGCGACCCGATCGCAAGATTTGAAAATTACCTGGTGAAAGAAAAAAAGTGGCTCACGCCGAAAGAGAACCAAGAACTGATCGCAGAAGTTGAGCGGATCATAGAAGAAGAAAGAGAAATAGCTGTGAACTCCCCGATGCCCACGCCCGAGTCCGCCGAAGGCGGAGTCTTCTGCGAGAACGGCTGCCACGAAATCAAACCAAAATACGGCATCCCGAAAGTAAGAAAGGGAAGCGGCAGCTACAAAGCAACTGAAGCCGCCGTGCATTTGAAATAGTTTCAGGAGAGTTTGAAAAGCAGCGGTTGTAGTTCGACAACTCCCGCCGAGCACGCTGGATCCCAAGGATAATGCCCTTCGCGGTCAGGCCAGAAACATTGCAAGACGGGAAACGGGTCGCCGTCGTAGAACCAGATCGCCCACCCCAAGTAATCCGCATAGCGACTGGCGTCGACGGGACGGAACTGGCAGCCACACCGAGCAAAAACGTTTTGGTACTCGTTGCCGGACTCGAATTTGCCCCCTCCCTTGATCTCTGACCCAACGACGTTGACAATCTTTTGCATATTGTCGAGTTCGAGCCCAAAGATGACGATCTCAGGATGCTGAAACGTATGAAAGAGGCCTGTGGAGTAGGACCAGTCTGGTCCCGTCTGGCCCTCGCGACGGAAAACGTTGGTGACGTTCCACCCGTAAGTCTCGATTTGTCCCAGGAACTTCTGATCTGCTGGGTCGGAGTTGTCAGGGTGGCCGGCTTCGCGGACCATGCGGTGCAGAGTACCACGGAATTAAGGCGGATCGTATCTTGTACAATCTCTAATCTGCGTTAATCAGCGAAATCAGCGGCGAAGAATTTATGCTCCTCACCTACCTCGAAGCCATCCGCCAGGGAATCTGGGAAGAAATGGACCGCGACCCCTCCGTCTTCTGCCTCGGCGAAGACATCGGCATTTACGGCGGCGCTTTCAAAGTCACCGACGGTTTCATCGACCGCTTCGGCCCCGAGCGCGTCATCGACACGCCCATCGCCGAGTCCGCCATCGTCGGCGCGGCCTTCGGAGCGTCGCTCACCGGCATGCGCCCCGTCGCCGAATTCCAGTTCATGGACTTCATCGGCTGCGCCTTCAACCAGATCACCAACATGGTCGCCAAGACTCACTACCTCTGGGGCGCGCCCGCTCCGCTCGTCCTGCGCGGCCCCAGCGGCGGATACGTCCACGGCGGCCCCTTCCACTCGCAGAATCCCGAGATGTGGTTCGTCCATAATCCCGGCCTCAAAGTCATCTGCCCCGCCACGCCCTACGACGCCAAAGGCCTCATCAAAGCCGCCATCCGCGACAACAACCCCTGCATCTTCTTCGAACACAAATATCTCTACCGTCGCATCAAAGGCGAAGTCCCCGCCGACGATTACGTCGTCCCCATCGGCAAAGCGAACCTAGTCCGCGAAGGCCGTGACCTCAGCATCATTACTTATGCCGCCATGGTCCACAGTGCGCTCGAAGCCGCCGACATCCTCGCCAAAGAAAATATCGAAATCGAAATCCTCGACCTCCGCACCGTCTCCCCGCTCGATCACGAAGCCATCGCCGCAACGGTAAAGAAGACCAACAAAGTCATCATCCTCCACGAGCACTCCCGCACAGGAGGACTCGCCGGAGAGATCTCTGCCATCATTAATGAAGAGGCGTTCGACGACCTGGACGGCCCAATCGTCCGCATCGCTGGCCTCGACAGCGCGATCCCGTTCTCCCCGCCACAAGAAGCACACTACCTGCCAAAAGTAGAAGACGTAGTCCGCGAATCCCGCCGCCTGAAAGCATATTGATGTTCTAATGCCCGAGCGATCCCATAACTCGCGAGAGCGCATAACGAGAGCCGTACACTCTTTGCAGGGTCTGAGTTGTGGCGACGCTTTCGGCGAGCGATTTTTCCTTCATCCCGAAGTCGCACGCTCTCTGATCGCCCAGCGCGCAGTTCCTTCGCCGCCCTGGCGTTATACCGACGACACCGCAATGGCGGTCGCCATTACCGAAATCCTCGAAGAGCACGGCGAAATTCGTCAGGAATCCTTAGCGGAAAATTTCGGAAGAACCTTCTTGGCCGATCCTCATCGCGGCTACGGGGCCGCGATGCACACCCTGCTTCCAGAACTGGCGAGCGCTCCATCCGCTTGGAAAACAACAGCGCCAGCCCTGTTCAAGGGAGGCGGTTCGTTTGGCAACGGAGCCGCAATGCGCGTTGCTCCGCTAGGCGCCTACTTTGCCGATGATCTTGCCAAGTTGACCGAGCAGGCCGAGCTCTCCGCTGTGATCACTCATACCCATCCCGAGGGAGTCGCGGGCGCAATCGCGGTTGCCCTGGCTGCCGCTTTTGCATGGCGACACACAAACTCGCCGAATACTCCGAGTGATTTTCTGCGGGAGGTTTGTGAGCGAACGCCTGAGAGCGAAGTCCGTCGCGGCCTCATCAAGGCCCTGGCTCTTCCAACCGACGCCACCGTCGAAGCGGCGGTCGCGGCGCTGGGAAATGGCAGCAACGTGAGCGCTCAAGACACAGTCCCGTTGTCCCTCTGGGCGGCTGCTTTCCATCTCCATGACTATGAAGCCGCGCTGTGGAAGACCGTGAGCGGCCTGGGCGACCGTGACACGACGTGCGCCATCGTCGGAGGCATCGTCGCGCTGTCAGCCGGCGTCGAAAACATTCCACCGTCCTGGATTCAATCGCGGGAACCAATCGCTGCCTGGTTCCTTTATCCTCGTCCCGGCTAACTAGCGCCCAGCCCCGCCCATCTGCCACAATACCTCCGGAGGCCCCATGGGCAAGTTCATCCTCGGCGTCATCGTCACGCTCCTCATCCTCATCCTCGGCGGCCTCGGTTTCGCCATGCTCGGATTCGTTCCCACCCCCGCCAACGTCGAGCCTCCACACTTCGAACGCCACTTCGCCATGGGCGCCGTCGATGCCTCCACCGATCGTCATGCTCCCCGCGTCAACAACCCGCTCACGCCCACCGACCAGAATCTCGAAGACGGCATGAAGCTCTACACCATGAACTGCGCCCTCTGCCACGGAGGCCTCGACCGCAAGCCCTCCACGCTCGCCATGTCGTTCTACCCGCCGCCGCCAAACCTGATCTCCGATCCACCCGACGACCCCGAGTGGCACATCTTCTACACCATCCGCACCGGCGTCCGTTACACCGGCATGCCCGCCTGGGACAAGACTCTCAGCGAGCAAGACATGTGGAAAATCACCATGCTGCTTTCCCACCTCGATAAACTCCCCCCCGCCGCCCAGGAATACTGGAAAACAAACTTCAACCCCGCCCCCACCCCACCCGACGAAAAGAAAGAACCCGGAGACAAGCACGACCACCATTAATATGAATTCGTGAAGCCGGGATTCCTTGCAAGCCTGCGAAACAGGATTTTCGAAAACAGTGATGAACGATCGCAGAACTGTGGATGAGCGGGACGATAGCAGCACCGTGGAAGAGCCGCCCTTCAGGGCCGCGTCGAGATCGAAATAGATTGCAGGGCTTTAGCCCCTGTGCGACACTCTGCGCCGGCGCCCATCCCAAACGCTATAATATCCATTTGCGTCCAGCCCCTCTCTCCAACCGTGGGCCGCGCGTGGAAGGAAATCATGCCAACTGACATCATCATGCCCCAGATGGGCGAGTCCATCGTTGAGGGCACTATTACCAAGTGGTTGAAGAAGCCCGGCGACAAAGTTCAGCGCGACGAGCCCCTCTTCGAGATATCCACCGACAAAGTCGACGCCGAAATTCCCGCCCCCGCCTCCGGCGTTCTGCAGGAAATCAAAGTCACCGAAGGCACGACGGTAAACGTGAACACCATCGTCGGAACCATCGCAGTGGACGGCGAATCCGCCGCCCCAAAGCCCGCCCCCGCAGCCCCGTCCAAGCCCGCCGCCGCTGAGAGTAGCGCCGGCGCCCCGCCGGCTGTCGCGGGGGCGTCTCGCCCGCGCACCCAGGCACCCGAACCGCAGACTCCGTCACCCACTCCCGCCGCTCAAGCAGACGAAGAAGAAGCCCGCTCCTCGCCGCTGGTCCGCAAGATCGCCCGCGAGCACGGCGTCAGTCTTTCCCAAATTTCCGGCACCGGACTCGGCGGCCGCATCACCAAGCAGGACATCATGTCCTTCATCGAGAGCCAGGGATCCTCGCAACCGGCTCCCGCCACTCCATCTGTCCCTGCCCAGTCTGCGGTCACCGCTCCGCCGCCTCGTCCCGCCGCCCCCGCCCCCTACCCCGGCGACCTTGTCCCCATGACCAACATGCGCAAGATCATCGCCCAGCGCATGATCGAATCCCGCCGCACCAGCGCTCACGTGCACTGCATGTACGAAGTGGACTTCACCCGCATCGTCAACTTGCGCGCCAAGCACAAATCCGGATTCGAGCAGCGCCACGGCGCCCGCCTTACCTTCATGCCCTTCTTCGTGCGCGCCGCCGTCATCGCCCTGCAGCAGTGGCCCATCATCAACGCCTCGCTCGAAGGCGACAACATCCGCTATCACCGCCACATCAACATGGGCATCGCCGTGGCGCTCGACTGGGGACTCATCGTCCCCGTCCTCAAGAACGCCGGCGACCTCAACTTCCTTGGCCTGCAGCGCGGCATCACCGATCTCGGCGAGCGCGCCCGCACCAAGAAACTCAAGCCCGACGACGTCGAGGGTTCCACCTTCACCGTCACCAACCCCGGCCAGTTCGGCGCCGTCTTCGGACTCCCCATCATCAACCAGCCCAACTCCGCCATCATGGGTGTCGGCGGCATCACCAAGCAGCCCATGGTCATCACCGACAAAGACGGCACAGATTCGATTGCGATTCGCTCCGTCGTCCACCTGACTCTCGGCTACGATCACCGCCTCATCGACGGCGCCGTCGCCGATCAGTTCATGGCCTTGGTGAAAAAAAATCTCGAAACGTGGAGCGAAGAAGTCGGATAGATTCAAACCTGCCCACGGGGCAAAGCAGGCTTTTGCCATGCCATCTCACGGATGGCTGGCCCCGGCAGGCTGAGTTCCGCTTTTCGTCCAAGTCGAAGCATTCATACACTGCACGACTCCGTCGATAATCCCGGAAATTCCCTCTTTGAATTGCTCAGGATTAACGATTTCTCTGGCCGCGACGGCGTCAGTCATGGCCAGCGCGTTTTCCAAGAACGACATGGCGGCGTCCTTTTTTTCCGCACCGGACTTGCCGCCGAACAGCCCCTCGATCCCGCTCACCAGAGCCGGGATGAACGCGATCCCCCTCAACAGCTGATCTACAAAATTCATATTGTTCTCCTTCTCCAAGTGACAAGTGAATTGCACGCAACGCTCCGCCTTCCCTTCAATCTTGAAGGGAGGCGTTTGTTATACCTGTGTTTGAGTCTTGATTGCGGAACGAGATCTGCCGCCCGCCCTCAGAAAAAAAGCTACTCACGCGGGGAGATCTTCTTGCTCGCGATGGCTTGCGCCTGAATCAGGGCCTTGATCTCAGTCTGACCCTCTCGCAGTTCTCCGAGTTGAACTTCCGTCTTTATCCGGGCTTCCGTATTGATTGCTGCGATCTGCTCCAGGCGCATCACCCGTGCTTTGGTCGTCTCCAGTTCACTGTCTTGTCTCGCGGTGGTGCGCGCCTCTTGAATCACATAGCCGGCAAGGGAGAGCGCAATCGCTCCCAGAGCGATCAGAACCCGGCTGTCGAACTTTAACAATCGCTGATCTTTGACCGCTTCTAGCTTACGGTCCCATGACTCCTCCAACGACTCTCCCAGACTCTGCATCTCAGCTAACCTGCCGAGCACTTCGAGCTGGAAGTCTTTTGCTGTGTATAGTACCGGCGCGGACTTATCCGCCATGCCTCGATGTCGCTGCCTGCTCTGGAACGTGTCTTCGTTCATAACGGATAATCCACATGCAGCGCCGCCGCGTATCTTGAATAACGCGGCGGTGAGGAGTTGTCATACAGCCGCAAAAAGTAATCCTCGGTCCGGGCCAACCGCGGCAGGCTGAACGTCTGCGTAGTAAATCGTCCCAGCAGGTTCCGGTCGTTCGCCACTCCCCAGCCGAAATTGTGCGCCCGAACTTCAATTCCATAACCGCTGCCGGGCGCCATCCCTGCATCAACCTGCACCGTCGTCGAACTCACCCCAGTAATCTGCGCGTTCGTCAGGTCCGCCAGATAGTACGACCCAACCTGTGTCGTCGAAAGCCGTACCGGCATACCCTGCAACGGAACCGTCGTCGCACTCGACGCATCCTGCATCGCCAGCGGCGCCGCCAGGTCATTCGCAAACTCCATGGAATACATCCCACGATCATGCGCCGGATCGACGACATCAATCGTGACCGTCCGCACGATCGCACTGAACGCGGCGTTTCGCGAGGGTATATTCACCGTGAGAGCATCGCCCGGAAAAATGTCAACCGCACTGCCCGGCAGAAAATCACTCCACGTTTCATACGTACCCATCCAGGCCAGCCCTCCCGCGTCGTCCAGAATCGCCAGGGCCGCATTCTCGCAATCGGCCTGGGTGCGCGCGCTCGGAGTCTTCATCGCCCGCACCATCCCTCGTACTCCATCGTCCGTCACGTTCTGCAGACTCGCCACGCTCGCGCTGTTCTCGACCTCCGCCACCGCGCGGCCAAAACCGCGGTAGCTGGCAACAATCAGTGTGTTCAACGGGGGCACATATTGCGGATAGAAATCCAGCGACGTGGAACTCACAATCTCGCACTCTCCCCCGTCCGAAAGAGACCCCACCAGTTGCGTCACGTAACCCGCACCTGCCAGCGCCGTCCGCACTTCCGCAAGCGGGATATGAGTCACATAGGTATACGCGACACTGCACTGCATGCTGGCCGCATTCACCAACGCGTACGTACAAAATCCCGGTGCATTCGAAATCACACCATCAAAGAGCACGGTCGCCGGCGCCACCATCGTGGCCGGATTTGACGGATCAATATCCTGCAGTTCCAGCACAAATCTCGCGTTCGCCGGCACCGCCGCCCCTCCCCACCCGCTGCCAGCCGGATGCAACGACGAGTGATAAGTCTCGCCCGCCCGGTACACTTCCGTCGAATAGATGTATGTCGTCAAAACGTATCGGTGCCCCGCGGTCGTCGCCATTACCGGCCCGGTCGCTGATCCATTGATGAGCGCCTGTATGCTCGACCCCGCGCCAAAGGGCGTAACCTGAAATCCCGCCAGGCATCCCGTCACGGAGATTGCGCCCGCATACAGTCCGCCCACCACTCCCGTCGACGGCCCGGAAAAGCTCACGTCCCCATGTTGCAATTCCAGCGCGCCGCCCAATTCAATCTGTTCGATGAACTGAACCGAGGTTTGTCCGTCATGTCCCGTTCCCCCGTTCACCTGCAACGTCTGCGCCGTCACTGAAACCGCGGACGCCGGATCGTTTAGCACCCAGGTAGACGGATCCAGCCCCGGCCCCAGATACTCTTCATCGATCAGCGCCGGCTTACTCTGCTGAAACGGCTTTTGCGACAAGTAGAATCGCAGGCTCAACCCATCGCCCACGAAGTAGTCCCGCACGTACGCCTGCGGCTCATCCAGCCCGATTACAGTGACGTCGTTCACCAGCATCTTTGGACAAGCCAACTTCAGCCCCGTCGGCGAAAAAGTCGCATCGCTTTCGTTGAGCGGATATGCCGCTGCTCCCACCGGAGCGAGCACCAGTGCCCCATTCATCGCTCGATAGCTGGCTCTCGCCGCCAGCGCGATTTCCGCTGCGTGATACGAAAACTTCTTCTGCGGATTCACCGGGTAAGAAGCCAGCGTATCCACATTCTGCACCGCACTGGTGTCGAACCCTCCCGGCAGCAAATCCTGCGCCAGTTGCCGCAATGCCGCGCCCGCCGTCCGCTCAACAAAGGGCGTGCGATTCGGCAGCGCCTTCTGATCGAGCAGAACCTCATCGCTCTCCGCGATCAACTCATAGCGGTACACCGCTCCTTGTTCGCCAAACCCTAAATACTCGAACTGCGGAGACTGCGTCAGATTTCCCGGCAGCGTCAAGGGCCCAGTCAGGGTGCCACCAGCGGTCGGCAAGAAGTTTCCCGCTCCCACATTCGCCACCGATTGATCCACATACGCCTTATTTGCAACCTGGCCCGTGCTCGATGGCGCCGGAACCGTCGGGGCGCTCGCGAAACTTTTTGTCCCGCTAATCGTTTCCGTGCCAGAGAGATGCACCACCGCGGTGTCATTCGCCTTCGTCGCCAGCGCAGAATTCACATACTGCATCGAAACCGGCTGCCCCGCTGCGCCCGAACCCGGAGTCGTCCGTACCGCCGCCAGGTTTGCCGGAGACGTCGTCGGCACCAACCAGAATTCGGTTTTCACTTCTCCCGGCCCGATCTGGTAGACGACCGTGTAATACGATCCCGCCGGAGTCGCTCCCGCATTCGGCACCAACGCCACGCTGAGCGCGCCATTCGTCCCCAACGTAACGTTCGTCGTGCCTCCCGCCACCGCCGTCCCACTTGCAGTCACAAACGCCGGCCACGTGATGATCAGATTTCCCTTTGCCGTAGTCCCATCCGCCAAAAACACTGTGTCCGCGACGGTGGTGCTAGCCGGACCGCTCTGCGGAACAGCCACCGCTCCCGAAACCAGAAAGCCCGAAGCCGCAACCACCGCCAGCACCCAATAAAAAAGCCGCCCGCTAGGGCGGCGGCCCGTGTCCAACATCGTCTCCTCCGTTCCAATCCCAATGTTCCTCTCCCAAAAAACGAGGGGAGCCCGCCCCGGCTCCCCTCGAAACGCCATCACCCATCAGCACCACTCACACCGACAATCAATGATCTGTTATCCCGACCATCAACGATCTTGTCATCGACCATCAACGATTTTGTCACCCCGACCATCGATGATTTTTGTCATCCCGACCGGAGCTTGGCCTTCCCGAAGGGAAGGCCAAGCGGAGTGGAGGGACCTGCTTTTCCCCCGCCGCCACCGCAAATCGACCAAGCCAAAGGCCCGTCGCCCTACTCCCCCGCCAAAAACTTCTCCACGCTCCGCACATACACATCGGCAAAATCCGCCACCGCGCGCCGCCCCTCAATCAAGTGCATCGCATCCTCCAGCCTCCATCCCATCGAGCCCAGCACCGCCAAAGCCATCATCGGCGCCCGGTGTACTCCCGCCGCGCAATGGATGAACACCTTGGCATCCCTTCCTTCCAGCGCCGCCAGCGTGAAATCCACCCCGCGCCGAAACAGTTCCGCGGGCTTCGGCTCAAAATCGTCGTCCGTCGGATTCCACAGCACCTCAATGCCGTAATCCGCCGCCAGGTCCGTGTCATCGAACTCGATCTGCATGTCGATGATGTGCGTAATCCCTTCCCGCTTCACCTTCTCCATGTTGCCCGAGTTCCAAATCCCACCTCCGACCGCAATTTGGTGGGTCAACCAGGTAATATCCATCGTCCTATAAGTGCGTCCCTGAATCTTCCGGGTGCCCCACCCTTGTCGCGCTTTTTGCGACAGGGTGGGGATTTTGACCTCAGCTTTCGGACCCACCCAAACCGCCACCCGTGATTCTCGCTGCACTAGCTCCGCCTAATTCTACGGCATAGCCGCGTGTGGATTTTATTCCCGACCCGCGATGAGGGACGGGGTTTCCCAATCCCTCACGCCACCACCAACTCCCGCTTCTCGCCGTCAGCCTCCGGCGCAGTACCAGAATCCTCCGCTTCCTCCGCTGGCTTCGGCGTCGCCTTCGCCACCGGAGTCAACCCGTTCGGCGGATCTTCCTCATCCCTCACCACCGGTTCCTCAGGAAGATCCAACCGGCGCAACAGAGTTTTCGCCAGGCTCTCTTCATCGGTAGTGACTTGACTCCCATCCGTCGTCTCCGGAAAAATCTTCGCCATCTCAAACAAGTACTTCACCGTGGCCAGTTGTCCCTTCTTCCCCTCTTCGATCACTGCCTTGGCCATTTTCGCGGCCTCGCATTCCACCATCTGCGCGATATTTTTTCGCACACCTGCGGGATTCAGCTCTTTCTTGCTCTTCCTTGAAATCCTCTTTTTCGCGAATTTATGCGTCGTCGTCTTGCTCTTCGACGTTTTCCGGATCACTCCCCCGTACTCGGCTTTCCCCAGATTTGTCAATCTTTGCCCAAAAACGGTAGTGGTGCAGTTTGAGGGCGGCGATTCGTATCAGGGCATGCCTTCAGGCGTGCCACAGAAGCTGTCACGCATGACCGCTTTAGCGGCTGTGACGGCCGGAGCCAGCCGCTGAAGCCGTTTACTTTTTATTCACTTTGGCGGCATCGCTGAAGCGAAGCCCTGATACGAATCGTTCTTCTCAAACTGCACCACTACCCCAAAAACACCGAGGGCGCACCCTGAAGGTGCGCCCTCTGTCAGAGAGTTTCTTCTTTCCAACTCTCTATATCCAGAATATCAAATTGCTTGGGGCAAAGTGGACATTTTTCAAACTTTATATTCTCCATCTTCGCAGTCACTTGCGTCGATTGAGTCACTTTTACCCCCTTGACAAGAATTTCTCGGGATCGAGTCCAGCCGCTTCATCAGCCCCACCTCGATCAGAATTTCACTCAGCACATCCAAAACCACCGGCGTATACCTTCGCACCGTCTTCTCATTGCAGTGCAGCAGTTTCGCCGTGGCCCATCGATCGTGTTCCTGCAGAATGTGCCGCGCAATCAGCTGCCGCGAAAATTCGTCCAGCCGATCCAGGCACTTCTCCATGTCGTGCACGAAGATCACGCGATCCTCAAACGTCACCACCGTATACGCCGTCACCTTCGCCCGAAAGAACTCGCGCCCTAACAATGACGGCAACCGTCCCGTTTCAATCGAGTACCGCATGTAGCGCCGCAACATCGCAACCGTTCGTCCCCGGTAGGTTCGCCGCTCCCGTTCGCGATCCTCGTCCAAGTCGCTCTGCTGCTGCGACACCTCCGACAGTTCGGGGATTGCCGGTGTCTCCTCCTCCGCCTTCGCCGGAAACTGGTGCCTGGGCAGATACTCCGCCAACGGTTTCTCGTCCAGGTCTCGCCTGCGCCGCGGAAAGCCCGCGCCTGCTCCAATCTCCGGCCACTCCGCCGCGGCCGCGATCCACGCAATCACGTTGCTCATGCCGCACCGCCTGCCGCTTCAAAGTCGCTCGTGTCCTCAACCTCGATTTCGAACTCATAGTCTTCAATCTCGGTGTGAGGACGAATCGGAAGAATCAGTCTGCTAAGTTTCGGCTTCGGAGCCGGCAAGTCCGCCACTTTCGGCCGGCAGTTGTCGCAGTAGACGATTCCTGAGCCACACTCCCTCACCCAAAGCGCTCCACAGTGTTCGCAATATTTCAACTCCACACCCACGCTGCCCTTTTTTTCTCTATGATCTCGACTCATCACTCCTCCAATCTTTTCTTTTCTTTCTCTGACTTCGAATTTCCACTTGTCCTGCTCGCTGCGCCTCCCGGAAGCCGAACGCCGGAAGCCGAACGCCCAAAAAGAAAAAGCCCTGCGTCAATCCCAGCCACGGTGGCAGGAACTGAACGCAGGGCTCGTTTTTCTTACGACGACCTGCTTGAGCTATTTAGTTTTACGGAGTTCTATGAAGAACTCCGTATAGTTGCCCGATTGACCGATGTGATCCGCAGACCTAGGCGCCAACTTCCCCCGCTTCTATAACTTATGCGCGCTCTCGTCGTCCCCACCGCCATGGTGTTGGTGAAAGTAGCCTTCTTCATAACCTGACTTGAGCACGCGCCCGTTCTGCATCACCACGCTCAATCGTCCTGTGAAGCCCAGCGACATCAGCAGGTGCTCCATCGATGCCGATAACACCTCGGCCGACTTTACCTTCCTGCGAAACTCACCGAAGTTCTTCTCCTCGTTCGACTTATCCGGATGACTCGTCATTAGCTTTCTACCCTCGAGCATAGTGGCCTCTAGGATTCGGCGATCCTATAACTGTGAATTTTCTCAGTCAAGGTTGGATGGACCAACCAGGGCTGTGGAAATCTTCCTGACTTAGCACCGTGCTATATACCGGTGCTATACTCCGCGCATGAAATTCAAAATCCTGCAAGATAACCTTCGCAAAGTTCTCTGGGAGCGCATCGAAGCAGGAGAACTCACCGGCCTGCACCTGGCCCAGCAGACCGGATTCAAGCAAGCCCACATCTCCAACTTCCTCAACCGCAAGCGCGGCCTCAGCCTCGAAGGCATGGACAAAGTGCTCCAGGTGCAGCGCATTTCCGTGCTCGATCTGCTGGATCCCTCCGAAGTCAACAAGCGCGCTTCCATCCTGCCCCCCAGCGGCGACGAATTTGAAAATGTCCTGCTCACCGACGCCCGCACCGCTGCAACCCAGCCGCTCATCACCAGCATGCACGTCAAAGAGATTCTCAAGTTCAAGAAAACCTTCCTGCGCAAGCTGAAAGCCGAAACTGAAGGCGACCGCTCCAGCTGGCAGCGCTTCGTGCTCATCAAGGTCGATGCCAAGGAAGCCATGAGCATGTATCCCCGGCTCATGCCCGGGGCAACGCTCTTGATTGACCGCCATTACAACGCACTCAAGCCGTATCGCAAAGGCGAATTCAATATGTACGCTGTTCTGAAAAACGATACTTGCACGGTGAGATACGTCGAAGTGGCTTGGAATCATCTAATCTTGCGTCCCCATAACCAGTCCTCGCCCATCGATGTCCTGACCATGGAAGACGGCAAAACCCTCGCCGACTACCTGGTCGGCCGCGTCTGCCACGTAGGATTGGAAGCGTAACTCGCGACGGCAAGAGTCGCCCATCGATAGGACGCCGGCACAGGAATGCAGTCGCAGGTTTTGGGAAGGGGACGACTTCAGTCGTGCCGCCAAGTCGTTGAAAATGACTGTGCCCTTTTGCGCCTGAGAGGCGCCGTTCTTTCTTCGGGTGAGTTTTTCCGCAGCTTACTTCTTCGCGCCCACCGCGCTCAAGCATTTGCCGTACAACTCCAGCAGGTGATCGGCGTAGTCTTCCGGCTTGGCCGCGGAGCCCGTGCCTTGAAATCCCACGCCCGACGACGTGGTTTTACCGTACCCCGTGGTCATGGCGATGAACTTCATCAGATCGAGTGCGATATCTTCATTGCGGCGCCCAGCGCCCGAGCCTGTCGCGGACCCTTCTTCCATGATTCCTTCTCCTCTTCCCCTGGCGGAAACAGCAGGTATGTCGTCGTCTTCGAAATCTTCGTCGTCGAGGTATTCCATGACGCTAGGTCACTCCGTCAGCGATGATAGCAGAGCGGGCGCCCGGCTTCCGGCTCTCGGCTTCCGGCTTCCGCCACTGCCCTTGTCATCCTGAGCGAAGCGAAGGATCTATGTAATCGCTGGAGGTATGGAAAGCGCCGAGGGTTGCACAGGTCCTTCGCTTTGCTCAGGATGACAAACGAAGTGCAGCCGCAGTCCGAGGTCTGACGTCCGAGGTCTGCAGTCCGAAGTCCGAACCGGCTAGCGCTTGACCTCGCTCATCAGCCCCATCAGATTCCCCTCCGAGTCGCGGAAGAACGTCATCCACAAATCATGATCGGGCATCTTCGCGAGTAAGTGCGGCTCGTCTTCAAACTTCACCGCGCTCTCTTTCATCTTCGCGAATGCCGCCTGGATGTCGGGCACGGTGAAGTAAAGAATCGAGCTGGGATGATCGAACTCCGGCTTTTCCGGCCGAGTGAGCATCAGGCGCACCCCACAGCAGTCAATAAACGCCAGCCCGGGCCCGGCTTTGAACAGCAGCTTCAAACCCAGCGCGTCTTGATAAAAAGCAGCGGCGCGTTCCACGTCGTGCGCGTTGATGGCGATCTGCCCGATGCGTGAAATTCCAATCCCCGTCGCAGTCATGTTCATGTCTTGACCTCCCGAGTCATATTAGTTAGCATAGCTAACTATATTTGGATTCGCTCGTCAAGCAAAAAATGCGGGCGAGGGGGACCGAATGCCCACACCACATCCCGACGTTCTCGCCACCGCCGACCGGCTGCATTCCGCGGCCATCCACCTGCTGCGCCGAGTGCGCAAGCAGGACGCTGCCACGGGCGAAGGCCCGGCCCGGCTCTCGGCGCTCTCCGTGCTGGTTTTCGCCGGCCCGAAAACCCTGTGCGAACTCGCCGCCGCCGAACAGGTCAAGCCACCGACCATGAGCCGCATTGTGGCCGGCCTGACCCGCAGCCGCCTCGTCACCATTACCGCTGACCCCCACGATGCCCGCCGCATGCGCATTCGCGCCACCGCGAAAGGCATCCGCCTGCTGCACAAGGGACGCCAACTGCGCATCGCCTACCTCGCCGCCCACCTCGGAGAACTTGCTCCCCAGCAATTCGCGGCCCTCGAGGAGGCTGTGGAAATCCTCCAAAGGTTGCTTGAAAGCTGGCAGTAATTTCCATTGTCGTAACACCGCGGAGGTACTATTGTTACGTGAAATGGCCCGCCCCATGCGGCATACTGATAGGTCTGCGGGTTTCCAATTGATGTGTGCCGTCTAGAGGTTGGCCGATAGCCGAGTGGCTCGCGGGCCCGTCTCGCTTCCTCCCTGCGACACTGTCTTTAATCTTTTTAGAAAATGCAGCAGAAAGGGATTGCATTGGCACGCACCCGCATCGTCGTGATTGTTGCCGGCCTGTTGTGGCTGGCGCACCTCGGTGTGGTCACCCTGCTGGGGACCAAGTTTCCCGGAGGTTTCCTCTCCGACGTGCTCCAGCTCTCGCTGGGAGTGACGCTGGTCTACGCCATCGTCGCGGCCAGCCTGCGCTCCGAGGGATTGGCGCGTTCGTTCTGGCGTTTGGCGGCCGCGGCGTACTCCCTTTGGATCGTCGCGCAGAGCCTCAGCGTCTATAACGATCTGGCTGCGTCTCCCTCGATTTCCTGGGTCAACAATGCGCTCTTCTCTTTCTGGTTCGTGCCTTTGGCGATGGCCATGTTCCTCGATCCCGAGAAGGAGGCCGGAGGCCTCGACGCTGTCGTCGCGCTCGATTTCGTGCAGGCCGTGCTGGTTTGCGTGGCGGCGTACTTGTATTTCTTCTATCTGCCCAAGGCAGAGTCGCCCGGCGAACTGGCGCACTCGGTTTGGACCCCGTACTTCGCCGGCTACGCCTTTGTCGCCGGATCCTTCGTGGTGCGCGCCGGCGTCACCGGCTCGCGCGACTCACGCGCGCTGTTTGGCCGGATGGGAATCTTCCTGGCACTCTCCGGGTGCGTGGATGCCTTGTATTACTACGGGCCGGGCCGCGGTCTCGGCACAGGCGCATGGTTCGATCTGCTCTGGAGCGCGCTGCTGGTCGCTCCTATCGTCATCGCCGTCACCTGGAAGCAGGCAGAGGCGCCGGAACTTTCCTTCGATCACCCCCGGCGCGAGAAACGAGTCTACACCGAGATCTTCTTTCTGCTGTACCCGTTGCTGGTCCTGTTCATGTCGCTGCGCATTGCGCGCGAACGGCTGGGCCTGGCCGCGGTGGTCGTGCTGCTCTCGTTTGTGTGTTCCAGCGCGCGTCTTCTGGTCACGCAGAATCGGTTGCTGCTGGCCCGAGAAGCGCTGCGGCGGGAAGCCTCCCGCGACGGGCTCACCGGTCTGTGGAACCGCAAAGCCATTCTGGCGATTCTGGAGCGGGACTTGCTGCGCGCCGAACGCGATCATCAGCCGGTCGGCCTGATCATGATCGACGTCGATCATTTCAAAGCTATCAACGACAGCCGCGGGCACGCCGCCGGTGACGCCGTTCTGCGCATCATCGCCAGCGGCATCGCGGCGGTGGTCCGCCCTTACGACTCGGTCGGACGCTGCGGTGGAGAAGAATTCCTGATCGTCGCTCCCGGCTGCGGCATGGCCGAGACCTGGGAACTCGCCGAGCGCGTGCGCCACCACGTCGCTGGCAACAGCATCATGGCCGGAGGGTCGAGTGTGCAGGTCAGCCTGAGCCTGGGCGTGGCCACCGGCCAGACCGCCGCCGAGATGGAAAAATTGCTGCACGCCGCCGACTCCGCCATGTACCAGGCCAAGCACGCCGGACGCAACCGCGTCGAACCCAGCCTGGGACGCGCCGCCAGCGCCGGCCAAAGCCCATCCCCCACGCCCAACCGCGATTTCTGGCTGTAGCTATGTGTGGCTCAGTTTTATGTGGGGTGGACACTCCCTTCGGCAAACCCTCAGGGCAGGCTCTGTCCGCCGCCTTTGACCTTCGCCTGTCGCGCCGCAAAGCGCTAGAATCAACAGCAACTTCAAAGGCGGCGGACAGAAGTGTCCGCCCCACACGATGTGACACTCGGGAGAGTGTCCCAACCGGGGACGTCCCCCGTACATTCCGCATTACGATGTTTTCGATGCAACTGCAAAATGCCGTCTTCGCGTCCAACGGTCATCCACCTTCCTAGGGAGGGCTCAATGCCAACTCGCGCTCTTCGGAGTTCACCCGCCGCGTTATTCATTTTCGCTGGCTTGCTCGCGCTCGCCGCATGCGGTAGTTCCGGCATCCACGTGTGTCCCCTCGCCGCTTCCGGTTGCTGTGGCCCGTCCAGCGACGCCTGCGCCATCCCGCAATACATATATGCCACCGGACTGAATGGCCAGGTCGACGTCTTCCCCATCGTCAATGGCACCGGCATGCCCGGTTCACCCACCTCCACTCCCGGACCGGCCCCGACCCTGGGCATGGCGGCGCTTAACAATCAATTCCTTTACGTCTCCAATCCTCAAGCCACCCTGGGTGGATCATCGACCATCGACGGCTGGACCATCGATCCCAGCACGGGCGCGCTGAAGACGATTCCGGCGAGTCCGTTTTCGCTGGGCCCGCTGAGTTATGCCGGCGGGCTGGCCACCAACACCGCTGCGCAGATTGTTTACGTCGGAGACGCGGGCAGAATCGATGCGCTCAAGGCCGACGCCACCGGCGCGCTCTCGCCCATCCTTGGTTCGCCCTTTCCAGCTGGAATTAATCTGTACCTGACCACCGATCCCCAGACCCGCTTCCTGTTCGCATCCGAAGATACTCCTCCTGGCAACGTCATCGCCTTTACGATCGATGCGACCACCGGTGGGCTCAACCCAGTCCAGGGGTCGCCCTTTCCTACGATTCCAGGCTATGTAGGCAACACGCACCCCGGAGCGATTGTGGTCGACGCGAGCGGCAGCTTCGTTTATACGGCGCTGATGACAACCAACCAGATCGCCGCATTTTCGATCACGGCATCGAGCGGCGCGCTGAATCCTGTGCCGGGATCGCCCTTCACGGCAGGGAATACTCCGCTCGCGCTGGCTACGGTCAACAACTTTCTCTACGTCTCCAACGCGCTCGACGGCACCATTTCCGGCTACAGCATCAATTCAACCTCCGGCGTGTTGACTCCGCTAGCCAACTCGCCGTTTCCGATTCACGGAGGCGCGCTTGTCGCCTCTCCCTTCGGAGGCTTCCTGTACACGACGGGGTTGGGCGGCCTGCTGACGCTCAGCATCAATCCCCAGACCGGAGCGCTGACGCAGGCCGGTTCCCCAGTCCCCTATTCCGGGGCCACGGTGCTGGCGTTCGTGGAATAAGAATCCGGACTCCGGCCTCCTCACCTTCCGCCCCTGGCGGCGGGTGCATTTTCCTGCTGGACGATGGATATTAAATCGGTTTAATATTCCCCGGTCCGTCGCGCGGTCATCGCTCGCATCTGTTCCACCGCGACCCAAGGGGGGAATATGCATCCATCCGCTTCGACACTGCAGGCCAGTTTTCACAGGATTCTAGCCGCCGTATTGATCACGGCAACCTTGATTGCGTTGCCAACCATGCTTCTCGGCCAAGCCTACTTCGGCACGGTCAGCGGTGTGCTGACAGACGCCTCCGGCGCGGCAGTCGAAGGCGCCAACGTCGTCCTGGCGGACCAACAAAAAGGCTACACCTTTAACACGACCTCGGACAGCACCGGGCGGTATCTGTTCCGCACGGTTCCTCCAGGGGTATACATTGTATCGGCCGGGGCCAAGGGTTTTGGAAGATCGGTGAGCGTCAGGTTCAAGGTGGACATCAACGAGAATGCCACGACGAATCTGACTCTCAAGGTGGCTGGAACCAGCCAGACGGTGGAGGTATCAGCGCAGGCGCAGGCCATCCAGACCAACGATGCGGAGACCGGTCAGGTCATCAATCGCAGGTTCATCAACGACCTGCCGTTAATTGACCGGAGCGTGATTGCCTTGACTGCTCTGGCGCCCGGGGTTACCGAGATGGATGACCAGTGTTCCGAATTCGCGGGCAATGGCACGTGCACCGGCACAAACTTTGTGTCCAACGGCAGCCGCGGATCGACGGCCGACATTCTGGCCGACGGTGCTTCGGTCACGAACTCAGAGCCCAACGGCGGCATCACAGCGGCGACGTATCTTCCGTCGCCTGAGGCGGTGGAAGAATTCAAAGTCGAGCAGACAAACTTCAGCGCGGAATATGGATTTTCCGGATCATCGGTGGTCAACATGGTCACGCGCTCAGGGACGAACAAGTTTCATGGGAGCGGGTACGAGTTTTACCGCGACAATCGGCTTAATGCCAACAATTGGTTCGCCGATCGGGCGGGGCAACCCATTTCCCCGGGGCACCGCAACAACTATGGTTTTACCATCGGCGGCCCCATCCTCAAGAACAAGACATTCTTCTTCTTCGATTACGACCGCTTGCGCTCTGCAGGCCAGAGCACCGCGACGTTCGGCGTGCCGACCGATCTGATGCGCACAGGAGACTTTAGCGATGTTTGTGCTGCGCAAGGAGGTACGTTCGACAGCACTGGTCTGTGCAGTGCGGCGGCTGGCCAGATTTGGGATCCGTACACGGGAGTAAACGATCCAAACCAGGGGGGCTCAGTCCGGTCCGCCTTTATTCCCTACAATAACCTTGCTACGTACATCAGCCCGGGCTGTAATCCTGCGGCACTCGCTCCGGGCCATTCTTGTCCTCCGGTTGAGCCGGCTGCCGGCGTTCCCGGCAACCTGATCGATCCCGTGGCGCAGAAGATGCTGCAGCTTTTCCCGGAACCGAACACCCCGGCGCAGGGCATTTACGCGAACTGGTTTGGGTCAGGTTCCAGTCTGAGCTACAACGATCAGTTCGACATCAAGGTCGACCACCGTTTCAACGAGAAGAACCTGGTCAGCGTGAAATTTTCTTACCAGTACAACCATGGAAAGGGCCTCGACTGCTTTAAGAATTTCACTGACCCTTGCCAGGGCGGGCCGGGATGGACCAACGCCCACCTGTTCGCCATCAACGACACGCATACCTTCAGCCCGACCTTGTTGCTGAACGTGACACTCGGCTTCACGCGGGGAGTCTGGCACATCGACGCCTACAACCCTCACGGCGTTAGCGATCCACTGGGCACATTAGGATTCCCGTCCTATCTGCAGAGCAACGGATTCGCGGGGGTGCCCGCCATTTATCTCAGCACCTATGCGAATAACGGCTCTACGAGCACCGGCACAGATCCCTATGGCAACTACAGGCTCGGTCAGGATACAGGCCAACTGTCGGCCACGCTCGATAAGGTGCATCGCGAGCACGAGTTCAAATTCGGCTTTGACGGGCGGCTGCACCAGATGAACTATATTCAGACCAACGCACCGGTCGGCATCTTCAGCTTCGACGAGAACGGAACTGCCGCCTGTCCCAACAACATCGGGAGCTGCGGCGGCGACGCCATGGCCAGCTTCCTGACGGGAACGATGAACGGCAATTCCTATTATGAAATTCAGTTCCGGCCGGCAACCGAGAATTTCCAGTATGGCTTCTTCGGCCAGGATAACTGGAAGGTAACTCCAAAACTGACTTTGAACCTGGGCTTGCGCTATGACGTTACGCTGCCCCGTACTGATCGCCATAACCGGCAGGACTATTTCAATCCCAGTGTGGCGAGCCCATTAGCCGGCGGTAGCCTCAGCTACTCCGATCCTGTTTCCGGGCAGACCGTAAATCTCCCCTTGAATGGCGGCGAGGTTTTTGCCACGCCGAGCCAGCGCACTAACTACGTGACCGATTGGCACGACATTCAGCCGCGCTTCGGCTTCGCCCTCCAGTTTGCTCCGAAGATGGTGGTTCGAGGAGGCTACGGGATTTACTACGGGCAGTCGCGGTCCGGGGTCACTGGCGTTGTGCCCTACGGCAGCCAGGGTTTTAACCAGTACACAAACGTCATCCCGAGTTATCAGAACCAAGGCGACACTCCGTGGTTACATCTGAGCAACCCCTATCCGAACGGCCTGATTCAGCCGACGGGAAATTCTCTGGGCCTGTTGAACGATGTTGGACAAAACGCGAACGGTCCGCTCCGCACTGCCGGCGCAAACCAGACGCCGTATGACGAGAGCTGGAGTCTCGGGGTCGAGCGGGAACTGCCCGGCAACGTCGTGCTCAACGCCGAGTACATCGGCAAGAAAGGCACCCACCTTCCGTTCAGTGGTTCCAACTACATCAACCACCTTGGGCCCTGGGTGGAGAATTTGCCTACGACGGCTGTCGACCCGAACAACCCCTGCCAGGCTTTGACTGTGCCATGCCTCAATAACTTCGTAAACAATCCCTTCGCAGCGGTCATCACCGACCCCAACAGCACCCTGTCCAGTTCGCAAGTGCAGTATTCTCAGTTGTTGGTCCCCTATCCTCAGTTCACCGGTGTTTCCATAGAGCCTCGGCTCATTGGCGCTTCGATCTACCACGGACTGCAACTTAGCGCGGAAAAGCGTTACTCCAAGGGACTGCAATTCCTGGTGACCTACGTCTGGTCGAAATCGATCGACAATTCGTCTCAGGCGGACGACAACGTGACCTGGACCGGGAGCTTCACCAGCCTGCAGGATCCTAATAAGCCGTGGCTGGAGCGCAGCCTGTCGACGTTCGACATTCCAGATGTCATTCAGTTCAGCTACACCTACGATCTGCCCTTTGGGCGAAACCGGGCGTTCCTGGGGAACATGCCAGGCTGGGCGGAGGCGCTCATCGGTGGCTGGAAGACAAATGGCATCTGGCGCATTGCCGACGGACGGCCGCTGAGCTTCACCTTGGCGGATGGGAATGCGATCCCGACCTATGGCTCGATGCGGCCGAACATCACGGGAACGCCCAAGCGCAACCATGGCAAAGATTGGGTGGACAACTATTTTGCGGATACCACCATATTCTCTCGCCCCCCTGACTTCACGCTGGGCAATGCTCCGCGCGCGCTGGGGAGCATCCGTTCGCCGTGGTCATTCACTAACGACCTGTCGATCTCGAAGCAGTTCCCGATCCGCGAGGAGATGAACCTTGAGTTCCGCTTGGAGGCCCAGAACGCGCTCAACCACCCGGTCTTCGGTACTCCGGACACGTCGGTGGACGATGGCAACTTTGGCGCGATCTTCAATACCTCCGGCAACGGATCTCGCCAAATACAGTTGGCGGTGAAGTTCAACTTCTAGGGCGGTCTCGTGGCTTCGCTGCGGTGCTAGGATTAGGTTCTGGGTTGGGCGAGGGGACTATAAGCCCCTCGCCCGACGTTCAAGAGAGCACCCCTTGAAATCCGTGGTAACAACTCGTTCGTCGTTGTGGATGGCTCTGGCCTTTACGATTGCTCTGTCTTCGACGCCTGCCCTCGGCTCCCCCCAGCCCACAAACGTTCGAAGTCAGACCGGGACATCGATGCGATTGGACATCGGCAGATTGTTAATAAGGGTCTGATTTTCCATTCCCCCAAAAAAGAGAAGGAAGAGGGCGACAAGTTGTCCGCTGTGTTCGATCACGTCAGCCCGATAGTGCGGGACCAGCCCATCACTGACTACCTGGAACGTGTAGCTCAGCGTGTTGCCGGAAATTCGGACGCGACCGTGCCCATTGCGGTCCGCGTCGTTGACAGCGACAAAGTCGAAGCATCCACGCTTCCTGGCTACGTTTATGTCACGCGCGGGCTGCTTCTCAAAATGCAAAACGAGGGCGAGTTGGCCAGCATCCTTGCCCGCGAGATCGCTCATACCGCATTGCGTACTTGGGCAAGACTGCAAACAATTGGCTTTTTTCCCCAGACGTTCATTCCTACGATCCAGCAGACCAATGGGGGGTCTGGGCCGGTAGGAGCAGAGATGAATTCGTTCCTTCTCATATCATGGGAGCGGTACTTCGAAACCGATGCGGACTACTTTGGGGTCCAGTACGTCTACAAGGCCGGCTATGACACCGATTGTTTTCTGAGCGCGATCCAGAACGCGTCTCCTCCTGATTCTGACAAAGTGGCGAAGGCCTATAGTCCCTTTCCTCCTCTGCGCGAGCGGCTGAAGGATATTCAGGGCGAGATCAGCGAGATTCTCCCTAAGCGTGGGGGAGCGGTCGTTTCCAGCCCCGAGTTCGCGGAGTTCCAAGAATGCCTGCACAGCCTGCCGCCAGTCCAATCCGATCCCATGTCAAAGGGTTTGCACCGCGCTCCGCAAGTCGATACTGACCCGATGCCGAAACTCTTGCGCCGCGATCCGCAGGCGTCCGACTAAACGTTCTTGCCAGGCACCCATGAAGGCCCTTGCCTCTCCGGCGGGCGCGGTTGTAACGTAGGAAACAACCTTTTCCTTGGCGCGAGGTTCAAAGGGTTCGATACAGCTCCGCCGGAGCGTCAGATCTGTCAGGTCCAAACCTAGAGGAGTCGCCAATGCGTATCCATTCTCTCGGGACCCTTGCCAAAATTCTTTCTGTGCCAGCCGCGTTGCTGGTCCTCAGCGCCTGCGGTGCGAGCAGTCACACGCCGACGCCTTCGCCGCAATCACAGGGCTGCGGATGCGGATTCCTCTATGCGACCACCAGCACCAACCAGATTCTCTCGCTCAAGCTCGATTCGACGGGCGTCCCGGGCACTCCGACGCAAACGCCGGGCCCGGCGAACAGTCTGGGAATCACGAGCGATGGTTCGTTCCTCTACGTCTCCGACCCGGACCACAACGCGCTCGATTCCTTTACGCTCAATCCCAACGACGGAACCTTCACCCCGGTGGCCGGATCGCCGTTCGCTCTGAACACCTCTTCCGGAGCTCCTGCGGGAATATCGGTCACAGGTTATTCGGTCACGAAGACTTACCTTTACGCCGGAGACACCAGCGGCAACATCGCAGCATTCATGGTGGGGCCAGCCATCGATAACGGCAGCACCTGGGTGCTGCAGGGGAACCTTACGCCGCTTGGCGGTTCGCCCTACGCGGCCGGCGCGCAGCCGCTGCAACTCACCAGCTGGGGTTCGCCGCAATCGCTGACTGACTTTGTCTATGCCGCGGACTTCGCCGATCCCAACGGCGGCGTCTTTGCGTTCTCGGTCGGGTTGGACGGCACGCTCTCGCCGGTGACCGGATCTCCGTTCGTGACGGCTCCGGGGGCTGGACCGTCGGGCATCGTTTCCGCTGGCATCTGGGTTTATGTGGCGTTGCACAACACCAATCAGATTGCTGCCTTCACGGCCGCGGGGAACGGAGCGCTCACGCCCCTTCCCGGTTCGCCTTACGCTGCAGGGAACGGGCCGTCGTCGCTCATTGCGTACGGAAATTTCCTGTACTCGTTGAACGATGTGGACCACAGCATCTCCGCCTACAGCATGGACATGAACACCGGCATGCTAACTGCCGTGAATGGTTCGCCGTTCTCCGCCGGATCGGCTTCCGGCGGGTTGGCAACCTATCTCCCCGGACCCAGCTACTCCGGCCCGGGATTCTTATATGCTCCCGATCCAGCGGCCAACGGCTTCCGCGCTTTCTCCGTCGACCCGATTGCCGGAAGTTTGAAACCTTTGGCGGGCTCGCCATTTCCGGCGGGAAGCAGCCCAATGGCGATCACGGTAGTGGGCTTCCCCGGTCTGCCGCTCGGTATCGATCCGCCGTAAAGCGCTGGCGTTTAGTGGCGCGCCACCACCACGATCATAAAACTCCCAGGCTTGGCCGCTGGACGACCGGTCGCTCCCGGCTTCTGTTCCTCGAATTCGAACGTAGGCAAATACACTCGATGCGTCTCCGGGTCAACGTCCATGGTCTTGGCGCCGAATGGAGTCGTCACGGTTTGCACAATCTCAAATTTGCCGCCGCTCTCACCGGCAACGTTCAGCTTGCCGTCCCGGCAGCTCGCGAATGCCTGGCCAGCGTCGAACTTGGTAGCATCCACACCTGCGCCGATGGGCAGGTCCGCGACCACCTTGCCATCGTCCGTGCTCATCACAATCAGCTTCTGCGGCTTGCGACATCCAACGAAGAGCCGGTGCTTCGCGGTGTCGATCGACAGCCCCACGGGTGAGCCGCCGGGAGCGACCGGCCAGTGCGCCAATACTTTCCTCGCTTTAAGGTCGACCACCGCGATCTGGTCCTTGTCCTCCAAATTGACGTAGACCTTGCCGGCGCCGTCGGAGGCAAGAAATTCCGGCTTGCCGCCCAGGTCAATGGGAGCGTCGATGGATCCTGTCTTCGGATCGACGTCGGCCTTGATCGGCACCAGCGTCCCGTCGTCGCCGCAGGAAACCAGTATGAGTCCGGTGGCCTTGTCGTAAATGATGCCGTCGGAATCGGGCCGCGCTTTGAGCGTTCCCAGCACTGCATTCGTCTTGAGGTCGAAAATAACGACTGAGCCTTCTCCGTCGGTGATGAATCCCCGCCCGGCCTCGGGAGCGATAGCGACCCCATGGTTATGCTTCTGGCCGGGAATGTCGGCGAGAGTCTTCCCCGAATCGGCATCGATGACCATTGTGTGCGTGCTGCGGGGAACGTAGAGCCGGTGACTCTTGGCATCCACGGTGATGTAGTCCATGCCGCCCTCGCCACCAATGTGAAATGTCTTTTCAACCGCCCAGGTGTCCTGCGCGGCCACCCGGCCGGTAAGCATGAACGCGAGCGCTGCGATCAGGAAGGCAGCCAATAAATTCCGAGAGTGCATAGGATCCTCCAGTAGATGTGCGCGGGAATTTTCAGGATAAAGCTAGGGGTTGAACCTGAAAGCCACCTGAAGGGGAGGAAGATGCCAGTCACAGTTGGCCTGAGAGTCGCCGTTGCACAATAATGGCGCCTTTACACTCAGTGAGCAGCCGTCAAAGCGTGAAATCGCCTCGTCACACCAACTACGTTCCATGCCCGCCATTATTGATGTACTCTGTGCTTCCAATTGACGGGAACGACCGGAGTACTGTCATTCAGTCGAGGGATTACGCGGATGACGAGATGACGCAGCGGGTGGAAACACTTCGCGGATACATAGTAGAGGCGCTTCAGCACCGGGACAAGGACACCTATTTCAAGATCGACGAACATGGTGAGCTTGCCGTGTCGCACCCAGATGAAATCGAATACATACCGATGTGGATACCGGGTTTTAGCCTCTGCCACATTGTCAGTGGAAGGCTGTTAGATTGCCGTAACAACGATCAACGAGAGTGACATCAAACATCTTCATTCGCTTCTTGTCGCAGCGTTGGACGAACGGGAACGCTTCGTCAAGAAACCCGGCGGTGATCTCACCATCTCGATCCTTGATGTACTTCCAGACCGTAAACCGTAGCGACGAGGCGTCGGTCACGATGCGGCTCAAACGTCGAATGGCCTGGTTTCAACATTTGATGAGGTAATATTCTTCGAGGCGACGATCGCCAGCCTTGTGTCCCGTGGACAAGAATGAGTCCCAGCCTCGATTCAACAGTCCCCTCGCTTCGTTTGCTGCGTTTGCTTCTTTTCCGCTCTTCGCCACCGTAGCTTCAGTCGCGGGGGCAATGCTCCCAGCGATGGTGGCGGCAGACCAACACGTTGCTCATCCCAACCTGAGAATCGTGTGGAGTCCACTGCTGAATTCCGCTTTGGCAGGCGCCTGCCTCGGTGTTCTCCTTGGAGCTTTTTGTACCGCGGCGTATTGGGCCTTTCATGCAGACACCACCTTATGGGAGTCTGCAGACCGCGCGCTTACCGCCGTACAGACACCATTCTTCTGGGTGGGGCTGGCGAACGGGATGCTGATAGGCACCCTTACCGTGGCTACGTTTCACGGAGCGCTTATTTGGAATTGGCGATTGTTCTGATGGTCGACGGAACGTGCGTCGCTCTGTTGACGAAATTATCCCCATTGCACTCAATGACACCGAGGATGCGCCAAGCCCCGGTTCTTGCCTTTTCATTCCTTCATCTGAGGGGTTTGCTGATCCAGTGGTCGGTGAAGGTCGAGTGCTGGATGGAAGACTCGACTTTAGGCATGTGGCAGGTTGTACAGTTCTTCGTGCTTACGGGGCAGGCCGCGCCTGGGTGATCTGAGTCTGGGTGATCTGAGTCTCGGTGGCCGGCGGTGGTTTTTGCGCCGGGCTGATTGACGTGACATTGCAGACAGCGCGAATCGTAGGCGGCAGCATCGTGCTCCAGAGGCTGGTGGGGATCGTGACAGGCAACGCAGGTCAGTCGAGCGTCTGGTTTACTCCAACACTTGCTGTTTTCGAGGCGGTAAGGCGCAAAGCGGAGGTTCAATGCGCCCAGTCCAATGTTGGTCACTACATCTTCCCAGGTGCGGTGGCACGCGCCGCAGAAATCGACGGACGCGACTGGATCCAGGCGACCGGGATTCATGATCAGATGCTCGCCTTGCTCCTGCGGTCCCGAATTCATGGCGATGACATGACTGGCGCCCGGTCCGTGGCAGGCTTCGCAGGTGATGCCGGGCACTGCGCCGCTGAGATCAAGTTGACCGTTGATTACCGAAGCGGTGGTGTGACAGGCAAAGCAGGCGCGAGTCTCTGCCGGCGGCATGCGCCGTCCCGCGGCCTCTTCCAGCCTGCGAGGCGTGGCCAGAGATTGCCCCGGAGTGATATTCAGATCCTGAGAAGACGAAAAAAAGGTTAGATGGCTTTCATAATAGCTGCCATTTTTCTCGTAGACATAGGTCTGGCCCATGTGACCGACGCCAAATGCCCACAGCAGGTCGGCGGAGAGGAGCGCCGCGCCATCGTTAGCGGTGACGGTTAGAACGCTCTTCCCGCCTTTGGTGACGATCTCCTCCCGATAGGGACCAAGGCGGAAGGGGAGATGGTCATTCTGGCGAAGGATCTCGGCGTCGGCGGCGCGCACCGCGGCGTGGGCCATGGCGTGTTTTTGCTGGGTAGCAACCTTGGAAGCATGACATTTCGCGCACGTTGCCGTGCCCACGTAACTATCTCGTGTGGCGTTCCCTTTCGTGGGCCACCAGCCGGGCGACTGAACCCGCGATGCGGTGGGCATGGACATGCTGACGGGAGCAGAAGTTTGAGCCGAGGACGCGGAGGGTACGACACAGATTGCGAGCGCGGAGATGAGTTGGAGGACGATGCGGGCCCTCGGGGTTAACGCGCACTGGGTTGACGAGCGCGCGGCTAACGCCGAAAAAAAGGCTGCGCGAAACCGGTAGCGCTGAGAATTCTGAGCCGTATCAGCTCGCACAATCATACTGAAGACTTAGGCCCGGAGTTTTGGCCGCCAAGACGGCTGCTATTGTCTCGTCAATCCCGGTTTATCGTCAATGCGAAGGATCGATCATAACCCTCGCGAAACTCAACCCGTCGTAGGTTGTCGACAAAACATCGCGGGCCGGAGGGGGTTTTGAGTGCAACGGGCTGTTTCGGCAGTTGCTCTGCGTTCCTCCCAGCATGATATAAGAATATGCCGTCTAGGATTCATTCCGGTCATGACCAAGTTCGTTCTGTCGATTGCCACACTCGGGCTTCTGCTGAATGCTTCTGCCGCACAAGTCGCGGTTTCAAGTACCGCTGAGCCGAAGGTCACCGTCGCATTCTTCGCAAGTGACGATCATGACAAGCCACTGTCGGAAATATCGCAATCAGAGTTGCAGATTCTGGATAACAAAAAACCGCCTAAGCAAATGTTAGAAATGAAAAGGAGGACTGACGTACCCCTCCTGCTCGGGGTAGTGATAGACATCAGCGGATCCCAGCATGACGACGATCAGTACAAAGCCGCCGTGCAAGGAGCGTCCGAATTTACAAAAGCCGTATTGAGTGGTGCAAACGACATGGCCTTCTTTGAGCAGTTCTCCGCTGTGCCCGAAGCAACGCCAATTATGGCTAAGAGCGAGTTCCTGACGCTGAAAGTTGATCTTAGGCCCGCTGGTCGAACCGCACTGTACGATGCTGTACGCTTCGCCTGTGATGAGCGTATGAAATCTGATAGCCTGCGGAATTATCTCCGAGTCATAGTCTTGCTAAGCGACGGTGAGGACAATTCGAGCCGGAATGACATTAGGCAAGCGATCGCGAGCGCTCAAAGGGCAGGAGTGGTCATATTTGCAGTTGATACGGCGACAATTTTTCACAGTGGGTTTTTCGTTCATGCAAAAGGTACCGAGATGCTGCAACAGTTGGCGCGTGAAACCGGAGGATTTGCCTTCCTCGATCTCGACCAAGGCGGTCTGACAAAAGCATTTACGACCCTCAAAGAGCAGATCGATAGTATGTACCTTCTCTCATATGTGCCCGCCGACCCCGCTGGCCCTTCATACCACTCCCTGAAAATCGATTCCATCCCCCGGAAGCCAAGGGTGAAAGTGCGGGCGACGCATGGTTATTACAGCCATCTCATCGTCCCGTAGTTGCGCGGTGGACTGGCCTCAGTTGGTGAACATCCCATAGCACTCAAAATGCCTTGGGCAAGTTTGAGTTTGTGAGCGCACATTTCCACGCAGTTCCACGATGCCGCTGTCGCCCGGACGGCCTATTTCATCCGCACCGTAAGACCAGTAACCGATCCGCCATTCGGACAGTACCCGTTGACATTTGGCGATTAGACATCGGTAACAACCTGTTTCTCGTGGAATCAGGCTATGCTTGGGCGGTTGGACGAAGGAGTCTGCTTTATGACAACCACTACACGCCGGGCGTATTGGGGTGTTCTCGCCATGGTTCTCGTCCTCGTTTTCAGCAGAGGCTTGCTCGCACAATCAAGACCGGCCGCAGTCTCGACTTCGCCCTCTCCAGTGGCGCGCGACCTGAATTTAACCTTGGCGGAGTTGATGCGCGCGGCCCCGGCCACCAGCCAGGACCTGACGAGCCTGCAGCAGGGTGGGAGACTCCACTGGGTCACATTCTGGCGGGGAGAGAAAACCCAAAAGGCCCAAATGACCGCAGCGTTGCGCCGCAATCTCCAATTTGCAGTGCCCGCTTTGATTCACGATGCGCAGGCCTCTGGGGGAAGCATGTCCACGACCTTTAAATTGTATAAAGACTTGACAGTGGTCTGCGAATCTCTAGATTCACTGCTTCCACCCGGTTCGCACGAAGGTAAAAGTGAACTAAAAGCTTTGAGCAACGACATTTCCGACATGAATCGGCTGGTGGAAGAGTTGTCCGCCTATATCCAGCAGACCGCGGCTTCGATGGAGAGCAAGAATGCTCAGCTAGTGTCTTCGGCTGGCCGGTCTCCGAAAAGAGTCATCGTTGACGACAACATTCCGGAGAAGTCCTCGCCCAGGAAACGCCCTCCGTCCAATCAATAAAGTAGTTCAGATTTTGCGAACGGGGTGACGGGATCACCTGAGCCTAAGTGGCGAAGAATTCCTATAGCACTCAAAATCCCCCGGGAGGGGTTCTGAGCGCTATGGCCTGGTTTCAACAGCTAAGATTTCAACTGCTAGGAATCACACGCGACCGTCACCTCACGAGTATAGTTTTCCGTATGAGGAGCGCCCTCTGTCGTATCACCGTCCTGTTTTTGTTGAGTCTCAGCGCTGTTGCCCAGATGGAGATCGTAGAGATCGAAAAGCCGCAACCTGCGAAATCAGTCGCGGGTATTGTGAGTGACCCTTCTGGCTCCGCTCTACTTGGCGTCACCATTGAGGAGCGTTCTGACGATTGGAAAAGCGTGCTCCGTTCGACTGAGACGGATGACCAAGGTCGGTTCCATTTTTCAGCGACTCCGAAGAAAACCCTGTATCACCTCCAATTTGGGCGTTCCGGGTTTAATTGGGTGCGGATTACTCTGAAACTGGATAAGAAGGCGGGACCTACCATCGCCGTCAAAATGCCACTCGGAACATAGCTCTGACTGGGTCAATCAGTGAAATGGCCTGTTATCGACCGTTGTAGGGTTCTTCTGCTGCGGAACGGATATTGTTTGCCCGACTTGTAGCACCGGGTTCAAGTGATTGCGACCCGACTAATTTTCTCTCAACGCCACCATTGGCTCCAGCCTAGCCGCCCTTCTCGCCGGGATCATACTGGCGAGCACCGCCACCACAGCCAATCCCAGACACGCGGTCGCCAGTACTGCGGGATTGTAGGGCTTCAATCCAAATATGAGAGACGCCGCCCATCTCCCGACCACCAGCGTCACCACAATCCCGATTGCAACTCCGACTCCGCACAGCTTTCCTGCCTCGCTTAGAACCAGTTCGAGCATTTGTATCGGCGCTGCTCCCAATGCCATCCTGATCCCGATCTCGTTTGTCCTTTTTGCCACCATGTATGCCATCACTCCATAGAGTCCGACGGTTGCCAGAATTGCGGCGAGCAAGCCAAAGAACCCGCTCAATATTGCCAAGAGACGCTCTTTCAGCAATCCATCGCTAATTTGGGCGGCGAGTGAATGAAAATCGATTGCGATCTCCGGATTCAGGTCAGCCATGGCTTGTCGTAACTCCCCCACAATCGGTTCGAGCAATCCGCTGGAGCGGACGATAATTTCCCCGTTGGTGTCGGGCCGGTCATCCTGCAACTGAGGATAAAATGCGATTGGATCGAACTCTTTTCGCAAGTCATCGTATTTCGCATTTGCCATCAGCCCGACGATCTCATACTCGTACTGCGGCTGGCCCCGATACACGTTGATTTTGAAGGTCCCGCCAACAGGATTTTCGGTTCCCATGATCCTTCGGGCAAACTCCCGATTGACGATCGCCACCTTTGGCGCACTCGCGGTATCGCGCTCATTGAAATTGCGGCCGGCTAACAAAGGCGTTCCCATCGTCTGGAAGTACCCCGGTGTGATGTTGCCCATGTCGACCCAACCCTTCTTCACCTCGCCATTGACCACGACTTCATCATTCCAATAACTCCCGCCTAAAGGCACCACGTTCGTCTCCGCGGCCGATCGCACTCCGGGCAGTGACCGCACGCGCTCGACGATGCGCTCCCGGAGCGGACCTCGCTGATTGTAGGGGAGATTGAGGCGCGTGTAGTCGATATCCATCACCAGCACGCCTTCGCGCTGGAATCCCGCATCCAGAGTCAGAATTTTCCGCAGGCTTTCGCCGAACAGCAACGCGCTGACCACTAGCACGAGGGACATTGCGATCTGAGCCACGACCAGTGCCCGGCGTAGACTGAATCGCTCGCGCGTTGTAGTCAAACCGCGCCCGGCCAAGCTCATCACCAGTGCCGGGGACATTCCGGTCGATTTGATCGCAGGCGCCAGCCCGACCAGCACACAGGTGAGCACGGCCAGGCCGGCCGTAAATCCAAGTACTCGCCAGTCCGTTGCGAGGCCCACGAAGATGTGGCGCACATCGCCTTCCCCGCTGAGATACCGGACCAGGAAGGAACTCAAGAGGCGGGCCAGCACCATACCCAAAGCCGCACCCAGCAGCGCGAGAAGCAGGCTCTCGGTAAGCAGCTGGCGGACGATGCGTCCTCGTGCCGCGCCCAGCGCGATGCGTACCGCAATTTCCTTTTCCCGCGCGCTGGCGCGAGCCAGCAACAGGTTCGCGAGGTTTGCGCACGCGATCAGCAATACAAGTCCCGTGATCGCCAGCAGCAGCCACAGAGGCGACTCATACTGCTGCCGAAGATTGGACACCCCTGTGCTTCCCGGATAAGCTGCGAGCTTCTTCTGCAGGTATCGTTTTCGGGCTTCCGCCTGGTACACGGGCGGCAAGGTTTCCTGCATGAGTCCCGGAGAGATTGCATCGAGTTGCGCCGATGCCTTGTCTAGAGTCCATCTGGGCTTCAGTCGGCCCATGGCCACCAACCACCATCCGTGTGGCAACACGTAAAGGCTGCTCTCACCTGCGATCGTTGGTTCAGAGCAGATGAGCACCGCAACATCGAAGCTGTGGCCGACGTCTACCCCATGAAAGTTCGCTGGGGTTACACCGAGCACCGGAAACGGGTGGCCTTCCAATTCGAGTGTTTTACCGATCGCGCTGGCCTGTCCGCCAAATTCGTTCTGCCAAAATTCATAGCTAATTACTGTGCCGGGCGTACCACAACCCGCGCGATCATCGGGCGGGTGAAATACCCGCCCAATTATCGGCTGAATCCCGAGCACATCGAAAAATTCACCACTGACCCATAGGCCCTGTGCGTAGCGCACTTGCCCGCGCGTCGCCAGATTGAAATCCTCATTGCCGAATGCAAATACCCCGCTGAACCCTTGCTGCTGCGCACGAATCTGCTCCCACATCTCATTGGTCACGTATCCGTAGCGACCGTGGTGCCGGCCTGTGACATGGAAATCTGTCGGCCGGATCACGGCTAACTCTTCGGGATGCGCCACTGGAAGAACCCTCATCCTCACCGCGTCGATGAGCTGGAAGATAGCCGTATTTGCCCCGATGCCTAGCGCTAGTGAAAGTACACATGCTGTCGTGAATCCCGGGTTCAATCGCAATGTGCGCGTGGCGTAGCGCAGGTCCTGCCACAGGCCTGACCAGACATCGCTGCCCTCACCCGTCCCCAGCTCTATCGGGTCTATCCAGCGCTCCTCGATCTTTCGCAGATCGCCCGCCAGATCGCGTCCCTCCAGTTCTGCAATGATTTCACGCTCTGCTGCGTCCTCATTGGCCCCGTTCGACAGCTGTGCCTCGTACCGGTCGCGCAGATGCTGCGAGATCTCATCGACGATCTCGCACTCACGCATCGGCGAAAGTCCGCAGTCGCGGAGCCGATCGCGCACCATCTTTTTAAAATCAGGCATGGCTTACTCCAGTAATCCGCTGCATCGCGGTCACGAATTCAGCCCAAGTCCGCCGCTGTTGCTTTAGCATCGCCTTCCCGGCTGGGATTAGCCGGTAATAGCGCCTCCGGCGCTGCCCAGGCTTCTCAACCCACTGACCTTGGATCCACCCGCGCTTCTCCAGCCGGTACAGCAGGGGATAGAGAGAGGCCACATTGAACTTGAGCGTACAGGCCGAACGCTGCTCAATAAGTTGGCTGATTTCGTAACCGTGGCGCGCTCGGCCCTCCAGTAACGAAAGGATTAGCAGTTCGGCACTTCCCTTTTTCAATTCCCGGTCGAAGTTCGCACTTGTTGATGACATATATGTTTATGACATATATGCCTTCGCTAGTCTGATTGTCAAACTGGAAAGTCAGTTGATGTAACATCCCCATTGCACTCAATGACACCGATTGGATGGGCCAAGCCCCCGGTTTTGCCTTTTCATTCCCCTTGTTCGTTTTTCGTAACAAATTTCTTGCCAATTTTCGCCGGGCTGCGTTCGGGGCTAAGATGCGCCCAACTTCCCCTCAGTAACTGAGTAGCTCCCGTTCGCGATGACGTCTGCGAGCGGCCGGGCCCCTTTTTGCAATTGAATCAATTCCGAACGTTGCCCAAGGAGACTCCTCATGGCTGTGAAGAAACTGCACTCTGCGGTGGCCGGCGCGAGAACCAGCGTCGCGATGAAGTCGGACCCGACGCGCACCGACCCGCGCAAACTCAAGCTGGGCAAGGCAGCGGCACGGCATGATCCGCGCACGCTGCTGCTGGCCTCCTATGTGACACCGGCGCTGCCCGCGCCGCCCGCGAGTTTCGATCTCACCGCAAAAATTCCATCCACCGCCTGGGGCATGATGGACAACGACCAGATCGGCGACTGCACCTGCGCCGCCGCCGGACACCTGATCATGGAATGGACGGCCAACGCGGGCAAGAAGATGGTCACGCCTACCGACAGCCAGATCGTCGCGGCGTACTCGGACATCACCGGCTACAATCCCGCGACCGGAGCCAATGACAACGGCGCCAACGAGATTGATGTGCTGAACTACTGGCGGCAAACCGGCATCGCCGGCCACACGATCGGCGCTTATGTTGCGCTCGAGCCTGCCAATCACAATCACATCATGGATTCGGTTTACATCTTCGAAGGCTGCTACATCGGCGTGCAGTTGCCCATCAGTGCGCAGGCGCAAACCCAGAATCATCAGCCCTGGTCCGTGCCTCCGGGTGGGCCAACGGGCGACGGCAAGCCTGGTTCGTGGGGAGGACACGCGATCCCCGTGGTCGCCTACGACTCGCGCGGTGTAACGGTTGTGACCTGGGGAGCACTACAAACCATGACGTGGACCTTCTGGGAAGCGTACTGCGACGAAGCCTACTCGATTCTCAGCAACGATTATCTGGACGATAAGCAGCAGGCCCCGCAAGGATTCGACCTGCAACAGCTGCAGGCGGACCTGGCGGATTTGAAGTGAGCGGCGGCAGGCCCGAGTGAAATGCGGGGAGCGGAGACGTTCTAACGAAAGGAACTAGCGATGAAGAAAGCGGCGAAAGCAACGAAAGCAAAAAGCACGAAGAGCACGAAGCCTGCGAAGCCCAGCGCGGCGCCGCTGCGCTTTGCCCATCCGTTTTTTTCCACCACGCCGGTCGCGCAGCGCAAGCCGGTGTCCGGCGTCGGAACCTCGCTGGTCGACTACATTCAGGGAAACCTGGAGCCGGTTCCGCGCGTTAAGGGAGCGTCCGCGATGCAACTGGCCGACGTGATTGGCGCCCCGGCCAGCCAGGAAATTCAAGCTTCCGGCTCCATCAGTTTCCATGCCGTGGGCGACACCGGCAAGAGCGCCAATTCCCCCCAGGGCGACGTGGCTGAGGCCATGGCCACCGATTACAACGTGGCCCATCCGGCCGCGTCGCCCGCATTTTTCTTTCACCTGGGCGACGTGATCTACGGACCTGGCAAGGACAACGCCTATCGCGGCGAGTTCTACGAACCGTATGTGCACTATCCGGGCAAGATCATCGCCGTCCCGGGCAACCATGACGGGGAAGTTTTTCCCAAGACCGATCCGAAAACACTGGAAGCGTTCCAGTCCAACTTCTGCGCGGCTTCACAAACCGTGCCGCCGATTGCGGGAACCATCTTCCGCCAGACTATGAATCAGCCCGGAGTCTACTGGTATTTAAACGCTCCGTTCGTGGACATCGTGGGCTTGTACTCCAATACGGCGGAGAATCCCGGATTCATTTCCGGCACGATTCCCGGCCCGGCGCAGAAGGCGTGGCTCATCCAGACTCTGCAAACCATCGCCGCGGCGCGCCAAACGGGGCCGCGTAAAGCGCTGGTGATGGCGACGCACCATCCGCCCTTCAGTTCGGGCGGACACTCCGGGAGCACGCAGATGTTGGCCGACATCGACAGCGCCTGCACCCAGGCCAGGCTCATGCCTGATCTGTACCTGTCGGGCCACGCCCACAGCTACCAGCGTTACACGCGCGAACTGAATTTCAACGGCAAGGCCTTGCAGATTCCTTACATTGTGGCGGGAACGGGCGGCATTAACGATCAGGCAATCGTCGCGGCCAATGGAGCCAAAACCGGCGATCACATTTTTGTGAAGTCGCTGCAAGGGTACGGATATCTTCTGATCAAAGCGCAGGGGGATGCACGCGGCAATGCCGCAACTTTGACCACGACCATGTTCCAGGTGAATACGACGACAAAACAAAAATCGCAGTACGACCAGGCCGCGGTGAACCTGGCGACGAACACGGTGCACTAAAGGATTCGCTTCGCCAGGCACGGGACGAAGGCAGGTATAACTCCATGGGCGCACTCACGATCGCGTTCGACACCATCATTGTGGGGGCACTCGCGCTTCCCTGGGTGGTGCTGGTCATTCATCTTTTCTTTTTCGAAGGCGAGAATCGCCTGGGAGAGATTCTGAACTGGGTGACCGCCGATGGCCGGCAGGCGGCTGCAGGTGTTCTGTTGTTCGCGATGACCTATTCGCTGGGCTCCGCCGTGTCGCGCATCGCGGTCGATTTTTTCAACGACGACGACCTTTACCTCCAGACTGGCGAACACCTGTTTCGAATGGGTGTAACCGAAGATAGAATCCATACCCGCATTTATTGTGACCTCGACGACAACCATCTGCTGTTGGCGGGGGCGGAAAATCCGGCGCTCGCGGGAAAAATCTATACGTTCCAGAGCCTAAAGACCGTGAAACCGCAGTGCTGGCAAACTCTGCGATGGTCAGTGCGCTACAACTACGACCGGGAGAACGACGACAAGCTGGACGAAGCCGCACAGGATATTTTCGGCCTCCAGGAGAATGCCCTGATGGTCAAGGGCGGGGACTTCACCGTGCGGCTGCGCCAAATCCACGACCAGATTATGGTGTTGCGGGGCGCGGCCTTTAATGGGCTGATCGGATTCACACTGTGCGTGTTCGCCTGGGGCGCGGCGCTGCGCCGCGAAAGGCAAGGCTCGTGGCTTCGCCTGGCCCTGGTGCCCGTGCCCGCTGTTTACTTTGCCGTCGCGGCACTCGCCACGTATCACCATTTTCACGGGCGCGAGCCCTCCGATCCGCCGTACATGGAATTCACTTTGTTGCTGCTGGCGGCGGTCGGGGCATGGCTGGTGTGGAAGCCGCCGTCGTCGAAGCAGCTGTCGTCAAAGCCAGACGAAACTCGGGCGAAGGAGACGGTCGCGGAAAAAGAAACAGAACCGAAATGTTTCTGGCAGATTGAGCACTGGGCGCGGCTGGTGGTGATTTCGGCGATTCTCACCACGGCGGCGTGCCTGGGATGGTGGTCGACGGAAGTGCTCTACAGCGAGCAGGTGGTCTACTCTTACGACTCGCAGGCGCTGGCTGCGGCACAAAAATAAAACCGCTGCGCAATTCGCTCAATAAAAAACCGCGCCCGTGAATCGGGCGCGGTTCTGATCGGTTGGCGAATCGGAGGCGGTCGAGGCCAGGCTCCGACTTAACGGCGCTTCTTGCCTTTCTTCTTAGCCTTCTTTGCAGGCTTCTTGGCAGCTTTTTTCTTGGCCGGTTTCTTGGCAGCTTTCTTCTTCGCAGGCTTCTTGGCGGCTTTCTTCTTGGGCGGTTTCTTTTTCGCAGCCGGCTTTTTTGCTTTGGGCTTACCGCCTCCACCGCTCGGAGCGGCGGGTGCGGGCTTGGGGGCGGGAGGCGCGGGAGCGGTCACGGGCGGTGGCTCGATTGCTTCCGGAGCCGGCGTGCCGGATTCTTCTTCCTCCTCTTCCTCTTCGAAATCTTCCTCCAGCGACTCGGTGTAAGCGCCGCTGTCGCCGAATTCCTCTTCTTC
>Ga0222749_10000207_pt1 | contig 38274 bp, 20 predicted proteins | sample IncBWH2Mmetat_FD_197234 | JGI IMG/M metagenome (GOLD analysis project Ga0222749, IMG submission 197234) | Metatranscriptome of lab incubated forest soil microbial communities from Barre Woods Harvard Forest LTER site, Petersham... | ecosystem: Environmental > Terrestrial > Soil > Temperate... | reverse complement strand
CTCTCATCCAGAGTTCCTGTAGTTTTCTCGCGTTTGGAAGACCCAAGGTTAACGTTAAACTTAGTAAGACCCGAGGTTAACGTTAAACTTAGCAATTCCGCGCATGCAATGCATTGCTCCTTGGCCAGCCAAACCAACTGAAATCCTGCGAGAAAATTCATCCCCACTGGAAAGGCGGTCGTTCATGAAACGGAGTTCATCTTTTTCCCGGCTATGTCTTGAAATCATCCCTATTTTTCTTCTGACTCTGGGCGCGCTGCCGGCGCTGTCACAGGTCAGCGTCCTCACGCGCAGCTATAACAATCAGCGCACGGGGACCAACGTGTCAGAAACAGCCCTGACGCAATCGAATGTGAATTCCAGCCAGTTCGGCAAGCTCTTCCAACTCGAAGTTGACGACCAGGTCTTCGCGCAAATCCTCTACATGCCGGGATTGTCGATTGCCGGCGGTACGCACAACACGATCTTTGTGGCCACGGCCAACAACAGTGTGTATGCCTTCGACGCCGAAACCGCAGGAGCCCCACTGTGGCAGCGTAACTTCAACAATGGCGGGCGCCCGACCCACAATACGGAGGTCGGCACCGGCTGCAATCCCTACGTGGATTTCAGCGGCAACATCGGCATTGTGGGTACGCCGGTGATCGATGCCAGTACCGGCACCATGTATTTTGTCGCGCGCACGGTGGAGAACGGCGCCACAGTCCAGCGGCTGCGCGCCATCAATATCGCCACCGGCGCCGATCGCTCGAGCAATGCTGCTGTGGTTATCAGTGCTAGTGGATTTGACCCGACCATCCAGAACCAGCGGCCTTCGCTCGCCTTTTCTTCAGGGGTAATTTATATCGGATGGGCGTCGTTCTGCGACACAGGCGCCTATCACGGCTTCCTGGCGGCCTACAATGCCTCTACGTTCGCGCAACTTGGTGTGTTCAACACCACGCCCAGCGGAAGCCAGGCGGGCATCTGGATGAGCGGCTGGGCGCCGGCCTTCGACTCTAACGGCAACTTATACGTCTCTACCGGGAATGGCACCTCTGATGCCAACAGCAATTTTGGCGAGAGCCTAGTGAAGCTTGCGCCACAGAACCTGAACCGCCTCGATTTCTTCACCCCCTCCAACTTTAATACCCTGAATGGTGGAGACGTTGACTTCGGATCAGGCGGCCCGCTGTTCCTGCCGGGCACGAATGTGATCGCCACCGGCGGCAAGGAAGGGAAGATTTTCGTTCTGGACGCCAACAATCTGGGCGGCGTGGTGACGGGCGATACCCAGATTCTGCAGAGCTTTCAAGCGGTCAGCCCGACGACGGTTGCGAATGCGACCTATCACATTCACAATGGTTCTTTAGCCTGGGACGGGCCGCAGGGAGTGAATCTTTATATCTCGGGCGAGAACGACTTTGTGCGCGCCTATCGTTTCAACACTTCCACCCGGACGTTTAGCGTGCCGAACTTCGCCACAGGATCGTTTCTGCTTCCCCGCGGCATGCCGGGCAGTATGTTGGCGCTTTCCTCGAATGGCGTGCAATCAGGAACGGGTGTGCTCTGGTCGTTCACGCCGCGTCTGGGCGATGCCAACCACGGGGTCGTACCCGGAGTCCTCACGGCCTACAACGCCGAAACCCTGGCTACCCTCTGGAACTCAGGCCAGGGTGTTGGCGATGACACCTATGGTTTCTCCAAAGGCTCCCCGCCGACGGTTGCCAACGGTAAAGTGTATTTGGCTTCGTTCTCGAACATCATTGCCATTTATGGGCCGAGGATCTCGACGACCTCGCAAAACCTGGCGCTCAACAAGACAGCGACCGGCAGCACGCCATGCAACGCGAATGAAACTCCGGACAAAGCCGTCAATGGCAGCTACTCGGGCGGCAACAGCGATAAGTGGTGCGCCTTGGTCACCCCCAGCTTCCTGCAGGTGGACCTGGGGGCAACATTTACGATTAATCAGATCGTGGTGGAACACGCGGGAGCCGGCGGCGAAGGTGGTTCGCTCGATTCGCAGGGAATTCCGACCTTTGACCTCAACACCAAGGCCTACAACCTGCAGGTCTCGACCGATGGAACGAACTTCACCACGGTTGCGAGCATGAGTAATAACATCCAAAGCATCACGACGCATAACATTTCTCCGTTGAGTGCGCGCTTCGTCAAGTTGAACGTGACAACACCTACCCAGACCGCCGATACGGCATCGCGCATCTATGAATTGCAGGTCTACGGACCCAGCCCCGTTCTCGCACAACCAAATTTCAGCCTGTCGGCGACGCCGGGCAGTCTAAGCATCAGCCAAGGGGCCAGCGGAACGAGTACGATTACCGTGAATAAGCTCAATGGTTTCAACAGCAGTGTTGCTCTGTCGGCGTCAGGGCTGCCCAGCGGCGTGACCGCCTCTTTCAATCCTGCAAGCACAACTGGAACCAGCATGCTGACGCTTGCTGCGAGCAGCACGGCGGCAACCGGAACATCCACGGTGACCATTACGGGGACATCCGGCAGCCTGACACACAGCACGACCGTGAGCCTGACGGTGCATGCAGCGGGTGGGCCGGTGCAGGTCAATCTTTCGGGCGCCTTTAACATCAACCCTGGAATCGTCACCGATGGCACGACCTTCACCGGAGGCCTCGACGGCGTTGGCAATTGCTACTCCTCGAACCTGCTGGGTTCTTCCGCCAGCTTCGGCGGCACGCAGATGACGTTTGGACCGGCGAATGCCGCCGATGCAGTAGCTAACGCCACGGTGACTCTGCCCTCAGGGCGGTTTAGCTCGCTGCTGGTGCTGGCAGCCGGAGTGAGGGGAAATCAGGCGTCACAGACCTTTACGGTGCACTTCTCCGATGGCACCAGCCAGTCCTTCACGCAAAGCGTGAGCGACTGGGCGCATCCGCAGAATTTTGCCGGGGAGACGATCGTGGTGACCATGACCCACCGCGACCAGAGTAACGGCACGACGCTGGCAAGGACGGCGGACGTGTTCGGATATACGTTCACGCTGAACAACAGCAAGACCGTGAGCAGCATTACGTTGCCCGCTACTCGCAACGTCGTTGTGCTGGCCATGAGCTTGAAGCCATAGCTGGATCTTCCTGGGAATGCCATGACAGCGCACGATCAAGGATGGTGGAAATAGGAATTGTCAACGAACAACCTCTGGAACCGCACTTCCAGGGGTTGAATCCTGCTGCATTTTCTTGGTCTAAGACTTGCAGCACACCAAGTGGAGACATTCATGAGAATAAGGAACTCCAGCGTGCTGGTCATGGCGCTACTGATTGTGTGCTCGGTGGGTCAAGCCTGGGGGCAGGCCAACAAGCGAGTGATCTACTACTACCAAACGCTCACAGATCTCTCGCCCGTCATCAACAACCTGAACCCGAAAACGCAAAAGCCGTTTGCGACGGATATTATGCTTTCCGCCTTTCACCTCGGGAACATGAGTGACGGCACGCAAATTCACCTAAACCGGCTGCCGCCCGATGATCCAAGCTTCAATACTGTCTGGCAGCAACTCGGCCAACTGCAAAGCATGGGCGTGAGCGTGCATATGATGCTGGGCGGCGCCGCGAAAGGCTCATATTCCTCGCTCTTTGGCAACTTCAATACGTTTTATCCGGTTCTCCGCCAGACCATCCAAAATCACAAGCTGAGCGGCATTGATCTCGACGTGGAAGAGTCGGTATCGCTCACGAATATCGAGACGTTGATCAATCAATTGCGCACGGATTTCGGCAGCGGGTTTCAGATCACGCTGGCGCCGGTGGCGACTGACGTTGAGGGCGGAGGAGGGCTTTCCGGATTTGATTATGGGCAACTTTTTCGCGATGTTGGAAACCAGATCAACTGGTTCAACGTGCAGTATTACAGCGGCTTTGGATCGTTGTCCTCGACCACGGACTACGACAATGCGGTCAGCCACGGCTTACCACCAAGCAAGCTGGTAGCAGGAATGTTGGGCAGCGCGAATGACGGCAGCGGGTTCGTCGATATGAACACCGTTGCCAGCACGGTAAAGCAATTGGTCGCCGAGCATCCGGATTTCGGAGGAGTCGATTGCTGGCAATATTTCGATGCCATGCCCGGTGGCCAGGCGAATCCGCAGCAGTGGTCGTCGCTCATGACCCAGGCGATGGCGACAAGTTCAGCCGGGATGACGGTGCAGGTAAATTTGTCGTCGGCATTTAACGTCAACCCCGCGTTCGTCAACGATGGCACGACCTTCAGCGGTGGAGGATTGGACGGAGGCGGACGCGCCTATTCGGCAAAGCTGCTGGGCTCGAAGGTGAGCTTTGGCGGCGCGCAATTCAACCTGGGCCCCCCGAACACGGCGAACGGCGTAACCAGTTCGACAGTCGCGCTCCCGGCGGGCAAATTTTCGATGTTGAGTTTGCTGGCAACCGGGCTGAACGGCAATCAACCTTCCCAAGTCCTCACTCTGATCTACACGGACGGAACCACCTCGTCATTTACGCAGAGCTTCAGCGATTGGGCGCACCCCCAGAATTTTCCGGGTGAGACGACTGCGCTCACCATGAGTTATCGCGATATCCGTGATGGAACCACGCAAGCGCACGCCGTCAACCTGTATGGCTACAGTTTCACGATCAACAGCAACAAGACCGTGAGCAGCGTTGCACTGCCCAATAACGTCAATGTAGTCGTGCTGGCCATGAATTTGTCGGGCAACGCCCCCGCAGGCCAGGCCCAAGCAAACCTCGCGGGAGCATTCAACATGAGTTCCGGCATCGTCACCGATGGCACAGTCTTCACGGGTGGCGGGTTAGATGGCAGCGGACGCTCCTATTCTGCCAACCTGCTGGGCTCGACGGTAACTTTCAATGGGATTTCGTTCAATCTGGGTCCGGCGAACGCAACGGATGTTGTAAGCGCAAAGGGACAGACGATAAGCCTGCCCTCGGGCAAGTTCTCTTTGTTGAAAATGCTGGCCACGGGCGTCAACGGAAACCAGTCGTCGCAGGCCCTGACGGTGACGTACACGGATGGGACCACATCGTCGTTCACACAGAGCTTCAGCGATTGGGTGCATCCGCAGAGTTTTCCCGGAGAATCCATTGCCGTCACCATGAGCCATCGTGATGTAAGCGACGGAACAACGCAGACCCGTACTGTCGACCTGTATAGCTACAGCTTCGCGCTCAACAACAGCAAGACGGTGAGCACAATCGGCTTGCCGGACAACGCCAATGTCGAGGTATTGGCGATAACGCTGGTGCCGTAATGTTCATGGCGATTCACAAACTGCGATATCCGCTTCTCTGGGGTGGGATAGTCACGCCGCATTGCACACGTTGCAACTGAATCGCGGTGCAATCTCGAGAATGGCTGCCGGTTTTGCCGTGACTCGGGAGAAATCCGAAGGGCAACCCCGCACGCACAGGATGACGTGCCTATTGCGGTGGCGGTACATCTTGCAGCGCCGTAACCGAACTGACACAGTCCCAGGAACCAACGAGCGTTCCGCCTGGAAGGACATCATGCCAGTCCTGCCAGGAGAGATCATCCGAGATTCGAATAACATTCCAGGCTGCCTGGGCGTTGGCCTGCAACCATCCCAGGTAGGTGCTTTGCAGGCCCTTATCTTTCATGAACCGCGCTACCCAGCGAATCGCAATGCTATTGAAGCCGGAATTGTTGTTGGCGGTCTTGTAATTAGGCATGATGTTATATCCATGGGACGCGGGAGTGGTGCTGCCCATGCTCATCAAATACTTGGCAGCCAAGTTCGCGGCAGCGATGTTTCCATTGAGCTCAGCGGCGCGAATAAACGTGCCCTGGTTGTAGGTCGTGGCCCCATGGTTGCTTAAATTGTCATAAACGTTGCCAATGCTCGAATTCCAAAGCCGCGCTTGCAGGAAATTGAAGATGGCCGCCGACTGCTGCCGGTAACTTGTCTTGCCCGTAATTTCATAAAGCAGGTGGGCGGCGATCGAACCAGGACCTTCCACACATGCATTCTTTGAATTCTTGGCGGTAGTCCAAAACAAGCCTCCGGCAACAGGGTCCCATCCGCGGTTAAAAGCAATGGCGTAGTTGGTTTCCGCGATGCTGAGAAACGTGGCATCGCCGGTGATCTGGTATCCACGCGCGAAGGCGATGGTCGCCCACATGATATCGTCGTTAAAAATGTTAGACGACCAGTTGCTGCCGCGAATGCTGGCAAAGCCGTTGAGCAGAGAAACAATCATCGTTCGATAATTTCCCGATCGCTCATAGGCGTCTTCCACGGCTTCAATCTCTTCGGCTTGTTGCCAGAAACCGGTGCCGCCGCCGGTCCGGTAGTTCTTGAAATAGCCCTTGCCGTTGTTCCCAGCGTAAAAAGCATTGTTATAGGAATTCATCAGAGTGTCGGCATTGGCGGATGTGAAGGCAGCGCTCAATAGCGGACTTGTCGAAGAGGAGTGGACAGGCAGATTGCCGCCGGTCTCGAACGAAAGATTCCCGCGGATACCGCTGGCCCAAAGCGCATTCGTATAGCTAGAGGGCACAAAATTGCCGTCGCTCTTCTGCGCCAGGAAAGCTGCATTGTAGGCCTTATAGTCGGCATCGGCCTCATTCCGAGCGCGGGCGCTTGGTGGAAGGAAAAGGCCTGCTATGGCAAGCATTATGGCGGTCAGACCTGCAATCGGATTTTTCATTTTCATAATTTTCCCTAGCTTTTGTCTTCGACGAAACCACATCACAAATTCCCGCTTCTCCCGCCATGTGGCCTCCTCATTTCCAAGACAAGCTCTGCACAATGGGGGTACCGGCAAGAGCAGGGCCGGAGTTTATCCAGAGAAGCTGCTGCTGTCAAGCACAATTTGTAAAAGTAAACGATTACATATGCAAAGTAAACGATTACATATACGTTGTTTTCGAAGGGGTTAACGTTAATCTGACCCTAGGCTAGCCTCGCAACGATGCTCCGAAGCAATGCGCTGTCCACCGTGGGACGACGAACTGGTCGAGCCGATCTGATCGTTGTCCGCCAAGCAACCTTTCGAAAAATTTAGTTGCACGTTTTGGCTTCTAAGGGGCTATACTTTTCCCTCGCTGGCGGAGTCTCGTAATGTGGGACAAAACGGGTTCAGGTAATCGATTACCTTACGTCAGATGTCTAGAAAAATCGTTTTTCTTGGATTCGTTTTCCATGCTCGGGATTCGTTGCATTAAAGCGGTCGACGGCCTTACTTAGGAGGACACAATGCTGCGGACACAGTTCACATCTCGAATAATAGCAATTCTGGCGAGCGCGTTGCTGGTTGTGGTTGCTTCGAACCCAATGCTGGCTCAGGCAGTGAATGGCACGTTGCTGGGAACCGTAGTTGATTCTACGAGTGCGGTGGTGAGCGGCGCAAAGGTGACGATCACCGAACTGAAAACTGGCGTGGGGCGCGGCACAACCACCAATGCCAGCGGCAACTACGAGTTCCCGGATCTTCCGCCCGGCGTGTACGAGGTCGTGGTCGAGCATCCGGGATTCAAAAAAGAGTTACGACCCAAGGTGGAGGTCGCGGTCAACAGCACGGTCCGGGTCAATCTCCGGTTGGATCTGGGAGAAGTCAGCGAAACCGTGGCGGTCACGGGAGATTTGCCGTTACTGCAAACGGATCGCGCCGATGTCGGCCGCAAGATGGAGGCTCTACAAGTGACGAAGCTTCCTCTGGGCACGAACCGCAACTTCCAAAACCTGTTGAACCTTGTACCCGGCACCACGCGCGCCCATCGCGAGCACTCCGAGTTCTTCAATTCGCAAGACAGTCTGTCCACCGAGGTGAACGGCCAGTCGCGAGAGTTCAATGATCTGAAGCTTGATGGCGTGGATGACAACGAACGCACCGGTCTGCTGCAGGTCTACATTCCACCCGCGGAGGCGATCGAGACGGTGGATGTGACCACGGGCAACTACTCTGCTGAATTTGGCCGTGCGGGCGGGGCAGTGACCAACGTGCAGTTGAAGTCTGGTACCAACGAATTCCACGGCTCGGTGTACGAATACAACCGCATCAGCGCGTTAGCGGCAGTGCCGTTTTTTCAGGATACGAAAGTAGTGCCGAAGGGCAAGGGCGTCTATAACTACTATGGCGGCACCATTGGCGGACCCATTTTTAAGAAGAAGTTGTTCTTCTTTGGCGATATCCTGCGGATCGATGACTTGCGCGGAAAGTTTGACCAGTTCACCCTGCCGACGGCGGCGTTCCGCAACGGGGATTTCAGTTCTGTCCTTCCTAACACAGTCATTTACGATCCGTTTCAAACGACCGATGCCACACACCGGACTCTGGTCCTCGACGCAAACGGCAACCCTATTCCCGTGGCAGCCGCGAGCCGAACGCCATTCCCTGGCAATATTATTCCTGCAAGCCGCATTACGACCCTCTCGCAGAAAATCCTCGGCCTGGTTCCGGGAACGAACGTATTGAACCCTGGGACAGGCCCGAACTACCAGGCAGTAACGAATTTTCTGAAAACCACGACTTCTTTTGATACCAAGTTCGACTTCAACCGCACTGAGAACGATCGCTATGCCTTCCGCTTCAGCCGGGCCGTAGCAAACGTCAGCGATCAGCCGGTCTTTGGATTGGCCGGCGGTCCCAAAGGCGGCGGCTTTCAGGGCACCGGAGTCCAGCACGTACAAAGCGGCGCTCTGAATCAGACCCACGTTTTCTCGCCAACGTTGATCTCCGAGACGCGCATCGGCATTGATCACTACAGGAATGTCACCCATCAAAGCGACTTTGGCTCGAATGCCTCCGACGCCCTGGGCATAAAAGGCGTAAACCTCAACCCCTTTACCAGCGGGCTGACTGGGATCGATATCCAGGGTGGCTTTTCCAGCCCGATGGTTGGTTACTCGGCCAGCCAACCCTGGGACCGCGGCGAGACCAATATCAACGGCGTGACCAACTGGACCAAGATCTGGGGCAACCATACCTTCAAATGGGGGCTCGACCTGCGAAGGCTGCGCGACGACCTGGTGCAGTCGCAGGACTTCTCGCCGCGCGGGGTCTTCAGGTTCGGCACGGGTACGACCGACAATGGATCATCCAAAACCGGCTCTGCCAATAATCTCGCTGCCTTTCTGCTGGATGCGCCAACCGTGGTTGGCCGTGATCTCTCATTTCAATCAGGGTCCTGGCGTGAGACTGAGATGTTTACCTATGCGGGAGACACCTGGCAGGTGAACCCAAGGCTGACGGTGAACGCTGGCCTGCGCTGGGAGCTATACTTCCCGCCGACGCCGCATCACTCCGGAGGCTTCTCCAACTATGACCCGACGACCAACTCCCTGGTTCTGGCCGGAATCGGCAGCAACCCATTGAACCTGGGACGCACAACCTCCTACACCTACTTTGCTCCGCGCTTTGGCGTGGCCTACCGCTTGACGGAAAAACTGGTGGTGCGCAGCGGCTTCGGCATCAGCTACGAACCCTTTACCAACAACCAGTATGCCTGGGACTTCCCGGTACGCCAGGGCAATGCTGCCACTGCCCTCGACAGTCATTCCATCCCCACCTTTGATTACGGAAGAGGCCAGGAAGCAGCCAGTATGGCAAAAGGGTTCCCCGCTCCCGTGACCGCTATCATCCCCGCCAACGGCATCATCGTGCTTCCCGACCGCCGCACGCTGCCTGCCGGACCCGCCCAGGCCACAACCCATTCTGGTGACAGCCTGAACATCATTGACAAGAACTTCCGCCAGCCTTACATAGAAGCGTGGAACTTCGCAATCCAATACGCCTTGCCGAAGAACTTCGTGGTAGACGCAGCATACGTGGGCAATCACGGTGTGCGCGTGCCCATGACCATCGATCTGAACGCCGCTCTGGTTCCAGGAATCTGTCAATATGCGAACGCTAGCAGCGGCTGCGCGCCTACAGCGACCCCCACCACGCTGATGAAAGATGACTGTCACATCCGGCCTATTTGCGACCAGTTCGGCAGGACAGGCGCCAGCAACTTCCTGTTCAAACGGACATCCTCGAATTACAACGCGTTACAGGTCAAGCTCGACCATAAATGGTCAAGCGGTTTCCTGATGACCACCTCGTATACCTTCTCCAAGGCTTTGGCATTCCGGTCCGACTTGGGAAGCGATGGCGGGAGCCCCACCTTCTACCTTGATACCATCAACGGTGTTACGGCCCAGGGGTTCCATCGCAACTACTCTGTCACCAGCCAGGATCGCCGGCACGTCCTGACGCAAAGCTTCATCTATGACTTGCCTTTCGGCAGAGGAAAAATGTTCCTGAAGTCAGGATGGGAAAGCTGGATTGCCGGAGGCTGGCAGATCAGCGCGGTGCCGACGTTCATGACAGGCAGGCCGCTCCACTTTGTTGCCAGTGGCAGCTCGCTCAACGCCAACGGCACGACACAGACGCCAATCCAGATCGCACCTTTCCATATACTGGGCGGAATTGGCAAAGGCAACCCGTGGTTTGATACTGCCGCCTTCTGCCCGGTGACCCAGAGTCCGGCGCCGGGCTCGCCTTGTCCTGCTGTGCCCAACGGCACATTGGGGAACATGGCTCGGTATGCATTTGCTGGACCCAAGTTTTTCAACATGGATGCCTCCGTATCGCGCCGGTTTTCATTTACTGAACGCGTCGGAATGGAGCTGCGCATAGAAGCTTTAAATGCCACAAACACGCCGCAGTTCGATCTTCCGACAGTGGATTTGACCAATAGCAGCTATGGCCTGGTAACCGGCACAGCGAGCGGTAACCGCGCGGTAACCTTGGCGGGAAAAATCACGTTCTGAGAGAAGCTAATGGCTTCCAGCTACTAGCTGGCGTCGCAGTGGCCCTGGGGAATCGGGCGATTGACGCGAGCAGACGCATGCTCTTTCGCGAACACACGAGTCAGCCTAAGGCAACCTTATGATCGCGATGCGTATTCTGAGCTGGAAACGCGAGAGGTCTGAGTGAGCTATAAGAACGATCTGCCCTGCGCTCAGCCTCGGCAGAGAGCCACGTTCGTCTTCTGTACAGTATTGATCTTTGCTGCGGCCATCTGGGTTCAGGCGCAGCAAGCGCCGAAGCAATCGCCGCCCGGAGTGGGGAATCTTGAGAGCCTCGCGGTAAGCGGCGACACGCTTACGCTGCGCGTCGGCGGAGATACGCTCATCGCACAGATCGTGGAGCCCAATATCCTTCGGGTCCATTATCGCCCCCAAGGCCAGACGAGCCCACCCACTCCGGTGCTGGATCCCACCCGCATCTGGCGCAATGACATTCCTGCAAAGATCGATACGGAGTCGGACCCGATGGTGATTTCGAGCGATCGGATGATCGTGAAGATCTCGAAGAAGCCGGTGCGGTTCGCGATCTACGATGCCGCTAATCGCCTGCTGCTCGAGGAGCCGAAGGAGGGAGGCGTGTACGGAGGCGGCCTGCGCTTCGCTTACAAAAACTCGGGCCCATTTTTTGGCATCGAGGGAACCAGCCTGCCGGCGAACAATGTCGATCCGTACCAGGATATTCGTGCCGGGATGCGGCGTTCCGGGGGCGCGGTCCGCGCCGGTCGTCAGGGGGACGGCGGGGCGCCACTCGCATACACGACCACGTATGGCTTGCTGGTGGATTCAGACGGCGGAGAATTCGATCTCTCGCGCGGCATGCTCCAGTTCAGCGGGGGTTCGCGTAGCGATGTCGAGTACTTCGCGATCGTAGGTGACCCAAAGGCGATTCTGCAAGGCGTGGCCGACATCAGCGGTCACCCGCCGATGATGCCCAAGTGGACGCTTGGCTTTATGAACAGTCAGTGGGGAACAACGCAATCGGAGGTTACGCAAATCGTTGCCGACTATCGCGCAAAGGGAATCCCCATTGATGGTTTTATTCTGGATTTCGACTGGAAGGCCTGGGGAGAAGACGATTACGGAGAATGGCGATGGAACAGCACGAGCGGAACGGGGAACGTCCATCCGAACAAATATCCGGATGGCGCCTCGGGCGAATTCGCACGTGAGATGCTGGGTAAGGGCATCAAGCTGGCAGGCATATTCAAGCCCCGTATCCTGCTGCGCAACCCAGATGGCGCATTGACCACGGCTGCCAAGTATGCCTACGACCATAATTTTTTCTTCGAGTGGGAGCAGCCGTACGAGGAATACTTTTCGAAACGGCCTGCGCTCGACATCGATTTTTCCAAACCCGCGGCTCGCGCATGGTTCTGGGAGCACATGATTCCGGCGTACCGCTCGGGAATCCAGTATTTCTGGAACGATGAGGCCGATTCGATCGGCAATGCTTTCTTTCCCAATTTCCAGCACGCGAACATGCAGAGGGCGATGTATGAAGGCGCACGCTCTCTCGGAAACCAAAGAGTGTGGTCGATCAGCCGCAATTTTTATCTGGGCGCGCAACGTTATGCCTACGGAGAGTGGTCGGGCGATGAACGGACCGGATTCAGCAGCATGGCCTGGCAGGCGCCGCGGATGCTCTCAGCGGTCAATCTTGGTGAGCCACACTGGAGCATGGATACCGGCGGCTTCGGGGGACATCCCAGTGCTGAAAATTACGCCCGCTGGATAGAATTCGCGGCTTTCGTTCCCATCATGCGAGTGCATGGAGACCTCAATGAACACCGCCAGCCTTGGATTTACGGCGGTCAGGCTGAAGCAGACGCCAAGGCGGCGATCGAGCTGCGTTATCGCCTGACTCCTTATATGTATGCCTATGAGCGTCAGGCGCACGAAAGCGGCACCGGCATCGTGCGCCCGCTCTTCTGGGATTTCCCGGAAGAGAGCGCTCACACGGCATACATCAGTGACGAGTGGATGTTTGGCGACGAACTGCTCGTTGCGCCCATCTTGGGTGAAGGACAGGCGCACCGCAGTATCTACCTGCCTCGGGGCCAGTGGATTGACTATTTTCGTGGGCAGCGATACGAAGGGGGTAAGTTTATAACTTATTCCGTCGATCCAGAGACGTGGTCAGATATTCCTCTCTTCATACGGGAAGGTGCGATCCTGCCGACCGAGGACGTACAGCAATATGTCGGAGAGCATCCCGTAACACGGGTCTACCTGGACGTGTTTCCAACCAAAACGGAAATATCGTTCACTTATTATGATGACGACGGCATTACATATGACTACGAGAAGGGCGCTTTCTACCAGCAACGCCTGGTCGCCAGCGATAATGGAACGACAATCCATTTCGACTCGGATGCGCCCACTGGCTCCTATACACCGGCGCTGCGGGAGTACGAAATCAGGCTGCACGGCATCAAGGCGCACGCCGTGACCAGCGACGGCGCAGAAAGTAAGCGTTTTGCAGACCTTACACAGCTCGAGAGCGAGGCCGCTGAGGGCTGGACGACGGGAAATGATCGATACGGTGATGTCACGTTTGTGAAGGTAGGGGCCACCACTGCGAAGCACGTCGCTGCCAGCCGCTAGGCCAATTTTCATGATCGGTTTGGAATCGTGGCCCAGGGACGAAATCGAACCGTCACGGCCCTTTCGGGCCCCGGGGTTCTAGGTCCTCGACTGTTCCCGTGATATATGCCAACATCCGCGCCCAGATCATTTACCTTCCTCCGTCTTTATCATAGGACTCGAATTTTACGCGCTTTAAAGCCTGGTATTTTTGACCCCTAAGCGCAGCCTCCGGCTGATACCGAAGGCTGCGGAGAAAACAGATGTGCCCTGATTCCTGCGAGCGTCAGTTGTGGCGCCTACTCAAGGAGAACTCTCTACTCAACGGTGTATGACGCGATGAGTCACCCGCGTACAAGGTGTACTCACCATACGCGACCTCCCAGCCATTTGTGCTTGAATCCCAGAACGAAAATGGATGCGACGACCCGTCGGGATCGATGTCGATGGTGACGTGACGCGTCCGGTACGGCGCGGCGCCAGCTTTTGTTTCACCCTACCCACCAAAGTCGAGGCACATGAATGACACACGAAGGCGCTCCCGCGGTGTTCGTCGTTCATGAGGTTGCCGCTGTACGTGCGGCGATCCAGGGGGCACGCGACAATGACCTATAGCAATTCTTAGGGCACCAGTATTAAGAGTGAACGTGGGATTCTGACGTGCTACAAATTGTTCCCATGTGGTTTTTGCGGACGACAGGTTTCATCTGCTTACCTCAGTACTTCGACTGTATCGTCCCGTCGGCGAATCGCATACCCCGATCGTGTTAGTTGTAGCCTTCTCCGCAAAATGTTCATGGTCGAGGCGCTTCCTCCTGACAAAGTAACGCGGGATTTTGCGTTTGCACGGAATCCTCCGGAACGTGTTCTGGTTCCCATCTGATCCACTTCCGATCGAGTACAAAAATCGAGTAGAAACCTCATGACACTGGAGGATTTCGCAGCCACAGAATTGCCTACAGCTCTCCTCGGATCGCCTGAATGAATGTCACAAGTCATTCAATTTGAAGGACTAGCTGTGGGAACCTGTTGGGTAGAGCACCTGGTGTTGCACCAAGTGCGTGTCTCCCTTGAACTCGTTGAATTCACAATAGACCAGAGTTTTGGCGAAGGACAATAGTCATTCCTCCAGTAGAAGGAGGTAATAAGGATGATGACTGGCGGATTATTTGGACTAGGTTCGTGAATGTCCTCGATTACGATGTCTTCACAACGCAGAACCCACTAGACACTGGCGTCGGTGATTGGCAAACTTAAGAGTGGCTCCTGGCAGCGCCGGGCAGGAAAGGGTATGAACTGGAGGTCTCCATTTGGATCTTTTACTGGAGAGCTACGCGAAGTGCGACGAAACGGATGCTTCCGAGGAGCTGTTGCAGAAGCTGGTCGGAGTGGTTCGCCCGGTTATTGAAAGTGTTGTCCAGCGCAGACTCGTCTTCTGCACTTCAGCCGAATTTCAAGACCGAGATGATGTGTGCGGAGAGGTTGTCGTTGGGTTGATTTGTCGCTTGCGTGCCTTCCGGGACGGAGAAAGCACCATTCCGATTGAAAGTGTCTCCAGCTATGCTGCGACCGCGGCCCATCACGCTTGCGATGAATACCTCCGCCGCAAATACCCGCAGCGCCGCCGGTTGAAGACCAAGCTGCGCTACGTTTTGAACACCGAACCGCAGTTCGCAGTGTGGGAGAACGTAACCGGGCAAAACCGAGCCTGGCTTTGCGGCCTGAAGGCATGGCAACTCCAAGGCAACGAGCCGGCGAGACGCTTGTCTGCAGGCCGGCAGGATATTTCGATACGAGCTACGGACCGCTCCAGGCGGAGCGTCGTGGCCATGCTTGCCACTATCTTCGACACTGTGCAAAGCCCCATTCTATTGGACGAGTTGGTCAGCATCGTCGCCAGGCTCTGGGGAGTTAGTGATCGCCTCGAGACCATCGACCCGGAGAAGTCGAATAGCTCATTGGTGCCCGATCCCGAATCACATTTGGTTCAGCGCAGCAGCCTGGAGCGTCTTTGGCACGAAATTCGGGACCTTCCTATTCCCCAGCGGGTTGCGCTGCTACTCAATCTTCGCTCCGGCGAGGGGGATTCACCCATTGTGATTCTCCCCTTCATGGGCATTGCCAGCATCAGGCAGATTGCGGAAGTGTTGAACATCCCTGCCGAAGAGTTTGCTGAGCTTTGGAATAAGCTTCCGGTGGACGATCAGATGATCGCGGGGCGGTTGGCCATCACACGGCAGCAAGTAATCAATCTCCGGAAGTCGGCGCGGGAGCGCCTGCGGCGCAGGATAGCAAGTCAAAATGCCGCTACTGATTTTGTAGAGTAGCTGCGGACGGTAATAATCGGAGGAAGTTGTCCTCAATGAGGTATAGATGAAAGTTGGCCACCTAACCGAAGAGGAACTCAGGCGATATCGACAACGCAGCATGTCACCGGCCGCCCTACTGGCTGCCGATGATCACCTCGCCGAATGTGGGGATTGCCGCGAGTCCCTTGGTCGCATGGAGAAAGGCACATCCAGGGATGCTACTCTTTGGCGTGCCTTTACCGGTTCAGAGCCACCGGGTTCCAGGCATCTTTCGCATGACGAACTAGTTGCATTCGCCGAGGACGATTGGAACTCAGCAGACCGGCAGCAAATTACCGAACACCTCCGAGTTTGTACTCAATGCCGTGAGGATGCGGAAGATCTCAAAAGCTTTCGGGATGACCTCGCAAGACCGGCGCGACCGCATCCGGTAACAGAATTCAGGCCGAGGCGGCGGTCTGCATGGATCATTCCTCTGTGGGCTGGCGCCACCGCCAGCCTATTGTTGGCGATTTTTGTCGGTTACCGGTTCTATCGCCCCAAACCCCAGACCGAGCCAACTGTCCTGGTGCAGCTCAGCGATGGTGGCGGCAACATCAAGCTGAATTCCACCGGGCAGCTTGTAAGTCCTTCGCCATTTGATCCAGGAGAAGAGAAAAAGATCAAGGACGCGCTCCTGAGCAAGAGAATTGAGGAGGCAGCGGTTCTCTCGCAACTTGCAAGCCCGCGAGGCAAGTTGCTGAGCGGTACGAGTACACCACCAAGCTTCGAGCTCGTTGCTCCGATTGGCACGGTCGTACTCGCTGACAGGCCGGTTTTTCATTGGCAGCCGATGCCGGGTGCTTCCGGATACGTTGTTTCGATTTACGATTCGCGCTTCCACAAGGTGGTGGAGAGCCCACGCATATCCCAAAACTATTGGGAAGCCGATCACGTCCTGGCTCGTGGCCCGATTTACACTTGGCAGGTCAGAGCGTCGGTCAAGGGCAAGACCATCCGTGCGCCCGTTCCTCCTGCGCCGGAAGCGCGGTTCCAGGTGCTGTCGCAAACTGAGGCGGAACAACTCGAAAAAGCCAGACGGGAACACGCAAACTCACATTTGCTGCTGGGGATACTTTATGCCCGTGCCGGTGCACTGGACGATTCAGAGCGCGAGCTTGGCGCCTTGGTGGCGGCGAATCCTGATTCCAGCGTAGCGAAAGAGCTGTTGGCGAGCCTGCAGCAACTTCGGCACAAGTCTTGAAAGGTTAGCGGAAAGCTTTCCGCGACCTTCTAACTAAAGTCGGGCCCTGATACAGTCTCGAAGCTTCCCATCAGATCCAGTATGAAACAGCACTAGCCTCGTCATTTCGTGTCTTGAATCGCTCCGACCGAGCAAAAGCTACAATCCATCGCCGACGATCACGAATCCTGCCCAATAATAAGGATGGCGGTATTCGGGTCGCTTCATCACGCTTAGCTCAGCCTGCTGCAGCGCCCTGGCTTTTGCCAAGGAATGGCCTTGTGCTCCTGCGGTAGGATGAAGCCCGCGATGAAAGTGCAACATAAGTTCCGTTGTGCTGGCTGAGTCAACCTTCCATTGGCTGGCAACCAGGGAGGGAGCGCCCGCGACGAAGAATGCCCATGACATGCCGATCAGTCCCTCGCCGCTGCTGGCTTTGCCACGAGCAGTTTCGCAAGCTGATAACACCACAAGATCCGCTTTCAGGTTGAGATTGATGACCTCCCATGCCTCTAACAACCCATCTTCGCCGGGATCATCTCCCGCGGAGAGCACTAGGTGTGAATACATCGGACTGCGATCGTCAAAGACACCGTGTGTCGCCAGGTGCAACACATCGTATTTCGGGGCTTCCTCCTTGAATGTCTTCTCGTCGGCCGCGGCCCGGATGTAAACGCTGCTGCGTGCAGATCCGTAAAGGCGGCCCAATCCAGCAACCTCGCGCTCGGCGCTGGGCAGGTCTCCAGATTTGCTCCGCTCGGCATCGTTCTCCTGAGCATGGCTCACTGGGTCAGGGTCCAGCTGCGAAATCTGTGTTCCAGTGGCGGCCTGGCCCTTGAATGCCGGATTGCCCAGCGCCAGCAATCGCGGCGCATCGCTTCGGCTCTCGCGGTGGCGTCGAGCCATTTCAAGCAGAACGGTCAGTGAAGGCGCATAGGAGATGGCAGCCTCTTGCAGCAGATGATGACCGTCTGAAGATTGAAGGGCCTGGAAAGGAAGCTCCCACAGTGGCCCATCGGGAACGATCACCATCATTGTCTTGCCGGCGAGAGCAGCATGCGCAGGGCGGAGCAACAGCCGGTAAAGCGCTCGCGCCGGCTGCCCGTATTCAGGATCGCGAGTGGCAAGCTGCTGGCGAAAGCGGTCCACACGCGTGGTCAGCTCTTTCTCTCCGATCGGCAGGGTGTAAGCCGTGAGCTGGGGCGTGCTCGCGTCAGCTGCCTTAACCAGGACAAAGAGATAGGTCTCGTCTGCTGTGACTAAGAACTCGAGCAGCGCGGTCTTGGCATCAGGGAGCAAAGGGGCCGCTTGGGCGAGCGATACGGGTTTTACATCACCGCGTGCAACCTGGAGCTCAGGGTGAGCGGTGTAGAGCGAGGTTTGAAAATCGCGATAATCGAGGCGGGCTTGGTCCAAATCGGCGTTGAGCTGGGCGATGTGCGTCGTGTTCGGAGTGGGCTTTGCCTTCTCCGCCGAGAGTTGCACGTTCAGTGAAGCCAGCCGGCTGAGGAGTTTGTGCTCCTGTTCGTTCTCCTGCGCGGTCATCGCTTTGTCAACGTGAACGCGACCGCTGCGCATTACATCCAGCAGGACGCGGGCTTTGGCGCGCTCGGTAAATTCGAAGGCCTCTGCCGATTTGTCTTCAGAAACCAGCATCCGCACCATGTGCTGGTAAGGCTCGATCTTTTTGTCAAGAAAGCCCGCGCTCTCTTCCTCGGCGCCGGCAACCTGGCCACGAAGCTCCTCGACTTCAGCGATGGCCTGCAACATGGTCGAGTGGGCCTCTTCGGCCCTGCCCAATCCAGCCAGTGCCAGGCCCACTACATCCAATGCCTGGGAGAGTACTTCCGTGTTACCCATTTCGCGGGCGATCTCGGAGGCACGCTGCCCCAACTCCAGGGCACGGGCGTAATCGTGCTGGACGCAGTAGATCCTGGCCATCTCGATCATGGTTTGGGAGAAGAGAAATTTGTCGCCAAGAGATTCGCTTATCTTGAGGCTCTCTTGATAGATCTCCAGCGCCTGACTGAAGTTCCCTTGCTCTCGCAGCATCCAGCCATAGTTGTGAAGAACGAGGGCTGTCCCCTGTTGGTCCCCGTTGGCTTCTTTGAGTTTGAGCGCCTTCTCGTAGTTCTCGCGGGCAAGGGAGACGTTGCCCATATCCTGATACACTTGGCCGATGTTCATAAGGGTGGTTGCAATCTGGGCCGGATTGGCGAACTTCTCTTTGAGCTTCAAACTCTGCTGGTAGTAGGAAAGGGCCAAATCATAGTCCCCTTGAGCTTCGTAGACTGTGCCCAGGCCATTTGCGTTGTAAGCAATCCCGCTCTCAATCCCCAGCTCTTTGCTGATTTCCATGCTTCTCTGGTACTGCTGCAAAGCCAGGCGCTGGTTGCCAAGCTCCTGGTATACGTTGCCGAGATTGAACGAGGCCCGGGCAAGGCCGGGTTTGTCGCCTTGAGCCTCTCTCAGCTTCACGGCGCGGTTCAGGTAATCCGCGGCTTCCTGGTAGCTGCCCATGTGTCTCAACGTGACGCCAATTTGGCTGTAGGAAGCAGCCAGGCCAGGATCATTGATCTCCTCGGAAAGGGCGATCGCCCTGCGCAAGTAGTCCAAAGCAGCTTCGTGGTCCTCTTGGGCATCGAGAACCACACCGACATCGCGAAAAGAATTGGCGATTTCCGTTTTGTCGTTGATTCGTTGAGCGATCGTCAAGGCAATCTCATCGGCCGCCAGGGCGTGGGAAAGGTCTTTTCTGGTGTCGTACAGAACGCCTGCGCGATGATGAAGAATGTGGATCAGGTCGACGGTCAACAAATCGCCGTTTGTAGAAAGCAGCGTATTGCGCGCCTCTTCGTCGGGCGCTGCAATGAGCTTATCGGCGAGCGCTTCGAGCGCCTGCTGCTGAGCGGAAGGCTGGGCCTGCGGTTGTGAAGCAGTCGGCGGCTGCGGCTGTGATTGGGGCTGCGACTGCGCGACGAGTATCGCCGCGCCCAGCACCAGTACGGCTGGCAGCCATCGCCATCTTGATGTCTGCTTCGACATGAGTCTCTGGCCCGCCATTGTAACCTTCTATTCGTCGTGAGAACAGAGTTCCTTATTAACGCCCGGCTTTGATGGTCTCGAGCAGAGTCCTCTCAACCCTCGCAGCCCAAAGGGTGCTCCTGCATTCATGGTGACGGCTCCACGTTCCACGTTTCTCGGTTTCCAAAAAGGTAGGGCCGGTGGGGAAATGCACCCGCTAGGTTGGGAATTCCGCGCCGGTCTCTCAAGCGGGTCGTAAGTAGGGCAATGGCGGCGTCAGGCGGGTCCGATAGTTGGGTATTCGATGGACTGCGGGAGTCTTACGAGCAGTGCGGCGATCTGTGGGCTGATCGCCTTCCTATGGATTCGCCTCATCAACGTCAATTTTCTTTAGGCGTCCTTGTCTCCAATAGTAGACCCTCCAGCGCGACTCCCCCATTGCACGAACCCACACGCTATCCGTTTTGATGTGGTAATACCGCCGCCCGTCTTTCTTCGACATATTTTCAAGTACTTCCAGATTTTGTAGATCCTCGATTCGTGATGGAGCCTGTACAGTTTCGACGCTAAAACCACCAGCACTTGGATGAAAATAGAGGATCCGCTGCCAGGTTTTGCCGTTTTGCTGCTTTATCAAATTCACGAAATATCCAATCTGGTTGTCATCAGAGAACTTGCCCGTGACCATACCTGGACATTCTTTACAAGTGTCGTCGCTGGCCATGCAGATCTCTTGATCTGAATAGAGGAGAGCCCGCGTTAGAATCTTCCAGCCTGCATATTTGGTCGTAAGTTTATTTTGAATCTCTGCAGGCAGCTTGGCCGTCGCACAAGGGTCGGTCGGCGTCCCTTTTTGGGCTTGACCAGGAGACGCCTGGCCCGCAACCAAGGCCGCGAATACTGCAACCACGCCGAACACGCTCAACCCAAATCTGTTTCTCATGATGGCTTCCTCCTTTAGCTTGCTTTATGTGGCAGGTGCTTGCCGCCCGTCGGTACCAGCCGTACCCAAAAGTGCAACAAAATCGCGGGGCGATTTCGCCAAAACCACACATCTCACGTGCACTCCGGAAGTTAATCTCCGCTAAAAATTTTATGTCGACGCCCTTGTTTCCAATAGAAAGTTACACCTGACCCGTCTTCGTCCCCCAAAGTAACGTACACTTGATCTGTTTTGACGCTCCTATCTGGCGGCAGCTTGTCAATTGAAACTGGAAAGTTTGGATCTACGACTCGCGATGGATTCAAGATTTCGACGCTAAACCCATCACGACTTGGATGAAAGTACAGAACCTGTTGCCAGATTTCGCCTTTTTTCCGCCGCGTCAACTCCAGAACATATCCGACTTGGTTGTCGTCAGAGAACGTGCCTGTGAGGATCCCTGGACATTCTTTAGGATGGTGTTTCAACCAATACCGTCGGCCCTCTGATGTAGTGAGGAGCGCCGGCGCTAGAATCTTCCAGGCAGCATACGTGGTCGTAAGTTTATTTTGAATTTCTGCAGGCAGGTTGGTCATCGCGCAAGGGTCAGTCTCCGTACCGTTTTGGGCTTGACCGTGAGAAGCCTGGCCCGCAACCAAGGTCGCGAATACTGCAACCACGCCGAACACGCCCAACCCGAATCTGTTTCTCATGATGGTTTCTCCTTTGGCGCCTGCTTATCTGGCAGGTGCTTGCCGCCCGCCGGTTTCTACCAGACGCAATTTGCTGATGTTCCTTTTCGCTTGCAATTGCTCAATAGGAGAGCCAAGCGGTGCGCTTATTACCATGCGCGTGGTTTTTCTTGCATTACTACAAAAGTCATCATCGCGAGTCTTTGCATCCGCCGGCCTCCTGCCTGACCTTTGAGAGCATTCAAAACCGCCAGGGATCCGCCTATGCAGGAGGGAAATGCTCTTGAGCGGGCCTCGTTATAGTCATGGTGACAGCATTCATTCCCCCGTTTCTTGGCTTTCAAAAAGGTAGGGCCTTTTGAAAAAGCACAGCTTGGTAATAAGTCCCATCTCTTGCCGTCCATCCAGCCGTAAGAAGGAAGAAGCCACAAAACAGGCAGCACGAGTAGTAAGGATGGAAATGAGGAGGCAACCGTGAAAGAGAGGATCGGAAGAGTCACGACCACGACCAAGAATGCGTTGTGCTTAGCGACGCAGTTTATCTGCACGCTGCGGCTAACGGCACACCAGAGGCTGGGATGTGGACTCCTGGTTCTAGCCCTGCTGCTGGTTGGCTGCGGGGGTCCCACGCGAGCACTGGTGTACGTTTCCACGGGCAATCTTGACGGCTTGGATACGCCCAATAGCCCGTCGGCCAGTCCAAATATTTGGGCGACGGCTATGGGAATTTCCATACCGTTGACCAGAACCACTATTCCCTCCAACGATCAGCCAGCTTGGTCGCCGGATGGCAAGAAGATCGCCTTTGTGTCGACCGGTGTCTTGAATGGGAACGATGCCAGCGGCGGCGTCGGCTCCAACATCTGGGTCATGACAAGTGGGGGCGGCTTCACCATGCCGTTGACCAGACTCACAGCTGCGGATGCGTACAGCCCAGCCTGGTCTCCTGACAAGTCCAAGATCGCCTATTTATCCACTCGGGCTTTGAATGGGAGTGACGCCGCCAACACGAATTACGTCTCCAACATCTGGGTCATGAATGCGGATGGCTCCGGGCCAAGGCCCGTGACTTTCTCAGAGACGACAAAATTGCAGCCTTTGTCTCCCATCATGTGGTCGCCGGACAGCACACGGATCGCCTATAGAGCCGGAGACCCGTCACTCAATATTTTTGTGGTGAACGCGGATGCCTCAGGGAACAAACAACTCACCCACTACTCTGCGAGCGGAGCATCTGCCTTCGATCCAGTTTGGTCGCCCAATGGCGGCAAGATCGCCTTTGTGTCAGAAGGCACGCTGGATGGCAGCGATAACGTAGGCCCATTCAACGCAGGCAACGTTTGGGTGATGAACAGCGATGGCTCCGGCGCTACGCCGTTGACCAGGCTGACGGGCAACGAGTTTACTGACGGGCTTTCATGGTCGCCTGACGGCAGCAAGATCGTCTTCTCTTCCAATCGTCCGTTGGACGGCAGCAACGGCGGGAGTCCTACCGCACCGATGAACGTCTGGATCATGAATGCCGATGGCTCGGCCGCCGCTCCTTTGACCAAGCTTACCAGCACCGGATTCCCGAGCGGAGCCGAGGCACCTGCGATATCGCCCGACGGCACCATGATCGCATTTGTATCGGATGGCGCGCTCAACGGCGACGATGCGCTGAATAAAAACAGCGTCTCCAATGTCTGGACCATGAACTCCGACGGTTCGAACCAGCAGCCTATTACAAAATACACCGCCGCTAAGACCAGCGCCTACGAACCGGTCTGGCATCCGTGAAACGAGCGCCAACACCAGGAAGAACCACAATGGGGGCAGATATGAAAAAGAGAAATGCAATAACCCGCATCTGGCTGCGATCCTTTGCCACCGTCTCGGTCCTCACGGTTTGCATATTGCTGGTTGGCGGCAGTCTGGTCCACGCGTGTGCGCAAAGCGCTCCTGCAAGAGCGGATAACCTCAAGAGATTCCTGCAGAAGTACGACGGGAACCCGAGCTCGCCGAGCGAAAGGACAACCCGCTACGCCGTTGCCTTCGCTGATCTCAGGGACAACGGAACCGAGGAGGCCATCGTCTACCTCATCGGTCCAAATTGGTGCGGAAGCGGCGGTTGCGCAGCTCTTATTCTGGCTCCGAGTGGCTCCTCCTTCAAAGTCATCACGAAAACAAGCGTCACCCAACTGCCGATTCTCGTTCTGCCAGAGAAGACAAACGGCTGGCACGACTTAGGGGTCGGCGTGGCAGGAGGAGCCAGTCCAGGCTATGAGGCCCGACTTCGGTACAACGGCAAGAAGTATCCAGGGAACCCTACGGTACTGCCAGCTCAAAGATTGTCCAAGAAAGCAGGAGGAAAAGTGGTCATTGTACCTCCTACGCTCCTCGTCAACTCTGTACATTTTTCGTCTTTGGAAATCCCAGTTTGGTAATAAATCACGCCTCTTGCCATCCATCAGGCCATAAGGGGAAGAAGGCCTTGGAAGCGCCACTGGACCCAGGTCCATGGCGCTTCTTGGAGAGCCGGTCCGGCGTCCGTGAAGGGAACAGGACACCCAGAGAAACTACGAGGAGTCAGTCATGAAAGAGAGAAATACAAAAGGCGTCATCGAGACTTCAGGTCGATCAGCGACGGAGAGCGAAATATTCATACGCGCGCAGCGAAGGATATGCCAAAGGCTTGGATGGCCTGCTGCGCTCCTTATTCTTACCGTGCTGCTGATTGGATGCGGAGGAGGGGGCAGCAAACCGTTGCCGATCCCAGTTCCTATGCCCACACCTATGCCAACTCCCACTCCGACCCCGACGCCCACGCCGATTCCGTCACGCGACGTGGTCTTCGATTCAGAGCGCGCGCTCGATGGCAGCGACAACATCTTGCCGAACTCCAGCAACGGCAACATATGGGGGGTCAACCTCGACGGCACCGGCGCCACTCCATTCACGCACTACACCGCCAACAAAGCAATCGCCCAGGCCGCGGTCTTCTCGCCTAACGCCGCCAAGATCGCGTTTCGCTCGAGCGGCGCCCTGGATGGCAGCGACAATCCGAACAACCCGAACTTCGTCGTCGCATTCAACATCTGGATCGCCAATCCGGATGGTACCGGAACCATGCCTCTCACCAAGCTGACCGCCGCGCTGGCCGGCACCAGCTTCCCAGTCTGGTCGCCCGACAGCTCCAAGATCGCGTTTGACTCGGACCGCGCTCTCGACGGTTCCGACGCGGTGATTGCCTGCAGCCCATGCCTCGAACCGGTCAACGTCTGGGTGATGAAGGCCGATGGCAGCAGCCCCACGCCTTTGACCTCGCTGACAGTGTCCGGTGTCCATGCCGGATCTCCGGTATGGTCGCCGGACGGCACACAGCTTGCCTACATTTCCAACCGTGCTCTCAACGGCAGCAACGCTATGGCCGCCGTTGCCGGCGCCATCAATGTCTGGGTGATCAATGCCGATGGCACCAACGACCATCATCTGACCAGTTACAACACGGGCGCAGTCGCGGCGGCATTCCTTGCCTGGTCGCCGGATGGGACCAAGATCGCGTTCCAATCGGATGGCGCATTGAACGGCAGCGATGCGCAAACCACGAATAATACCCACAACATCTGGGTGGTGAACGCCAGCGGAACTCCGGTTAGCACGGCTCTCACCCAGTTGGATGCCGCCAACGTCGACAGCTTGTTCCCAGCCTGGTCTCCGAACAACGCCAAGATTGCGTACAAGTCAACCCGTGCGCTCGACGGCAGCAACATGGCCAACGGCGCCAACGCGACCGAAAACATTTGGGTCATGAATGCCGATGGTTCCGGCAATGGGCACCTGACTGCCCTCGCCAATGCCCTGAACAACGTCCACTTGGCCGAGGCCTCGGTTTGGGCCAAGAACGGCTCCAAGATCGTGTTCGTCAGCGATCGTGCCCTGGACGGCAGCGATGCCACCAACGCCAACGAAGCCCTCAACGTTTGGGTGATGAATGCTGATGGCTCCTCGCCCACACCATTAACCAAGGTCACGGTACCCGAGTCGGATTGTAGAAATGCGCGAGCGCATCCGTGAAGCGGCAGTCGAAGCAGTTAACCCATTGCGTTCACCTCGGCGGCGTTCGTCAGAACGCCCGCACGGGGCGGAGCAGAAATGAAGATACAACCGAAAAGGAGAAAGAAATGAAGCAATCTTTGTCTCGACTCATGAAGACGGCTTGGAAGCGCCTGGTGGTAACACTGGTTCTTGCGGCACTGCCGATATCAGCCCTGGCGCAAGGCGGGGTGGTCAATTCGACCAAGAATCCGAACCAAATCGCTCTTAAACACTGGTACAAGGCCAACCTGACAACATCGTTTCCCGTGGGCACTAGCCCGGGCACTGTGATTTTCGACGGGGCCAATGTCTGGGTGGCGAATCTTTTCGACAACACCGTAACAAAGCTAAGGGCGAACGATGGAGCCAATCTCGGCACTTTCCCGGTCGGACTCCACCCGCTTGGCCTGGCCTTCGATGGCGCCAATATCTGGGTCTCCAACGGCGACGACGACACAATTACGAAATTGCGGGCAAGCGATGGTTTCCTCCTTGGCACTTTCCCCGCCGGCCACGGCCCCGACCAGTTGGCCTTCGACGGGGCCAACATCTGGGTGGCAGATTACCTCGGCCGCAACATTACAAAGCTGCGTGCCAGCGACGGAGTCATCCTCGGCACCTTTCCAGGGGGCAGACATCCTACGGACATAGCTTTTGACGGCGCCAACATCTGGGTGACCAACAACGCGGACGGCACCGTCATGAAGTTTCGAGCGAGTGACGGGGTTAACCTCGGAACCTTTACTGTGGCCCCAGTGGACGACAATATCAACTCACTGGCCTTCGATGGCGCCCACATTTGGGTAACAGACCTGCTCGGCAACAGGGTCATAAAGCTGCGGGCGAGTGACGGGGCCAACCTTGGCACTTTCGCCGCGAGCGGTGCCGGCGGACTGGCTTTCGACGGCGCCAATATCTGGGTTGGAAACCTCTCTGACGACACCGTAACCAAGCTGCGAGCGAGCGATGGGGCGAACCTCGGCGTCTTTTCCCTAGGCACCTTTCCTTCCGGGACAGCGGTCGTAGAGGGGTTGGCCTTTGACGGCGCCAATATCTGGGTATCGTCGGGCCCCTTTGGCAGCGGCAGCGCGCCCGGCATGGTTTCGAAGTTGTAGTCAGATTGGAGCAATATTGGCCGGAACGGAGGCCCAGGAACTCACGCCTCTGATCCATATTTTCGATGTTCTGGAGGTTACTTTAATGCGGCTTTCTCTTCTTGGTTCTATGCTGGCGACTGTGTTTTTCTGCGTGACCGCTTATGCGCAACAACAGATGGCCAGCCTGAGGCCGGGCCATGGCCTGATGTGGCAGCGGACGTCGCCCACTGTCCCGCAGCCCGATGGTCCGGTGCTCTATCAACTCATCTTCAACGCCAGCGGAGTGCCGGGAACGGTGCCGGCCTTCGACACCAATCCACGGCATCTGACGAATTCTCCGATTACGGTGAGCGGCGGCAATGTGCTGATCGGCGGTGGCAATGGAACCATGATCAACGGCACGACGGGAATCATCAGCTTCGCCAACGGGCAAACCTTTCCCGGCGCAGGAGGTGCGAGCAGCGTGGGCCTGTCAGCGCCGGCCTCGGACTTCAACGTGACGGGCTCGCCGGTGACCACCTCGGGGACGCTGACGCTGAACTGGAAGGTGGCGCCTACCAATGCCAACATCGCCAACGCCATCGTGAAGCGCGACGCCTCGGGCAACTTCAGCGCGAACGGGATCACAACCAATTTCCTGAGTTCTCAATTTTCATCACCGGCCTTCACCCTATGGTCCGCAAGCAATCTCGCAACGACGGGAGTCAGCAACGGCATTTCCGGCCGCACCCTTAGCGCTGTCTATCCATCCGCCGGCGTTTATGGCAGCGGTCCCGGATACGGAATCCTCGGGGATACGAGCAGTACGGTCACCTCTCCTGGCAGCGGCGTCATCGGACGGGCTACCGCCAGCACGGGAACAGCGCAAGGTGTTCAGGGTTTCTCGCAAAGTCCCGTTGGCATTGGAGTCTATGGCGCCGACGTCTCGGCCAGCAACAGTGGTGCCGCATACGCAGGTGTTCTCGGCGCTGGTGTTTGGGGAGACAGCGGCGCTGGCCCTGGCAGACTCGCCGTCTTCGGAACAGCCGACGGCGGGCAGGCCGGCGCATTCCTGAACAACAGCAGCGATAATGAAACGCTTGGAGTGGAGAATCTCGGCAGTGGGCCCGTATTTGCTGCTGCTGGTAGTAGTGGACGCTGCACTATCGACGGAAGCGGTGGTTTTCAGTGCTCCGGCGCCATCAGCGGTTCGGCCAAGAACTTCCGCATTGATCATCCTCTGGATCCTGCCAACAAATACCTGGTACACGCCTCGGTCGAATCCTCGGAGATGATGAATATCTACACCGGCAACGTCACGACCGATGCGCAGGGCCAGGCAATCGTCGAGCTTCCCAACTGGTTTGAGGCCCTCAACGGAGACTTCCGCTATCAGCTCACGGTGATCGGGCAGTTCGCGCAGGCCATTGTGGCCCACAAGATTCACAACCATCAATTCACGATTCGCACCAGCGTACCCAACGTAGAAGTCTCCTGGCAGGTCACAGGAGTGCGCCAGGACGAGTGGGCCAAGGCGCATCCCCTGGTGGTGGAAGAGGTGAAGAAAGAGAAGCTGCAGGGCCACTACATCCATCCCGAACTCTATGGCGCACCGAAAGAGCAAGGGATCGAGTGGGAGCGTCATCCCGAACTGATGAAGCGCGGGCAGGATCGGCAGGCGCAGAACGGTGCTTCGCAGGACCAGAGATGAACACAATGGCGCAACAAGGAGAGAACGGCATGAGTATCAGCGTTTCTAATTTTTACTGGAAAGGTCTGGCCCTGGCTGTCATAGCCATCTTTCTGTTGGTGGCAAGTTTGCCGGCGCTGGCCCAGTCGCCGACAACCGCTCCCGAAATGGGAATCTATGGCGCCGGGCAGCAGTTGGCCAGCTTGCGGCCTGGCCAAGGCTTGATGTGGCAGCGAACTTCGCCCACAGTTCAACGGCCCGATGGTCCGGTGTTGTACCAGCTTCTCTTCAACGCCAGCGGGACGCCGGGCACGGTGCCTGTCTTTGATGCCAATCCCCGCCATCTTGGTAACTCGCCGATCACGGTCAGCAACGGCAACGTTGTGATTGGCGGCAACAACGGGCTCATCATCAACGGCAGCAATGGCCTCGTCACTTTCAGCAGCGGACAGGTTTTTCCCGGCGCAACCGGAGTGAACAGTGTGAACGAAGGCAATGTTTTCATTGCCATCGGCGGGACTCCGCTGAATCCCACAGTGGGGCTCAACACCACTGCTACTGATCTGCGCTATCTGCAACTGGGGGGCGGAGTGATGACCGGCAACATCGTGTTTGCCGTTGGCCAAACCTTTCCCGCATCGGGATTGCCGAATCTGGCCGGAGAGGTCACGGGACCGCCCGGAACAACCGTGGTTTCGAATGCGGTTGCCGCGAGCACAGCGAATGCCATCGTGCGCCGCGACAACTCTGGTAACTTCTCTGCCAGCAGCATCACGTTGGGTGGCAACCTGGCGCTGCCCAATACCGCATCGGCCTCGGTCGGCATGCTGACGTTGGGAGGAGCGCCGTTCCTGCATAACTTTGGGGCGCTGAACACCTTCGTAGGTGCATCAGCCGGGAATTTGAGCTTGTCAGGCGTAGGTGACACGGGAGTAGGCAGCAGCGTTCTCCTGTCAGATACGACAGGCCACGACAACTCCGCTCTTGGCGCTTTTGCGCTCTATTCCAACACCACGGGATCTTTCAACGCCGCCGTCGGCAACGGAGCGCTCGCGAGCAACACGACAGGCGGATCCAACGCTGCCTTCGGTTCATTTGCTCTCAATTCCAACACCACTGGAGCAGCGAACTCCGCCTTCGGCATCGATGCCCTTGTTTCCAATACCACGGCCAGCAACAACGCGGCGTTTGGCACCAGCGCACTGCAGAACAACACGACGGGCGTGAGCAATGATGCGTTTGGCTTCCACGCGCTCATCGCCAATACCACAGGTACGTACAACTCTGCGTTTGGCGATAGCACTCTGGCGGCCAATACCACCGCCAACAACAATTCCGCTTTCGGCTTTGGCGTCCTCTTTTCCAATACCGCATACGGAAACTCCGCTTTTGGCGCTTATGCACTCAACGCCAACACCACTGGCGTCGGCCGCTGCCTTTGGCAATAACGCCTTGGCCCACAATACAACAGGGAATACCAACTCCGCTTTCGGCGCCTTGGCGCTCTCTACAAACACCACGGGCAGTAACAATTCGGCATTCGGTGCTCAGGCACTTGGTGTTAACAGCACGGGTGGTCAAAACTCCGCCTTCGGCAACAACGGGCTCCTCTCCAACACGACCGGCGCGAACAACTCAGCCTTTGGTAACGCCGCCCTCGCGGCCAACACCACGGGTGGGAGCAACGCAGCGTTCGGCACACACGCTCTGGCAAGCTTGTCCACCGGCAGCAACAACATCGCAGTTGGCATCGGCTCTGGTTCCACCTTCACCGGGGGCCGAAAGCAACAACATCGATATCGGTCATTCCGGAGTGGGCGGCGAATCGAACACCATCCGCATCGGCACAGCCGGCACTCATACGGCCGCTTTCATTGCCGGCATCTCTGGAGCCACTAGCGCCAGTGGCGTGAATGTCTTCGTCAACTCTGCCGGACAGTTGGGCACGGCCACTTCCTCAAGACGCTTCAAACAAGACATCGCCGACCTGGGCGTCGAGAGCGACATCCTGATGAAGCTGCGCCCCGTGGCCTTCTACTACAAGCCTGAGCTCGATTCCACCCACACCCGGCAGTATGGCCTGGTGGCGGAAGAGGTGGCGCAGATCGCGCCCAATCTGGTGGTCTTCGATGGGGAGGGAAAGCCGCAGACTGTGCGCTACCACTTCGTGAACGCCATGTTGCTGAATGAGGTGCAGAAGCAGCGGCGGCTGATCGAAGCGCAGCAGAAGAAAAATGAAGAGCAGATGCGCCTGAATCAAACCCAGCAGAAACAGCTCGCCACGCAACAGCAGCAGATCGCAATACAACAGGAACAATTGGAAGCCCTGCAGCATGACATTGCAGCGCTCGTGCAGCGAATAGCCCAGGTGGAACAACAAGGTCGACAACTCGCCAGGGTGCTCCACTAGAGCGGGACGATGGAACCGTTGGACGTTCAACCCAACGAGGTGGGCAAAACGAGGGACTAAACGAGGGACTACGCTGCGTTTCTTACAGGAACTTACAGGTGCTTAGGTGTCATGGGTGCGCCTATAAGTTCTTCCAAATCAGTTTCCCTTTGAACTCACAATACAAAGGTCGGTGGTTATCCCGCACTCACTTGGGCCTAGCCAAAGATGCAACCGATTCCCAGACCTGTGCAACGTGGTCTCAGGTCAGCTGCCCATGGCGTTTTTATAGGAGCCTTTTGGAGCCTTGTACCCGGCGCGAAACCGGGCCAAGTCATTGAAAGAAATGGTAGGCACGAGGAGACTCGAACTCCTGACCTCTACCGTGTCAAGGTAGCGCTCTAACCAACTGAGCTACGCGCCTACAGAGTGGCCGGACAACTCCTTTCATTGTAACCGCCTCTGCAGAGGTGAGCAATGTGCAGAGCGAATCCGCCTCTGCTTCTCCATACTAATACCAACACGCGCTACCGCTGGCGAACCTCCAATTGCACTGGACGCGCAATCGAACTCACCTTGGGATCGTAGTATTCATAGACCCGCGACTGGAACGTCTTAGCGCGTATGGGATACTTCGCCCGCAAACGGAAGTGCAGCTTGACCGTGTCTCCCGGCGCAAACGAATCGAAGTAGAGAATGGCCTGCGTCGCCGTCTGGCTGAATTTTTCCAGGCGTCCGCTCTTCTGGCCTGCGCTCTTCTCCTGGTAATCCTGCAAGTCTTCGCTGAGCAGGTCGAACCCCGGAGGAATGCCCAGGTCAACCATCACCATGTTCGCGCTCTTATCCAGATTATTCCTGACGGTCGCAGTCGCGCTTGCGATGTCATCCTGCGCAAGGTGTGTGCGGTCGTAGGCCACATCAATGGAGAGGGCTTCTTTCACCGGCTTTTCGTCCCAGGGCAGGAAGTAGCTCCCCACCACCTGGTAGGCCAGGCCGCCCTTGCCGTCAAAACGGATCTCCACGTTGTTTGCGCCTTTCATATTGAGCTCTTTGAACACAAACTGATGGAGCAGGTCATTGTTCTCCGGCGTCAGCGTGAGTTTCTCAACTGATTTACCGTTAAGCAGGACTTCGAGCGTGCCGCGAACATCGGCTGCGCCTTTCTCGGTAGCCAAGAGCAATGCGCGCAGCGCCATGATGGTGGCCTGAGTGGTGCCCCATGTGCCAGCGGCATCTTTCTTGGAAGCAATGTAGCTCAGGGCCTTGCGTGCTGTGCTTGAAGCCTCTCCCCACTTGAGCAACGCTTGCACGGCCAGGCCGGTTGTCTCCACGCTGGCGCTCTCGCCGGTAGCATAGACGCTGGTCTCATTTGTGCTCCACCATACTTGTTCATCTTTCTCGGTGCGTGCATCCAGCAGGAGTTGCATCGCCTGGCGCGTGAAGTCGCGGTCTTTGGCGTAGTCCACCGCAAAGTTGGCAAGGACTGCCAAAGTATAGGAATCGGTTTTTCCATCCATGTGCTTTTCGATATAGCGCTTGGCCTTCTCGACCGCCGGTCCCTGGTAGCCCGTATTTTCCAGCGACCATGCAAGGTAAGCCGTAATGCGCAGCACGTCGGTGTTATAGCGGTTGGTCGCGCCTTCGTTGATGAAGTAAGTGTCCGGCTTCCAGCTTCCATCTTCCTGTTGTTGGCCGGCGAGCCACTGCTGCGTTCGCAGGATCAGCTTCGGGTCTACGTCGTAGACCTTCGACATATCGTAGAACTCCATCAGACCGTAAGCCGTCAGGATCTTGTTGGCCGGCGCCTGACCGAACCACGAAAATCCACCGCCCGGGACTTCAAAGGTCAGCAGCCGCTGATAGCCATTGGCGATGTATCCCTCAGCCTTGGCGTGCACCTCAGGAGTGAGCTTGTTGGTGCGTTTCATGTAATCGAGCGCCAGCACGTTGGGATACGTACTCGATGACGTCTGCTCAAAGCACCCGTACGGCATGCGCAGCAGACTATCCATTCCTTCGACCACCTGGCTCAGTGGGCCAGGATAGAGTCTGACGAAAATCTTGCTCGCGTCAGGGATGGAAGCCGCCGGGAAATCAAGGTCGTGCTGCACCGTGCTTTCCAGCCTTCCGTTGAAGACCAGGTTCTGCTCGCGTCCGTTAGGAATGACTTCGATCTCCCGGACCACGATGTCGGCGCGGTCAACTTCGCCTTTCATGCGCGCCGAAAGCGTCAGCTTGAACTTCCCAATGCGATTGGCTTGCAACTTAAACTGCGAGCCACCTACGCTGCCCGAATCTACTTTGACGGTTTTTTCCGAGGTGTCATCCACCAGGGAGTACCAGTCGTCAGGCTGCAGTTGCAGATTGACATCTCCACGGCTGCCCGAGTAGTTGTAAGCCGCCACCGGGATCGAGACCCAATCCCCCTGGGTGAGCGTGACCGGCAGGTCGAGATCCACGAAGAAATCCTGGAAGACCTTCAGACTCGAGGTCGCGCTGCCCAGTGCGCCGTGCGTCGTGGAAGCCAGCATCGCCATGCGCCACGTAGTGATGGAATCCGCCATCGGAATGGTGATGCTGGCGCGTCCATCCTGGTCGGTAATGATTTCCGGATTGATATAGAGCGCCTCCGGAAAGTACGAGCGCACCCGCGGAGCCGATGAACCGGAATCTTTACTCTTATCTTCCTTCTTGGCAACCGTCAAAGTGTTGACCTGTGCGGCTGCGTCCATGACTTCAACCGCTTCAGCCGTAGCAGGCGGCGCAGGAGCAGCCTTTGCAACGCCTGGGACAAGTTGCATGAGGGCCATCTCATTGCGGGCATTGAGTGGTCGCTCTTCTCTTATAGCTCCGCCGATCGCCCCGCCCATACCTCTGCCCCACTCCCCGCCCATTGCGACACCGTTGACATCCAGGACTTTGAAGTCGTCCATGGTCCCCGCGTCTTCATTGACCGCCACCTCAGTTCCAGCAGGTTCGCGCGTGAGAAACACGGAAAGGTTTGCGTGGTCCCGCGCTTCCAGCTTGAAATTGCTCGATACATTTTCTGATGCGGTGGAAACCTCGACTTTGTAATCACCCGCCGGCAGGGCGCCGAGCCTGAACTGGCCGTCGGCATTGACCCGCGCCGTGCGCGTCTTTCCTGTGGAGATTTCGCGCGCGGTCACAGTAGCTCCCTCCAGCGCTCCGCCCCATTGATCAGCCACTGTGCCTGCGATCTCCGCACGGCCGTTGAAGGGCCCTCGATCATGTTCAATGTTGACGTCAATCTTGCTCGAACCTGAGGTTGTGTGCCGCCCCACTAACTTTCTGTGATGAACTTCAAGATAGACCCACATGTCATCGCCGGTATTGAATAGCTTGTCTGGCCCTGCACAGCGCACCAGGTAGTGCGTCTTCGCCGGACCCCACCAGTCGGCCGGCTCAACCCGCAAGTTGGTGTTCCAGGAATCGCGAAGCCCGGGCTCACCAGCACGCTCCATCTCGTCTAACACTTTGGCCAGATCGCCCTTCTGGGGATTTTTCTCGTAAACCTGGCGCAGCCTTTCTGCCAGTGCGTGCGCCCGTGTAAGGAAGCTCTTCTGGTAACGCTGCGCGTACTCCGCATATTTCGTCACCGGCACATTGCGGCCGAACTCCGTCTCAAACTTGTTGGTATTGACCATTTCAGTTGCGGAAAACAACGCGCGCGCCGCCCGGTCATGCTGTTTGACCTGCGACTCCTCCACTGGCTTCACGATCTCCGGCATGCCGATGGAGTGGATCTCATAGCGTGGCTTCATGACCTCCTGTTCAAGATAGAAGAAGACTTTGGCAAAGCCCGGCTGCTTTTCCGCCAGCGCAAAGACGGCCTCGTCTACTACTTCCAGGCCCAGCGCAGCGCTGACGCCCTCGCCGTGTTCGTTAGTCACGCGAAAGCGGATGCGCGCCTCATCGCCCGGTTTGTACACCGGAGCGTCTGCCACGGTCTCAATCTTGAGCTCATCCGCCGGTTGTACGAAGACCAGCCGGTGGTCGCCCACAGGCACCGCGTTGCGGCCAAAGAGGTAGGCGCTGAAGTCCACGGTTCCCGCCATCTCCGGCGTTGCCGTCATAGAGAGTTCTGCCTGGCCGTTTTCAATATCCAGGTCGCGCGTCAGGATGGTCTGCCCTTCCTTGACGATATCCACGTACGCCGTGCCCCGTTTCTTCGTGGAAAAAACTCTCAATTGAATGCGATCTCCGGCGCGGTAAATGGCGCGTTCCGTCCGCAGCAGAATCTGGTCTTCGCCGTCACGGGCCTGCAGGTCAATTTTGCTCGAGGCGTGGTTCCCTTCTTTGTCGGTTGCTTCAATCTCCAGGGTTTCGGTTCCGGCTCCGGCGCTGATGGGAACAATGGCGACTCCACCCTCATCGCTGCTCACATTCTGGTCAGACTTCCCTGTTATATGGACCTTCAGGTCGGTATTGGCAGCCGGCGTTCCGTCCGGATAAGAGGTAAGGATGAAAACCTGGTTTTCCAGATTGGGAACCAGCGTGCCTCCTTCGGGGACTGCTGTAACAATCAGCGGCGATTCGCTGACAGTAATCGGCTCGCCGCGAGTTTCGGCGTGGCTGGCAGAATCTTTTACCGTGGTTTCAATCAGCACGCGGGCCGCGCCCTGGCTGAGCGGACGGCCGGCAAAATAGTTGGGCAGCTTGATGTCAAAGTGGTATGTGCCGTCGTGATCGGTCTTGCCTTGCACCGAGCCTACGTCAAATACAGAAACATCCATGCTGGAGCCTTTGACGGTCACCTCGCCACCTTCTACTGCCTTCCCGAAAAAGTAATTGGCGTGAACCGTTCCCGTCACGTGGTCGCCAGGCCTGTATCCGCGCTTCGTCTTGCTGTCTTTGCCTTCAAAATCAATTGCGACCTTGAATTTCGGCAGTACGTATTTCTCAATGTTCAAGGCGATCTCTGCCGTATTCGTAGGTGCCGAATCGGCCTCGCCCATCAGGGCACGTAAGTGGTAAGTGCCCAGGTTGACTTCATCCGCAAGCGAAAACTCTGCTGACGCAACTCCGAACTTGTCGGTCTGCGTCGCTTTCTTGAAGACCTTGTTGCCACGTGAATCCTCTACTTCAAAGGTCAGCTTGCGGTCGGCTGCTGCCTCATGGTTGGCTCGGTCGAGCGCCAACGCGCGTGCGTGGATAGTCTGGCCGGGCTGGTAGATTGGCTTTTCCGTAGTGAGAAGAATCGAGACTTTATCTTCCAGCCGCACCGGCTGCGTGAACTCCGTCGAGCCGATGGGCGTATCCACAACGTAGTGCAACTGATAACTGCCTACCAAGCCGGCAGGAAAATCAAACTGTGCTTCCGTGGTCCCACGCTGGTTCAGCTTTCCTGCGAACAAGACCTGCGGCTTCTGGTCGGTTGCCAGCAACTCGATCCGAACCGAGCCGTGGCCCTCGATGATTTCGTTCTTCGAATCCGTGACGATCACCCGCACCGCAGCCTCGCCGCCAGCCAAATACGATTGCTGGCCGAGGATGTGCACCACCGGCGTGCGCAATATCTGCGATATGGATTCCATCCCCTCCAGCGCCTCGTTCTTCTGATCGCTGTATTCAAAGTGATAGCGCACCCGATGCCACACTATGTCATCCAGGGCCAGTGGTTTCTCCAGCTTGATCTGCTCCTGCCAGCGCCCGGTTCCCTCGGCAACCTCCGCGCGCCGCTCTACGCGCCCCACGACTTTGTCTTCCGGGTCGAGGACCTCCATCGTCAGCCGCCCCGAGCCGGCATGCGTAGCTTCATACGGAATGGTGACGTACAGGACGCCGTGCGAATAGGTTGCGCCGGCCGGTTCGTCATTTGCCGCTTCTGCCTCGAAGGAGGCGACCATAAACACGGCCGCACTAACAAACATTGTGATCAGGAAGAAAAAGACAAACCAGAAATTGGGTGGATTGTTGCGTTGATTCGAAACCTTCATCATGCATCTCCGTGAATGCGCTTATCGGAATTAGAGTTTTTTAACGCTCAGGAGAAGAACGCGCCGCCGGCGGCTTCTTGCGGACTTTTTTCATTTGCATGAAAGAAATATTTGCGGCCTGGGAAGGAACATCGACCGATAGCCGAGGCAGTATTTCCCTCAATCTTTAGACACCACCACCGCACCGCAAGTTCCCACTTGGATTTGACGCTGGCCCTGCCATCCGGCATCCTAGACTTTATGAAGTCATTCTTTTGTTCCCTGCTTGCCGGGCTGGCACTCATAACTCTGCAAGCTCAAGCTCGCGAGCCCAATGCTCTTGAGTCGTCAACTCAGATCCTGGTGGTTACTACGTCGGATTGGAACGCTGTCGAGGGCACGCTACAGCGTTATGAGCGGGCGAATCCTCGCAAGAAGTGGCAAGCGGTAGGTGAGCCGGTTACGGTTGTCGTCGGCAAGAATGGATTGGGCTGGGGCTCCGGCGCCCTCCTGACTGACGGCCCAGAGATCCGCGCCGCCTCCGATCCCATCAAGAAAGAAGGAGACGGCAAGGCCCCCGCCGGCGTCTTCGCCTTGGGCACCGTATTTGGCTACGCGCCGCAACCGCTCGCCGGATTGAAGATGCCCTACCAGAACCTGACCACATCTATCGAGTGCGTTGATGACACGAGCTCGAAGTTCTACAACCGCCTGGTGGATCACACAACCGTTGCCGCCGATTGGAACAGCTCCGAGCACATGCTGCGTCCCGATGAGCTCTACCGCTGGGGCATCTTCGTGGACCACAACGCCAACCCGCCAACGCCGGGAGGCGGGTCGTGCATCTTCCTCCACATTTGGCGCGGACCAGGCAAAGGCACCGTAGGATGCACCGCCATGCCGCAAGAGCAAATCGAATCGCTGCTGTCCTGGCTCGATCCAGCCCGCAAACCGTTGCTAGTACAGTTGCCCGCGCCGCAATACGAGCGGTTGAAGAAGCGCTGGAAGCTGCCGGCGTTGCGCAGCCAAGCAAAGTGATCCAAGTTTTGATCCGTGTTCATCCGCGTTAATCCGCGGCGAAATCTTCTATCTTCCCAGGTCTTCAAACTTCACATTCATGATCGGATACTTCTCCCAATCTTTGTAATCGAAGTGCCACCACTCCTCCGGATTAACCTTGAACCCTTCCTTCTCCATCGCGCGGCGCAGTATGGCGCGGCGGTCTCTTTGCTCGTCCGTGCCGCCGGGGTAATCGGCGTAGGCGCGCTTGGTCATCTCGTCGTATCCGCTGGGCATCTCGACGGCCTCGCCTGTCTTCAGATCGTAGAGCGTGAGGTCCACGGCGCATCCGCGATTGTGCCTGGAGCCCTTCGCGGGATCGGCGACAAAGTTCTTCTTGTCGTCGGGCGTCGCATCCCAAAACATCTTGGTGACAAACCACGGACGATAGCCGTCGTGGATCAGCAACCCGTATCCCTGCGTCTTCAGTGCACGATGCGCGCGCAGCAGCGCCTGCGCCGCCGGCCGCTGCAGAAACGCCCGCGCCTGGG
>Ga0222749_10000199_pt1 | contig 39093 bp, 39 predicted proteins | sample IncBWH2Mmetat_FD_197234 | JGI IMG/M metagenome (GOLD analysis project Ga0222749, IMG submission 197234) | Metatranscriptome of lab incubated forest soil microbial communities from Barre Woods Harvard Forest LTER site, Petersham... | ecosystem: Environmental > Terrestrial > Soil > Temperate... | reverse complement strand
GGCACGATTCTCGCCAACTCTCTCGCGATCTCGACTGCCATGGGTCTCCCCGCGCGGGTTGTCACCGGATTTATCGACTCGCAAGCGAATGCTCTGCTGGACCTGGACACCAAACGCGAAGTCGCATTCTCTCTGGTTCCGGTTGGCTGGACCGAGTCGACGCCACCTCCACCGCCCGCCGTCGAGTCGCTTGGCCTTCCCGTCGTCCCGTACTCTGCTAAGGAAGTCGACTACGCCTCCATGCGCAAGATGCACGAGGCTTCTTCTCTCGATTCGGCGGCGGAGGTGATCGCGTGGCGGGGCAAGACGCCCGGCAATGAAATGCCTCCGGCCAAGGAAACGACTTCGGCGTTGCTGTCTCTCAGCGATTCGCGCCGTACTCCCGACACCATCGAACAGGTGATCTCGCGCCGAGGATCGACGCGGCAATTCTCGCGCGATCCCATCACAATGGCGGAACTCTCAACCATGCTCGACCGCGTCACTCGCGGGATCCCTGCAGACTTTATCGATCCGCCCGGGAGCCATCTCAATGATCTCTACCTGATCGTGAACAATGTGGTCGGATTGCCCGCCGGGGCTTACGTGTATCACTGGGAAGAAAGATTCCTCGAACCGCTGAAGCGCGGAGAGTTCCGCGACAAGGCGGGATATCTCGGGCTCGAACAACAAATCCCGACGGATGCGGCCGTCGATGTTTTCTTCCTGGCAGATCTGAAAAAGATTCTGGAGCGTTATGGGAACCGCGGCTATCGTGCCGCACATCTGGAGGCAGGAATCATCGGAGGCAAACTGTATCTCGCCGCCTATGCCCAGAAACTGGGCTGCAGCGGACTCACTTTCTACGATGACGACGTGGTCAGCTTCTTCTCGCCGCATGCGCGCGGGAAAAGCGCGATCTTTCTGATTGCGCTGGGGCGCAGCGCGCAGGGTAAATTAAACCCATCGCGCCGTTAGTCCTCCTTTACCTCGACCACCGGGGTAGTCATCTCTTCCGCCGGTTCGCCTGGGGCCATGGCTTGCGCCATGATCAATTGCCGAGCCTCCGCTCGGACCTTCGGCAGTTGTTGGCTGAACCACCATGCGCCAAAAACCGAAGCCAGGCCACCGATGGCCACTGTCCATGGTGCGCCCAAGCGATCAGACAGAGCCCCGCCCAGCAGCGCTCCTACCGGAGCGAGTCCCATAAACATCATGGAATACACCGCCATTGTGCGGCCGCGCAGCGCATCCGGCACCATGGCCTGAATCAGTGTGTTCGATGAGGCCATCTGCAGCATGATGAAGTAGCCCACGGGGAGCAACAACAGGACCGACAGCCAGAACGATGTGGAAAACGCGAATAGGATGAGGCTCACGCCGAAGCCGGCGCAGCACACCGAAACCCAGGTCCCGAGCCCTTTCACGCCAGAGCGCATGGCGAGAGTCAGCGCTCCGAGAAGCGCTCCCACGCCGGCGGCGCCCATCAGGATCCCCAGTCGCACCGCTCCCAAGTCGTGTGACCCGATCAATGACGCGAGTTCCTGCCCGCCCCGGTGCAGGATTCTGTCTGCGAAAATCGGCATGAGCACGACATAGGGCATGCCCGTCATGCTCACCACCCCAAGTAGGACTAGAAGAGCGCGAATCGGCGCGGTCTTACCGACAAACCGGAATCCTTCGATAATGTGCTCGAAGGGCGACGTGCCCAGGGATGCCCGGGCGGGTGCATGCACATTCATCATCAGTAAACCCATAATGACGGCGATATAACTCACGCCATTCGCAAAGAAGCACCACCCCTCACCCAGTCTCGCCACCAGGACGCCGGCGACCGCCGGTCCCACCACACGCGCGCCGTTGAACATCGATGAATTCAACGCGATCGCATTCATCAGGTCTTCCTTGCCCACCATATCGACTAGGAACGCCTGCCGGCCGGGGATGTCGAATGCGTTCACGACGCCAAGCAACGCAGCCAGAACGAAAATCTCCTTTACGGTCACCCTGTGTGTCAGAGTCAAAGCGGCCAGCACCAAGGCAAGGATCATGGAGGCCACCTGGGTAGCGATGACCACACGCTGCCGATTGGACCGATCGGCAGTGATTCCTCCCAGTGGCGCGAAGAGAAATACCGGGATCTGGCTGGCGAACCCTACGGCACCCAGCAGCAATCCTGATCCCGTAAGTTTGTAGACGAGCCACGACTGGGCGACCGTCTGCATCCACGTGCCCACCAGCGAAATGAGTTGTCCGCCGAAAAACAGCTGGAAATTACGGTGCCGTAGCGCCCTGCCCGCGGCTTGCCAGTTCAGCTTACGTTCGGCTGTCTGCCTGGGGTTGGGCGAGGACGAATCTTGAATGGAAGGTCTTGAATCAGCCACTGTCGCTTCTTAAGATGACGCCTCTGGGCTTTGCACTTCACGAATATTCTCAACCCAAACCGGTTCTGGTTGTCGACTTTTCCACAGCGAAAGCCTTGCTTGAGAGCTGATCGCGATATTCGACTTCCGCCCCAAGTATCGGGAAATGCTCGATTTGTGCCAGTCCGGATGTCTGACTAAACTTTCAACTTCTCTTGCCGGGCAACCTGCGCTACAGTGGCTCACTTGTGTTTTTTGGCGCTTCGCCAAAGGAAGTCACGCCATGACCACTTCTCCAGTCCGGGTTGAACGGCGCGTCGGGCAGCGCTTCCCATATTTGCTGGCCCTTTCTCTGCGCCAACCACTCGGATCCGTGGAAGGCGTTGGATTCACCCAGGATCTCAGTTCCCGTGGAGTCTTCTTTTTCACCGATGCACCTCTGACTGAGGGAGCCGAAATCGAACTCACTCTGCGTATGCCCTCTGAGATCACGTTAGGCGAGAGTATGCCGGTACGCTGCCGTGGCCGCATACTGCGAGTGGTGCGGTCCTCTACTGCCTGCAATCTCAGCGCAGACAGTGCGGAAACCAAGATCGGCGTCGCCGTTCGACTGCAATGTTACGAGTATCTGCCAGATCCGTCGGCGGATCTGGCGCGGGTCGCCTCGCTGCACTCCCACCACGAAGACGAGCAGCTTCCTTCCCATTCTCGCTCGTAAAACGGATCAAATCGTTTCTTGGCTTCCCGGGAGGCCTTCGTACCAGATCCCTGGAAATGATGGCACGATTGTTTCAAAACTATGGTGCAGAAGTGCTCTTTTCAACCGGTCGCGGCGGGCTTACAATACCCTTCAACGATCAAAGAGACCTTAAATGCTTCCCGTGTTGTATTCGTCCTCCCAGCCATACTTCGAGCATTCTTGGCTGAGGTGTGTCAGCGCAGATCGCGGACAGTCCTGCGCTTGTTCGGTTACCTAGGTCACTTGGCGGAGGCAAGGTTCTCTTTCTAACATGCAGACACCGAGAGAATTGAGCGAGCACCGCGCTATGCATGGCATCGCAGTCGCCCTCCTGACCGAGGACCGTGAGCAATTGTCGGCACTCCAGACACGTTTGGAGGCGACCCGACTGGGACGCGCGGTGTTCACCCATGTCGGATTTCCAACTGGGCCCACCGATTCGATCATCCGCGAACTCCAGGACTCACGCGCCGAAGTCGTCATCGTAGACATTTCTCCGCGCGACGCTCAGCGCGCCATTCGCGCCATCGAACTGATCAAGGCAACCACCCTTCAGATCGGGATCTTCGCTAACGGCGAGATGACGCAGCCGGCCAGTATTGTTGCCAGCATGCGCGCCGGAGCCGGGGAATATGTCGATCAGTCTGCCGGATCGGACGCTCTGCTGGAAGCCCTCACGCGCTACAGTTCCTCGCGCTCACATTCTTTCGGTGCCGCAGGCAGGGCGCGGGTTTTCACGTTCCTGAGCGCCAAGGGAGGCGCCGGCTGCACGACCGCCGCGGTCAACACTGCGCTCGCCCTGCAGCAGTCTCACGGCGACGTTGTACTTCTCGATTTTGCTCCCATCGGACATGCCGCCCTGCACTTGAATCTCAAGCCGCAATTTGGCGTGCTCGACGCGCTGCAGAACCTGCATCGCATGGATGTTTCGCTTCTCGACGGTCTGATGACCACAACGAAAGAAGGACTGCACCTTCTGGCCGGACCGCAGCAGCCTTATCCGACCGAGCCCACACCCGGGGAACTGGCGCGGCTTTTTGATCTGGTTGTGAACCACTACCGCTTTGTGGTGGTCGATGCTTCCAGCCGTCTTGATCCCACTACAAGGCTGCTCTCCGAGCTCTCGAACGCAGTGCTGGTCGTCGCGCAAACCGATGTCGTCTCCCTCTGGAGTGCTGGGCGCATTCATACATTCCTGGAGGAAGGAACCGGGCGGGACCGCCTGCGGATCGTTCTGAACCGGTATAAGAAGATTCCCGGATTTACCGATGAGGATGTTCAGCAGGTCACGAACTGCAAGGTTCTTTGGAAGGTTCCCAATGCCTACCAGGTGATCTCACCGTCCATCGATAACGGAACTCCGATCGTGCTGCAGGAGGGACCGGAGATCAGCCGCTCGTACCGTGCGCTGGCGGCGACGCTCGCGGCAGCCTCATCTGACTCAGACGGTAACGCCGATCTCGTGTATGGCGGCGAACCCTCCACCAAGAAGTCCCGCGGCGGTCTTAATCTGTCACCGGCCCGAGCGGGACAGTAGAGCAGTACCGAGTACCGAGCATACCTCGACGCCTTTCTTCTCCGACTGAATTTTCAGAATTTCTCTGACCGATTGCCAGTGAGGTCTGGTCTCGCTACTGGATACTCGGTACTCGCGGCTCACTTCCTGACGACGGGAGCAGGCGTCGCTTCTTGCGGGAACATCTTCAACACCACCGGTCGTGGGCGAGAGGTAACTTTCTTGTTCGCATCACTGATGTTTTCGGTCAGCGTGCCTTTGAGGACGAAGTACGCCTCGTCGCCCGGTTTCTTACCTGCACCGCGTTCCACGGAACCTTGAAAGTCGAATGCGATACCGTGTACGACTTCGGTGGTGAAGCTCAGTTTGCTTCCGTCAAGTTTTCCGGTCTTGAAGAACTGATCGAGAAAGGCTCCTTGATCACTCTCGCCGTCCCCGAATCGTGAGACGAACCCAGTGACGCTGCCACCCTCTTCCACGGTCAATTGCACGAATTCGCCGTCTTTGAGGAAGCTGTACATGCCTGAGTATGATTGCCCTTCTTTCGCGCCGGCCGAGGAAGGCTGAGACTTATCCTCCTGTTTCTCGGGCGAGGTCTGGGCATCTTGCGCGCGGAGATTCGCGGACGCGCAGCACATTCCGAGCCCGATCAACCCACAGGTCAGAAAGAATGGCAGTGTTTTCATAATGAATTCCGCCCCGCCCACATCGTACTCCCCAGAGGAGTGCTCGACCAAGTTCTAGCGGGGCAAGCGGGGCTAGCGAGGACGGTTGTGCTCTGATCGCAATCATTCGCGCTCTAAGTTTAAAAAAACAAAAAGCCTCAGTCGCTCGGACTGAGGCTAAGATTCCTGCCCACCCGTTTATTTCTTTGTGGCCTTTGCTTCCATGAACGGCATCCAGTTTTTTCCGTCCATCGATATCTCATACTTCATGTTGTAGCTGGTTGGGGACAACTGCTTGATTGTCATCTTCTGCTGGATGTCCATCCCGACATAATTCGCTGAACTGTTCCAGGTCCAGGTATCGCCGGTGACCGTTCCCTTTGACGATTCATGTCTTCCCAGGCTATTGAACGAATCGTAGGTATAGACATTTTGCTGTGTGTCATAACCCATCAGCGTGACTTCCTTCGAGTCGCCGCCGATCTCAGGGGGCATTTTCGCGTCCGAGTGCGACTGGAGAAAGAAGTTGCCCGGCATCCACTCGCTGGTGCCGCTTGCAGTAAACTTGCCTCCCGCGCCCCATGGACCCTGTGCGATCGTGCCTTCGGTCGTCCATGTTCCCACGAAGTACTCGAGTTTCTTCACCTCTGGCCCCGGGGGACCGCCCATCTGTGCCCACCCGGATCCGGCAATTACCATCAGAAACGGTATCAAGGCGATTCTTCGATTCACGTTTGCTCCTTCGAGGGGCTGGCGATGTAAGACGTCCCCGACAGCCTAGCGTTCAAAAAATGCACTCGCTAGTGCGATTCGTCAACCCCGACCTATGACATTTGTCAGCTAGTTCTCACTTGTTCTTGGTAGCCTTGCCATCCATGGCGGTGGTCCACTTGGTCCCGTCCTGGGAGACGTCGTACGAGAAGTTATACGACGTGGCGGAAGTGACCTTCATAGTGAAGCGCCCCTTCATCTTCATGCCGTGCGTGGTGTCGTCGCTCAACCAGGTCAAAGTATCGTTGTCCCAAGAACCTTTCGCCTCTTCAAACTCACCCCAGCTGTTGAACGCGCGGTAGCTGTAGGCTTTGTCGTTCTCTGAATAACCCAAGAACGACTGGCCGGATCCGTTCCCCATCACCGCGCTGGTGAACTTCACATGGCAGGCGAGAAAGAATCCGCCTTCCATCCAATCGCAGGTCTCGTTTTCGGTGACCTTACCCCCCGGTCCCATAGGACCCGGTTTCAAATCACCGTCCAGCGTCCATGATCCTGCAAAGATGTCGAGCTTCTTATGCTCAGGCCCAGGTTTGGGCATTGGCATCTGGGCAACAGCAGAAGCCGCCAGCATCAGCGCGGCCACACAGTACAGTTGTCGAGCCTTCATTTGCGCGCCTCCCATATGTTTTTTGGATAATTGAAGCCACCGGGCACCGCGGCGAGATAGTAGATGGAATGGCGAAAGCAAGTCAACTGCAAGGTTTCGCGTTCTTCGATCAAAAACCATCCCTCAACAATTCCTACCAGTCTCCCCAGTGCGCCGCGGTCATCTGCTGGAACTTCATCTTCCAAATGTCACCCTGCTTCACCCAAACCGTAGTGAAGTGCTGATAGCGCGGCGGCGGTCCTTGATCCTCCGACGGAGGCACTCTCAACACCACGTTATAAGTCACGAGGGCAACACCCTCTCCCGCAGACACCACTCTCATTTCATAGGGCATCAGGTCCGTGCCACCCTGGGCGAACTGGTCGAGCATGTCCTGCCGCTCGTAAAGTTGGCCATCGAAGGCGACGAAGGAAAAGTCGTCGGTCAAGGTGCGCTTGAAGAAGGCCATATCACCTTTCTTAGCGGCGTCGATGAATCCCTTTTCGGCGGACATCAGAGCTTGCTCGAATTCGCTGGGTACCTTATTGGGCTTGGCCTGTCCTGCTTTCGCGAAACCGTTGGCACTGCAAAGAAGCAAAAGCATTACTCGACATACGCGTTTCATATTCGCCCCTTCGTGCTGGAATCCCTATTCTGCCAGCCCTGATTCTGAGAGCCCAGGTAATCCGTCGATGCTGCGCCGATTTTTCTGCTGCCTGTACTCCCTCATTCCTACGGGCCCTTTCTTCTGCGCCCAGGAAAAATGTTGATCGCGTACGCCCTCATATTTCATGAGTGGGACTCCGAACCCGCACGAATCGGAAATCCTCGTCACGTCCACAACGATGATGGACCGCGTGCTTTCATACTTGGGGAATTGCGCCGCGAGGCCAGGAAACTCCGGCGAGTGCGGTTCCACCGCCCGGCCGTGTCCATGGAGTCGGACAATGTTCGGCGGCCCATCAAAGGCGCAGAACATCAGCACAATCCGGCCGTTCTCCTTGAGGTGAGCAATGGTCTCCACTCCGCTGCCGGTCACATCCAGGTAAGCGACCGTCCGTGGCCCCAGAATGCGAAATGAATCAAAACCCTTTGGCGAGAGATTGAGGTTGCCTTCGGAGGCCAGCGGTGCGGTCGCGACGAAGAAGACGTGCTGCGCCTGGATCATCTCCGCCAGATTGTCATTGATTTCGGTATGGAGTTTACCCACGATTGCTCCTCAACCATGCCGCCAAGTCAGCCCGTACGATCGACACCTGCTCCCCGGTGGCGAGATTCTTCAAAGCAAAGGCATCCGCCTTCACTTCGTTCTCACCCACGATAAGGATGTACTTCGCGCCGACTTTCGTCGCGGCTTCGAAAGATTTCTTCAAGCGGAAAGCGTCGTCTCCCAATTCAACGATCAAATCGTGGCGTCGCAGCTCGCGCGCCAGCCGCGCCGCATCGCCGTTCAGCCCGGCCATGGGAGCAATATAAACAACGGGCTTGCGCAGCACGCTCTCGACCGGGGCTCTTTCTTGAAGTGACATGACAAGGCGATCCTCGCCAATCGCGAATCCAATGCCCGGAGCGGCAGGACCTCCCAGGGCTTCCGACAACCCGTCGTAGCGCCCGCCGCCGAGAATCGCATTTTGCGCACCTAACGCGCCATGCGTGAATTCGAACGCGGTTCGCGTGTAGTAGTCCAATCCGCGCACCAGCCTGTCATTGAGCGAGAATGGAACTCCGACTTTGGTCAGGATCGCCTGCACCGCTTCAAAGTGCTTGCGGGAGTCTTCGCCGAGAAACTGGGTGATGCGCGGCAAAGTTTCAATGACCGGCTGATCCTGTGGCACTTTGCAGTCGAACACCCGCAGCGGATTCGTCACCGCCCGCCGCTGACAGTCCTCGCACATCTGTCCGACTACCGGCTGCAACGCCGCGCGCAATGCCTCGTTGAACCGCACACGATCGGCGGGCGTTCCCACCGAGTTCAGTTCGAGATTCCAGTCAGTGATGCCGATGCGATCAAGCAGCGTGGCGAGCATTTCCAGAACTTCCGCATCCCGCGCCGGAGATTCGCTGCCGACGGTCGGTGGCCCGATAATCTCAGCATCGATCTGATAGAACTGCCGATAGCGGCCTTTCTGCGGACGCTCGCGCCGGAACATCGGGCCGATGCAATAAAGCTTGCTCAGGCCGCGGTCCCCGAGTTTGTGCTCGATGTAGGCTCGAACGATGCCTGCAGTGGCCTCAGGACGAAGTGTCAGTGATTGTCCTTTATCGCTCTCCGCTCGCCCTCGATCCTCCCAGGTGTACATCTCTTTCGCGACGATGTCGGTCTCTTCTCCCACACCGCGCGCAAATAATTCCGTCGCCTCGAAAATCGGCGTGCGAATTTCCTGGAAGTTGTAGGCGCGGAAAACGTCGCGCGCGGTAGCTTCCACGAAATTCCAGAGCGCCGTATCCGGCGGCAGAAGGTCCCGCGTTCCTCGAACAGCTTTAATCATGATGGTCGCTTACAGCCTGTCACCAATAGCCTGTCATCCTGAGCGTAGCGAGCTCGAATGAGCTCGCGGAGTCGAAGGATCCCTATCACCACCAGGCATCGTGAGGCTATAGGGATCCTTCGACTCCGCACAGGATGACAATTCTCGGTACTCGGTACTGGGTACTCGATACTCTGTACCCGGTACTATCTACCTCTCCCTCAAATACTCATCCGTATACCCAAGATAATTCCTCGCATACCGCAGAATCATTTCTTCGTCTTCCGGACCCAGTTTCCGCCGGAACTTCCCCGGAGATCCCATCCACAACGATCCGGGTTCCACGATCGTCTTCTCTGGAATCAGTGTCCCCGCCGCAATGATCGATCCCGCACCGATCCGCGCCCCATTCAGTATGATCGATCCCATCCCGACCAAACACCGGTCCTCAATTACGCACCCGTGCAGCGTCACGGAGTGCCCGACCGTCACATACTCGCCAAGATAGACGCCCCATTGCTGCTTCATGCCGTGCAGCACGCTGTTGTCCTGCACGTTGGAATACGCCCCGATCCTGATCTCATGCACGTCGCCCCGCACGACGGCGTTCATCCACACCGATGCATGCTCGCCGAGCACCACGTCGCCGATAATCTGCGCTGATTCATCGACATAGCAACTGGCCGGAACCGTCGGCTTCACGCCCTTGTAGGACCGGATCACGTTCTCGCCTGAAAATTCTCCATAGAGATAAAGACAATCAACATAGCAGATTTCCAAGCAGGCGTGCTTATTCCGAGCTCAAGACTGCGCCAACGAACGCGCAGAAACGCTGATATTGCGGCTCTTGCATAGCTGTTTACAGACACGAGACCGTCCGCGGACATTCCTACGCGCCTTTTACAAGGTCAAGACGCAGAGGTGACACCCGGCTTTCATGCGCTCCGTACTCTCGATCCTGTAAGCGGATTGCAGAACGGACGCAAGCTGACGGAAACATTGAAAACAGCACCACGAACCACCAGTTCTGGAGCCGATCCGGGTAATTCGCGAAAGGAGGAAACACAATGCAAATCAAAACACTGACATTTCGGGCAGTGATACTCGGGTTGCTCACGATCGCGAGCGCTTCTTCGGTCTTCGCTCAGCAGGCGGGCTACTCGCAAACCAATCTAGTCTCTAACACCGCTGGGGTGGCTAACCACACTGACGCGCAGCTCTCGAACCCGTGGGGAATTTCCTTCATACCAGGACAACCCTTCTGGATCGCAAACAACAACGGCGGCACTTCAACGCTGTATGATGCGCAAGGGAACAAAGACGCATTGGTTGTGAGCATTCCCGTGGCCGCGCACAATCCTTGCCCGCAAGGCTGCCCTACAGGGACGGTTGCCAACTCTCAGGCCGGAGTTTTCGGTAACGGAGCGTTCCTCTTTGATACCGAGGATGGCATCATCGCCAACTGGACGGGGCAGGGCAACGCCGTCACCGTAGTCGACAACTCTGTGGCCGGCGCGGTCTACAAGGGCCTCGCTCTCCTGAACAACAATGAGGGCGCGTTCCTTCTTGCCGCTAACTTTAACAGCGGCAAAATCGATGTGTTCGACCACAACTTCAACCCCACACATCTTGCCGGCAGTTTGACAGATCCCCATCTTCCAGCGGGGTATGCGCCTCACGGAGTCAAGGTCATCGCCAATGTCATTCTGGTCGCCTACGCCATCCAGGATGCCGCCAAGCACGATCCAGCGATCGGGGCAGGGCTGGGAATCGTGGACGCATTCGACACAGAAGGCAACTTCACACGCACCTTTGCTATGGGAGGCATGTTGAATGCTCCCTGGGGTATGGTGATGGCCCCCGCGACTTTTGGCCCTTTCTCCAGTGATGTGCTGATCGGCAATTTTGGTGATGGAACCATGAACGCCTACGATACGCAGGGCCACTTCGTTGGACAGGTCACGGACTCCGCCGGTCACGCGATCGTGAACCCGGGCCTCTGGGACATGGTTTTCGGAGCAGGCGGCACCGGTGATCCGAGCACACTCTACTTCACTGCAGGAGGCGCCAACCAGACGAGCGGTTTATTCGCAACTCTCGTTCCCGCAACCGCGGCGAACGGCCCGAATTTTTCGCTGAATCTTTCAGCGCAAACTGTGACAGTCGCTGCCGGAGGCTCGACTACTCTCACGATTGGATCCGCGGCCGTGGGTGGCTTCAATGGCCAGATCGCTCTTTCGTGCACGCCGGCCGCTGGACTCACTTGCACCTTCGCTCCCAACACGATCTCGCCAGGATCAAACGCCTCGAGTTCCAGGCTGACCGTTTCCGCAGCAGCAACGGCTCCGGGTGGAGGCTACGGACATCCCGGAATGCTCTTGCTTTCAAGCCTAGGCCTCTTCGGAACGCTGTTCAGTGTGGGCCGCAGCAAAGTCGCATCGACTGCAGGAAAGAAGATGATGTTGCTCGCCATTCTGGTCCTGCTTGCCACAGGCATGACATTCACCGTCGCCTGCGGCAACTACTCTAACCACACACCCGCTAGCAACCAGGCATCCCTAACGATTACGGGTACGTCAGGTGGCTTGAGCCATTCCGTTCCAGTTTCGGTCACCGTTCGCTAAAGTACGACGGCCGGGATGCACAATGTGGCTCCCGGCCACTTTCTCTTTACGGCAAGGCGTAGCGACCTCGATTTCGCACTCCGGGAATCATCCCCAAAAAAATCCCTAGGATCACAGAACAACTCTGTTGCCGATGCTATACAGGACTGGGTTTCTCAATTTTGGCGGAGGAGCTTCGCGGCCGCGCCTCGCACGAACGCGCCCTCCGGTTCTCCTCCGCTGACTGTCTGGCGCGCGTCCGGTTAACGATCTGCTGGACCATCTCTCCGAGCATATCTCGCACGCAGGGGCGATCTCATGCTCGCTGTCCGCACTACTTGTCTTCTATTTGCTTTCTCCACTCTCGGAATTGTGCTGTGCACTCCGGTACGACTCGCCGGACAAGACTCCGCCACCGGATCGATTCGCGGCACCGTGGTCGACCCGGCAGGCGCGCGTGTGACGCAGGCTGCGATCGTCGTCGTGAACGCCGGGACCGGCACACAATATACGGCAACCAGCGATTCCGAAGGCCATTTCGCCCTGGAGTTACCCTGCCCGCCATGATCCCGATTTCACTGCTCTACGGCACTCCCGATGACGCCGCCGCGCAGATGGAGTATCTGAAGAAGCGAGGCTATCCCATTTCGTACGTGGGGATGGGTGAGGAACCCGACGACCAGGACATGCTTCCGGAAGACTATGCGGAACTCTACCTGCAGTTCGCCACCGCGATGCACAAAGTCGATCCGAACCTGAAACTCGGCGGCCCAGTCTTCGAAGGCGTGAATGAAGACATCAAGGTCTGGCCCGACGCGCAGGGCCGCACTTCATGGTTCGGTCGCTTCCTCGATTACCTGAAAGCGCGCAACCGTATCTCTGACCTGGCCTTCTTGAGCTTCGAGCATTATCCCTATCCGCCGTGTGAGATCGTACGGGCCGACCTCTTTCGTGAGCCGCAGCGAGTCAGCCACATTCTCGACGTATGGCGTCAGGATGGGCTTCCCGCGAACGTCCCCATGACGAACACCGAGAGCAATGTCAGTTATGGCAACGCCCAGCAGATGGCGGACATCTTCGCCGTGCCCTGTCGCCGACAGCGTCGGAGCTTTTCTGACCGCCGGCGGAGCGGTCTACTATCATTCCCCGATACAACCCGAACCCCTGCGTCCGGGATGCCACGGCTTCGGCACCTATGGAAACTATGTCGCCGACGAGAAACTCAACGTAAAGACCTTCACATCCCAATACCACGCCAGCCGCCTGATCCACCTCGAGTGGGTGCAACATCGGGCCGGAGTCCACAAGCTCTATCCGGCAGCCTGCGATCTTCAGGACGCTGCCGGCCACACGCTCATCACCGCCTATTCCGTTGAGCGCCCAGACGGCAATTGGTCATTGATGCTGATCAATAAAGATCAATCCAACCCGCATCAGGTCCGCATCGCGTTCGACGACGCTTCAGACAAGTCATTTACTGGACCGATCACCATGATCACATTCGGCAGCGATCAGTACATCTGGAAATCGGACGGCCCCAATGGCCATCCAGATCCGAATGAGCCCCCGGTTACGAAAACGCTTGCGGCGGGGACGCAGTTCATTACTCTTCCCAAAGCCTCGGTCACGATACTCCGCGCCAAGACCGGGTCTTAGCCGGCTGCGAAATCTTTGTCCCAGGATTCGCAGACATATAATGCTGCGAGTTCCTCTATATGCAACGGCCCCAACGCACCGACTCTGCTTCGCCGAGAATGAAATGCGCCATTCTGTTCTTCACCATCTGCTGCCTGCTATCCACGATTCGCATTCTTCGCGAGGCGCCGAACCCGGCCCACATAACTACCGATGACGTTTCGAAGAAATCGGATCAGCGCTTCGCTGCCGTGAAAACGCGTCTGCCGGCGAGTGGAGTCATTGGGTACATCGGGGGGAATGGCGACTCCTCTACTCCCGACTATTACTTGACTCAATATGCCCTTGCGCCGTTAGTCGTAGATCGTTCAACCCATCACACGATCGTGATCGGTAACTTCCCCCTATCGCAGCCTTCGAGCCTTCCTCCGAACCTTCGCCTGGTTGAAGACTTCGGCAGCGGAGTCTTGCTACTCGCTGGCGAGGATACGAAATAGATGAATATTGTCCTGGCGCTGGGACTCGCCTTCTTATCGGGATATCTGGTCGTCTCCGCGGGATGGCCGGGCGAGAGGACCAACAAGTCCGAACGGTGGATGAAGCTTTTCATGTCGGCTGGATTTGGAATTGGGATCTTCTCGATTGCCTTTGTCGTCGAGCGATGGCTTGGCATCGTTGACATACTTGCTGCTGACTTATGCCTGATAACTTTGTTGCTCGCTGCGTATCTCGTCGCTCGCGCTCGTCGCACATCTGAGGACCTGCCTGCGTCCAAGTTCGCGGACATCAAACTCCCAAACTGGCTACATCGTAGTTTGATGGCCTCATTCGCAATCTCCATTCTCGCCGCGCTCTACGCGACCGTGCTTCGCGCGCTCGCCCGTCCGCACGGCGATGGCTGGGACGCTTTCGCCATCTGGAATCTGCACGCCCGCTTTTTGTTCCGCGGAGGCAGCCACTGGCGCGATGGCCTCAGCGCCTTGATACCCTGGTCTCATCCCGACTACCCTCCTCTTGTTCCGGCAGCGATCGCCCACATCTGGAGCTACATCGGCCATGATGATCCGATCGTCCCCGCCATCCTCAGCCTCGTTTTCACCGTCGCGACGCTTGGGCTCCTGGTTTCGGCTATGGCGGCGCTTCGCGGTATCACCTCCGCCGCGCTAGCGGGCATCACTCTGGCATCAACCCCCTTCTTCATCGAACAAGGGGCTTCGCAGTATGCCGACATTCCTCTGTCTTTTTTCTTCCTGGCCGCTATTGCACTTCTGCACGTGTTCCAGCAGCGTTCTGCACAAGTCCCCGATGGGAGTCTGACGGGCCTGTTCGTCCTGGCAGGAGTGGCGGCGGGATTCGCAGCCTGGACGAAGAACGAAGGCCTACTTTTTCTATTCGCGTTTCTGGTCTCTCAGGTCGCCGTCGTTCCCTGGCGGAGGCATCCGCCGGCGAACGAATCTCGCCTCAACGCTGGACGCAAGCTTGTTATTCTCCTGATGGCGACAACCCCATTCCTTCTCCTGAGCCTCTGGTTCAAGCATTTCATTGCCCCCTCCGGCGATCTGTTCTCCGGCCCTGAAGCCATGCTCCACAAGATCCTCACTCCCGGGCGTTACTGGGCGATTCTGCGATGGTATGGAAAAGACTTCTTGCGGTTCGGGAACTGGGTCGTTCCTACCACCGTCCTATTCGTAGCGATCAGCCTCTTGAGCCCCTCAGCCGGAATCCGGCGTCAGAAAACCGCATTTCGGTCTTCGGTCGTAACGCTGGCGATCACGCTTTGTGGATATTTCGCCGTTTATGTGATCACTCCCAATGATCTGTACTGGCATCTGAGATTCTCCCTAAACCGTTTGTTTCTACAGCTTTGGCCTACTGTCATCTTCTTGTTTTTCTTATCTCTGAGCCCTCAAACCTCCACCGAGTCTCAAAGTGAGGTCAAATTCGGGCCCAAACACAGGTAAACCTGACAAGAATTTCGTCAGTCCCACTTGACTTGCAGTCAAATCCTTGTCATAACTATTCGGGTCCATCCGGACGAGTTTGGGGGTGTGTAGATTTGGCAGAAGTTAGGCTTCAAGAGGGCGAATCCCTCGAGAATGCTCTACGCCGCTTCAAGCGCAAGGTGCAACAGGAAGACATCATCAAGGAGGTCAAACGCCACTCCTTCTACCTGAAGCCCGGCGAAAAAAAGCGTGTAAAAGCTGCGCTGGCTCGCAAGCGCGCCAGAAAAAAGACACGCAAAGAACAGGATTAATGCAATGAAGGGCCGCTCCGTCCCGGAGCGGCTCTGCTCGATCTGGCCCCCACCATGTTGAGCTGCATCAGGGATTTCATATCAATATTCTTCCCGGCATAAACGCTATTCAGTAACCCACGCAGTCTTCCGACCGCGTGGCGGGCCGAGTCCAAGGGGCAGTACAAGAGGGGGGAGTAGTAGACGACCTGTCTTTCGGGTGTCACCACCGCAGTTCATTCCCCGCGAGTGGGAGCGACGGAAACGGGCTGAAGGAGCCATCCTCAATGGAATTTCAGGACAAGGTGCTGAAGTGCATCGACTGTGGGACCGATTTCATCTTCACGGCCGGGGAGCAGCTTTTCTTTCACGACAAGCAGTTCAAGAACGAACCTAAACGCTGCAAGGCATGCAAAGGCAAGCGGCTGGCCGTGGTGGGCGCGCCTCCTCCCCAGGGACAGAATTATCGCTACACGAAGGTTGAGACCCAGGCGACCTGCTCGGGGTGCGGCAAGCAGACCACCGTCCCCTTCCGTCCGACACAGGGACGCCCGGTGTTTTGCCGGGAATGCTTCCAGTCGCGGAGAACGCAGGCTTCCGCCTGATTCTCCGGCTCCCATTTAAGAATTCGGGAGTACGGTACCATAGGGTGTGCCCGGATTCTTTGTAGAAAATTTCGGCTGCCGCGCCACTCAGGCCGATGGCGCCGCCCTCGAACGGCAGTTCGAAGAGCGCGGACTTGCGCGTGCCTCCAGTCCGACGCAAGCTTCAGTCGTAATCCTCAACACATGCACCGTGACGGCGGGCGCCGATCAGGACGCCCGCGCCGCGATCCGCCGAGTCCGCCGCCAGAATCCCGAAGCCAGAATCGTTGTCACCGGCTGCTACGCGCAACGGGCGCCCGAGGAACTCGCGGCCCTGCCGGGAGTGGACCTGGTTGTCGGCAACTCCCACAAGCACCAACTGGCGGAAATCGCCCTCTGTGGGTCGGCGAGCGTCGAGAACACGCGACCGGCTTTCGTGCCGCTCGCAGGGTTGACTGAGAACCGAGAACTGAGAACTGACAACTCGATTTTCGTCTCCGACATCTTCGCCCACACTGAACTCCTTGCCGCACCGGTCTTCGATGCCGCCAACGAACGCACCCGCCCCAACCTCAAAGTGCAGGACGGATGCGACAACCGCTGCTCTTTCTGCGTAATTCCCTACGTCCGTGGCCAAAGCCGCTCGCTCCCATTGGACCGCATCGTTCGCGAAGTCAACACGCTAGTGAATGCGGGATATCGTGAAGTCGTTATCAGCGGCATCAATCTAGGCCGCTGGGGGAGAGACTTATCGCCGAGCTCGACCCATGTGGGAACAGTCGCCACAGCTCATGTGGGGACAGCCGCCCTCGGCTGTCCAGGCGAGCAAAGCTCGCCTGCTTCGTTAGTCGACCCCGTTCGCGCCATCCTCTCCGAGACCGCTCTCGAGAAACTCCGCATTTCCTCCGTCGAACCGATGGACTGGTCCGACGAACTCATCGCTCTCATCGCGACCTCTCCGCGCATCGCCAAGCACGCACACGTGCCTATGCAGTCCGGCAGCGACGCCGTGCTGCGGCGCATGCACCGCAAATATCGCCCCTGGCACTATCGCGAAAAGATCGAGGAGATCCATGCCGCCATGCCAACGGCCGCGATTGGAGCGGACGTCATGGTCGGCTTCCCCGGCGAGACGGACTCAGAATTCGAAGCCACGCGGCGGATGATCGAGGACCTGCCGTTCACTTACCTGCACGTGTTCACCTACTCCGCCCGCCCAGGCACACCCGCGGCCGCGATGCCGAATCAAGTCCCAGTCCACTTGGCGCGCGAGCGCAACCGCATTCTCCGGGAATTGGTGTCGGAAAAAAAGCTGGCGTTCATGCGCAGATTCATTGGCAGATCGCTCGAAGCAATCACTCTGAACGTCGTCGGCAATTACGCAGACGGCGAGTTCACCGAATCCCTGACCGACAACTATCTCAAACTGCGTCTGCACGGACGGTACGAACCCAACTGCTGGACACTCGCGAGCATTGAGGACGTCAGTGACGGAGTGCTCGTGGGCGAGGTTCAGAAAAGCGATAACCACAAAGGGCACGAAGGCTCACGAAGGACTGCGCTTTCCTTCGTGTAACTTCGTGCCCTTTGTGGTTAATTGCTTTTGACCACGCTAGCTCGGTTTCCGGATCGAAATCCCGAGATCCCGCAACTGCCGCTCATCGACCGGCGTAGGCGCATCCACCATCAAATCCACCGCGCGCGCTGTCTTCGGGAAGGGAATCACTTCGCGCAGACTCTCGGCCCCCGTTAGAATCATCACGATCCGATCCAGTCCCAGCGCAATCCCACCGTGCGGAGGGGTCCCGTATTCCAGCGCCTCGAGAAAGAATCCAAACCGCTTCTTGGCCTCTTCATCGGTCATGCCAAGCGCCTTGAAGATCTTCGCCTGAATATCCTGCCGGTGAATACGGATCGATCCAGAGCCCAACTCGGTGCCATTGAGCACCACGTCATAAGCCAGCGCGCGCACCGCGCTCAACGTCGACTGCGGATCGTTCACTGATTCCACTCCCTGCTCAAGCAATCCCATATCTTGCTCATGTGGCGATGTAAACGGATGGTGCGCCGCCATCCACTGCTTCTCACCCTCGTCCCACTCGAACATCGGGAAATTCGTCACCCACAAGAATCGGAAATCCCTCGCCGGATCACCCGTCTTCTTGAAAATCCCATGGCGGTCGGCGTACTTCTGCGCCAGCGCCAGCCGCAGCAGCCCCGCCGACGCGTAAATTGCCAGTTCCGCCGGAGTGACCTTCCGATGCGCCGGCATCGCGGTCTGCGGACCGGCCTGCGCCGATCCCGCAACCAGTACGATCAGGTCGCCGTCTTCTATTCCAACCTTCTTCACAATGGCGGCCGCGGCATCTGGATACTTGTTGCCGATGCGTTTGAAGTCCTCGTACACCCGGGCCCCGCCTTTGGAATGGAACATCGGCTTAATATCGTCGCGCTCTTTGCGCGATAATTCCCCGACCTTGGGCGTGCGGATCGCGATGGCCGGCAAGTTCGCGTTGATCGCCAGCTCCTGGAGATTTTCCGCGCTGAAACAATCGCGCACGTCCGTAAACGCCGGCAGGCGCAAATCCGGCTTGTCGATCCCATACAGCCGGATCGCCTCGTCGTAATCCATGCGCGGAAACGATGTCTCAATCTCGACTCTCGCGGCATGAAAAGCCGCCTTCAAAAATCCTTCCACCACTTCCCACACGCGCTCGGCCTGCGGATACGACATCTCCAGATCGATCTGCGTGAACTCAGGCTGCCGGTCCGCCCGCAAGTCCTCATCACGGAAGCAGCGCACAATCTGGAAATACCTGTCGAACCCCGAGATCATCAGGATCTGCTTAAACATCTGCGGAGACTGCGGCAGCGCATAGAACGTCCCCGGCTGCACCCGGCTCGGCACCAGATAATCGCGCGCGCCCTCAGGCGTAGACCGCGTCATGAATGGCGTTTCGATCTCAAAGAATCCCTGCGACGAAAGATAATCGCGGATGGCCTTGGCGACATTGTGCCGGGTCTCGATATTGAACTGCATGGCGTCGCGCCGAAGGTCAATATAGCGATACTTCAACCGCGTCTCTTCGTTGGTCAGAGCAGTGTCCGAAGGCAAGAACGGCGGCAGCTTCGATTCGTTCAGAATGCGGATGTCATCGGCAACCAGTTCCACTTCGCCGGTCGGCATATTCGGGTTCACGGTGTTGGCGTCGCGTAACTTCACCGATCCAATGGCGGCGATCACATACTCGTTCCGAAGAGTTTCCGCCTTTTCATGGATCGCGGCATTTCGATCCGCATTGACCACGACCTGCGTAACTCCGCTGCGATCGCGCAGATCGATAAAGAGGAGGCTGCCGTGATCGCGGCGCTTGTTGACCCAACCCATGAGCACAGCTTTCTTTCCAGCGTCCGAAGAGCGCAACGTTCCGCACATGTGGGTGCGTCGTAAATCTCCCAAAAAGTCGAGCAAAGTGTGTCCTTACAGTGAGAATTGCGGCAGTTCGCCGAGCCCATGATTATAAACGGTTTGCCGCGCGAGCCCGTGACATGACGTAAGGGTTGCAAGTCTTTCGGAGTGTCCTCCCGGCTTTCCTCCACCGCAAATTCGCATCTAGTATGGAGAGATATGTCTGCAGTCCCACCCGTCATGGAGACCCAGCAAGACCGCCCTGTTCCGCGGCTTCTGGTCGAACTGCCCGCCCGACCCTGGGTCTTTTTCGGCAATCTGCGCGACATTCTGCTTCCACGCCGTCTGCCGCCCCTCGAACTCTATTCTGCTCCAGCCCAGTTCTGGCCGGACGTTTTCGTCAGGCGCAGCCTTCCCTGGTACGCCTTCATCGAGTCCGTCGCCTATCACGTGATTGCGATGACTCTGCTCATTGGTTTCACACATCTGTTCGCCTTGCGGCCGCGGATCGAGACCAAACCAGCCTTCGATCATTCGCAGATCGTATATTACCGTCCGTCCGAATACCTTCCGCCACTCGACACCCTGCGTCCAACCGATGCTCCTCCCCGGAAAGCTGATCCTGAGTTTTCGCGTCAGCCCATCATTTCGGTTCCGCGAGAGGCTGCCAATCACTCGCAGACCATCGTTACTCCACCGCAGGTCAAACTAAAAGCAGATGTCGCGTTGCCCAACATCGTGGCCTGGTCCGACACGCTCCAGAAGCCGCGACTGGCGGTTCCGCCTGCTCCGCTCTCTCCCGCGGCAGAGATGATTCGCTTGCCACCCACTCTGCAGAATCCTGTTGTCGCTCCTCCGGATGCAAACCATTTAGCGCAACGGCGCAATTCCCCGACCCTGCAGGATCCGGTCGTCGCTCCTCCGTCCGACCTTCGCTCAAGCGCTCCGAGCCTTGCTCAAGGACTTCAACCCGCGCTGGTCGCTCCGCCCCAGGACATCGCGAGTTCCTCTTCGCGAAAGTTCGGAGATATGAACATCGCCCCGAGCGCAGTGATCGCTCCCGCGCCTCAGCTTCCAGTCGCGGCGCAGCGGACGATGTCTGGTGGCGGAGGGGCGCCCACGTTGGGCGCTCCGCAAGTCGCTCCTCCACCTGGTTCGCTGGCAGCCTCAAGAGGGTCAGGATCACCCGGACGCGTGATCGCACTCAGTGCGCGGCCTGCGATAGACGCCCCGCCTGACCCGCCAGCCGGTAACCGTCGCGGGACATTCGCCGCCACGCCCGAAGGACATACCGGGGCATCCGGCGCTCCGGGCTCTCTATCGGGAAGCGGCTCGGCAGGCTCCGCGTCGAACGGCGGTCACGGCACCGGAGAAAATGGTGCTGGCTCCACTTCGAAATCGACTGCCGATGCCCCGGCGGGCCTCTACGTTGGAAGCGCAACGAAGCCTGCGCCCGTCGCGGCAGATCCCGCCAGTAAAACGGTGGCACCTTCGGTGAACCCCAATCTCATCGCCAGCGTTCATCCTCCGCGCGTCACGTCGGCCCGCCCTATGCAGCCCGACAGCGCAGCCAAGCTCTCCGAAGTTGAACGCAGCGTCTTCGGCAACCGGCGGTTCTACTCCGTTACGCTGAACATGCCGAACCTGAATTCAGCCGGAGGAAGCTGGATCATCCGCTTCGCCGAACTCACCCACGACCTGAGCAATCGCGATCCGAATGCCCCGACCGAGGATCTATCGCAGCCCATGGCTACCCGCAAAGTCGACCCCGCCTACCCCATGCAATTGATGCGGGAGAACGTTCACGGCACAGTGATCTTGTATGCAGTGATTCGTGCCGACGGAAGCGTCGGCAATGTGCGAATCCTTCGGGGAGTCGACCAGCGCCTCGATCGCTATGCAACCGAAGCCGTCCAGCAATGGAAGTTCGATCCGGCCACAAAGAACGGCACTCCGGTGGATGTCGAAGCAACGTTCCAGATTCCGTTCCGACCATCTACCCTGGGAACAAACTTCTAGCTGTAGAGACGTAACTCGCTACGTCTCTGCTAGCAGCGTTCGTGAATGATGGCGAGGGAGACGTTGCGAGCTACGTCTCTACGGAGAATTCTGGGAAGTCTACCCGCTGGCGCCTTTGCGCCTCTCCAGCGCAGTGTAAATCCCAGGATCGGTGCAGACTTCGTAGTAAAGCCGCTCAGTCCAGCCCTTCACGGAGAAGTCCGTCGCATCAATCCGCGGAATGCGGCTCTCGCGAACAACGATCTTGCGGAAGATTTCCCGATCGACCGGCACAGTGGCGCTGAACAACCGGTATTCCCCTTTGTCGGACGAGGCAAGCGTCGCCGGCAATCTCACCTTCAATGGTTCAAGCGTGATCTCTTTTTGCAGCTTCCGGAATGCCGTCTCGTTCATGCGGATTCCGCCCAGGTTGAAGCTCAGGATGACGTCCTCCGGGTTTCCACCGGCATCCGCATCCGCCGCTTGAAACGCATAGACATGAAATGGGCCAGCCTGCGGTTCCATCACCTTGCGCGCACGCTTATTGCAGGAAGAAAGCCGGTCGCTTTCGTTCAGCGCCTCAGAGATCATGATCTGATGCTCGCCATCCATCAGGTACAGCGGAGCCGACTCCTGCAGCGTGATCCCCAAGCCCAATTCCAGTTGAGGCATCCCCGAGCGCTGCATCAACTCGTTGTAACCGCGCACGATTTCGATGATTTCCCGCGCCAGCACGCACATCCGGCTGACCGATAGCGATGGCTCTCCTTCTTTCTCGAGGATAGCCAGGATGATCGCATCGCCTTCCAGAAAGACTTTCTGTGCACCATACTTGTCGAGCAGCTTGTTGACCGGATCGTAGAAGTTCAGGCTGAAGTACGATGCTGGATTCAGTCCCTTGTCCATCATGGTCCGCGTCAAACGGGTGGAGTCCCGGACATCGGCTTTGAGCACGACGTGTCGCAGAACGCGGTCGGAATCCGTCTCTCCCTGTTCTTCGGGCAGCAGAAATTCGTAAAGCGTCCCGTTGACGCGTGAGAGTTCCTGCAAGCGCTCGTTCGCAACGAGGTTCACGGAATCCAGCGCTGCATTGAGGATTTCCAACCGGCGCAGGTCCCGATGATAGTGAAAGAAATCGGCGAGGAACCGCGCTGCCACTTTGGCTCGCTCCGCTCCGCGACAACTGGCCACCTTCGCCACCGCAGCATACAAGCTGTTCGGCGACAGTTTGCCGCCCTCCTGAATCATCCGTTCCACGCGATCACAATCCGTGCGGTCGATCAGAGCATTCTTCAGTTGCTGCGGATTGATTCTGGGTGCGTACTCGCTGAGCAGCGGCACCACGTGATACGAAGCAATCACGTTCTCCATGACCTGCTCGTCTTCCAGGAACCGGACCCACGCGGCCAGCCTCTCCTGCTGCGCTAATCCTTCACCGGAATCCTCCGGCGTGCCCGTTCCCACCAACTCGCGGGCATTCTCCGGTACGTTCATCCAGGAATCGATGGTCTCCGCACTCGTCTCTTCGCCGTACAGCAAACGCAAAAAACCAGAAACGATTTCGCGCATTCGCCCGTAGCGGTCCGGATCACGATCCCAGTTCCCCAGCATGACGTAGTGCTCTGCGCACAGATAGTCGTCGCGTCCGTCTTCGGAAAACAATAGCCGATTGAGGAACAGGGGATAGGTGAAGTAACTGCCGTCGCTGGTCTCTTCCCCGAAAAGGGATCGCCGAGTGCGCCCCAGGGTGCTCTTCTCCACTTCGCGCAGCGTTTCGAAGATCTCCTGCCCCGTTTTGCGCAGAATGATCTTCTTCCGTACCTGGAATGACGCAACCTTCTCGCGATACTCGTGCGCCCGCTGCTGGCGGTTGTTGTCATAGCTCTTCAGCAGCACCCGGCAGCGCTCCAGCACTTGCCCAAACTGCTGGTTCATTTCCGCCCGCAAGAACTTCGTCACCGCCAGGCGGGCCAACAAGTCGACAGAAAGTTTGAATTCTTTCTTCGCCCGATTCAGCGACGCGACCTGCAGCTCAGCCATCGCTGACTTCCACTCTGCGGGATCGTTCTTAGACCGCGTGGATTTTCCCAATTGATTCCTCAACCAGGATGGTCCCTGTCCCGTCTGCGGGGCCTCGGCCCCAAGCAGCCCTTCCAATTCGCCATGCCGCGCAATCAACCGCGCAATCTGCGCGCGCGCCAACTCCGCAAATTTGGGGCTGAGCACAACATCGTGCCGCAGGTTGTCCACCCCCACGGCGAGTCCCTCGAGGGAAACGAACGGAGTTGAAGCAGGCAAATTGGGAAGCTCCGGCTTCTCCGGCGCTCCACCCAGGCGAAAAATAGGTATTCTCGGCATCCTTAACGGATTCAGTGCGGAAGTTGCTGATTACAAAACTACATATCGAGGCTAGCAGGATGAGGAGGAGGACGAAAGTTACCTAGGTTACGGCAGCTAACCTCTGTGGAATCAAACATGGATTGGCACAGAAGACAAGTTTGGGTGAACCCCTTCTCCAACGCGGACCGGAGGGATTTGTTGCTGCGACTGAGCACTGGTCCAAGCTACGGCTGGCTCTTTACCCTCGCTGCCTCGAACTCATCGCCCTTCTGCCAGCCAACCAGCTTCGGCAGACTCGCCGCCTCCCACCCCAGCGCAAACCCAAACCGAGCCATGGCCGAGTCTCCGACAAAATCCATCTCCGGTCGATATTCGTCGCTAGGTTGGTGGTAATGCTTCTCAACGTAGTCCTTTTCCTGATCCAGCCCCCATGATTCCGGATGCCCCTTAAACTTGATTCCCTCGTTAATCGAGAAAGAGGGAATCCCCACCCGTGCCAGGGAGAAGTGATCCGAGCGATAAAAGTGTCCGGCCTCAGGCCGCGCGTCCGCACGAATCGCTAACCGGAAATCTTTTGCCATCGACTCGACCACGGGATAAAAACTCGTCCGTTCTGCCCCGGAAACCTGAACTTCTTCCGGCGCTCCCAAGGGCTTCACATCGTCGTAGTTCAGATCGAGCGAGATCTTCCCCGCCTGAATCGGTGGATGCTTGCCCAGATACTCCGAACCCAGCAATCCCTGCTCTTCCGCCGTTACAGCAGCAAACAGAATCGATCGGCGGGGCTTTACGTTGGCGGTTCCAAATGCGCGCGCCACTTCCAGCAGAATGCCGCAGCCGGTGGCATTGTCATCGGCCCCGTTGAAGATGTTGTCTCCCGGCATGTCTGGACGAATGCCGAAGTGATCGTAATGCGCTGTGTACATCACGGCTTCATCGGCGACCCGCCGATCCGATCCCGGCAGAATTGCCAGCACATTGTTCGATTCGAACTTGCGCACCTTGCTGACCATGTGCGCCTTCAGCCGCGCACCAAGACTTACTGGACGAAAATCGCGCGACTGTGACGACGTTATCAGCTTGTCCAGGCTCATCCCCGAAGCCGACGCCAGCCGGCTGGCGACGTCCACATGAATCCATGACGCGACTTTCAACGCCGAACCTTCTGCTTTTAAGAACGACTTCTCGCCGGAATTCGAGTTCCGCACCACTTCCCACGGATAACTCGCCATCTGCGTTTGGTGGATCAGGATCACTCCCACTGCGCCCTTGCGCAGCCCCTCTTCGTACTTGTAGGTCCAGCGCCCATAGTAGGTCAGTGCCTTGCCCTTGAAAAATTTCGGATCGTCCGACGGCGGCTCATTCACCAGCATCAGCAGCACTTTCCCGCGGACATCTACACCCTTATAGTCGTCCCAGTTGTACTCGGGCGCCTCGATTCCGTACCCCACGAACACGACCTCGGCGTCGACATCTGACTGCGCCTGCTGGCTCTGGTCGTATGCGACATACTCATCCAGCGGCTTCAAGTTCATCGTCTCGCCCTGCTTGGGAATCAGGGAAAACTGGGTCTCCGGCGATGTCGTGATTCCAACCAGGGGAACCTTCTGCATGTAAGTCCCGTGATCCCCCGCCGGCTTCAGTCCGTATTCCGCAAATTGCGTGGCTATGTACTCAGCCGCAAGATCGCCCCCACGCTGCCCCGTCCCGCGCCCCTCCAACAGATCGTGCGATAGATAGCGAACGTGCCAGCGGATATGCTCAGGATTGATTGTTTCCAGCGCAGCAAACGCCGCTCCGGGAAGGCGCGCCGAAGGCGCTTTGGACCCGCCGGCACCTGCTCCTCCCTCTGCCCACACGAGCAGACTCGCGCACAGGATTAGACACGCCGAAGTGATTCTGGCCATTCCCTGCATGATTAGGTTTCTCCCCCAACGAAGCGGCGCGCTGGAAATACAACATTTTTCTGAAGTTCTGAAGGAAATTGTAATGGACGGTCCGCCCCGGGTTGTAGGAGAAGTGGCACACGGTGGTGCACGAGAGTGCACCCACCCTTGGAATCCAGCCTTACCCACACCTGCCCTGAGGTACCTCTGTGACCCTCAGTGCTGCGTTCTTGTTCTTGAAGAAAGCGCCGGCCCGGCGCTAGTTTTTCGACCCTCAACCAGCGCGGAAGTCCCGCACTTCTTCGCCGGACTTGAACACGGCCGCCGCCGCGATTTTCCCAGTCTCAGCCATCTTGCGGTTGATCAGTTCAAACTCAGCCTTCACCCATCCCACGCTCGAGACTTCAATCTCCCCGTCCTCTGCGATCCAGAAAATCGTTGGCACATTGGTTAAGCCGTAGGCGTTCGACACCGGATACGTGCGGGTATCGTCGAGCAGCATGGGGAAAGTCACGCCGAAATCCTTGCAGAAGTCAGCAGTCTCCTTGGCATCGTTCTGCGAAACGCCAACCAGTGTAACGCCCTGGTTCTTGTAAGCCTTATAGAGCCGCTCCAGATACGGCAGCGCGTACTGGCAGGTGGGGCACGAGACCTTGAAGAAGACCAGCACCACGGGTCCTTTAGCCAACTCCTCGCTCAACGAGAATTTCTTGCCGTCCAACGTCTTCAGTTCAAATTCCGGAGCCTTCACTCCAGTCGCCAATGCCGCCATTTCCTTGCCTCCACGATCAGCCAGCGAGCGCCTATCTACATCCTCTCCCTAACTAGATGACTTGATGCCCTTTACGGATTCTGGGATTATCCCGCCCTTCCGTAGGATCTTCCTCGCCAGCCCCGTTAACGCAAGCTTCGTCAATCGGTGAGCAGGCCACCATTCCCCGTCGAGCTTTGCTGATACGGGCCAGACGTGCACCGTGTAATCGGTCACTGTGATCGAGTGCTTCACGGTGAGGAAGGGCTCACCGTGATCCGCCGGACAGGGAATCTCGGGCAACTCCCACATCCCCGCCATGAGCCGAATATCCGCAGCCCTTTGCGTCAGGAACACTGACCCATTCCGTCGATCAAGAGCATAGTGAACCTCGCGCTGTACCTGCCTGGATTTCTTTTCTGCACCCGCCAGTTCACCACGCGTCGCGCACAATTCCACCAGCGGGCACGTCAAACACGCTGGCGCTCGCGGCGTGCAAACCGTCGCCCCCAACTCCATCATCGCCTGATTGAAATCTCCGGGACGGTTGCCATCGAGCAGGTTCTCAGCATGCTGCCATATCTGCTCTCCCGAAATCGCCTTCCCTGCAATCCTCTGCAGCACCCGCTGCACGTTGCCATCAACCACCGCGACCGCCTCGCCAAACGCGATGCTGGCAATCGCCGCCGCCGTATATCGTCCCACTCCGGCTAACGTCCGCCATTCAGCCGAGGTTTCAGGAAAGGTCCCTCCGCGCTCGCGTGCCACTACCTTCGCCGCCGCGTGTAGCATTCTCGCGCGCCTGTAGTATCCCAACCCGCTCCACGCAGCCAGCACGGATGCTTCCCGTGCCGACGCCAACTTCTGCACGGTAGGAAATCGCCGCAGGAATTCGTGATAGTGCTCAATGACCGCAGCCACCCGCGTCTGCTGCAGCATGATTTCCGACACCCACACCCGGTACGGATCGCGGCTCTCCCGCCACGGCAGTTCGCGTGCGTGAGCGTCGTACCAGGCAAGCAGTTTCAGGCGAATGATGCCATTCTGTTGCGCATGACCGCTGTCTCGCTTGCCCAAGAAATCTGCCATGCTGTCAGAACACCTCGCCGTCCCAGCTTCTTATGCCAACCCGTAAGGCAGGAACGGATTGCGCACGGTCACGCCTCCGTACCTACGTCCGTGCTGCAAATCCTCAGAGAGGATTTCGGTCAACCCGTTGTCCTCAGCGTAGGCCCACAAGTGGGCGTCAAACCAGGAAAGCCGATACGTGTTCATACCATACAAGGCCATCCGAAACTGGTGTTCGGTCGGATACAGCACTGGGAATTGCGCCATGTAAAGTTCGGCCTGGCGAGCTGCATCCGGAGGCGCCATCAAAGGTGTTGACCCAGAGCGTGATCGAGTTACAACGCTCACGAACTCCAGAAGGGATTGGTGAGAAATGCGAAAGTCTCCTGCCCGTCCACCCTCCCGCAAGATCGCCGTAGCGGCAGCCCGCTTGGCCACATCCCGCGGATCGCAGCGATAAACCAGGATATTAGTGTCGACGAGGGAGGCCACGGTCTCCGTAAAGTTCTTCGCGCGTCCAGCCGCGATTCTCGCGAGTGATTCGTCTCTCGTTGGATTTCCAGTGCCTCAACTCCTCCGCCTGGAGTTCATCCAGCCACTTCGAGTTCTCGTCAAAGAGAGCCAGCCTCTCCTCGATGTTCAGGTCGGCCGTAGGTTCGTTGTTCTTCACACGCCGCACTCGGATACTTTCTCCAGCCGGAGTCCATTCCAGTTCGTCGCCGGGACGTATGCCGTATTTTTCAGCAATAACTTTGGGAACGGTCAATTGCAGCTTGGACGTCACTTTCGGCACATCCTTACTCTAGCAAGGATTACATCCTTGCCGCAACCGCATTCTCTTCACCTGCATTCTCTTCACCTTCCTGATCTCGCAGGGGGCAGTTCGATGCCAACCGTTTCCCTCTGCGCCATTGACCCGCCTTGTCGGGCACGAAATAATAGCCTCGCCTGGTATCCGCAGTATTGCGTGGACCCTTTCACGCTTAGGAATCACGAGGAGTGTCATGAACGACTTCAACCGCAAGGTGGAAGACGCGTCGGCGCGTGTAAGCCAAACCATCAACGAGACCGCCGAGCGCCTGGAAAAGGAAATTCCCGAATTCATCAAATACCTGAACGACGAGGTCGTTCCCGCCGTGCGGACGCACTCCACTCGCGCCCTGCGCACCGCTTCCCAGAAACTGGCGGAGTTCGCCGATTACATGGAGCAACACCCGACTCAGCCCAAATAGTGTCGTCTACCTCGGATCAAGCTCTGCCGCGCTCCCACTTCGTCAGCATACCTATGCTCCTTGTCGTGCTGATCGCGGTGCTCTTAATCAGCTCCTGCGGCCATCCCAAGCAGCCGCACGTGAATGTGCCCTCGCCTCCGCCTCCGGAACCGGCGGCAAATTTGCCTGCGCCGCCTCAGCCGACCCCCAAGGCTTCGAAGCCCACTGAGAGCGTCTCTCCGCCGAAGCCCACAGAAGAAGCCGACCTCGCCGAGCCCGTGATCCCGGCCGGCGCTAAGCCGATTGAGACCCAGACCGGTCTCGCCAGTTGGTATGGGCCGCCCTACCACAACCGCCGCGGATCGAACGGCGAGATCTATAACATGCACGCCATGACCGCCGCCCATCGCACCTTCCCGCTGGGGTCGATTGTGCGCGTTACCAACGTGAAAACCGGCAGCACCGCGCTGGTCCGCATCACCGACCGCGGCCCCTTCATCCCCGGACGCATTGTCGATCTTTCCCTCGCTGCCGCGCGCAAAGTCGATGTCTGGCAGCCGGGCATCGCTGAGGTCAAAGTGGAATTGATGCAATCGGGCCTGCAAGCGCCATCGCCCGGCAAGTGGGCCGTACAGATTGGCGGCATGCCCGACGAAAAAGCCGCGAGCAAACTGGCCGATCACCTTACGCGCCGCTATCACTCGGCCAAAGTGCTGCGTTTCAAGAGTCCCGCTGGGGATTGGTGGATCCGAGTCCGCGTACTCGATGACGACCACGACCGCGCCCAGAAACTCGCAGCCGAAACCATCACTCCCGAAGGCGCGGTTTTTCTGGTGCGATTAGACTGATACGCGATGCAAACGATCGAAGTCATTCCACCAGAGACTCGCTCTCGCGGTGTAGGCTTGATGGCTGCGGCGGCAGCCGTGTATCTGGCGCTGCGCCTCGCTGGATTTCACAAGCTCTTCGATGCCGACGGAGAAGGGGTTGGGGCGCTTCTGCAAATCATCGGCACCCTCTACAGCGTCGTGTACGCCTTTGCCACGTACGTCATTTGGGGACAGTTCGCCGCCGTCGAGAATGAAATCCTGAAAGAGTCCGGCGCCCTCAAAGACCTGATCCTCTTCAGTCGAGGTCTTAAGGAAATTTCACGTGATCCCATCGTCCGTGCTGTGCGTGCTTATGCCCGCGCGGTAACGGAATCAGAGTGGGACATCCTATCGCACGGCGAGGATACCGAACGCACCGACAAACTGTTCTCCGCAATCATTTCCAGTGTTATCGAGGTTCATCCCGAAAACGATTCTGAAAGCCGGGCCCACCAGCATCTGCTTCAGATCGCGAATCAAGCCAGCGCTCACCGGGACGAACGCCTTGCCCTCAGCGCGAAGCGCATTCCTCGCACTCTTCTTCTTTTCGTTACGGTCACAGCCTCTACCATTCTTTTTCTGCTTTTCTTTTTTCCCTTTCACAACCTGGCGCTTGGGCTCGTCGCCGTCGCGATTGCAACCATGCTTCTCTTCTTCGCTCACTTCGTTCTCACTGACCTCGACAATCCGTTTGAAGGCACCTGGAATGTCGACTCGAAACCCTTTCGCGGTCTAGCAACCAAATACCATTAATCGCCGGGCCCATCGTGCAACTGGCAAGGTTAGCCGCGCTTTGTTATCGTTTCCCCACAGGTGACCCAGGAATGACCGATCCCAATTGCCTCTTCTGTCGCATCATTCGGGGCGAGATTCCCTCGAAAAAAGTTTTTGAAGATGAACACGTGTTCGCTTTTGAAGACGTTAATCCGCAAGCGCCGACCCATGTGCTCATCATTCCCAAACGCCATTTTGCCGGATTGAAAGAAGCGGAACGCAGCGACGCCGAAATCATCGGCCGCTGCCATCTAGCCGCTGCCACCATCGCCCGACAGCGCAAGATCGAGCAGGGATACCGCACCGTCCTCAACGTTGGCCCCGGCGCTGGACAGTCCGTCTTTCACCTGCACGTTCACCTGCTGGGTGGACGCGCACTCAGCTGGCCTCCGGGATAAACCAGAAGAGTACCTAAGCGGGAATTTTTGCTAATGGAGGAAAATCGAACTCAAAGATGGCGGACAGAGAGTCCGCCCCAATTCGACCAGACGGCGCTACTGCACCATCGGCTCGGCGTCTTCTGGCGCCCCATGGCGCCGCAGCAATTGCGGAAGATTCTGCGAGAACGCCGACCGGGGAAGAACCATGTCGCATCCCACTTCGTGCGCCTTCTGCTTCAGATCGCCTTGAACGTGCGAAAGGAATCCAATAATCGATGTCCCCTTCTTCAGCTTGCTCTTCAGTTTCGGAATCAAGGTTAGGGGTTTCACGCCATTGTTGTTCAGGTCGAAGATGATCAGCGACGGCTTTTCTTCCCCGTTCGCCTGCATCTTCTCCATCAGGTCCTTGTCGCTCTTCACGAATTCCACTTTCACGTTGAGCTTCTTGGCGGTCTCCTGAATCTTCGCCATGAAGAACAGATCTTCAATGAAGGCAAAGATGCGCGAATTTGCATCCACGCTTGGAGGCAGAGGCTCAGGGTCGGGTTGGGAATACTGCGTCGTGAAACCAGGCCGCGGACGACCGCCCTTATGGCCATTATTGTTTCCGCCCATCACAGCGCGATAGCTGTGGTCCATGGGGGCCGTGTAGATGCCGTCCTTGTTCTCGCGGCTCAAGCCCGGTCCGGGACGCTGTCCCCTCTGATTGTTCTGACGTCGGCCTCTCCGCCGCCTTCTTCCTCCGCCACCGGAGCTTTTTCCTGGTCCTGCGTTCATAGTCCTCTCAAATTGGTTCACACAAGTTGCAAAGCTTTACAGATCTCGAAAATGCCGCTGGAATGTGACTCTACGGCGGTGTGCAAGGCTCAGCCTGGGCACACTCTCATCCTTCTTCTGCGCAGCCGCGAATTACGACGGAACACACTCTGGAACGAACCCCAAACCTGCAAAAAAACCGCTCTCGCGAATGAAAATCTAAATCGGCTTCAATTTTTCCGTTTATCGGATCCGTAGGCGTCGCCTCAGAATGGCTGACGCAGAAGGCCTTCGCGGGAACGAGGCCTAAATGAGAACAAGTTTATGGTACTCGTCCCCGTCGATCAGCGCAAGGCCCCCATCCACTCCGATTTTGCACAGGAGGTCATGCACGCGGGTGTGGCCCCCCGATCCGCAGATCAGATCACGATGGGCCTAAATTTCCAACGAGAGCTCGCGTGCCCACTGCTGTGCCTGCCAGTAGCAAGCCGCCACACCATCGGCGTGCAGCCGCAACCCGGCGCTTAGCGCAGCCGCCGCCTCCCACTCCCCGCTTTCATGCGCCAGCATCAGCTGAAATACGGGACGCAGAGCGCTAGGCTGTCCCAGCAACACCGCGTTAGTCGCTGCGTCCGGTGGGATTTTTTCCAGCACGGCCTGCATGGGTGTTTCCAGCACGGCGTCGATTAACGACAGCAGCCCCATCAGGAATAAATCCGATTCTCCATGCGCCACCTTGGGAGCGAGCAGCTCGCAGAACCGTCCCCGCACCAGCGCCGAGAGCACCAGATCGCTGGTCTTGTCTTGTCCTGCTCCGACTGCTGCGATCAACCATACCCAGCGCCGCAAATCACGTTCGCCAAGAATCGATAAGGCGTGCCTGACAGAATGGATCTCTTTCTTGAAGCCAAACACCGCGGAATTCAGATATCGCAGGAGCCGGTAGCAGACCGATGCTTCTTCCTTGACCAGCTTTTCCAGGCCCGGTACGTCCAGTTCCGGGCGCGATACTTCCTGCAACCTCCGTATGTAATTCAGCCGGTTTGCCGGCATGTCGTGCGTGCCCATCATCTCCGGCCGGCGGAAAAAGTATCCCGGGAAATAGACGAAGCCTTGATCCCGCGCCTGCGCGAACTGATTCTGCGTTTCGACTTTTTCGGCCAGCATTCGGCAGCGCCACGGCCCAAACTGCTTCATCAGTTGCTCGCGCTCGTCTAGCGTGGTGAGCAGCAAGTCAACCTTAATGATGTCAGCAATATCGGCCAGCGGCTCGCGCCGATCGTCCGCAACATAGTCGTCCAGCGCAATCAGGTACCCCTGCTCTTTCAGGCTGTGACATGCGGCCATCACATCGGGATCGGCAGGAACCGTTTCCAGAATCTCCACCACCGTCGTTATCGATGGCAGAAGCCCGACCAGGCCCTTGATCAAGGTATCGCGCGTGCAGTTCACGAATGCCCGCCGGCCGTCGCACAACACATCGAGCCTCATCACCAGCGATCGGTCGAGCGTAGCTCGCGACGCTTCATCTGCATCGCCCACAAAGCCTTTCTCCAGACTGTCGCGAAATAGCAGTTCATAGCCAAATACCTTCTCTTCGCGATCGAAGATCGGCTGCCGCGCGACCTACCGCATCGCCTTGCAATTCCCCACCGGGGCTGGAGCGGTCGCTTGTCCTGAAGACATATTGCCCACGTATGTCTGTATCGGCAAAAGGAGCAAAAGTCTGAGGGGTTCAGCAGATTTCAGTTTTCGATAAGGACATTCTCAGAGAAGACATTGGATGAGGGTGCCCCACCCTTGTCGCGTTTTGTGCGACAGGGTGGGGACTTTGACTTTGAATGCTTTGGTTCTGCCTGATTTCGCGGCTAAGGGTTCTGTCGTTCTAAGCTCTCTGAGCCCCGCCCAACTTCGTCAGCGCATCCACAATCTTCCCCGACCACTGCGCCACCTCGTCCTCGCGCAGAGTCCGCTCGTTCGATTGAAACCTCACCCGCAGCAAGATCGAATACTTCCCAGCCGCGATCGAGCCGCCCCGGAAAATCTCAACGGGATGAACTTCCGGCAACTCGGGCACACCCGTAGCTTTCACGGCCCTTTGCATCTGTTCAAAGGCTACTTCGTCGCCGAAGACAAAGGAGAAGTCCCGCTCCACCGCCGGATATTTGCCCAAAGGCGCAAATTTCACCGCGCGCGGTCCGATCCTGTAAAGCTGTTCCAAATCGAACTCGGCAAGGAACACATCCTGCCGCAACTTCCGTGCTGCAGCCACCGTGGGGTGAATCTGCCCGAACTGTCCCACGATCGCGCCATTCACTCGTACCCTTGCTGCACGCCCGGGATGAAAGTATTCCTCAGCATCTCGATCAAACACGACCTCGCGCGCAAACGGCTCCAGCAAATTCTCTACATCTCCTTTCAACGACCGGAACAGTTCCGCGCTCGCCGCATGTTCCGCCCTGCTCACATCAAGCATGCCACCCGCAGGCAGAGAAGCTCGAACAGCAGCCACGGTCGCTCCCAGACATGCACGCCGGGGCTCCGCTCTTTCTCCTCCGGACAGTTCGTATACGCTGCCCATCTCAAACAACCGTGCCTCGGGGACATCGCGATTCAAATTCCACGCCAGCATGTCGAGCATGCCCGGCACCAGCGAAGTCCGCATGACCGAAGCCTCTTCGCTCAGCGGATTCTCTAACTCCAGTACCTGCGTCCCAGACGAAAACCTCTCCGCGTCGGCATGCGAGATGAAGGTCAGCGACAGAGCTTCGTTGTATCCCAACGCTAGTGCACGCTGGCGAAGGGTTGCATCCATCTCCGCGTGGGGCAACTCCACGACAGCGCCACTGTAAGCCGGCAGAGTATTCGGGAACTTGTCATAGCCATGCAGTCGCGCAATCTCTTCAATGACGTCGATCTCGCGTTCCACATCCAGCCGCCAGCTCGGGATCTGCACGCGAAATTGCGCATCCCTCTGGCCTTCCGGAATGAGTTCGAATCCGAGTCGTTTCAGGATGCGCGAGATGAACCCAGCGTCCAGTCCCTCTCCCAGGATCCGCCGCACCTCGCTCACGTGCAGAATGACAGGAGCCTGGTCCATCTTCTTCGAAATCAGGTCGACGACATCACCGAGCAGTTCTCCGCCACCCGAATCGAGAATCATCTGAGCGACCAGATCACAGGAAATGACGGTGGATTCGAAATCCGCGCCGCGCTCGAACCGGTGGGACGCGTCGGTGTGCAGTGCATGCCGGCGCGACATTTTGCGGACGATCCCGGGATCCCACCACGCAGACTCGATCACGATGTTCCGCGTCTTCTCCGTTATCATCGTGTCGTATCCGCCCATGACTCCGGCAAGACCAACAGGTTTCTTCGCATCGCAAACCACCAGATCGTCTGTCGTCAGCTTGCGCTCGACGGCATCCAGCGTCTTCAGCGTCTCTCCCGCCCGCGCCTTGCGCACAATAATCTGCCCACCTTCGAGCAGGTCCGCGTCGAACACGTGCGTAGGCTTTCCGATTTCCCAGAGAACATAATTGGTAGCGTCCACCGCATTCGAGATCGGCCGCTGATCAAGCAACTGCAACCGGCGTGCGATCTTCTCCGGTGAAGCCTTGATATGTGTATTCCGAATGACCCGCGCAGAAAATCGTGGACAAAGCGCCGGCTCTTCCACGGCAATAGGAAACGCCACGTCCTGAACGTTGGCTCCGTTCTTAACCTTGGCTGCGTCCTGAACCGTGGAAGAGCGGCCCTTCAGGGCCGCGTTAGCGCGGCCATGATTCGCGGCTTCAGTCGCTGAGGGCAACTGCGGAGTGAGCGCCTTCAGCGGCAACCCATAAATCGCCGCCGCCTCCCTCGCGACGCCGTAATGATTCATCGCATCCGGCCGATTCGTCCCGATCTCCATCTCGAAAACGGTATCGACGCCCGCACCACTGATCCCCTCGACCGAGATCCCGACGTTAGTCAAGTCCTCAGCAAGACGGCGGTCGTCGACTGCAAGATCAACGTAATCGCGAATCCAAAGTGGAGATAATTTCATTTACGTTCTGTCATCCTCAGCGGAGCGGGCTGATTCGCGAAGCGAATAAGCCCGCGGAGTCAAAGAATACCTACTTCCCTCGACCGAAAGCCGGCACTCGAAAGAAGCACGCACCGCCGGAGCGAACCACGACCGCTTATCCAAACTGCTCCAGGAATCTCACATCTCCCTGAAAGAAGTACTGCAAATCATCCACGCCATACTTCAACAGCGCTAACCGGTCCACGCCCATGCCAAAGGCAAATCCCGAAACCTTCTTCGGGTCATACCCGTTGTCCTTTACGAACTCGAACACGTTCGGATCCACCATCCCGCAGCCGAGCACCTCAATCCACCCAGTCTGCTTACATGGCCGGCACGGGTCCGTCCCACGCTTCCCGCTTCCGCCACAGATGAAGCAAGTCACGTAGAGTTCCGCGCTGGGTTCCGTGAATGGAAAGAACGACGGCCGGAAGTGCGTCTTCACCGATGATCCGAACAGCGCCTTCATTGCGTGATCCAGCGTCCCCTTGAGATCGCCGAAGGTAATGTTCGTATCGACCGCCAGCCCTTCGATCTGATGAAACATCGGCGAATGGCTCGCGTCCGGAGGATCGTTGCGATGCACCGTCCCCGGAATCACGATGCGAATCGGCGGCCGCATCTTCTCCATCGTGCGAATCTGCACGGGAGAGGTATGCGTGCGCAGTAGCAGTCGCTCGCGTTGCGGTTTCGACTGCTGCCCCGCGATGAAAAGCGTGTCCTGCGTGTCGCGCGCCGGATGGTTCGGCGGAAAGTTCAGCGCCTCGAAGTTGTAGTAATCAGTCTCGACGACGGGCCCTTCGGCCACGGAGTATCCAAGCTTCTGGAATACTCCAACGATCTCGTTCATCGTCTTGATGACGGGATGCTGGGTACCGATCGGCCGGCGAATGCCGGGAAGAGAGATGTCAACGCTCTCGCCGGCTTGCGAATCATCTCCGGCGACATGCGCCTTTTCGACCAGTTCCGGAACCCGCGCCTTCAATCCATTGACGCGGATTCCAGCTTCACGCTTGGCTTCTTTGGGAGCGCCCTTCAGCCAGACATCGTTGATCTGCGTCAGAATTCCGTTCTTGCGAGCCATCCACCGGTCGCGGAATGACTTCAAATCGGCATCTGTACGGACCTCGCCGGCCTCCGCCGCACACGCAGCCATGCAGTCGCCTGCAGCCTTCTCCAGCGCCGCCGCGGAATAGTCGGTCAGTTTGGGAACGGTATAGGACATGTGTTAAGCCTTGTCATTCCGAGTCGCGATGGCGACGAGGAATCTGCTGTTCACTCACCAGGAGCACACAGCAGATTCCTCACTCGTCCTCTCCGCGCTGACGCGCGTCTGCGGACGGCTCGGAATGACAAGTTACAAGAACGCGGAACGAAGTGATCGATGCTTTTCGATGGCTGTGCCCCGCCCAACGTCCGCCCTACGCCAGCGCTGTCTTCGCCTGCGACGCCAGCCCCGCAAACCCCGACGGATCATTCACGGCTAGGTCTGCCAGTATCTTGCGGTCGAGTTCGACTCCGGCTTTCTTCAGGCCGTGAATGAACTGGTTGTAACTCAACCCGTTCAGCTTGGCAGCGGCGCCGATGCGTACGATCCACAGCGAACGAAACTGTCGCTTGCGCTGCTTGCGTCCGGCATAGGCAAACTTCAGCCCGCGCTCGACCGACTCTTTCGCCGAGCGATACAGCTTCGACTTTGTCAGGAAATAACCGCTTGCGCGGTCAAGTATCTTCTTGCGTTTCTGGCGGCGTTTGGTTCCGCGCTTTACACGAGGCATGGTGCTCTCCTTTTTTCTTTCGTTTTATGGCGGCTGGAGGTAAGGACGATTCGCCTTGGCAGCGATCATTGACCTCTTCACACGCCGGGAATTGTGCGATTAAGCGATCGGGTGATTGCGCGATTTAATTCGCGCAATGGCTGAATCGCGAAATCGCTCAATTCCTTTCACTGGTACGGAATCATCCGCAACACCTTGGCCAGATCTCCATCACTCACCAAAGCGGACTTTCCCAGCTTGCGTTTATTCTTTTTGTCTTTTGACGTCAGGATGTGACGCAGTTTCGCATGTCCCCGCTTCACTTTTCCTGTCGCCGTCTTCTTGAAGCGCTTGGCAGCGCCCTTGTGCGTTTTCAATTTCGGCATAAACCCTCAGCCATTAGCATTTGGCATTCAGCACTTAGCGCAACAAAAAAGCGCCCTGGCATTCTCCCGACTGGCCAAATGCCAAGTGCTAAGTGCCAATTGCGATGAATTTTGTAACTCGTCGCTCAAGCCGCGCTACGACGCGGGCTTTGCGACCTGCGCCGGAGGCGGATTTGGGGCCACAGCGCTCTGCGCCGCAGCCTTCTGCTTTCTTTCTTTCTCTTTTTCCTTCTCGCGCTCCTTGTCCGACTTCTTCGGTGCCAGGATCGCGTGCAGCGTATTCCCTTCCTGCCGCGGACGAAACTCCACAATACTTTCCGACTCGACGTCCTTGATCAGCCGCTCCAAAATCTGTCGGCCTAATCCGGTCCGGGTCATCTCGCGACCGCGGAAGAAAATCGTGGCCTTAACTTTGTCTCCCTCATCCAGGAAACGCAGCACATGATTCTTCTTGGTCTCGTAATCGTGGTCGTCCACATTGATGCGAAACTTGACCTCTTTTACGGTGATCGTTTTCTGATGCTTCTTGGCTTCCCGCTCTTTCTTTTCCTGCTGGTAGAGATATTTCCCGTAATCCATGATGCGGCATACGGGAGGCTGCGCGGTGGGCGAAATCTCAACCAGGTCCAGATTCTTTTCGCGGGCTTTCTTTATCGCTTCATAGGGCGGCAGGATGCCGAGCTGATTGCCTTCGTCATCAATCACGCGAATCTCGCGCGCCCGAATGCGATCGTTGATGCGGATAAAACGTTTATCGATACAGTCCTCCGTGCTCTAAGCAACTGAGAATAAAGAATTATAGCATGATGCCTCGCGTTAGATTCTAGCCTCAAAATCTTCTGGAAAGGCCGCGTGACAGGCCCTGATTCTTTACGTCAAAATGGCAGTGGTCGCGTTCCGGTCCAACCGGGCGACTCTGAAGGATTCTTTCTCATGTGCCGCAATATCAAAACCCTATTCAACTTCGATCCTCCCGTCACCGAGGACGAGGTGCGCGCCGCCTCACTTCAGTTTGTCCGCAAAATCACCGGATTTAACAAACCCTCCAAGGCCAATGAAGCCTCATTCCTCGCTGCGGTGGATGAAGTGGCAGGGGTTTCCCTGCGCCTCCTCCGTTCACTCGAGACCACGGCACCTCCGAAAAACCGCGAGGAAGAAGCCGCCAGAGCCAAGGCGCGCGCCCAAGTGAGATTCGGGGATTAGGGTGCTTTCCGTTTTTGCGTCGGATTGCGACTCGACGATGCTCGGCTCGAAATCAAGCGTTGCGCCCGCGAGTGGCTGCCCGCGAGTGGCT
>Ga0222749_10000195_pt1 | contig 39722 bp, 44 predicted proteins | sample IncBWH2Mmetat_FD_197234 | JGI IMG/M metagenome (GOLD analysis project Ga0222749, IMG submission 197234) | Metatranscriptome of lab incubated forest soil microbial communities from Barre Woods Harvard Forest LTER site, Petersham... | ecosystem: Environmental > Terrestrial > Soil > Temperate... | reverse complement strand
GCGCCCGTATAGTAGGCCAGATTGTAGGTATTAGCGGTGTTCCCAACAACCTGATCGTTCGTGATCGTAGGAGCTATGACGGTGAAACCATCACTTATGGTAGAGGTTGTCCAGTTTCCACCAAGGCCACCATTGGCCCTGTTAAAGTTATCGGCGACCGTAGTGCTAGAACGGGCGAAACTGTCGCTTACACTCTGCGAGTGTAGGCTTCCGCAAATGCCAAGCACGAAAGCGGACACTACAAGCGGCGAATATAACCATTTCATGATTTTCTCCGTTTCAGATCGGTTCAGGCTACCATGCATTGACGCCGGGTTCCAGAACTAATGACCGGTTTTAGGACTTGCGGACAGAGAGCCAACTGGAGTAAAAGAACTTGTCAGTCCTGGGCTACTTCTGTTGGCCGGTTTTGAAGTGATAATCGTTGGCCGCTTTTGAAGTGATCACTGAGGTTCGGACCACGATAGCTAGATTTCTAGCTGTATTCTGCCAAAGGATACCTGCTGTATTCTGGGCAGGGAACCCAAGCCGCTCGATCTCGTCGCGTATGGTTCGCAACTGTGTTGGTTCAACTGGCGCATACGCTAAGACGTAGCTGAGCTCAGCCGCGAACTGCGTCACGTTCGACTTGTGTGCCGTTAATCGTTTAAGTTTTCGCTTGATCAGCTTCTGAAGCCTCTCCCACTTTCGGCGGGCACGATCGCGCGCTTGTTCGGCCAGACCTAGGTCATTCATGCTCCGGGCCAGCAGCGTGCATTCTTCAGCTGCTTGATTGATCTGTGGTATATCGTCGACTGCAGGCCGGAGTGAATTGTGCAGAGCAGTGGCCTTGCTCAAAAGAGTGGAGACATCGTCGATAAACTGTACGGGCTTAGGTGATCGCTTCAATTAAGGATGCCTTTACAGAACCGGGCTTCCAGACAAAACACGGCTTAAGTCTTCAACAAATTGAAATGCCTGATCTTTGAGCCACGGACAAAAATGATCGAGGCGCCGCGACAAAGTGTTCGCTCCAGGATAAAGGGCACTATCAACATACGGCGCTTCGGTCGCATTCCGTCCAACAGGAATGACAAGAATGGTGGTCGCATCGCGATGCTGACTTTTGTTTCGAATGTTCGAAGCCACATTCAACCAGGAGGCTTGGGCGGAGAAGATTGGGTCGAGCAGGGTCACGATTGGGTGACCTTGGTTGCGATGACGAGCAGCATTATTGACACTCCCAAGATTAACGCCTGCACCCCTGAGACCCAGCTGCCACAAATCATTCAGTAGCACCGCGAATACGTCACCCAAATTCTTTGTGCAACTCGTAAGATGTTCGAGTAGTACAAATAGCAATGACATGGCCTCGTCAGGGTTCAATCGAATAGTCATCAGGCCGCTGTCGACGCTTGTGAAATCATACTGTTGTGTCGGAGGAGTCTGACTCTGCAATGCCCAGAAATCAACCCACTTGACGTTACGAATAAGTCTTTCACAGTGTTCTAATGAATTGATTTTGTTTTTGACCGAGTTGTAGGCGTCCTCAATCGGACTAAGTAGAGACGTAAGATTAGCCGGTGCGGCCCCTTGGAAATGCGCCCTCAAGGCAGCGTAAAGGTCTTGATTCGCTTGTTGGGCAAGAGGAGAACTACTCAATGAACTCCTCCTCATCTCGCTCCAATTGCTCGTCTATCAACCGTTGAGCATCCTGAGCAACGAGACGATAAAAGTCGGCAACGACTGGCTGCTGTGCATACTCAAGCGCAAGTTGATTCGCTCGGTCGCGAATGCTGACCTGTCCTGGCGCGGGCTGGCCTGGAATTCCGGTAAACACACCTGACTGCGTACTCGCAATGAGCCCTGCCGTAATACGGCGCAGGGCATCTTTTGAGGTGACGTTCGCGCCTTCCAGCAAGCGTGCGCAGAGATCGTTATTGGAAAAAATGAAATTGCTCGGGGCTTCCTCTAGCAGACCAGCGATCAGCTTGTATGTCTCCTCGTCCTTATCTCCCGACATCTCCACAATAAGATTCTGAGTTGCAGGACCAAATGGCCCTGCAACTAATCCAAATAGTTTGTTAATGAAATATCTTTTTAAGGGATCTGCTCCCTTTTGCAATTCAACTAGGTGTCGCAAGGTTGTCGCATAGTCCTGGCGGGTGGTGAAGTCGCCGAACAAATTACTCAAGCCGAAGGGAGTCGGTGTATAGGACGCCTGATCGTCCTTATGAGCGATTGAATAATCAATGCGTTTCAGAAAAAAGTCCACGACTTTAGTTCCCGAGCGCTTAACGAAATAACTTAGAAGCCTGCTTAAATGGAACATCTGCTCCGTAATCTCGTTCGTAACAACTAGCTTGTTCAGTATCAGTTCAATCTCCTCATCCTTCAGAAGGTCAGGCGAGATACCCATCTGCACGTCAAGACCTTCTGACATTGCCTCCGCAATTGCAGTGCTGCTACCGATATCAGCGAAGAGAAGCAGATCGACACCTCTTCTCTGGGCAGCATTATCGGCGTTCTTTAGACGTCTCAATGCTTGCAAGGCATTGTATTTCGACCACTCCCGTGCAAGTAGCTCCTTGAGAATAGAAAAATCTTCATCGTATGGTTCCGTAAGGTCAAAATTGGCGAAGGCCGTGGCGACCTCTTCATCAAACACTTTTCTGTGTTTAGTCAGCATTTCGTCGCAAAGAGCGAGGGAGAGTTTTGGATCAGATAGCCGTATCCCGAAGAGCAGCGCACCCGCGTTTTCCGCTAGAAGACATGTTTCATGCCCGAACATGTGCTGAAGAACTCTTTGCGCCTGCTTGGGTTCATTGCGACCTAGCTCAGCAAAAAATGCGCTCCCACCTCTTCGGATATTTGCGACTCGGATGTCAGAGAATAGCGACTCGAGTTTCTCAACTCCAAGAGTCTCTGGATATTGAGAAAAAAACTGTTTCGTTACCTCGATCAGGAATTCTCTCTGCTGCGAACCGGCGTCTTCCTGACCGCGACCAATCTCATAAAGACCGCCGGTAAGTGCAGTTGTTAAATCCAGTTCAACAGAAGGAGTGATCACGGAAAGGGCGTCCGCAACGGCGGTACCGACCTCAATCGGCTTTTGTACCCCCGCATATCTGCCAAATTCCTGCTTTGCGTATGCTTTCAAGACTGCATTGTTGGTCCTCGTCAAGAAATCCTTGAGGAGCTTGACTCCAACAAGCTGCTCTGGTTTCCACTCCTCAATTTCCTTATCGGAGACGACTCGTCCTGTAAATGACACTGGATAAGTAATAATTTCGTGCACTGCCTTGAGTGCCCGCGCAGCGACTTTTACACTTGGGTGAGCAAGACATTTCCCGACACAGGCGATCACACGCTCCCGGAGAGGCTGCACAACAGAGAGATTGATCCGCTGATAGCCAAAAATAACCGAGTGGCCCTCAAGTCGGTGGTATTCCGCCTGCTTTGCTAGGAGAGGACTGATAACATCCAACGGAGAATACTTATATGAAGCGAGATTCTCGTCGGCAAGCCAACGCTCAGCTGCCTTCAAGACCTCCTCGCTGTAAAACAGCGGTTTACGTTCTTCATAACTGGCCAGATCACCAAGGATGCGAATCGCATGATCTGGATGTTGGCTGAGCTCTCGTTGGTCATCTCGGCCCAGTTCCCAGAGAAGCTGACAGGCCTCCTGTATGCGCTCTCCGTTCAAAGCAATGCGTTTCAAGATCGATGGCAAAGCTTCAAGGACGTGTTTCTTGGAAAACGTCAGCACTCATTCCTTTCTTATTCCAGTGAAATCGCCTGCCGAACAAGATCGAGCGCCTGCGCCGGCTGGTAAAGTGCCGCACTCTCAATCACCTCTAGAATTCGAACTCGTCCGAAATAGTCGGCAGTGGCAAACTCCTCTTTAAGAGCTGACCAGATGCTCGCGAGTATCTGAGGCTTCTTGCTCGTTTGATCAATACGCCACTGTAGCTCTGACAGATTTGTGAACAAGTTGCCGGCAGCTTGGGGAGCAAATGTACTAAAGAGCTCGGCTACATATCCCGTATCTTGAGCAGAGGCAGATACACATCGTGTATGCAATAAATGATCCCCGAGAACATCGGGAGCCACTTCCAAAAGACCACCACGTCTACGTAGCAGACCGGCTTGCTCAAGCACGCCAAAGCGTTCAACCAGTTCCCATGGTTTGACTTGGAGGAACTTGGCAGACGTCTCACGAAGTTGCGGATTTGCAATTCGGAACGGACCTATCGCGGAAACAAGAACGAGAAGCTCAGCCCAGATTTTGTCAGGTGCTGGTAATATCTTCGTGAGTTCTTCTACAAAACCATCGAGGACCGCTTTCCTGAACTCTTCATCCGTTGCGAAAAGCTCGGGCTGAATCCGCTTTTCGCTAATCAATCTCCCGCCGATCACCGTAACCAGGGGACAATCCGAGGAAATACGAACCAATCGATCCGCGTATTGCTGCACCGCACTTTTCAGGGCTTGCAGGGCTAGTTCCATTACCTCCTTTGATTTCAGAGGAGACAAGTTTGCGATCTCGGTCAACTCGGAGGTGTCCACGGAACGTAAAGCCACAGTTTCAACTGTGCGTCGTCCGCTGGGCCGCGCGGTAAATAAGAATTTCGTCCGCGGCGCATATTGGCCCGAGCGGAGGAGAGCGAGCGCCTGATCGAGATCAGCGAAACGATGGACATCATCAATCACGATGATGCAAGGATCTGCTGGCAGTGCGCGGACGATTTCATCTGACCACGCTGTGGACTCCCTTAGGAACCGAATTTCCCATCCCGAAGTTTTCTCATTAAAACTTTTGCAGAATTCCAGCAGCACTTTTGACTTGCCTAGCCCCCCTGCGCCGTACAATATTCCAACTTTCTTTTCGCTAGTTACGAAAGCATTGATCTGAGCAATCACGGTCTCGCGCCCAACCAGAGACCATGCGTGGTTAAAATATTTTTGTGGATCAAGCAGCCGATCGAAATATTGGTTCCAACTTGCAAACGGATTTAACCTGCGCCCCAGTTCCCCGTGGTTCTTCTTGTAATTTGAAATCGCTGCAGAAACAGCAGCAGCCAGATGGTCTGGGTTAGTGAACTCTTCATAAAGGTACGCTGCCTGCACTGATTTAAGAAATTCCTGATATTTAGCTGCAGATGCTCCATCGTTCGCAGCCGCTATCTTGTCGGCCAGCTTCGGCACTACAAACACAAGGATGTCAATGCCAATTTTTCTAGCGTGTTGAAATTCATTTTCGGTATATGACACCCCCGTTTCTGGATGAATCGAGCCATATGAGGGACCTAGCACCAAAATCATGAGATCGGCTTCTTCAACTTTGGCTAGACATTCATCAAGTGGAGGCTGTGGCGCGGCGCCAAAATACTCCATCCCGATCGGCCTATCTCCCAGTTTGGAGATTTGCTGGATTACGGCTTGCCTTTCGTTCTTGAGATCTTTTGCGACCGAAGACAGAAATATTTGCATGATGACACTGTGTTATCCGTTGAAATCTAAAGGAGTGAAGGCCATAGTAGACGCGACAAGGCAAAAAAACAATCGCTATCAAGTGACGTTATGAACTCATGACGTTGATTGGCCAGATCCCCCAGGAGCAAAAATCCAGGTTCAGAGCAAGCGTCGCAGAGCTGATACAAGATTCACCTCCCTAGCCAAAAAGAACTCAAGTTCATGCCACTGAATAATCCGCCCTTCGCCTTTGGGCGCTTGCTTCCAGTGATTTTCTTTAGTATTGGCGGTAATCACGATGTCGTGTTTCGCCAGAGCAACAAGGTGAAGGTCGGTTCGTTTCCCAGGCCGGTTCTTGCTCGCCTCGTTTAGCCTTCTTGACACTAGCTGAACTTGATCTGATTCGATCCAATCACCCTCATTCCAACCGCTATACGGCGGACCGCCGAATCCGAAGAATCCACGAACAGTGCCTTCGGAAAGAATTCTCCTAATCAAATCTCTGGCTTCATGGCATGTGGCTACGTGCTCCCGCAGCGCGTTTTCGTATTCTTGTTTCAGGTCCGGAGTAAAGCCAAGTTTAAATTCCGTGTCGCGCAGTCCCATAACAGGATCGAACAGAGATTTGGCAAAGCGATCGACCGCACAGCTATCGATCATCACAAAATAGTGCTTGGGTTTCATTTGAAAATATCCTAACTCCCACCGTACTAGCTTCCCTGACATAGGCTGTCTAGGCAATTATGACAAGGCTGCGCGAGTCTTGTTCTCCGAGTTTTCTATTTGAAAGCACCCCAAACAATCTTACTGGGCCGCCAACATGCGGCAGAAATGGTAGGTGCGCCGTATAATTCGGCTAATGTCTTTCAGAACAGAGACCTACAGAGTCTTAATCGCTTCCCCTTCCGATTTAGCCGAGGAGCGGCAAGTAGCCACGGACGCGATCAATGACTGGAACGCTCAGCATGCAGCGGCAGAATCAATTGTCTTGTTGCCTGTGAAGTACGAAACGCACGCGTTTCCACAGGCGGGTATTCGTCCTCAGCAAGCCATTAATGACCAGCTGGTAAGCAAATGCGACATTCTAATCGGAATGTTCTGGACCAAGTTCGGCACCGACACCGGGGTCGCCGAATCGGGTACCGTAGAAGAGATCGACCAATTTGTTGCTGCTGGCAAGCCTGCGATGCTCTACTTCTCCAACCGTCCCGTTAGTCCCGACAAGGTCGATCCGGCTCAGCAGGCAAGGCTGAAGAAATTTCAGCAAGAGACCTACAAAACCGCATTGGTGGGAAAATTCAGTGATTTGGCTGAGTTGAGGAACATACTCCTTCGTGATCTGGTTCAGCAGGTCAGAAGTCTCAAATCGAGGTCCAACAATCGCAGCGAAGAGGATGCGAGAGCTGAGAAGACTCGCAGAGACTCGCTCGCCAGCGCACGCGCAATCTTAGAAGAGCACCTACATGCATTCCGTACGCCGAAGCTCTCTGTGTCGCTTGGTCCAAAACTTGCTTATCGTGAAATTGCAACACGAGAAGAGCTGTTCTCATTTGTCAAACAGACAGTTTCCCAAAATCATGTTGTGACTCCCGAACAAAGGTTTGATTCTGACGTTCAAATGAACGCCCTTTTTCGGCACCCAGCCATAGCACGTTACCAGGGCGGAATTTCTTGTTCTGAAGAAGCTGCGCAACGCACTCCCTGGGATCGCCGTGATGGACGAATGTCGACAGCCCGGTTCGTTAGCTTTGACCAATACGGCTTTTTAACCTCCCAGATCACTTTGTGGGAGCGTACATACTACACGCGGTTGAACCCTGGCGGAGGACCGGCAGGAGAGACCGCCAGTTATTTTTTTTGGCATGTCGTTCTATATCTTCGCCATCTTCTGTCTTGGGCAGTCATGTTCTATGAGACCTTTGCTATAGAAGCCGATCTTGTCTTGAAGGTGAGCCTGGAAGAGCTTCGGGGGCACCTTTTCAAACTGGCTAGCGAGATCGGGCCTCCTCACAGGGCCGTGCTGCCTGAAGTTACAACCGAAGATCTAAGCTGCCCGCCCGACAGTCTGAAGGAGAAAATGCGTTTATTAGTAGTTGACGCCTGCTACCAGCTCCTGTGGAATATCGGTGGTGATCAGCCACCTGTCAAAAGCCAAGTCGAGCAATGGGTTAATCACTTTTGGGACGGCCGTGAATGAGCCGGACTGAAGACACGGAGCACACGCTCGTTTTTGTAGATATGCTAGGCTTTGCAGCTCTCACTGAAAAATTCCCCACACGTCTTATTGACACTAGCAACGAGCAGTTCAAAGGGACATCGACAAGCCCAGCCTCAAATCAATTCAATCGCTTTAACCGAATTCTGGAAGTCAGTGTACAGCGGCAAAGCCTGTATGGTAGGGTGCGAGCAATGCTCTTTTCAGATTGTGCATTTCTCGAATTCGAAAACTCACTGCTTGCCAGCCTAACGGCAACTGAGCTCATACGAGATTTCATCCTAGAGAAGGTCCCAGTTCGCATGGGCATCGGGCGAGGAACATTTTACCCGTTTAAGTTTTCCACAGACATCACCGATTCCACAATCGTGACACGCTCGCTGTTCGTTGGCACTGCCGTTGTCCGTGCTCATGCAGCAGAGCGGTGCGGCGGCAAAGGGCTCAGGATCTTCGTTCACCCTTCAGTGACGCCGGAACTGGCTGTCGTTCGCCAACGAATCAAGACTATCGCGCTGGTGACGTCGTTCAAGGATGCGCAGTGGGAATTGGATTTTCTTTACGAGCCGAGGCCTGCCCAAGAGAAACCCGCACCGGAGGAGGCCGATCAAGATCTTTTCGAGGCTGTCCAGGAAATGAAGGACGAAACAATGCCAACAAAGGCAAAACGCCACTACATTGAGACAATCAAGGCGATGAACCGCATGCGGAAAGAAAATAACCGACCGCCAATTATTTCTCACGGTCGAAGATCAAGACAGTCGTCCCGCTAAGAAAGGAACGCCCAGGAGTCGATTTCTACTTTCATGACCTCAGATCTCAAGGACGAATTCGAAAAACTTTGGAATTCAAAGGATCCGGCGAAGCGAGGCCGCTTTTTTGAAGAGTTGTTTTGTCGACTGCTTTTCAAGAGTGGGTTTATTGTTCACAAAGACCCTAAAAGCGCAAATCCGAGGCAAACAGATTTACTTGCAGAATATGGCAACGACAAAGTTTTGTTTGAAACGAAATGGCAAAGACGAAAGGTCGATATCGATGCGGTTGCACAAATTAAGGATCGTCTGGGAAGAGCATCAAAGGACACCATTGGTTGCATATGCAGTGCTTCTGGGTTTACCGAGACTCTGATTAAGGACGTGGAGGACCAGCGTTCGCAGTATGAGATATTGCTTCTTAATCCCTACGAAATCTATGGCCTTTTCGCTCAGAAAGTAGGCATTTTCGAGCTCATTGATCGAAAACGGCGAGCACTAAGTCGGGATGGAGTGATGTGGTTTTTTGGACAAAGTCCTCGAGATTCGAGGAGTCGGTATGTGGAAATGCCTCCTTCACATGAGTCCATAAATCTGCCCGCTTTTTCCATAATGGTGAGACTTGCGAGCAAACATATTTCAGATATTCTTTTTGCGAGAACGCCTCTGATCTTCGATGAGTATCTCTGGGCGGTCAGCCTACGTATCCGACTGAACTCTTCTTCCGCCGACGAGCTCCGAGAGGTTTTTATCGCCGCTGAAAACTACCTTGGTCTCCGAGGCACGGGAACATTTGCAATTAGGCAGCACGCCTCAGGCTGGTACGGACTTGGAAGCGACAATTTCTTAAAAGAAGTCGCCCGCTATTCGCAGCGGTACAAAGGCTACACGCATCACATTCATCACTCGGAGGAATTAGCGTTTTTCGATGAGTTGAGAGGTGGAGGAGTATTCCTGCTTAGCGCGCGTCAGTCTCTAACGCGCAGGGGCCAGATTCACTCGGGAGAAGTTATTGTGCGACTGCCTGGGGTGCCATCTAATACAGAGCCGTTCAACAGGTTTATCCGTTCTGTTACACCCGACAATGTCTTATTCTCTCCTGAAGAGCCCGTGAGAAGGCATCATTGCCATCTGCCTTCCTCTGTGAGAATTGACCCACGAGATCTCATCGCGAGCATTGGTTCAACTGAAATCAAGCACAGCGAAGGAGGCATCTCGGGTGTTGTCGTAAGGAATCCTTTTTTTGACGATCCCAAACGGATCGCTGAGTTCTCAAATGACGAACAACTGCTGGCGTTCTCGGAACCCGAATATCTAATCTGCAATCTTGACGATTGGCTCGATGCCGGCGACAAAGTGGATTATTATCGATTAACTGGATTAGAAGTCTTGAGGGTGGACGAAGCTGTCTTCCTCCATCCTCGGTGCACTTGGGGAAATCTAACAAAACGCGCGCATCCAAAGAACAGCTCAGGTTTTCGAAAGATACAAGCAGAGTGGAAATATCGAGAACGTCTGCTGGAAAAAATCAAGAGGGCCAGCAGAAGGAAATAAACAGGCAAGATTTCCTCCTTTTGCGGCATCCATCTAGTGGCTTGCTTTCTTCGCATACTTGCGCCGGTCCCCTAGCGCCCTTGGGAACGTCGCTTTTCCCTCTGTAATTCCTCTTCCCCGGCTCGTCGCACCTCGTTGTGGTATTTGCCCAGCCAGCCTCCCCAAGCCGTTTGCTGCAAATCGCCGAATACACCCTGGCGGATCAGCCGGCGCGCGGCTTGGCGTAAGGCAGAACGGTTACTAAGAATCTTGTCGGCCTCTCCCAGGTCTTCGATCAGCAGGCTTGGTCGTGTATTGACAAGTTTTTTCTGCAAAACAGCGAAGTGGTCGGGCTTTAGCTTTCCAGCCGCCCGGGCCGCATCGATTTCCTGTGTGTGGTAGATAAGATGGATCTTCCCGTCTGTACCCTCCAAAAGCATGTACGGCGTCTGTGTCTCCTCTTCCTCGCCGTGAACCAAAACCCGCCCCTCTAGATGCCTGATCTCTGTCGGCGCGGGGAGCTGGACCTGGAGGCGTGGATCGGAGGGCAGAGCGCCGTGCCGAGCCAGCGTCTTTTGCCGGTCCTGGGTCTTCTGCATCGTCCGTAGGATCTGCTCAAAATCGTTCCTCACATACCAGGTATCGCCGGCACCACGCATGTCCAGACCCATTGTCTCCAAGGTCCTCAGCCGTCTCCCAATATAGAATTCACGCTCTCGGCTGGCGTCGCCCTGCAGCGGAAATTGCGTACTCTGGTGCTGAATCACAAAATGGCTGCCCTGGTAGTCAGTCGGAAGTAACCACGAGTCTGCTTCTCGGCGTCGCGAAATGATCTGGTCCAACGACGTGTACCGCTGTTGTTTCGTTTCGTTCGCCTGCGCATTCAGCACCTGGATCGCTGTACGATATCCGAGCTGGTTTGTCGCCAGTTCCTCCGCCTGCCGGCGCACCCCGTGCCGGATGTAATCCCTCTGCAATCGCAAGCTAACACCTTTGTCATCGAGACCGCGCAACACAATGTGCACATGGGGATGGTCGGTATTGAAGTGTGTCACCGCGGCCCACTCCAACTTTGTATACAGATCCCGCTCCATGCGTGAAACCAACTCGCGGGTATGCTGGACGAGATCCATTTGCTCGCCAAACTCAGGCGAAACAATAATCTTGAAAAGCCGCTCGTCGCCGGCGCGCTGCCAGGAATTGGCGATGTCGGCCAGGTCGAGCCCTTCACGATCCCCGTCGAATCCGCTTCTCTTTCCTCTCGTTCCGCCTGTGGCGCTTTCTCGTTCCAAATAGCGTCCATGGGCTTTCCATTGTCCCGGCCCTTTGTTCCTGGAATATGTGATTCTCACAGAACAGCGTTGTATGTGAGGCGGGCGCACGTAGGAACTGTGACGCACGGCAGCCGCCAATCTCTTCCTTGCGCGTCGCCCTGCTTGCAGCATGATTTGCATTCTGCGAAAGGCGCTTGCCCACAGTTGAGCCTCAGCTCGTGCCCTAGGTGGGCGTGGCGGTCTTAGACGAACTTCTCTTTCACGATCCGGCTCGTTCTGCATCGGTTATCAACTCCGCAAGAATGGACTTCATATCTCCGCTTCTGAGATTGTTGGTAATACTCCGAAGGACTTTTTCATATCGAACCCGCGCCTTCGCTCTGCTTTCCTCCAAGATGTCCTCTTCGGGCGGCTCGGGAATACATGTCAGGAGGAATTTGATAACGGCCTCTTGGAAGGCGACTTGGACTTCCTGCCCTTTGTTCAGTTTGCGGATTTCCCGACAGAGCGTGTCGATGATAGCGCTGACTCGTTCTTCGCTTTCTCTCATCGCTGAGTTCCCGCGCTCAAGTTCGTTTTGTGCAGCCTCGACCATGAAGGCATTGGCGGATTTGTAGCCGCGCTTGTTCGCGGTGTCCTTAATCGCTTCCATTAACTCATCCTGAAATCGGAAACTCCGCTTCATCATGCCGCCTCCTTGACACGTTCCAGACATCCGCAGCCAGCTTGATTTGATGTATATACATAGTACCATTCTATTGTGTATAGTTGGTATACATCACAGTAACTATGTCACAGGTGACGAACGGGTGGCAGAAACGAAGTTCTAGGTTCACACTTATGTTCTTGCTCCAATTGATGATAGATGTGAAAAATCATCACAACTGCCACCCGCTCCTTTTATGTTCCACTACAGGTGTTTGGGTGGTCTCCCCGGAGGCAAAATCGGCCTCCGAAAGGTTGTTGCTGTCCGTTGCCTGTTGTTGCTAAATGTTGCACATCAGTGTTGCTGAATGTTGCTATCTGTTGCTCGTTGTTGCCTTAATAGTCGTGGCTACCCACAATCGGAGGCGGAGAAATATGACAATTTCCAAGAATGCCAGCAATTTGAAGCGCGCCATGCGAACCTTAGCGGACGAACCACCTAAAGGCAAAGCCGCGATGATTGACTGGTTGTGGCCCGAGATCGCGGCAGGAATTAAGAACAGGCACCGTCTGAAGGTGATTTGGGAGCGTCTTTGTGCGAACGGGCTGCAGATGAAACATAACGAGTTTCGTACATATGTCTCGCGCATGAAGAAGAAACTTCCACGGACTCAGAAAGGGAGAGAATTCGCGCCGGCGCCAGGCCCTGCTGGGGATCACGGTCGACAACAAGCATCGCCATTGTCAACGGGAGCTGAATCCGCAGCGCTGGCGCGAGAATATCTGAAAAAGGGCCAAGGTATTGAATGGAAGGGAACGAAAGACATCGATCCGGATAAGCTTTTCTAGGGACTCGGTACATCTGTCAGCGAGTTAGCGACGTGAACTTCGGAGGATAAGAGGGTCAATTGTCAAATAAGAAGAAGAGCAGCCGCACAAAAAGGCTCCAGACACAGTCGGTGCGGAACCGTCATCTGCTGGCCGCAGTAACTCATGAAGAAAAGCGAGAGATCATCAAGTATTGCACTGCCCGGAAAATAGCCATAAGTCAATTCCTCGCCGAGATGGTCCTGCGGGAGGCACGATACAAGGGGGAACGTGCTCTAAGAAGAGTAGTCATCGACCTACCTTATCAGCAACATGCCAAAATCGACTACTTGGCCGCCGCTCGCGGAGCTACGGTCGAAGAATGCATCTATGAGCTCATCCAACCATCTTTGGACAAGCAGCGAGCTTGGAACACACCAAAAGAAGAAATACTCCGATACTATCTGTCTGGTGAGGAACACAAGCTGGTAACCCAGTACATGGCGAAACATAATTTGTCTTCACGTCATTTCGTTGGGCTATTGGCAAAAAGACACGTTGCCCAGGCGAAGAGCGGAGGTAGAGAGACTCGCAACTATCCTTGGAACAGAAAAGCTAAATCTAAATAGACAAAGTTGATGGCGTTCTTGTTTCCAGCAACCTTGCAGCAACCCTCCAGGGGTGGCGTGTCACATGCCACACCTGCTGCCGAAGGGGCGTGTTTTCACGCCGACTTGTCTCAACATGGCCGGAAAGCAAGTCATTATATATCAACCGCTTCGTTGGGATTCATAATGCGGTCGGTGATGATTTGACAAATGGTCTATAGAGGACGCTCCTCGGGTTTTGAAGGTGAATTTCGGCCCTTGTTTAAGAGGGTGGATTTGGCTTCATGGTGGCGGCTGTAAAGGGCCGTAGCGAAGCGGAGCCGGAGGGCTTCCCTCGTCAACCTTGGTAACGAAGTACGATCGGTACGCGTGCAACGCTGGGCGGCACAGAAAGCCGCGTCATTGTCTTCGTGAAGGCCATCGCCTGCAAAAACGGTTGGGGACTCGATTGAAACTTGTTAGCGTCGAAGAGTTCGGCGGCGAAAGCAACTCGTTGCTGGGACGGAAATGCCATGGAAGGCAAATAATCGGCTATTTCCTCATAGCTAAGTTCAAGTATCCAGATATCGGTGTCCAGCTCATCGGTGTCAACTCGCGATAGATCATATTCACGGCCGACCAACGAATAAGTGTCAACCGCGTTGAGCTTTCCGCGCAGAGCACGCGCTTCGGGATGAGGACGAAGCCTTGCAACCAGCTTACGACTTGCCCAAATCTGGGACACTGCTGCATTGACTGGAACATCCGCTGCAACGATGAGGCGTACCTTAGGGCCGGAGGCTTCTTTTAACCAGTCTCTTGGAATGGGAATTTGTATTCTCGCCAGATCGTTCTTGTCTTCTAAAACACCCTGCCAAAGTAAAACTGCCGTCTCCCCGCGAGGTGAGCCAAGCCGTTCTGCATGGGCAGTCCCGTATCCGAGAGTCCTCTTCACTAGCGGCGCCACTGCCGCATCGCTCACGGGCTCAGTGGCCGTGGTTGCCAAAAAAGCCCTAACAGTGGCCGCATAGGGTTGTGCTCCCGGCTCGCACACACCCTCAAGACTTCTGAGGGCAAAAGCCCCCTCGCGAGCAAGCAGTGGTGCTGCGTGGGACGTTCCCGACTTTTCTCGCCAAACTCCAGATTCATCGAGGCCCCAAACGCCTAGACCCGAAGTGAAGGCATAATTCGGCGTGAGATTGCCACCGCTCGCTGAGAAATCGGGCTTAGGGCTGTCACCCAAGCCAGGACCGACTCGACAAAACGGACTGGGCCAACCGAGTTGCTTCACCAGCCCCGAAGCCGACAGCTGCGACACGTATGCGCCGCAGGTCAGTGAATTAAAGCTGCGAGCGAACGCACCGAGCTGCCAATTTGGGTCAGAATAGTGCTGAGGATATGAAGGATTCGGACTGATTCCGTCCTGACTGTTTCCCGCAGCAACAACCATGAGGACATCGTATTGGAAAATGAAGTTATCTAAGTCCTGAGCCAGTATGAGACGCTCCTGCCGTTTAACTGTCTGCAACAGACTCAGTGGCTCACTGTCAAAGCTCAAATTGAAAACACGTACATCGGGGGTAGTTCTGACCACGGCCTCCAACGCGCGTAGTAGTTCCTTATCGTCAATCTGATTCGGTCCGAGAGCAACATTTACATCAAAAAACCGCAGACCAGCAACCGGATTCGCGCCTGTAGGAGCAGCAGCCTGATCTCCGAAGACAGCTCGGGACGCAACGAAGGAAGCATGATTCCCGACGCCCCCAGCATTGAGTGGCGTTGTATAAGTGCCCCTCCTCAGCGGCGCGAGGATTGCGTGATTCTGTGGGATACCAGTATCAACTACCGCTACAATTGGCAACGTTGCCACGTCAGCAAGCGTGCCTGCTGTGCCTATGACTGGCGGTAGTCCCGGCGTTCTTTGTCCTCCTGCGACATACGATATCAGAGGAGAATGAAGCGATTGAACAGATAAGAACGAATTAGCTATTCCCTGGAGCGCTTCCGGCGAAAGCGCACCACGCAACCACTGTCTACCGGAAAAATCAGCTCCGCTACCTTTTATTAGCTGGCCTCTGGGTGCATTGGCCTGAACGGTAGAGGCGATGGCGCGCATCACCGTATCGATTTCTACACGCGTCAACAGTGGTTGAAGCTCTATCACCGAGTCGCTGGGTTTCCCACGGGCTAATGAGTCCAACCATTCTTTGTCGATACGGAATTCCAACGGAATGAGGTCGAAGGATTCTATCGTCGCCCACCTAACCTTCTCCCGAATTCCAAACTCCGCCAGAGTCGCTGCGGTCGATTCCAACTGATCGGCTCTCTCGGGAGTGGTATGCACGACAGCGGCACCGTCTTCTGTTACGTTCAGAAGGTCCATGCCAAGACGGCTGAACACCCGCGAGTCTTTACCTGAATATGCGGTGGCCTCATCAATTTCGCCCTTCGGGGCCTTCTTCTTGTCGTCACTAAGCTTCTTGAGTTTGGCCTGGGGCTTTGCGAGCAGAAAATAGTGATTATCTTTTGTGGGATCGGGTAATGCGCGAATTTTTTCTCTCACCTGATGGAGAGTACTTTGAATTCGCTTACCCTTCTTCCCCCAATTGATCGGGGCGTATTTGGGGATACCCCCTCCACCCTCTTTCTCGCCCCGAGTGAGTTCGTGCTGCTCATTGAGAAAGAACGAGCGAGGTTTAGGATTATCCTGTGCCATTCGTGCTGTTTAGCTCCAAGATAATCTGTTGACGCAAATAACTCGACACAACAGCTTCGGCATCTGCATAGCTGTGCTTGCTCACTGCAAGGGAGAACACTGACTCCGGAAGCTTTCTCCTGAACCTCTTTGCCGCGCTCGCAACGAAAGACTTTAACTGTTGCTTTTTCGGAGCAGGAAAAATCAGTTGCGCGTCAAACCGACGCCACAATGCGCGATCAAGATGCTCGGGGATATTTGAGGTAGCGATTATGAATCCAAGCGGTTGCGTGAGCTCCAATTCTTGCATCAAGGCAATCACAATTCGATCCAGTTCGCCAACGTCACTGGGGTTTCCTCGCCGTTTGCCCAATGCGTCAATTTCATCAAACAGAAGCACTGAAGCGGTGCTTTCAGAAAAGCGAAATAGATGGCGGAGATGAGTGGCTGTCTGCCCAAGATAGGAGCCAATAATCGCATCAAAGCGAACAACAAAATGGGGAAGGGCCAACTCGTTCGCCAGGGCCTGGGCGGTTAGGCTTTTCCCACAGCCCGGAGGTCCGGTAAAAATCAATTTCTTTCGGGTTTGAAAACCTTGCGATTGTAATGAACGCGAGTGTTTGAATTCATCGAGAATCGACTGCAATTCTCGCCTTACTTGTGAAGGAAGCACGACGTCAGAGAGTCGCGTTGTGTTGCTTCGTCTAGAGAGACCCAATTCCAAAATGGAAGCGGCTACAGGTGCAGACCCGTTGCGATGATGAAGCGAATCGCGAAGGGCCCGAGCAGCCGCACGATTGCCACGCTTTGCCTCCAGACCAGCCAGATGCTCGGCAACAGATTCAGCGGCCTCCCAATCTTTCCTGGAGATCGCCTCAAACAGTCGTCTTAGGTCTCTGACGGGAGCCATAATCTTTAATCCTAATCGTTTCGCTGCTTCAGGGACAATATCACAACCGAACACAACGTAGCGTCCAACCGTGATAGGCGTAACTAGCGCAACTAGAACGCTGTCGCGACGTTATTCCAGCCACAAATACGGTCGTCTGCCGTCTCACTGCTAGAGTGAGTTCCAGCGACTCGATTATCTTAAGTGTGATGACCGACTTGCGTAGCGGTGCGGTAACCAGAAGCTCGAAGAGCGATTGTAGCTGCTGTGAGGGCGACAAATCGAAGATCAGCAGATACCGCGTCTACTTTTGAATCATCGAGACTGCGCTGCACGATCCCCTGTAGGGCTTTTATTTCGCTTGCGCTGCTGGGCTCCCGCAGATCTCCGCAGCAATCGCTTGCGACTAATACTCGGGGAGGTTATCCAGGTTATCGACTGGCTTTCCATTATCGACGGTCTTGATATATTCAGTACCGTTGACCTTGATAATGTAAACTGGTTGCCCCTTGCTCCAGTTGCCCTCTTTGTTCTTGAAGATAGTGACGTATGTCACGCCTTTCTTGATCGCGGACACGATGTCAGCGCGAGCGTGATCTGTAGCTGCTCCAAGCTGGTCGCCGTTGTCGGGACGTGCTTTGACTCGATCAATATGTGTGTGTGCGTTATTAAAGTGCACATCTGAAATCGCGTAATCTGCCCATTTGCTCATTTCACTTGCTCCTTTTGAATCCTAGTGCCCGTTAAGGTTCAGTTACCTGCGGATGAACTTCTCCACCTAAAACAGCCCTACTTGCCACGCCAGTAGTACTTATATCCGGGAGGTGCTGGGGGCTTGGGTGGTCGCGGAGGTTTCGGCGCGGATGGTGCTCTCGGGCCACGCGGCGCTGACGGTGCCTTTGGCGGTTTCGGGACGCTGAGCGGCCCCTTCGGGTCTATGCGGAGTTTCCAGGACATAAGGTCAATTCCTCAACTGTCTCCAAGATAGCTCCGGGTGTCAATTCTGTCAACTAATAAGGTTTTATTGGCATTAAACGGATGTTGGATTTACGGCAATAGTCTGGTAAAACGTCAACATGCACCCTATTCAAGGCAAATTGCTTGAGCTTTCAAAGCGAGAGAACCTCGCAAAATTGAGTTTGCGCGATATGGCCAAACTCCTTGGTATGCCTAATGAATCCCCACAAAAGATCAAGCATCATCTTCTGCAGCTTCAAAAAAAGGGGTTTTTAGCAATAGACAAAATCAAGGGTGTTATGGGACGATCAGCCAACTCTCCGACATGGGCCACAGGGCTGCTGGATAAACCTTCACGATTGTTTTCCATACCGGTTATTGGGACTGCAAACTGCGGCCCTGCAACGATCTTTGCAGAACAGAATTTTCAGGGCTTTCTTCGGATATCGCCCAAGCTTATTGATCGTTCGAAGCCAGAAGGTCTGTATGCTATCAAGACTGATGGCACCTCAATGAATCGTGCTGAAATCAGCGGTAAACGAATTGAAGATGGCGACTACGTCATCGTTGACAGCCGGCACCGAGAACCAAGAAACAATCAGATTGTGCTCGCGATTATCGACAACAAAGCTACGATCAAACGATTCATAGACGACAGGCAAAACGGCCAGATTGTATTGCGTGCTGATTCGTCGTTCGACTATGAACCGATTTATCTCCATCCTGAGGATGATTTTAGTATCAGCGGAACAATAGTCGGCATTATCAAAAAGCCCGCTCAACCCTGAATGTTGTCCATTCCAGATCACCAGATTAGAGCAAGCCGCGTCGCAACGCCTGACTGCCCGATCAACCCGCACAAAGGCGAGGTTCCGAGGGTCTGGTTCAAGAATGCTTGCCAAATCTTTCATTCTTTCCACTGAAAATCGCTCCTGCGCGCCAACTCAATGACTTTCAAAAGTCCGGCTCACAAATGCGGGGTGGGTTATCCCATTTCTCTTCACGGGCCGGATGGTGGCAATTAGGTCTAGGTATCCAGGACTATCAGTAGATGAAAATTCGGGTGACACACTACAACACTGGGCGTTGCGCCCAAAGGAGACATCGCCTGGGGACTGGGTCGTGTAAAGCCCTTATGCCAATGCGTTCGCGATGTTGAGCAGTTGCCCGCATTGCGGACAGGTGCGGATCGCGTTGTCAATATAGATGTGGCCCAAGAAAATACCGGCCAACGAGGCTGCTAGGCCAAGCCAAGGATCGAGTTTCCCGAAAGCTGCCCCTGCCAGTCCCAAGGCTATCTTGCCGCCAAGCTGCTCACCAACTGTTAACGTGCTCAGACAATTTGGGCACATCACTAGCTTCTGCTGCATACTCTTACTCCAAACAGGGGCAGAATCACACTGCACCCCTTATGGTGCATTTTCTCAAAAGCAGCAACCCTCGTCAAATTGTGGAAAACCATGTTGTTGACTGTCACATGCGCAGGAGCACACAATTCGACCAATATGGCGAAAGGGAAATACGAAACTACAATTCGAAGCTTAAGCCCCTTGGCAGTCCGGAAGGGACAGACGAGGGTTTGCGGAGGGCAGGAATACGCTCCGCCGGTTCCGTGGTCTGCCGTTGTACAGTGCAAATCATGTGAAGCGGAATATCTGGTGGGGCCGAATCGCATTTATGGCTCCAGGACCACCGAGGCGCAATGCGTCCAGCAGTTGGAGGAGATTCTGTCTGAGGAGCACAGCCGGAATCATCCGCACCAAGATGCCTATGAACTGGACGGATAACCGTCCGACACTTTGAAGCATCGGGGCTGTGGAGCCGAAAGGGCAGCAGTCTGGCTCTTTGCCCATGCGGTTCATGCCAACTGACGATCCCAGGATGCTAAGTCTGGCGTGCTACTCACGAAAAGTGCTGACAGTCTCTGCGACAGAGAATGCCAAAAAATAGGCCATCTTGCGGTTCACCCCAGTGTGGTGTGCCGTAAGTGTGCCATACCCTTCGAGCCGCTGTGCGCCAATGTGGGCTTTTTTGATACCTGTCAAAAGTGCTTCCGTGCGGGCTAATTTAGAGGTAAGTGATTGATTCTAAATTGGCTGCCCCCCAGGGATTCGAACCCCGATATGCTGATCCAGAGGCAAGAGACTGACGGTTCTGCGGAATTCCTGCGGTGCTACTGAGTTTCCAGGAAGTTCCTTTCTTTTCAGAGTGATATTGATGAGCCGGAGCATCCGGTGATATCGCTGGCAATCATACGACAACCCAGGAAAACGGGTCAAAAAGAAAAAATTGGTACCGATTTTTGGTACCGGTCTTGGCTGCGGCCGATATGCTGATTTCGCGTCAGCTTCCTTTTCTCCTGTTCTGGCAATTCGCCTTTGTTTTCGACCCTGGCGAGGAATCGGCACCCAAACCAAATTCCTATGCGGGTCTGACGTTGTGATGGGGCGTCGCGGTTGCCGCGCGAGTGTACCAGGAATTGGCGGATGGTGAGTTTTGGGTTGGCAATTCCGAGGCGCATCCTCCACTCGCCAGGATTTGCGAACAAATTAGAGACTTGCGCAACGAGGGTCTTCTAATATCATGGTGCAATGGCGGGCAAGAAAATACGGCTCGACAAGCAAGGCCGTGAGGCGATTGAACGGCAAATAGCTGCATTCCGCAAGAAATTTGGCCGCGAACCTTGGCCCGAATGATCCGATCTTCTTTGATCCCGATGCGGATACGCCACAGCCGTATCCAGAGGAAAAGTTTCGCAGAGAATGGAATGAGGTCATGGATGAGGCCGGTTCGGACCGGTGGTATTCGGCCGGAACTGGCCCACTCAGCGAAGAAGACTGGGTTCCTTGTGACCGAATCGAACAAGAAAGAACTGACGAGACAACAAATAAGGGAATGGGATGATGCTGTTCAGGAATATCTCGATTCCGTCAGCAAGAAGGTCCAGTAGACCTATTTGCGTAAGCAGCTCTCCAAGATCATCGATTTGTTCGAAGGTATCTCGTAGAAAATTCGCCGTGCCCGGATAATCCTACGACGAATCCGAACTCTGTCCCATCCATGCGAAGAGGTCGGAGTCCATCGAATTTTAAAGTGGATATCCAGCGTAGTGCGATGTTCCGGCGCCAAGAGTGTATGTGGTCATCAATCCCTCCCCTACAGAAGTCTCTCTCTCATCGAAGCGTTGGTGACTTCTCCGCCACAATGACCGAATAGGTTAAATCTCCCGAGCAATATGCATCGAGGATCGTGCTGATACCGTCGACGAAATCTCGTACCTGGCGCGGAAAGAGGCGAAGTAAGGCGCGGAGCTTGCGACTACGCTCCAGGCAAATCTCCCAGGTCCGTATGACCTGCCCGGTAATTTCTTCGTGACCTCGAATCCGCAGACCAGCGCGCTCGATCTGTCGTTGGTAGGCATCTGCGCTCTGCAGCGACGGGCAGAGGAAGGCGTTGGCGACTGCGCTCACTCTGGGGTTGTGCATCGAACCTGTCCAGGCTGTGAGCAGAAGCCGCCCTCCTGGCCGTAAAGCCAGAGCGGCACGGCGAAAATACTCGGACTTGTCACGAAAATGCTCCGACGATTCCATGGTCCACACCAGGTCAACGACATTTTCGGGAAAGACAAGCGTCTCTACATCCCCGACTAAAAAGCGCGTTAACACCTCAACTCCTGCGTGCTGGGCGTTCTTTTTGGCCCGAAGCGCCTGCTTGGGGCTCAAGGTTATTCCCCTGGTATGGCAAGCGTAGCGGCGTGCAAGATAGACACAAGTTCCACCGTGACCGCAGCCAACATCCAGTACGCGAAGGCCCTGACGAACTCCGCTCAGGCGGGCACAATGGTCGAGAAGATTAATCTGGGCTTCCGCTGGCTGTTCGTTGCCGCGCAGGAACAGACCATGGTGTATGTGGTCACCCCAGAAGGTGCTATAGATCCATGCAAACAAGTCGTAGTGTTCGCGGATTGCATCGGCAGTCACCAAGGTCGGAGGGTTTGCGTTCCTGTATCAGATGCATTTCACAAACCCGAAGTTACTACCCAAAGCGATTGGGAGGATGGTCGAAGAAAGGCAATGTGGCCGCAGTCGGATCATTGAACCCTAACCAAGCAGGATTGGCAACAGCACTCCGAGTCCGAGAACAAAGAACCATAAGGCTGGGGCTGGCGTTCCCACCGGACGAACGCGCCGCAACTCGCGAGCGGCGATTCGCGGGTCAAGAAGCAGCCATCGTTTATACCGCTGCTCAAGCAGGAGGAAGATAAACGCCGTGGCGCCGCCGTAGATCAGATGCCCGATAAGGGAAGGGAGAAGTGCCGATGCCGTACTCGCCCTCCAATCGCAGACTCCCGTGAGAAGCAGAGGCAAAAGCGTCAAGGGACCGACATACCACCAGATCATCCCAAACAAAAACCCCCAAGGGATACCAAGTCCAAGACTCGGGGCCTCGTTGCGAAATAAAAGGCCGTAGGTCATACCGATCAATACGCTGACAATCAGGTGGATTGCCAGACCGCGCAAACCGCCGAAGCTGCTGTCAAGACCGGCAATTTTCGGCAATATGCCTGTAGCCGACATCACCGGACCCGATATCAGGCCACCCACCAAGCCTGCCAAGGCGCCCCATTGTATGGAGCGCAGAAAATGGAGGCCTAGCCCTTCTGGTTCTCGATTGAGAGGATCGGATTGGATGAACAGCCTTACCCATATCCGGTCTAAGAATGCGTAGGTTGTTCCCAGGATCAATCCATAAATAATGTGGCCGACAAGTGAACCGAATAACGCGCTGCCTTGTTCTGCCGACCAATCAACCGGCCCACCGGCGCTGAGCGGGAAAATTGTAAGCGGGCCGAGAAACCACCAGAAGATTCCGAATCCCAGACCCCAGCCCATGCTGGAGCCATAGCCGCGGATATCCCGCTGGAAGAGTATCCCAAAGATGGCGCCGATGAGCAGCGCGACCAGGAAATGTAAAGTTACGGATGTGGCCTGAGAGTTGAACTCCGGGAAGCCGCCGAGCAGAGGGAAGAATTCACCTTCGTACATCCAGCGACTGAAAACCAATCCAGCGATTGTTCCGGCGAGTCCGCCGGCGACGATCGCACGGCCCCAATGGAATCGCCGCTGCCCTTCGTGCGGGCGCAGGCCGGCGCGAATCCCCAAGACCACTCCCACCGGCATGCCCAGGCACACCAGATAAGCAACCAGTTGGGGAAATCGCTCCTGGGCATTGTTCAACATGTCCATGGAGTGGGCCGAGCCGGTCAGCAATGGTTGAATTCCAGCGGGGACCGCGAACCAAAAAAGAAAAGCGAAGCCCAGACCCCAGATCAAACCCGCTCCCGTTGTCGTAGCCCGTCTTGCGAACAAGAGGCTGAAGGCGAGTCCGAAGGCCGCGCCCAGCAAAATGCCGTTCGCGAGTGAACTCATTAATATTCTGCTCTGGAGCGCTCCGCCCAGCGCGCCCGTCAAAAGCCCGAGCAGCGGCCCGACCCAGACTGGGTGTTTTGCGGCAGCCGGTACAGGCGCGGTGCATGAAGATGCTGGTGAGGGCATGTTAAGGCGCTCCTATTGCAAATCGATGGTCTGCACGATGTCTCGGGGAAAGAAAAGTTCGATTGTCCAATCCATCAGCACTCGAATCTTGCGCTCCAGCCCCGGCAGTTTCGCGAGATAGATTCCTCGCCACATCAGCCACGCCAGCAACCCCGAGAAGCGAAACGATTTGCTTCGGGTCAACGGGATTGTCAACTCGGCGCAGGCCGTCTGATGGCCGACGACGCACAGCGCTCCCAGTGAATCAAAATGAAACTTTCTTGCGGGCTTTCCACTCAATTGATTGGCGATATTCGCGGCTACCGTGCCTGCTTCCCTGATGGCGAACTGTGCGGTCGGAGGACATGGCTTTCCCGTGTTGGCATCGGTGACCGCGGCACAATCGCCGAGGGCCCATACGCCCGCGTGACCTGGGACGGCCAGCGTGGAATCAACTTTGACGGCGCCACGTTTATCTGTCTCGAATGGCGTTGATTTGAGCAGCGGATTGGGGGCCGTACCGGCTGTCCATACGAGAGTGTGGGCGCGAATCTCTCCATCGCTAAGGACCACCACGCCGGGTTGAGCGTCACGCAGACGGATATTCAAGCGGAACCTTACACCCCGCGCCTCCATCTTTTCTTGTGCGTATTTTGCCAGCGACTCACTCAGCTCCGGCAATATCCGGTCGCGCGCGTGCACCAGCACAATGTTCAGCTCGCTGGGATTCAGGTTGGGATAATCGGCCAAAATCCCGCGCGCAAAATCGTTGAGGGCTCCCGCAAGTTCCACTCCGGCGAAGCCGCCGCCGGCGATTACGAAGGTGAGCAGCGGCGCCCGCTGCGATTTCTCGGGTTCGCGATCGGCGCACTCGAACATCTCAATAACGTGATTGCGGATGCGAATGGCGTCGAGCAGGCTCTTAAAGTTGAAGGCCAGCTTTTCGACGTTGGGCATTCCCAAATAATTCGAGACCGAGCCAAGCGCGAGAACAAGATGGTCGTACGCTACTTCGAGATTTCCCGCCGCAGAATCGGAAGCCGGCCCCGCCACGATCACCCGGCGACGTTCAAGATCAATCGCAGTCACACGGCCCCGGATGAATTCCGTGCGGTGCAGGCTGCTGCGCAAAGGCGTGCTGATGTGGCTTGGTTCAAGGGTGCTCCCGGCTACTTCAGCGAGCATGGGGGTAAACAGAAGCGCGTTCGTGTCGCTCACCAGCGTGATGGAAGTCCAGGGGTTCGCACGGAGTTGCTCTTCCAAACACTCTGCCGTTTTCATGCCGGCAAACCCGCCGCCCAGAATGACGATGCGCTTTGCTACCGGCTGCGCCTGTGACGCAGGTATGGGCTCTGGGCCGAGCAAGCACTCGGCGATATCACTCAAAGCTTGCGTGAAGAGGCCAAGCGAGGCGCCATACAGAACCCAGCCGACAAGAGCTGGAAAATGTTCCTGTATCTGCTCCGTGCTCCACTCCGGCGTCTGACCGGAAAGCAATGGGAACGCGATCATGCTGACCAAGCCCCAAAGCGGAACGCCGAGAGCGCCGGCCGTCATGAGGCTATCCACATACGCGCCACCTGTGGGACGCGAACTTGCGGCGTAGCCTGCGCCCACTACGATGCCGACCACAATGCTCCATCGCGGATAGCCAAGCGTGAACGCCAGAAACGCGCTGGCTATCGCCCCCGCCAGCATTCCCAACGAGCTTCGCCGGATGAATTGATTCATTCGCCTTTCCAAGATGGGCATGTGATGGACTCGCAAGACAAGAATTTACAGCGCCGTTAGAAATGGATACTTGGTCCTGAAATACTTACGCAACAATTTGGGGTTGACTATGCTCTGCCTTTGCCTTGCTGTGCGCCCTGGTCGAGAATCTGAGGGATGGGAAGCACTGCGTCGGGCATTGCGGGAGCCACGTCCATGTTGTCAATGTAGAAATCGATCTTCCATTCTCCACGGGAGTTTTTCTGCCAGCTTTCAAAATATCTCTGCCGGCTAGTAATCGGGTTGCCCCCGCCCTTCGGCGTCAGAGTCAGCGTGTGCCAGCCAAAGTCAAAAGCCGTATTGCCCAAAACTCGAATGGCTATGATCGTAACGACAAGGGTCACCTGATATCGCTGAAAGAGTTTCGCCATGCGCGAACGAAACACGGCATGGGCAGTGTTGCCAAAGAAGCTCGGCAATCCAGCGCTCATGTCGGTAAACTCGTCAGCAAATACCGAAAGCAGGCGATTGACATTGCCGGTGTTGTACGCCTCCCTGAACTCCGCTTTTGCGACATTGATCTTGTAGAGGTCGTTCATCGAGTGCTCATTTTTCTCGCTGCCGGCGACGCTTAGGCTGTTTCCGGGTAAGTTTCTGGTACAAACGATTGCTGAACCCGGCAGGCAGTTCAAAGGCCGCTGCGTCGCTGACGAGTCGGACTACGTTACGTGTCCCGTCGAGCACAGCCTTACAATGTTGACAACCCTTGAAGTGCTGCTCCATCCTCGCACCCAACTCCGTGCTGATCTCGCTGTCAATGTAATTCGACATCTCGCGCCAAACCTCTTCGCAACTGATTTCCACTACCATGGCCTCACCTGCTTGTACTCACTCCGGCCGGCGCTCCAGCTTCCATCAATCCCCGGCGCAAGAGCGTCGCGCATCTGAAGGCGTGCCCGCAGCAACCTTATTTTCACCGTATTTTCCCCAATGCCGAGCAGCCTGGCGGTTTCAGAGATGGTGAAATGCTCCACATCTCTCAGGACCAATACTTCCCTGTATTTTGGCTTCAGTGAGGCCAGCGCTCGGGAAAGCGCTTGTCGCAACTCTTTTTTCTGCAGTGCCTCGGAGGGAATCTCGCGCCAGTCGGCAAAGTCGCGAGGAACATAATCGCCTTGCTCGTTTTCGCGGGGCTCATCTAATGACTGGATTTTGTGGCGCTCCTTCCTCAACTTCATGAGCGCTTCATTGATGACGATTTGCACAAGCCAGGTGCTGAATTTCGAGTCACCCCGAAACCTGGTGAGATTGCGAAACGCCTTCAGTACGGCGTCCTGGGCCGCGTCTTCAGCATCGGCATCATTCTGCAGGATACCTCTGGCAGCCATGAATACTGCCCGTTCATAAGGGCGCACAAGTTCGCAAAAGGCTTCCGTCTCTCCCTCGAGAACTCGTTGGATTAGCTCTGCCTCAGACTGATCCAGGTATGCTTTGGTGACCGCCAACACTTGTTCTTTCATCCTGCCTTGCTTATGATCCGCCCAATGCAGGAGCCAGCTCAGTAAGCTTAGTACCCTCTCCTCCGAGTGGCTTGCTCGCGCGACTTCCATAGTACTAACCTCGAAAAGGTAATTCAATGAGTGGCACCCCGAAACGTGCTGAAGCGCGTTACCTCCTGCATCATGCCTTCTGGCCGATCAGCACGCGCATTTTCATCGGCAAGTTATCCAGGGTCGTGCCTTTGCCGCGTAAACATCTATACAGCTTACTTCCTCTTGGGCCAGGAGCGCGTTAGCGGAGACCAGGAGAATTGGAATATCAGAATTGAGTTGCCTGATCTGCTATACCAATTTGGAACCCATCACCGGGCGCCCTCGATGGACCATCAGCGCCAGATCACACGACGTTTGTTCCATCCGTTCCAACACCCCGCAGGAACTACATGCGGTTACTACCTTGTATCCGCGCTCTGCCAGAGCACGCCAGCATTCTTAAGGTCTTCGGATTATCGTCAACATAGAAGTTTGCCATCTGAACCGCTACCTGCCGAAATCGTTCCTGGCACTTAAAAGACTAGGCGCGAGGCTTACTGACGACTGCTTCCAACTGCATCCCTTACGCCTTTGAGTCCCAGAAGCTGCTCTCCACCGATAATTGTGATTGGGCAGGTAAAACTGTGGATGTCCTATCCGCACTCTCTCCCTCTGTGCGTCTCGCGGCCGCGGTCTTCCTGTTCAAAATGCCAATCGCAGAATCCAGCGAAATCTTTCCCGGGCCGAAGATCAAAATGAGGAGAGAAGCAAACAAAAATGTATACGGATCTGCGCCATAAAACTTACCGGGATCGGAAAAGACTGAAAAGAGCGCCTCCCGGTCAGCGGTGATGTACGCCACCAGCATGTTGAAGGTAAGCGGCAGAGCAATGATTCTCGACCCAAGGCCGAGGAACAGTAATGCTCCACCTACACATTCCAGCGAGCCTACCAGGTAAGCGTTGAACGCAGGGAACGGTATTCCCAAACTGGTAAAGAACTCGATGATCTTGGGGATGTTCGTCAGCTTACCCATTCCCGTCTGGAAGAACTGCCAGCCCCAATAGAGGCGCACAGCGAGCAGCAACGGAGATTGCAAATGAGCGGCCGTTCTCTCAAGAATCGAATATGCGGCCGCAGAAGTTTTGATAATTTTGTTCATGATTCTCTCCATAATGATGACGAAGAAATTAATTCTGTTTTGCAGGCTTGGGTTCGCAAAACCACCCTAATGTTGACCAATTTTCGAACCAGTTCTGTAGAGTGCTGAGAAGTTTGCTCTCAGAAACACTGCTTCCCTGAAATGCGCGGCCTGCCGCACCGGAAAGGCTGTTGCCTTCTCGGAGAGCATTGAGAAACTTGAATGCTTCCGGCCCCAATCGTTTGAAATAAACGGAATGGTCAACCCGATGGACCGCCAAAAAGACTGACTGCGGCTTTTGGCGCGCAACTTTGCGCACTCGGGTCTGTCTGTGGCGCTCCGAGACTGCGTTACTTGCCATGGAGCTGCCGGAACCATCTTGTCTGATGGCAACGAGCAAATCGTCCACCGGGTAATGCAGTCGGAGCAGTTGGAGGTAGGGTTGCAGCCTGAATTGTGGATCTGGGTCCGAAGCCAGCGCATCGTGCGGGGTTAAAACAGGTTCCGCAACGCCGTCGAAAGCTTCGATTTCAGCCCATTCCAGCCGGACCATGTCGAGCGCCAGGGCTGTTCGCGGTTGCGTCCACTCGGGATGGCTCAGTAGCCACGATTCCAGGCGCGCACCCAGGTTCCGCAACGTAAAGGATTGGGAGGGGCGGTCAACAAGGTAGGCTTTGCACATCGCCTCAAAGCGCCGCTGGCCGATGATTGCCCGAAGACCGGGAAAATCTTCATCCAAAGCTCCGAGCACGCGAAACCAGTATTGCCGGTTGTAGATCTCGAGGCGCTCAAACGAGCTCAGGCGATCGTTGGGCTTGATGAACTCCGCCGCAACCTCCTGCATGGATCTGCCGTCTCGACTGCGCGGCTGCATCTCGTCGCCGGCAGTAAGGGGCTGCAAGACTGCCTCGAACATGCGATGTTGGAGTTCGAGCAGGTTCATGATGCAACCGCCATTTCCGCGATGAACCGATTCGCCTTCAACGCCTCGTTGTGGACCTCTTCGAACGACGGAATGTTGTCATCCCACTCGAGCAGCGTCGCTGTGGGGCCGGCGCGTTCGATGGCGCGCGCATACAATTTCCACACTGGATCGATCACCGGATGGTCATGCGTATCCAGAATGTACTTTTCAAACTTGGAGTGTCCCGCGATATGGATCTGCGCTACGCGTTCGGCGGGCACACTATTCACGTAATCAAGAGGATTGAAGTTGTGATTCTTTGAGGAGACGTAGATGTTGTTGACGTCAAGCAGAATTCCGCAATCCGCCAATTCCACGACTTCCGTAAGAAATTCCCACTCGGTCATCTCAGAAACATGAAATTCGGCATAGCTGCTTACGTTTTCGACCGCGATCGGCACCTCAACAAAATCCCGCACTTCGCGAATTTTCTGCGCGGTGTGACGGGCAGCCTCGAATGTGTAGGGCATGGGCAGCAGGTCATGGGTGTACCTGCCATCAACGCTGCCCCAGCACAGGTGGTCGGTGAGCCAGGGAGTTTGGGTGCGCCTTACCAGTGCCTTGAGCCTCTTCAGATGCTCGCGATTTGCCGGCTCTGCGGAGCCAAAATACATCGAAACCCCATGCTGGACTACTCGATAGCGTTCAAGAATCTGATCAAGAACATGCAGCGGCCGCCCGCCATCGATCATGTAATTCTCTGAGATGATCTCGAACCAATCCACAACCGGTTTTTCGGAAAGGATGTGCTGGTAGTGCGGCACGCGGAGCCCAATCCCAACTCCAAGCTCGGTGAACCCATTGAAAGAATTTGCAGGCATGTCAGTCGTTTCCTAAAAAAGAGGGCCGGGATATTCAACCCCGACCCTTCGGGGTTGAGGTTACTTTTGATCTTGTGGGGGTTTGGATCCATCGGTTGCACAGCCACCCTTGCCCTTGCATGAGTTTTTGCCTTTGCAGCCGTTGTCACCAGCCTTGCAGCCGCCTTTGCCCTTACAGGAGTTATGCCCCTTGCAGGCGTGCTTTTCGGTCTTGCCTTTCTGGTCCTTATTGTCGCTGGTGGTATTGCTGTCATCCTGTTGCACGGCTTTGACTCCAGCACCTTGGCTCTGGTCCAAAGTCTGTGCCTGAAGCTTCGCGCTTGTGCCTGTCAACAAACCTGCCAAAGCAGCGCCTGCTAACAAAGTCTTCATTGAGTTACTCATTCTTGTTACTCCTTTTTATGTTTTGATTTTTTCTGATTGCGCACGGCAACACTCATCGCCTGGGGAAATCAATGCGTTCCTCGTTGCTCCGAGGTCAGGTTGAATGTGCTGCTGCCCATACGATGAGCCGCAGATTGAAAAGTTACGCGCGGGAGCAAAAAAATCGAGCATCACAAAATCCGGATATGAAAGAGGTGCGCACGATGGATCCTGACCGTAACTTCCAGTGATGTACGAGCATCGAACGGCGGAACAAAGGAAAACAAAGTGCATGTGACCAACGCAACCCCCGATCCGGTAAAAGCTGAAATAAGTGACTTCGAGCTTGTGGAAGCCAGCATTACAGGCAACACCAATGCCTTTGACGCGCTCATACGGCGGCACGACCGCCAGGTCTTCCGCGTGGCCCAATGCATCATGAAGAACCGGGAAGACGCGGAAGATGTGATGCAAGAGGCATTTCTCAACGCTTTTCAGAAATTGCGGCAGTTCCAGGGGAAATCGAGATTTTCTACATGGCTGGTGCGAATTACCGTCAACCAGGCGCTCATGAAATTGCGGGGCCGGCGCAAGGTAATCATATTTTCTCTGGATGAAGAGCTTGAGGATCCGAACGAGGCGCAGCCCAGGGAGATTGGAGAATGGAACAGAACTCCTGAGCAACTCTGTTACGTTTCAGAACTGGAAGGGGCCCTCTCCGGCATGCTGCAGAGCTTACGCCCGAATTTGAGAATCGCATTTCTCCTGCGGGACATGGAAGGACTTTCTATGCACGAGGTGGCTGAAACGCTGGGCCTCACTGTGTCTGCCGTCAAGACGTGCCTGTTCCGGGCGCGCCAGCAGCTTCGCGAAAAATTCAGCAAGCATGTCGAAGAAAAGTGCCCGCTTTCGGGAAACAAAAAACTTTCCAGGCGACCGGTCCTCTCCATAAGAAAGGAAGCGTATGTTTGAAGGCTTATTTCAACTCTGCCCCTATTAGTAATTCCGCAGTCGAGTTCAGGGAAAGACCGTTTCAGGAAGTCCGCCTGTCTTGTGACATCTCGCCTGGGGTCGTAAGAGTCAGCGTCGCTTCAAGAACCGCATTCCTAACAATTGGGACCATATTTCTAACAAAGTGAGCGGCGGCCCAGCAGCAAGAAGGAAAGCCGTCGCAACGAAAGGGAGCAATGTATTTAAGAAAATTACTTACCATCAGTGGGATCGTCTTATTGTTTTCAGTAGCCATACCATCTGCGCATTCCCAAGCAAAGAATGAGGTTGGATTGGTGATCGGCAGAACCATAACCCCCACCCAGACACTTTCTCAAAACGCAATCTTCATTGGGCCCACGGGGAACCCTGTGCTGACCCGTAGCATAAAGTTTGATTCAAGCCTGGAACTGGGAGCTGAATACGACCGGCGCTTCACAACGAACAAAGGAGCAGCGATCTACGGCGGGCTGGACTTCCTTGCCTCTCCGCTTGATGTCAAACTGAGTCAGCCACTGCAAGGCGTGATTCCTCAATATGCAGCTCTCTTTCTTACCCCACATGTGAAGGTAAAATTCAATCCCGACGGGACTTTTGCTCCCTGGTTGTCTTTCGGCGGAGGATTCACACGCTTTCTTGAAAAAGCGCCTGCTGCCGGCACTGGGCCCGGTACTGGCGCAGCGTTCAAACCGGGAACCAATACCGGCACGTTGGAATTCGGCGGCGGACTCGATACCCGTACTGTTGTCCGCTTGCTGAGGATACCGATTGGGTTTCGATTTGAGGTACGGGATTTCTATTCCGGCGTGCCCAACTACAATCGAAAAATTAACTCCAACCTCCAAAACAACGTGGCTATTACGGGCGGTTTGTTGGTCAGGTTCTAGCGGGATTGCGCGCCCCCCAATGGGTTGTCGGATCGCAGGACCTGATCAGACAACCCGCCTCGGGATCCAGTACCTTGAGTTGGTGCCTTCACTTGTGCTGAATAGCTTCGGGCGATCGTTGTTTGTCGAGCGGCGCCGCTTGTATTTCCCACGATAGATCGGGTCTCTGCGGCGTATAGCACTTTGTGCTGTCACATGCCTGGTACAACAGATTTCCCTTCAATGTCAGGGTTTTGCCCGCACCCAGGGAGGTCATGAAGATCCGGTCCGCCGACACCACCACATCCTGGAATACGCGAAACTTGCCCTCGAAAACCGGCACAGACTCCTTGATGGCGGGCAGATAAAGCACTTTTGCCTGGGGATAGCGGACCTCTTGCAGCTTAAGTTCAGGAGTCGCTTCCAGCCTGAGCTCGATTGGCTTGTAGCCCTCCACGCCCGGCGCGTAAACATGCGTGTCGGGAGGAAGCTCGATTTCGGCAGCAACTGTGAACCGGCTGCCGGGAACCACAATTTTATCCGACTGAAAAAGAGCCAGCTTGATGTGCGGGGCAGGGACTGTGCGTCCGGCGCCCTCGACCAGTTGCGGGAAGATTTTCAGCAGCAGGTTGTTCGCCGTAGTTCGGTCGGTGTAGGCAGTCTCGAAGAACTTCTCCTTAATTTTGCCGTCTGGGGTAACGTAAAAATACCCGGGCAATGCCATGCCTTTGGTAAATCCAGTTGCTTCCGGGTTCAGCACTCCGTATTTCTGAATGATCTCGGACTTGGGATCTGCAAGCAGCGGATAGTCAATTCCGTGCCGTTGGGTAAAATCCGCCAGGATTGCCTCTGAGTCGTAGCTAATGGCGGCCAGCCCGAGGCCCTGCTGCTGAAATTTTTCGCGCGCTTCCTGCAACTGGACCAGTTGCTGTTTGCAGTAGGGTCACCAGTCGGCCGAACGAAAGAACAACAGAACAAGTCCTTTGGGACCCATCAAAGACGAGAGCGTGTGTTGCTTGCCGCGTTGGTCCTGGGCCTGGAACGGCGGCGCGGATTCACCTACGGCAATCCCAGGCATGCTCTGAGCGATAGCGCTAGCCGTCACGTTCAGCAGGAGAAATAACATCAGCAGTCGATTCATTTGACCTTTATACACTTATCAATTGAACAGCAAAGCCTCGGCATCGCGTCACGCCCATTTATTCCTGCGCGGCATTATAGGCTTCCGCGGCCGTCCACAATGAAGCTCCCAGCAGCACGAGGTCCTTAATCAGAAACTGGCCAGCGCCTCCCAGGATTGGAAAGCCATACTTCAATTGCGCGGCGCCAGCCTGTCAGATTCGGCGAACGCCTGAAAGTTACACGCTTCCGGAAGTGTTCGCTATTAACCAAGGAACCGACGATTGGTACGTCTCGCTAAAACGTAAACGTCTCTTCCTCGGCAATCAGGAAAACCGGTGGGCCGCCGGAAGAGATAAAGATGGCATTAGCAATTGTCTGCTTGCAGCCTTCGGACGCTGCGCACGCTTGCAGCGCTTCCATCGATGGAAAATGTATCTCTGCAATGCGATAGAAGGCCGGTACTCCCTGCGGTGAGGCAACGACTTTGCTGGCAACGATCCTGGTTTTGCCGGCAAGTTTTGCGACGGCCATGGGTACATGTTCATTCTGGTATACCTTCTCGAACGCTTCGATGTCTTTGGGACGCGGGTACTGCACAATTAGCTTTACGCCGGCCATTTCATGCTCCTTATTCAAATGAGGTTTTTCGGTCGCGGACGGCACCAGGCGCAGCAACGGCCCTAACCATTGCTCGCGCCAAGTGTAGCCAGAGAGACTGTGTGATCAGATGTGATGGGACGAAGAAGGTTACAGAGATTGCTTCGTGCGCTTGCCTGGTGGTCATAATTGGCGATGACCAAGTGGTTCTGTGTAACTTTTTATCGAAGCGTGCATCCCAATGGGTGGCATTCGTTTTCTCCTCAGGAGGCCTTAACCATGGCAGGGACAAAGATTCAGGAAGTCGAACCGCGTTCAGTCACTGAACGCTCCTCAACCGGCTCTTGGGAGATTCGGCGGTTTCTCACCTTTGGGCCGCTGGGTCTGGCGGCGATCCAAGCCGCGTGTGCTGCAGCGGTGGCCCTTAGCGGCCTTCGTACTGCTCTCGGGCTTTCGTCCCTGGTCGCCGCTACAGCAGCCGGACCGGCTACGGGTCTTCACGCCAGCAGATTCCGGATCCCAATGTTGGCCCTTGCTGGTATCGGCGCAGCGGTCAACCTTCTGCTTTTCTGGAATGCGGAACGCATACGCAGGAACCCATCCGCTCGCTGGCGAATGCGGTCTCTTACTCGAAAACAGCGTCTGGGAAAATGGACCCAGCTCGGTAGTTCTGTGCTCACCCTGCTTCTGATTGCAGCGGAACTTCTTACACATCCGCTCTTCCACCACGAGATGTAGACACCGTTCTTTTTAGTAGCTGAGAGCTACTTGCCAAGCTCCTTTTCAAGCCTCGCGCGCAATCTCTCGCTGAAACCGGCCGGCAAAGCAAATGTCCGCTCATCCGCGACCAGGTAAACGATATTGCGAGTCGAATCCAGGATGGCTGAGCAATGGCGGCAGTGCTCCAGGTGTTTTTCTATGCTCTCTCGCATGGAGGGGTCGATATCCCCTTCAATGTAATTGGAGATTTCGCGCCACACGTGTTGACAATCAAGCACCATAATCAGCCTTTCGCGTCCTTTTTGCCTTGCGCTCGCAATTGGGGCGCGAGAATTTTCTGCATCAGCAAACGCGCCCGGAACAGCCTGACTTTCACCGAGCCTTCACTGATGCCGAGCACCTGAGCAGTCTCCGCGATATTCATCTCACGCACATCACGCAAAACCAATACCTCGCGGTAGGCTTGCGGCAATTCGTTGACCGCCCGCTGCAAAGCCTCCCGCAGCTCTTTTCTCTCCAGGGCCTGGGAGGGAATTTCACGCCAGTCGGTCAAGACCGCAGGCGTATAATCGCCATCCGACTCGTCGGTCAAATCTTCCAGCGAAACCTCCACTCCACCTTTGAAGCGGCGAAGCCTCATTCGCGCTTCGTTCAACGTGATCTTGATCAGCCAGGTGCTGAATTTTGAGTCTCCACGGAAGCTGCCGAGCGCTCTGTATGCCTTCAGAACCGCTTCCTGCACAATCTCTTCAGCATCGGCTTCGCACCTGAGGACCGATAGAGCAGTCATAAAGGCCGCCCGCTCATATGGCCTAATCAGATCGTAGAACAATTCCCGTTCGCCTGCGATGATGCGAGAAATCATCTCCGCTTCCCCAAGGGATGGCGGAGCGGCGGTCGCCAGCGACGATAGAGGCTTGTTCTGAATCAAGCAAAAGCCCGCGAATTACAAAACAGAGATCTCATAGCTAAATGGGCACCGGATAGGATTTCGCCTGTTCTGCCCGTGCGAATCTACGTCTGAACCTAATCCGCTTCCTCACTCTCCTGGAACTCGCTCCCCCCAGACAATGCTGCTCTCATCCCTCTTGATGCCATTCTCAACAGAAAGTTACAGCTACCGCCAAAACCGATGAAAAGGTCGACACGTAACGATCCTCCGCTGTGGCCGAGGGGCTGGCCCTGGCAAGATAAGTAAGAAAAGACTCCAGCCCTTCTTTCTTGTCTGAAGCGCGAAGAAGATTTCTAGTAAGCTATCTCCGTGACTGCTACACCTGCCCTGGAGGACCAACCAGAAACAAAAAGGCACATCTTTCCGTTGTCGCGTTGGATTCCGCTGCTGCAGCAACGCGAGGAGCAGGTTTTCCTGGTCCTGACGCTGCTAATTGGCGCTTTGGTAGGACTTTCTGTCGTTGCCTTCATCGTTCTGACCGAACGTTTAGGAATGCGCCTGTATCCGGTCGGTAGCGCGGGCTGGCGGCGCGTATCGATTCCGGTGGCAGGATCTCTGGCCATGGGCTACCTGCTCTACCGGTATTTTCCAGATGCCCGAGGCAGCGGCGTACCCCAGACGAAGGCGGCTCTTTTCGCTCGTGAGGGCCGTATTTCACTCCGTACGGTCTTAGGCAAGTTCGCCTGCACGGCAGCCACTCTCGCGAGCGGAATCCCGCTCGGACGGGAGGGGCCATCCGTTCAAGTGGGCGCCGGGATCGCTTCGGTTCTTGGCCGCTCGCTGGGATTGCGTCCAGAAAAAGTGAAAGCACTCCTGCCCGTAGGAGCAGCCGCGGCCATTGCTGCTGCTTTCAACACGCCGATGGCCGCTGTGCTGTTTTCGCTGGAAGAGGTAATGGGAGATCTTCATGCCCCGGTTCTGGGATCGGTTGTTCTGGCTTCGGCTACCTCATGGGCAGTATTGCGACTGCTTCTCGGCAACAATCCGTTGTTTCACGTACCACAGTACGAACTGGTCCATCCACTGGAATTCGGCATTTATGCAGTGCTGGGCGTTGCTGGTGGGTTTCTTTCCGTAGCCTTCACTAAGCTCTTGTTGGGAATGCGCAGGCGCTTCCTGCTTTTGCCAAGAAAGACCCGATGGTGGCACCCGGTGGTTGGCGGCGTGACGGTTGGCCTGATGGGTTGGTTTGTGCCTCAGGTTCTGGGTGTGGGTTACGGTTACGTCGGTGAAGCTCTGAACGGCACAATGGCATTGAAGTTGATGATCCTTCTCGTGGTGCTCAAGCTTTTTGCCGTCACCACCAGCTATGCCTCAGGCAACGCTGGCGGGATATTTGGCCCCAGCCTGTTCCTTGGCGCAATGCTGGGAGGAGCCATCGGCAGCGTGGCCCACCGCATGTTGCCGGCCTATACTGCAACCCCTGGGGCTTACGCTCTGGTTGGCATGGGTGCGCTCTTTGCAGGTATCGTGCGCGCTCCTATGACATCTGTGCTGATGATTTTTGAGATGACCCGCGACTATTCTGTCATCGTACCTCTAATGATCGCCAACCTGGCGAGTCTTTTCATCTCCTCGCGCTTCCAGCGGCAACCCATTTATGAGGCCCTGGCGCACCAGGATGGCATTCATTTGCCCACCTTGAAGACACGCGAAGAAACCGGCCAACGTAAGGTAATGCAAGTGATGCGCAGTACCACCGATATCCTTCAGGCACAAATGAGCGTCCATGAGGCGCTGAAGCGTATGCTCTCCAGTCAATCCCGCACATGGCTGGTAACGGATGAGGGGAATATGGTTGGTGTTTTGAGCCGGCCAACGGTTGAAAGCGCTCTTCGCGATGGAGGACCTGACCAGAAGCTGATCGATCTCCTTGGAGCCCTGGACTTTCCCCACGTCCACACCGACCACCCGTTGCATCTCGCTCTGGAACGCATGAGCGCGGCGCATGTCGATAGCCTGCCTGTTGTTAGTCGGGCGGACATTCATAAACTCGAGGGTGTCGTAACCTTGAGGGACGTGCTGGATTCCTATGGTGTCAATCCAACCGGATCAGCGTAGCGCATCCTCGACGGGGCGAGGCTAGGCTCTTTTGTCGTAGGTGGTTGAAAGTACATGGCGCAGAGGGCAAGCTGCGAAGAACTTCTCTCAGAGAATTCTTAATTGGTCTTTGAATCTCGATTATAATTAAGGCTGAAGTCTAGTTGTTTTAGACTGCCTGTTGTTTACTAAACGGCAATGTCTAGGCGGTGTTTGTGATACTGGAACCAAAATCGCCGGCCATAACCCGTTACCTCATGTTGGGAACGGTAATAACGGTTGTGGCCTTGCTCGTTACTGCCGTCATCCTTCTTCTTGCTATCGGCATTGGACCGCGTCCGACATACAACTCGTTGACTGTGTTTCAGGCGAAGCGAGCGGCCATGCTGGTTCTGCTCGCAATCTCGCTAGCCGCAGCTGCCATAGCTAAGACCCAATCGCCAAGTATCACCAGGAACCATGGCGCTTTCCTGGTGAATTCCGAGGATATCCACAACCTCTTGTTGTTCGCCGCAATTCCCACTCTTCTTTGCTGAAATAACTGTCCCGTTAATCAACAGCCATTGAATTTCGCGGCAGCCATTGCTCCGCGACAACTCACTTACAAGCAGTCGAAATTCACATCAGGAGTAACTTTATGAAGCAAATGCGCGCGCACTATCTTGCTATTTCTTCCGCTCTTACAAGCCTTTGTCTGCTGAGCGGCTGTGCTAAGCACATGACAACGATGGTTCCAACACCGCCGCCACCGCAGGCCCCTACGGTCTCGCTTACGGCGACACCCGGTTCGATTCAGCAGGGACAATCAGCCGAGCTAAGCTGGCATGCAGAAAACGCCACCGACGCCAGCATCACGGGTCTTGGGGCTGTATCCTTCACCGGTTCGCGTAGTATCACCCCCCCGACATCAACCACCTATACGCTTGTGGCCAAAGGACCGGGAGGAACTCGAGAAACAAGCGCTCGAGTAACGGTCAACGTTGCCAGCGCAACAAGTCGTTCAGAGCTTTCAGATCAGGAACTTCTCTCCCGCAATGTCAAAGATGTGTTCTTTGACTACGACCAGTACAGCATCAGGAACGACCAGAGCCAGCAGGTCGATTCCGATGCGCAGTTCCTAATGCAGCACCCGGAATTGAAAGTGGTCATCGAAGGGCATTGCGACGAACGTGGTTCCGAGGATTACAACCTCGCTCTGGGAGACAGCCGTGCCAACACCGTCAAACAGGCACTTGTCAGTCGAGGAGTGAAGCCAGATCAGATCAGCGTTATCAGCTATGGCAAAGAGAAGCCCTTTTGCACCAAGGAGGACGAGCAGTGCTGGCAACAGAACCGGCGAGATCATTTTGTATCGCGCTAGCGGAGAACCTCGATTAGTCGTGGAACTCCGCGTACAACGAGCCAAGTGCTTGGATAAGCAGGCCATGTTCGCCTTGGTGAGTTCTAGTTGCCAATCAGTTTGACGAGGTTCGGGTCAAACATGACCATCCGTGAATTTTTCGGCCACCGGCCATTGCCCCGACTGTTTATATGGAAAGGAGCTTCGAAATGGAGTCGACTAATGTGTGTTCACTTTGTGACGTCACGTTTTCTAACCCAACACAAATCAGACAGATTTACGGTTCGCGGGTTTGTGAGTCTTGTCATGATGATTTCGCATTCAGGAGAGGGCTGGCGTTTTTCATGGATGCAATGGCTTCCAATATCGTAATCATGCCTGCTATCCTGCTGGGGTTCCTGTTCTTCGGGAGTCAAGGACCGGTCCATGTTGACGTTATTGAGCGTCATCAGACAATTCGTGCCCTGACAATCATGGCGTTAATTGCGATACCGGTTCTATTCATCTTGCTGAAAGACGGATTCAGAGGCACTTCCCCGGGCAAAGCACTCTTCGGGCTGCAGGTGATAAACGTCTCCAACGGTGAAACGGGGGCTTTCTTGAGTTCCGTTAGACGAACTCTGCCGCTGATGGTCCCTTTCATGCCCATCTACATTGGTTATCAATTGTTTCAGAACGATGGCAAACGCCTTGGAGACACTTGGGCAGACACGAAGGTGATTTCAAAACAGCATCGCGCCAAGGCGCCGTTTCGTTCACAAACGTCAATAATCCCTCTTGGAAAATCCACATCAGAGCAAGCGCTGTTGTGAGCGGGCGGATTCAAGAAAAAGTACTGTTGCGGAAGGATTGGACGACACGACCGTTTCGGCGCTACTAAAGGGGATTTTGTAACTGAAGCAGAAGGGAACGACGATTTTCTAATCAAAGGAAATGCCGAAAGAGTTTTCGATACGTTGGCAGGCAGCGCAGACGGCACGCTCAAACTTTCCAGGGAGATCACGCATGACGATAGAGTCGACTCGATAACGAACCGCAACTATTACGGGTGCTTAAGTTCGGTATTGTCGCCCGTAAAACTCCGTGTCACGCCTTTGGTTCGTGTCCGTAGTAAGGAACTCCTTGGTTGCTTGCATCCGACTCGCGCGGCGCAATAGCGCCGCGCGGAAGTCGTGTCGAGGTTCAGTGATAGAAGAATTACTCACACGGCCACTATGCCGCCATCG
>Ga0222749_10000190_pt1 | contig 39895 bp, 32 predicted proteins | sample IncBWH2Mmetat_FD_197234 | JGI IMG/M metagenome (GOLD analysis project Ga0222749, IMG submission 197234) | Metatranscriptome of lab incubated forest soil microbial communities from Barre Woods Harvard Forest LTER site, Petersham... | ecosystem: Environmental > Terrestrial > Soil > Temperate... | reverse complement strand
CTTGTTCTGCCCGGTGTCAGTAGTGGGGGGGGGGGGTTATTACTTAAATTGTCCCCCCCATATAAACATCCCTTAATTTCAGCGATTTACACTTCAAAAAGGGGACCTCTTTAAATTGGTCCCCGTAATTTTTTTTTCTTTCAAAACCCGCCACCCCCCCTCTTCGTGTCAAAACAAGAATGGCCAAAACCCTTTTTTTGCCGGTTTTAGGTAGGGGGGGGGGGGGGGTACTACTTCAAGTAGTCCCACCATATACAACTCACTTAAATTCAGCGACTTACACGTCAACAACGGGCACTACTTCAAGTGGTCCCCGTACATCTGTTCTGCTTCCCAGCGATCTTTGAGCGTGCTGACAACTGCTCTTACATCCAGAGATGCCTCGCGGAAATGATGAACTAAAAATCCTCAAAATCCAACGTTTTGATGCCACGTTGATACCGTGAGCCGGCGATCAAAAATCAAACAACCGCGGAGACGCGGAGGCGCAGAGAAGAACAAGGCTCATTTTTATTTATCCCTTCTAGTCAGAGCACAAACTAAAAAGGCCTCGCACTGCGAGGCCTCGCTTTGAGCTAAAAGCTAACGGCTAAGAGCCGCCTTTATGAGCTGCTTTTCTCCGGCTCAATCATGACGAACTTGCCCATGCCGCCGCGGTCCACGAACTTGATGACGCCGGTGATCTTGGCGAACAAGGTGTCGTCTTTGCCGCGGCCCACGTTGAGCCCGGGTTTAATGGGAGTGCCGCGCTGGCGCACGATGATAGTGCCGCCGGAGACAAACTGCCCGCCAAATGCCTTTACCCCCAGCCGCTGCGCGTTCGAGTCGCGGCCGTTTCGAGATGATCCTAATCCTTTTTTATGTGCCATTGTTTGAAGCTCCTAGCCACTAGCTCCTGGCTGTGACTAATTCTGTAAGTTCCTTACTTTTTCTTTTTCCCGCCTGATTTCTTCGCGTGGGCCTTTTTCGCTTCTGCCTTCTTGTGGCCGGCTTTGGCGTGAGGCGCGGCGTGTTTGGCCTCTTTCGCTTCTTTCTTAGCGTGGCCCTCTTCTGCCGCCGGCTTTGCCTTTTTCGGTTTGGGCTCTTTCACCGGGACTTCGACCTCGGGCGCGGAGAACTTCTGCCCGTCAAAGGCGATCTCAGTGATGCGCACGGAGGTGAAGGGCTGGCGATGTCCCTGCAGCTTCTTGTATTGCTTTTTGCGCTTGTAATGGAAGACCAGGATCTTGTCGCCGCGGCCCTCTTCGACCACCTGGCCGCTGACCAGCGCGCCCTCGCCCTGCGGACGCCCGATCTTGCCGTCTTCGGCGCTGACGGCGAGCACATCGGTGAATTCCACCTTGCCCTGGCCGTCGCCGGCAGGCAGCTTTTCAATGCGAACTACTTCGCCAGGAGCAACACGATACTGTTTTCCCCCGGTGCGGATGACCGCGTACATAGGAAATCCTCCGAATGATTGAAGCTTGCAAAATCCATCCTGCGCACAGGCAGCGCGCAAGGGCTCCCAGAAGGGATCGGAACTGCAGGCAAACCTAAGTATTTTAGCGTGTACAGAGCGGGAAGGTCAAACTTCTCCGGCCAGGTGGGGATTAAGCGGATCGCTTGGTGACAGGCGGAGAGCCGGGAGGCTCGGGCGGTGCGCCTTTGCTCATGCCGGACGACCCCTTCCTGCGCTGCTGAAACCTTTCGAGTAGTCGGAGATACACCAGAATGATGTTACCCGTTCCGAAGGGTAAAGCCGTTATGATGTCGTGGTCGATGGCGTATGTGCGAGTACCGAAACGCAAAATGACATCCCCGCGTTCTCGAGCGCGCACACGCTGCCGTAGACGCTCAATCTCCTCGCTCGCGATGCTCTTTCCGATGGAGTTGTCGATGAAGCGCATTTCCTCCGCCAGACTGTCGAGTTCCTGAATGATTCGTACTCCATCTCGTTCGAGGCTCTCGGTTCGATCCCGAGCGGCCTGTCGCCGAGACTCGAGTTGGATGATCTCGACTAGGCGCGCCTCTTCGGCTTCAAGAACGCGTACCTTCTCTTCCTGGGTTTTCGCCTCAGCTACGAGGTGTTCAATTTCAGGCACCTGTGCAAGACGCTGAATCAGCTCGGAGTTCGAACGAGTGAGAGCGTACCCAAGAAGTGCGAGGCCAACAGGGGCAACAATCGCGGATGCGATTCCGAACCACACGACGAACTTGTTGTCACGGCCCGAGAGGATTCCTAGGTACACGACTCCCGCAAGAAGCACAAGGGCCAAAAGAGCGGCACTAAGTCGTAGCAGAACCTTCATTGGCCTCCCACCGAATCATGGCGGCCCGTGCATTATAAGGAGACTTATCAGGCATGTCATCTCCGTCTTTGGGTTCCCACTCCGACTCAAGAAAACAAAAAGCTGAGATCACGAATAGCTAATACACATAAAGGAATTGAAGCAAAAACACGAAGCTTGACGGTGTATAATTACTTAAGTAACATTTTGTCTTTCCTTCCTGTGCACTAATATGTAGGTCTTTAAATCAAACAAAAGATTGGGCGGCATCGTCATGACTGCCGCCCGATTGGCGAGGCTGATCGGAGTCGAACCGACAACGACCCGGTTAACAGCCGGGTGCTCTACCATTGAGCTACAGCCCCAAATGGAATGCCGCCTCCAACTTTGCGAAGAGTTAGGCGGCATTTCATTTTTCACCTTGAAGTAACTTTATGTGTCTTTTTCCGCTAGCAATGAACCCTAAATTCAATCTTTCTCTCCCCACTCCTGGCCGATGAGTTTTTCCCAATCAACCGTTGAAGCATTTGGTAGAGGGGGCATTTCGTTCTTAAAGGCCCAACGGTAGGCTTTGCGTCCGTTGGGGAGACTAACAACTTCGGCTTCCTCGGAATCAACCAGCCTCTTTAGGCAGACGTTGATGGCGACCATCGGATCGGTCCTTCGTTCCAAAGGATAGCCAGCAAGTGTCAGCATCCCCCGAACATCAGAAGGAGTGAGTGCCGTTGGATAGACAATGCGCAGAGCCGTTCGGCAGGCATCAGCGAAGGCCATATGTTTCAGCCACGCTGCAGCCATTGCTCTTACCAGGTCGAATTCATCAGGAGAATCGATGGGAGGAATTTCGGGATCTTCGCCACACAAAGCAGACAACCCCTCAATGCTCTTGGAAAGCCCAATCATTTCTTTCGTGAGCTGGTGACGTTCGTCCCAAACTTCAACGTAGCGCTCTCGTAGCTCGTCAAGTGCTACCTTATATTTTTCTTTATCAGTTAGCATATTATTAAGTATATCAAATATGATAAACAATCACAAAATATACTTTAACACTAATGTTTTCACGAGGTCGTTGCTGACCTCCTAAAGCCCCCCCCAAAAGGCAGATCGCCAACTACTTCAAGCACTTGTTGTTCTACCAGTCTCTTAAGAACGATGTTTACAGAGAGCAAAAAATTTTGGCGGTTCTGTGTAGGAAATCCTGATCGTAATAATCCATCGTGTATTTGCCGTGGCGTGAAGACATCATTAGGTGAGGCAGCGGCAAATATAGAACGGATCGCCTCCGTTAGTTTTGGCATTGGAAAACGTGATAGATCTGGTGGCTTCCGGGCATTGTCTGTACGGGCTTTGTCTGTTGGCTCCTCTGATTCACCGGCCCACTTATAACAGTTCCGTCCAGGCTCATAGGTAAAAATCTTGGCTGTTCCCTTGCTCACCAAACGTGCGAGAACCTGATGGATAGTTGCCATCGGATTTTGCTGTCTGAGCAATATGCCTCGCTTTACAAGTTCATTTCGCACTTCAGTCGCAGTGAAAATCCGACTGGGATCCGTTTTTAAAACGGCACGAACAGCGTCGGTAATACCGGCTTCAGGACCGAACCACAGACTGGGCTGGTTAACCAGAGGGGCGAAACCCTTTATGCCATGTTCAAGCGCCGAAATCTCGTTTTCTATAGCGGTCTTTTGCTGGTAGAGGGTTTCAAGTCTGTCTTGGGCTGTTTTGAGCCAAGCTTCATAATCGAAAGTCATGATGAAATAAATACTATCACATATTACTATCACATATTACTAATACTTGCATACAGAGTTCATAATTCGTGATCGCCTCTCGCCCCGTCGGCTTTTCCCAGTTACACCGGTTACGCTGTTACAAAAAAGAGGGGCTGAAATTACTCTCAGCTGACATCAACGACGGGTGCGAAACTTGAAACCGTGCGGTTTACAATCGCCTGTGAAGGCAGTTTTCCATGAATAGTCGTCAACTCAAAACCAAGGTTGTTATCGAGCAGAGAACTTTGTCGGGATCGGGGCAGGACGATTTTCTACAAAGAGTCGCGACCGTTTACATTGACGGGGAGGAATATCGCGTTCTAGCCCCGGCAAAGGCGGTCGGTGACCCAATTGAATGGCTGGAGCACTGTTGTGTGCGCCAACCCAGTACGGAAAGCTTTGGCTCTGAAATCGAAGCGCCCCGCAGCTACGGCATTCTCGCCATCAAAATCGTAAAGGAGGAACTCGAAAGACTGCAGCGCGGGACGATTAAGCCAGTTGGCATGAATAACAAAGACGAATCTTATTACCACGTCCGCTTGCACTGTTTAGAAGCCCCGCAGATCGAAGTGAAATTTGATCTTAGACGTGCGGAACTGGAGAAACGCGTGCTCGAGCCCTACCGAAATCGTCAGCCCATTGTTTTGGGTGGTCGCACAATCCCAGTTCAAAACCTGGAGCGGGTCGAGATATTTGAGTCGCAACGTCAATCATCTCAGTTCGGAGAATGGACTGCAGAGCTTGCGCGGCAAGGAACACAAGACTGCTTCCATGGGGAACCCGACGTAAAGAACGTAACAGATGAATTGATCACGACTCCATCCGTGGCGGCTCTCCCGCAGAAACCCGACGCAATAGAACTTTTGTGTTTCCGATTTCACACCGTAGCCGAGCAGCTTCGCCACCGACATGACAACCGTTCGACACTTAACGTGAATGATGAATATGACGTCCAAGATCTTCTCCATGCACTCCTCCGCATCTATTTCGACGATGTGAGACCGGAAGAATGGACGCCGAGCTACGCGGGAAAATCATCTCGTATGGATTTCCTGCTACCAGAAGAGGAATTGGTAGTTGAGGTCAAAAAGACTCGTCTAGGGCTTGGTGCAAAGGAGCTCGGGAGCGAGCTGATTGAAGATATTGCCCGGTACAGAGTGCATCCAAACTGCAAGCGACTAATCTGCTTTGTATACGATCCGGAGGGTCGCGTAGCGAATCCGCGTGGAATCGAGCGAGACCTTAGCCGAACCTCGAATGGTTTCGAGGTCAAGGTCATTATTACCCCGAGAGGTTAGTGAAAATGGCGGTCGGTCGCTAAGGCTCCCGTGAACATATACTTTTAGGCATCATGAAAAGCACCGCGAACATTCAGGTAAAGAGCGATTTGACAGAGGTGCAATTCGAGTGGCTCGGCTTCGACGGCGATGATTGCTTTGATGACTTCCACATCAAAATTACCAGCGCGAAAGACACTCGTCGCTTCGACTTTGGTCCGTGTGCCGTTTACAGCCTTCGTAAACTCACTAGGTTCTTTAAGGATGCGACGCAACCAACAGCTAGCGGGGGATTTCGTCACCCAGATATCCGTTCCTACGAAATGCATCGTTTGGACGGTGGATATCGCCTCGTCGTATCTTTCGAGGGTAGTGGTTTGAAAGAAGAGTTTCACATACACAATCCGTTAGTGCAGATTGATGACGAGTTTCTGAAAGCTCATTAGTTTAGAGGGTTCAATGTCGTTGATCGGAATATCTTCAAGTCGCCTTGATCGTGGGCCGGACTGCAAGTTCTGCGATGCCGGAAGCACCATCAGCTTCAACTGGCAGTACGCGCAGACAACAACTCAGCCAGATGAGAAACGAGACCTGACGGTCTTCGTTGACCCCAAGCCGCTTCGCTACGGCACCCTCTATCAGTGCAAGGCCTGCGGCCAGCCCTGGTATCTGCATGGCGAGCCGGAATTCATGAGCTTTGTGCCCCGCGAGCGCATGCCGCTCATCCAACGGTGGAACGAACAGCCGATCTTGCTGCCACCCGAGCAGGTTTCGGAACTTCAGAAGATTGGCCGCACGCCATCGGACCAATACGGGAATGGTACCGAGTTTTGCGAGACCCCGTGTGCGGTAACGACAGTCAAAGGCGAACAGATTGAAATGGCCGTCGTTTCCATGCAGCGCCATGCGCCCTTCGAGGATTGGCGCAACTACCGGCTGGCTAGCGAGATCGCGCAGGTTCGTCCCAGCCCCTATGCGTTGCCGCTATCCATCCGAGTAGCGACTTCTCAGGCCGACGAACTTCGAATGGGATTCGCGCCTACCCTCGTCGAGTTACCCGACGGCGAGTTGGCAATACTGAATTGGACTCAGCACTTCTTCCTCCGGCAGGGTTGTGCGTCAAGCGAACTTGTCCTCTCCCGGCGGCCGCCCAACTGGAAAAAACTTCCGCCTGTGTACGACAGACCAAGTGATGTCGTGTACTTCGTAGCCGATGACACCCAGGCGCCTCATGTGTAGATCACTTTTTGGGAGACTAAGTGGCGGGGTTTGCTTCGCTCCGTCATGGGTTCACCTCGACACGGCGTTCAGGGAGTCGGCAAGTTGAACGGCATCTTCCCAGCTAAAGGCGCCGGCGATCACGACCGAGTCGCTGACAACCCCGCGAACTACGGGCGCACTGATGAGCGTGCCATCAATGACGATGGCCATTCTTCCCAGGCTATTGCTCCGGAGCTGTTCTGCTTGCATGCGCTCGGTGAGCTCTCTCATGCGTTGTCCGGCTTTACTGTTGAAAAACAGCACCAGTCGGGGCTGGCCGGATTCGTCCCGGCTGGCCTCGGCCATCCTGATATCTTTTTCATCAACCACCGGCTTAGCCGCCAGACAGTATTTCTCACTACCCCCTTTGAGGCTCATTGGCGCCGTGCCGCTGGTTTTGCAGTCAACGACCTCGAAAATCCCCAGAGAGACAGGCTTCACGTTGGCCGGATGGCGCGATGGACAGCCGGTCAGAAGTGCCAGGCCCACCAACATGCAAAGCAACAGGCGATTCCGCATGGCTATGGATTCTATTCGTCCGCCGTTCCAGAAACAAAGCAAATGTCGCATAGCTCCAAGCCCTCAGTTCCAGGCTCCAAGGAGAAGCAGCCATCAAAAACCGCGTCTGACTGTTTGACTGGCACCAATCTGATATCAAAACCTTGCTTCCTTGGAAACTACCGGCCATCATGGGCATAGAAGTGTGTTTAACAGCATTTGAGAATGCGGGGGCTTTTATAGCCCCAGGTGAGCGCGAAGCGAGCGCCGGATTGCGCGAGCGTAGCGCGAGGGCATAGCAGCCTGGGTTTGGCTGCGGAGCCCTTAGAAAAAAGCTCTTTGAAAATTTGTGCGCTTCGGCCTTCTGAGAACAGATGACTGGGGTACCACCAGCAAGTCCCCAACCGCAGATCGCTTTTCGCCAGCAATGACGCGGGTCAGACGCGGTTTTGGGGCTCAAAAACACTTGCTAGCAAGTGGGTGCCATCCGCGGTACGGTACAGACCAGAAAGTGTCCGGGATGTGCCCGGCGAGGGCCTCTTGGCCTCGGATAATATATCCTTTTGCATCTATAGCCGTCTTAGAGACTGATACATGATCCGACTGTCTGGTTTTTCGTCAAAGCTTGCCTTCCTCGTTGCTGCCGTCGCCCTGTGGGCGGCATCGGCACATGCCCAGCAATATTCGGAAAAAATGTTCCGCGAGATGCGCTGGCGGATGGTCGGCCCTTTTCGTGGCGGACGCACGCGGGCCGCTGCGGGCGTGCCTACCCAGCCCAATGTGTTCTACATTGGCGCAGTCAACGGCGGGGTTTGGAAATCGAATGACTACGGGCGCACGTGGACGCCGATCTTTGACGCGGAGCCGACGCAATCCATCGGAGACATCGCCGTCGCTCCCTCAGACCCAAATATCGTCTACGTAGGCAGCGGAGAGGGCCTGCAGCGGCCTGATCTTTCCGTCGGCGACGGGATCTACCGATCAGCGGACGCGGGCAAGACCTGGACCCACCTTGGTCTTCGCGACGGGCAACAAATCCCGGCGCTGGCGGTTGATCCGCGAAACCCCAACCGGCTGTTTGCGGCGGTGCTAGGGCATCCCTACGGCGCGAGTACCGAGCGCGGAATCTTTCTTTCTGAAGATGGCGGCGCGTCCTGGAAGAAGGTGCTCTATAAGGATGAAAACACCGGCGGCGCCGATGTGCAGATTGATCCGGTGAATCCGCAGATCGTCTACGCGTCACTCTGGCAGGGGCGCCAGGGACCTTGGGAGGACAACAACGATTACAGCGGCCCCAGCGGCGGTCTGTTCAAATCAACGGACGGAGGCAGTACCTGGCGTCAATTGACCAGTGGCTTGCCCAACGACCTCGTGCAGGTTCATATTGCCATTGCTGCAAGCCAGCCCAATCGTCTGTACGCTGCTTTTTCTACAACCCAGAAGAGCACATATGGCTCGGGCAAAGGGCTTGGGTTTTACCGCTCCGATGACGGCGGAGAAACCTGGCACAACGCAACCGAAGATGAGCGCCCGGCGATGAAGATCGGCGGCGGCGATCTGCCGATGGTCAAGGTGGATCCGAAGAACCCGGATGTCGTCTACAGCACCAGCATCGTGACCGTGCGTTCGAACGATGGCGGCAAGACATGGACGAGCATTCGCGGAGCGCCCGGCGGAGATGATTATCAGAATCTCTGGATCAATCCCAATGACCCCAGAATCATTTTGCTGGTGAGCGATCAAGGCGCCATCATAACCGTGAATGGCGGAGAAACCTGGAGCTCCTGGTACAACCAACCCACGGGGCAGATGTACCACGTGGCGGTGACGGAGACTTACCCCTACCGCATTTGCGGCGGCCAGCAGGAGAGCGGATCCGTCTGCATTTCCAGCCGCGGTAATGATGGGGCCATCACCTTCCGCGATTGGCATCCCGCGGGCGTGATCGAGTACGGATATGCAGCTCCCGATCCGTTGAACCCAGACATCATTTATGGAGCCGGCAGGAATCAGGTCTCTAAAATGTCCTGGAGCACGGGCGACGTGCAGAACGTCACTCCTATTCCTATTCGGGGAAAGCTATATCGTGTGGAGCGGACGGAACCGATCACGTTCTCTCCCGTAGATCCTCACGTGCTGTATTACGCTGCCAATTTTCTCTTCAAAACAACCGACGGTGGCACAAATTGGCAGACGATCAGTCCAGATCTCAGCCGAGAGGCACCAGGAGTTCCGGCCAGCCTGGGGGCGCTCACTGCAAAAGACCCCGATGCGGCAAAAAAGCGAGGCGCGATCTATTCGCTGGCTCCGTCTTTCAAAACGCTCGACACGATCTGGGCCGGAACCGACGACGGGCTCCTCTGGTTGACGCGTGATGGCGGGAAAAACTGGCACGACATCACTCCCAAGGACCTGGTCCCGTGGAGCAAGGTCACACAGATTTCGGCATCGCATTTCGATGATGTAACCGCCTATGTTTCCGTCAGCCGCTTCAGGATTGACGATCTTCATCCTTATATTTACCGGACGCACGACAGTGGCGGGAACTGGCAACTGATCACGGCCGGACTGCCGGAAAATGCTCCGGTTGACACCGTACGGGAAGACCCGGTGCGCAAAGGATTGTTATTTGCCGGAACCGAAACTAGTGTTTGGGTCTCATTCGACGACGGCGACCATTGGCAGGCGTTACAACTGAATTTGCCTCACACCGCGATGCGCGACCTGTGGATCCATGAGAATGACCTGATCGTGGCTACACACGGCCGCTCCTTCTGGGTGTTGGACAACATCGCGTCGCTGCGGCAAATGAACGACGCCGCTTCGCCAGCCGTGCGTCTCTTTCAACCCGCGCCCGCGATTCGGGTGCAAAGAAATACCAATACCGATACGCCGCTCCCACCGGATGAACCCATGGGCGAAAATCCGCCAACCGGCGCGGTGATTGATTATTACCTGGCGAAGCCGGCCTCAGGGCCGGTGCAGCTTGAGGTCCTCGATGCCGGCGGAAAGCTTGTAAGGCTCTACTCCAGCGACGACGCTCCGGAACGAACTGCGGCGGAGGTGGAAAAAGAGATGATCCCGGCATATTGGCTGCGGCCACACGTTTCTCTATCGAGTGCGGAAGGAATGCATCGCTGGGTCTGGGATTTGAATTACGCTCCGCCACTTGCGACCGAGCATGAATATCCGATCTCAGCGACCCCGCATAACACTCCGCGATTTCCGCTGGGGCCGACCGTTGTTCCGGGAGAATACTCGGTCCGGCTCACGGTGGATGGCAAGAGCATGACTTCGCTTTTGACGGTCAAGATGGACCCGCGAGTCAAAGTCTCAACAGAAGAACTCCAGCAGCAGTTTCAACTGGCGACCGAGCTTTCGGCGATGCTGTCTGCAAGTTCAGAAGCGGTTCAGCAGGCGAAGTCCTTGCGTGCGCAGCTCAAGACTCTTTCCGCGCAAGCCACCGGAAACCTTAAAGAGGCAATCTCACAATTAGACGCAAAGCTGCAACAACTTGCCGATGGTCCTGACAAGCCACCGGCAGGCGCCGCTCCTCCGCCTGCGCTGGGCAGCATCAATGACGATACCGCGACGCTGTACGGGTTAGTCAACGGCGCCGATGCGGCGCCGACTCCTGCGATGGTTACGGCGACTCGGAAGATAGCTGGCGACTTCACTCCCCTGATGAAAACCTGGGACGCCGTCAAAGCAACGGATATCGTCGCGCTGAACCGTCAATTGAGTGAAGCCAAGCTCAAGACACTCGATCTTAAAACTGATTCCTCAAGGTAGAATCAAGTTTTGCAAAGTTCAAGGAGGCTTGATGAAGACCTTTTCCGCTGTATTGTTGTTGCTCCTCTTGGGCGTATTGCCTGCACAGACCCTCTGGTCGCAGGCCGCTGCTCCGGCGCCCGCGGCGCAGGCATCCGGCACTGCTAATGATCAATCGAAGATCGACCCGGCCAAAGAAGCCGACATTCGCCGGCTTCTGGAGATCGTAGGAGTCAAAACGCTCGCGGCACAAATGATGAACCAAATGATGGAGAGTATGAGACCTGTGCTTTCCAATTCTCTTCCAGCGGGCGACTACCGGGACAAGTTGATTGATCTTTTCCTGGCAAAATTCCGCTCCAAAACAGATACGCAGGAACTGGTGGATCTGGCGGTGCCGATTTACGACAAGCATCTTTCCCATGAAGAAATCAAAGGCTTGATCCAGTTCTACCAAAGTCCTCTCGGCAAGAAAGCGCTTACCGAGCTTCCCCAAATGACGTCAGAGCTGCAGACCGAGGGCAGGAAATGGGGACAGACCCTGGGACACGACTCGATGCAAGAAGTTCTCGCCGAGCATCCTGATCTGGCGGCGGCACTGGAGTCGGCGGGAAAATCTGCCCAGCACTAGCTTGAACACAGAGGAATCGGAACTTACCTCGCGAGCAGCCGTTCGATATCAGCTTTCAGGGATTCAAACTCGATAGGTTTGCTCTGGTGACTGTCAAATCCGGCGGCCAAGGTTTTTTCTTTGTCTCCCCTCATGGCATACGCCGTCAGAGCGATGACTGGAAGCTTGGTAAATCTCGCATCTTGCCGGAGCGATTGAATTACGGCATAGCCATCCAGCTCAGGCATTTGGACGTCGCAGAGCACCAGATCAGGCGCTGTTTCCGTAATTTTCTGCAGCGCTTCCTGGCCATCGGCTGCTTCGATAACCTCATATCCCCAGCCCTGGACGAGTTCACGTAACAGCTCCCGGCCAGCTTCACTGTCCTCGACGATTACTATCTTCTTCATTGCGTTGCCCGTGACCTTCCCGTTGGTTTGCCGGCCGAAGTGCGCGTCACTCGTCTTAGCTGGGTTAGCAGCCCTTCTTTCCAAAACTCTCCCTTGCGGTAGAAACCTTGAGTGGCCCGCAATAAAAATTCGATATCCGTTGCCGTCAAGTCTTTAGCGGTGAAGACGAACACGGGTAAATCTCGCAATGAGGAATCGTCCTTGATTTTACTAAGCACTTCAAAACCGTCCATTTCCGGCATCATTAAATCGAGCAGCATCGCATCCACTGTATTCTTTGCCAGCAGTTCTAAAGCTTCTCTCCCGTTATGTGCAACCATCGGGATGTACCCGGCAGATTGCAATACCTGGCTTGCCAACTGCAGGCTGGTATCTTCGTCATCAACCACGAGAACTTTGCGCGACCCATTGATCCTAAGATGTCTTTCCAGTGCCGCTAACAGGACTTCTCTCTGCACTGGCTTGACCAGGTACTCGGAAGCTCCCAAGGCGAACCCTCTACCTTTGTCGTCCACTATCGAAACGATCACGACAGGAATCGCGGAGGTCGCAGGGTCGGTCTTTAACTGTTGCAGGATTTCCCAACCGCTTTTGCCTGGCATGAGCATATTCAACGTGATCGCATCGGGCAGAAGCTGAATCGCCTTGTCAAGAGCCTCCCTTCCCGAGCTGGCAGTGATGATCTGGTACCCCTCTGGAGCAAGATAACTCACCAGGAGTTCGTGGGTTGAAGCCTCATCATCAACAATCAGAACCAGCGGCTTTTCGCGGCTGGAATCCAAGCCCGGTGCGGGAATATTGGGCGCAGTTTCAGGAAGTTTCTTGCTGCGCGGTAGTGTGAAAGAGAACTGGCTGCCCTTGCCAAGCTCGCTGCTGACCACGATCGTTCCGCCTTGCTGCGCTACCAATTTCTTAGTGATGGCCAAGCCCAGGCCGGTACCCTCGGTGACCCCTCTGGTCGTCTTACCGACCTGGCGAAATTCATCAAAGATGACTTTCTGATCTTCCGGCCGAATGCCGATTCCGGTATCGGTCACGACAACGTGAGCGAAGAGATTATCCTGCGTGATGTCCAGCTTGATCGTTCCCCCTGCGGGGGTGAACTTCACAGCATTGCTCAGCAGGTTATAAAGGATCTGCTTAAAGCGAACGTAGTCGGCATAGATGTTAATGTCGGTCGTCCCTTGTATATCTACTTGGATTCTCTTGGCCATCGCCAGTTGACGGATGTTTGAAAGCACCTCCGGGACTGCGGTCTCGACCGCAAAATTCTCCAGGTGCAGCTCCATGTGCCCGGCTTCGATCTTGGATAGGTCCAGCACGTCATTGACAAGCTGCAAAAGGTGCTTGCCGGCGTCTATGGTGTGTCCCAGCCATCGCTTGTACTTGTCGGTGGCAGTTATTGACGGCTCGCGCGTGAGCAGCTCAGAAAACCCGATAATGGCGTTCAATGGGGTACGCAGTTCATGGCTCATGCTGGCCAGGAACTGGCTTTTCAGTTGGGTGGCGCGTTCCACTTCACGATTTTGCAGCTCTAGCTCTTTATTGGCCACGGCTAGCTGCGCCGTGCGCTCTTGCACTCGTTGTTCCAACTGGTCGTGGGCCTTTTGTAAAGCTCCAGCGTTCTCCTGAATCTGACCCAGCATCTCATTGAACGCCTGGATCAGGATATCGGTTTCGTCGCGGTTGCCGGTCGGACTGGCACGCACCGTGTAATTCTTGTCGCGTGAAACGACGCGCGCTATCTCCGCCAAATGTACGATGGGTTTGGCAACGGCACGCTGGAATATTGATGCGACCAGAAGTGCGCCAATGAGGGACAATGCCAAAACAACAGCAAGAATGCCCACGAAGCGGTCTAAGCGCTGATTCATCTCCTGTAAATCAGAGCGGATATAGACGGCGCCGACCGGCTTCCCTTCAAACACGATGTTGCGAACCAGCACAAGCTGGCTGTCCTTGAACCAATGGGCCTCCGCTTGACCGGCAGGAACCGGAGGCAGCGCCAGGGGTCCGCTTGTGCCAGAGCGCTGATACATGGCGAAAGGCCGTCCGTCGCTTGTGTAAATGCCGGCCGATACGACGTTGGGGGCAGCACGCAACGCCGCCAGAGTGCTCTCCGCTGCTCGCGGATCATCAAACAACAAGGCGGATACGCTATTCGATCCGGCGATTTGAGCTTGAATCGAGAGGTTGTGCACCATGGTCTGCCGAAAGGTAATCAGATCGTAAGCAACAAACACCGCACAGGCGATCAGCAGGGCAGCACCACTCACCAGCATGTTCATCCTGGTGAGTTTCTTGGTAATTGAGTTCTGTACCCTGGGCATGATCAGGCTCCTGGATGAGAATCCCTTCTTACGCTGATTGCGACTTTTAGCAATTGGGAGCTCAAGGTCAGGTTGGCACGCTCGGCGCTCGTCAAGTTAATCTCAAAACGCACTCGGTTGGCGTCCAGGACGAACTGGATCATGCCGCCCCGCCGGGTGAACTGCGGTATGTCGCTGACCGTCAAAACATTTGCTTTGTCGAGGGTACTCAGAATTTCTTTGAGGTGACTCTCCTCTGAGGAACTGATGAACAGGATGTGACAACTTACCGCGTCTTGCGGCTTGGGAAGTCGCTTGACGACTATGCTCTTGCCGTTGATGGTCTCACTGGCGATGAGAGTATCGAGGGTCGCGCCGAAGGGATCGCGCCCAAGCACGCAAATGCTGAAGGAATCGGGAGCGGTTGTAGTCTTGGCGGGCCATTCAACGAATTTTCCCAAGTTGTATAAGTAGGCGGCCTTAACCTCGTACTCAGTTGGAGTCGCCGCCTGGGAATGCAGGTTTCCGGTACCGATAAGTACCGACGCGATCACCAAAGCCATGAATAAAAACAGGCGGCCTGCATGAGTGGCGATCATGCAGGGTTGTGGCGCGCGTCGGAATGGAATTGCAATGCAAATGGGCCTCCTCATTATCTCTTCCCTGTATGCCAAGTCATCTTGACATACCCGCTGCGCTCGATTCCGATAAGCCCCCCCGGGCCGGCGAATTCCGCGTGATGCGGCTGAAACAGGTTCTGCCCCACCACTGCAAAGTCGAGGTCCCGGGTAGAGTGCCAACTGAACTGCACATCCGCGGTTGTGTAGGCCGGGACCAGTAGCGCCGGCAGGGCGCTTACATAACGAAGGGTTTGATCAAACTCCAGGTTCTGGGGTAAGTCCAGAGACGATTGAAAGGTCACCATGTGATGTGGGCTTGAACCGTCGGTTGATCGAATTGTTGATGCGTCCAGGCTCCCCGCCTCTCTGCTCAAGCCGAGATGCAGATAAGAATACGAACCTCGCAAACGCCAATGGCTGGTGGGTGTCCAATCGGGCGCGATCTCGAAACCAGAGGTATTACCCAGCAGCCCGTTGCGGAGAAGAAATGGGACGACGATATGGGGTGGCGACGGGGATCTCTCAACGAAAGGCAAGCCTGGCTCAGCACTAAGCAGACGATCATAGTTGTTATAAAAGCTTGCGATATCTACGTAGAACTTTGGGTGAATGAGGCTGCGGTATCCGAGCTCATAGCCGAGCAGTTGTTCCGAGCGGAATTTTCTGTTGCCCACCAGGCGCACAAAAGTCAGCGGCTTAGGCGCCGCAAACGCGGTAATCTGCAGGTCGTCTTCTACGCGCGAAGGTGTACGCACCGCCCGCGTGACCGCTGCCCATACCGTGTGATGGGGAACAGGCGTCCATAGAAGTCGCGCGCTGGGCTCGACGTCGAAACCTGAATAGTTGTTGTGCAGGAACTTGGACCCGATGGTCAGCAGCAGGCGGTTTTCAATGATCGAGATTTCATCCTGGGCAAAGGCGCTGTAGAGCTTTTCCGTAAAGTGGTTCGGGATGAACACGGTGGTGGGCACAACCACGGTTGCATTGCCTGAACTGAGGCGAGCTCCGAGTCCCCAGAGCAGGTTGTTTCGTTTCGCGAGCGTCCAATGATGGATAAAATCAATGTCGAAGGTGTCGCGAATCTCACCGAAGGTGGCTTGTCTGCGGTCGGTGCGGTCGTAATACGTTTCGAGCTGAAGGTCGGAGCCTGCGCTCAACGTGCGCTTCCAGCGGCCCAGCAAATTGCCTCCTGCGAGCTCGTCGTTTTTTTCTACGATGCTTGTGTACGGTGGCGAATAAGTTGTTATCCCTGCGCGCTCTCCCGCTGTACCATCGTAAATGTCGCCTTGAAACGTCAACGTGTCTTTGTTGGGTAAATCCCAATCCATCCGGAACCCGCTCTGGCCCATGGCCCAGTCATCAAATTGTCTGTGGTCCCGGTGAAACTCCGGTCCGCGCTTGAAAGCCTTGCCGTAGATTCGGTAGTTAAAATCCTTTCCGTCCCCGCCGCCGTAGCGGTAATTGAGGAAACCTTGATCTATATTTCCGCCGCCCACAGATACCAGGGTTCCCCGGGTATCTTTAGCATTCTTGGTGATGATGTTGATGACGGCGTTGACGGCATTTGCGCCCCAGATCGTGCCGCCCGGCCCCCGGATGACTTCAATCCGCTCGATATCTTCGAGCAGCGTGTCTTGCACATTCCACCAGACGCCCGCAAACAGCGGCGTGTAAACGGTCCGGCCGTCAATCAACACGAGTACGGATCGTGAAAGGGAACTTCCGAACCCACGCACCCCAAGCGACCACGTGTTAGAATCGATCCGCGCGACTTCAACGCCAGGCGCCAGGCGGAGGACTTCCGGGATGCTGGTGGCCCCGGAGCGCCGGATATCCTCTTGAGTAATGACGTAGATCGCTGCCGGAGTTCGACTGGCTTGCACCGGCTCCTTCGACGTGGTTGTGACCTCGATTTTTCCCAGATCCTCCAGGCTCATATGCGTGAGACGGCTTGGGTTGTCTTGGCCGGCCTGTGGAGTGCCTCCCCAACTTTGGCTGGCCAGTATCGTCAGCAGGAGCGCAGATATCAAAACTGGAAGGACCACGGTGCGGGACATGCCAGTACTGCCGTAGTACACGACAGCTCCGGTGGCGTGAAGACGGCGGGGCCAGTTTTCTTTGGGCGGCATCCAATAGTTAACCCGATGCGATTCTAACCGCAGGTTGTGTGCCTTTGCAGTAAGTATCACGATCAGACAAGGATTTATGTCCTGAAATGGGACAGGTTCCTTTTTTGGGAAGTCTCTCAGGCAATCACCTTAGCTGTGGCTGCAGGACTCTTGGATTACCTCGGAAACGGTGCTTGAGTTTTCCGTGAACCCTAGACGGAAGAACTCCGGGGACACCGTGAACTTCACCAGCAGGGCGGACGTAAATAACCGAAAAGACAGTAGTTGCGTGCAATTTGGAAAGAAACCTGCCCAACTCAACAACGATGATGAACCGCTCGTTATCACCCTGATTCCGGCTTGAGACGCTGCGGCATTTTTTCATGTTCGAAACGCTGCACGCCGGGCTGAGGCATAGACTTGAATTGGGGCTTCTTATAGCATTGCCCACATGAAAAAAGTGAAATCTGGCAGTCGCAATTCTGCCGCGAAAGGCGCTGCGAAAAACGTTGACGAATACATTGCTGGCCTCCCGGAACCTGCCCGCGGCACCTTGAACAAGATGCGCGCTACGATTCGGTCCGCTGTGCCACCGGAGGCTACCGAGACCATCAGTTATGGGATCCCTGCGTTTAAGCACAAACGAGTTCTGGTGTGGTTCGCCGCGTTTTCGAACCATTGCAGTTTGTTCCCTACTGCGTCCGTGATCGAGGCGTTCAAGGACGAACTTAAGGGCTTCACCAAATCCAAAGGGACCATCCACTTTGCCACGGACAAGCCACTGCCGACTGCACTTGTTAAGAAACTGGTGAAGGCGCGGGTCGCGCAGAACGAAAGCAAAAAACGGCGCTGACCGAGTTGCCCTCGGAACCTGTTCGTGACTTCCAAGACAGTTGACTGCACCCGTGCTCTAAAATTCGTCGGCACCCTAACGTTCCATCGGCAGCCTAGCCGTGATGTTGTTTCCATCCAAGTAGAAGGTGACTGCACCCATGGTATCGGTGCGGAAGGTTCGCACGTGGGCACCTTGCAGCCGCTCCAAAACATCCGGCTTGGGATGGCCGAACAAACTTCTGTAGCCCACGGAAATCACGGCAAACTGCGGATGCACGGCCGCCAGCAGGTCGGGTTGGGTTGAAGTCGAGCTTCCGTGATGGCCTACTTTTAACAATCCTGCGCTGACGTCTTCACTGGCCAGCAGATGCTCGATCTTTTTCTCGGCATCGCCTTCGAGCAGCGCTGCCGTCTGCCGATAGGTGACTTTCATGACCAGCGAGTCGTTGTTTTCCGCGCGCTCATGCAGCACCCAATCGTTGGGAGGCGCGAGCACGTGAAAACTTGCTCCGCCAAAAGCAAACTCTTCGCCTTCGGCGCGATGAACAATTGTGGTGTTCTCCGCTTTTGCCTGCGCCAGCAGCGCCCGGACGGGCGTGATCATCGGCTCCGCACCCAGCCACAGCTCGCGCGGACGAAAGTTCAACATGATGCTATGCAGGCCGCCAATGTGGTCGGCGTGGGCGTGGGTGAGCGCAACCGCATCCAGGTGCGTAATGCCGCGCGACCATAAGTAGGGCGAGACTACGTCTTCACCGGTATCGAAGCGGGCCTCGGCGCCAACCGAGCCGCCGCCATCAATCAGCAGCGTGCGGCCTTCGGGAGTGACCACGAGAATTGAATCGCCTTGGCCAACATCAATGGCGGTGATCTCGAGCACGCGGGCCTCGAGCTGCGGTCGAGATGGAATGAGAACTGCGATTGCGCCTGCCAGCAGCAAGAGTAGAGAGCATAAAGTCAGGATTTTTCCCCGCTGCACGGCGGCAAACGCCAATATTAATGTCGCAATCACGAATGCTGACATCCACCAACTGGGATCGGCCACGCGTATGTCGCCGACCGCAATGTTATGGACCTGCAGGTGTGCCAGCTTTTCTACGACGTGGTTCGTCCAGTGCAGCAAGACCAGGGTCAACACCGCTGGCAGGCGCGCCAGCCAGGGCCAGATGTATCCCAATATCAAGGCAATACCCGCCACCGGCAGCAGGATTCCATGCAGCGGCACGACCAGCATGTTGGTCGGCAATCCCAGGGTCATGGCACGATGAAAGTAAATTGCCATGGGAAGCGCCAAAGCGATCTGCAAGATCGCCGATATCACCATGACATCGGCAGTTACAATCGCCAAACGCCAGCCGCCCAGCATCATCCACTTGCCAACCTTATTTCCTATAATGCGGGCAAGGCGCTGGGCAATCATGCGCAAGTCGAGCCGGAACTGGGCCATGCGCGGCGGCAGCTCGCGGTCGTATTCGGTGGAATCAAAGTGCCGCAAGGCCTGGCGGTAAGGCTCTACCGTTCTCTGTAAGAGCGGCAGCGCAATGCCCACGATGGCCAGCACGGAAAGAAAGCTCAATTGAAATCCGGGATCGAAGAGCGCGCGCGCATCCCAAACCAGCATGAGCAAAGCCGCTGCGGCGATCGCATTCAAGGGATTACTCTCGCGATAAAGCAGCCGCGCTATCAGATAAAGCACCAGCATCACGGTGGCGCGGATGACGGGCGCGCCACCATCAGTAATCAAGCAATAAAAAACTGTGGCCAGAATTGTTCCCGCGGTTGCCAGCCAGTCATTGAGACGCAGCCGCCGTAAAAACCACATTACGACAAAGGCAAGAATTCCCACCTTCAACCCGGCCACCACCAGAATGTGATATGCACTCGTGCGTTGATAGTTCAGCGTGGTCTCACGGTCGAGCTCGGTGCGGTCGCCTACGAGTAAAGCGGCCAGCAGCGCGCCGTCTTCTCCCTTCCACAAGGTGTGGATCCTGGCCAGCAGGCTCCGCCGCACCGAAGCAAGCCGGCGCTGCCATGCACTCCCTGAATTCCCCGGAAGTCGTTCGACCTTCGCCATCCGCGCTGAACCTAGAGCCGCGATGCCTAGTTGCGCCAGATAACCGCGCTCGTCGAATGCACCCGGATCACCAAAGTTGCGCGGTTGCCGCAGCTTAACGGGAAAGCGAAGCCGCTCGCCATACAGAAATAGAAACTGCTGGGTTTCGCCGGGGTTCGTGGAATCTTCCGCCTGTTCGCTGTAGCTTTCTTGTGAGTAAATGTTAAGCCGGATAGAAAACTTCAGCGGCAGTGCAACATTGCCGTCGAACAAATTTTCCACCGCAATATCCACCAACTGCGCCTCTCCGCCAAAGGCTGAGGGACGGCTGACTCCATCGCGCAAGGCGTAGCCTTCGACGATCACCTCGCGTCCGTCGGTGATCTGGGCAAAGCGTTCATCATTTTCCGGATGCGACGCGCTGATCTGGCGAAGCTGCAGATTGAGCGCGCCCAGAAAAGCCAGCGCCAGGAAACAGAGTGGGCGAGCCAGCCAACGCCTTCTTCCGTAAAAGAATGCCGATGCACCCAGCAAGAGCGCCGCTGCAACACACCACCACGCCGGCGGACGCCAGACTCTGGAGGCCAGCACAATTCCAGCGGCAAAGGCGAAGGCCGCCCCCAGCAGTGGGGCCGGTTGCGGACGAGCCTCAGGCGCGGCTCGGGCATTGGCTTCAGGTTGCCAGGATGAAGCCGCAAAGACTGCTGTCGCGGGGGTGCTCATGCCGGGCTCTTCCGTGAAAGATGCACGATGGTTTCGATGTGATAGGTCTGGGGAAACAGATCCACCAAGTGCACCTGCTTCAAGACGTAGCCCGATTGCAAAAATACATTAAGATCACGGGCCAGCGTGGCCGGGTCACAGGAGATGTAGGTGAGGCGGGCTGGAACAAGAGCCGCAAGTTTGCGCGAGACTTCGACTCCTAATCCTGCACGCGGAGGATCAACCACAACCAAATCCAGATTTTTGGATACAGCCGCACTGTTGAGATACGCGGCGGTTGTCAGTCGATGAACGTGAACATTCTGTGGAACATTTTTTCGCAGGTCGTTGAAGGAGGCCGGCGCAACTTCAACCGCCTCAACCCGCTCGAACGTTTTGGCCAGGACAGAGGAAAATAATCCCACGCCGGCGTAGAGGTCCAAGGCCCGCTTGCCTCGCGCCTCGGCGCAAACAATTTCCAGCAGACGTTCGGTAAGAAAACGGTTGGTCTGAAAAAATGACCCCGGACTCACCTGGTAGCGCGCCAGGCGGGTTTCATAGACGAACGGCTCCGGCTGGAAGGAGTATTCCTCTTGCGGCTCGGGCTCCGCTTTCTTCTTTTTTGAATCATCTTTGTTTGAAAAAACAGAAACCGAAGTTATTGCCGGCAAGCGAGAGCGCAGTCTCTCCAGCAGTTTTTCCCAAACTTTTTTCGGCTTGCTCTGGGTTGCGTACAACTCCAGCATTAGTTTGGCATCGCCATGATCGGCAAAGAATTCGATTTCAGAAAGAGGACAATCTGCGAAGACTCCGCTGCGGCCCAGCTCCCAAATTGCCGCAATGGCCCGGTTGATGAGCGGCGAGCTGATGGGGCAGCTCTCCACGGGCAGCAGTTCGTGGGAGTTGTGGCGATAGTATCCGAGGGCAAAGGGGGTGGCTTTGGCTTCAATTTGGGCTTCGGCTTCAATTTGGACTTGAACTTTCATGCGGGTGCGGTTACGGTAACCCCAGGGCGGAGAAGGGTGTACATGAATCTCGCCCTGCCACTTTATTTTTGCTGTGCGCTCGAGGGTCTCGCTTAGAATCTCGCGTTTGATGGCAAGCTGATGAGCGTATTCCGTGTGCTGGTAGTGGCATCCGCCGCAGCGTTGAAAGTAGGGGCAGAGCGGGGCAATACGCTCGGGCGAAGGGGCGAGAACTTTTTCCAGAGCGGCGCGTACGAATCCCGGCTTCTCTTCCACGGCGCGGGCCTCGACCTGCTCGCCCGCTAGAACAAAGGGAACAAAAACGGCTTTGCCGCGCGCTTGTTTGGTCTGCGCTTCTTCGGCGCGCGCTTCGCTCGGATCGATCAGACGAGCTAGACCGTCGCCACCATAAATCAGCTTTTCAATGGTCAACTGCACGCTGACAGATTACACGACGATGCTGCCTCAATAGAGACGTAGCATGCTACGTCTCTAGAACTTGTTTCAAAAATGGCTCGCGGACTGACGAGAGGACAACCTCAAGGGGGTAAAACCCCGCATTTTAAGGCTTTTGCGGCACGGATAAATAGGCTGCGGAAAAACGTTATTTGAGCGCTTCGCTCCGCTGAGCGCTGGCCTGCGGCAGCGAGGAAGTGTTATTTTTCTGCGACTTACGGCACGAGTAAACTCGTGCCCTGATACATGTTTTCATCCACGATGCGTTTTTCCGCAACCTCTAAATCCGTGCCCTGATACAAACCTGTTTTGAAACACACTCTACCAAACATTACATATAAAACAGGCTCAGCCGCGGCAGCTCATACCGCTCAAGCAGACGCTTATGGACATACTGCTTGCGCAACTGCTCCATCTGGCTGCCGCTCATCTTGCCGCGATACGGGGCCATCTCGCGGTCAACTTCGGTCCGCACTTGTAATAAATCGTGCTCCGATTGCGCGGCGGTGAGAGCCGCAAAGATTTTTTCTTCCAGCACGGTCAGCCTTCGCTCCAAATCCTCCAATCGCAAGCTCGTACTTACGTTTTCTAGCAAAGCTGTCATCTGCTGCAAGGAATCGGCGGCTTCTGCCGCTATGGGTTGTACCAAAATGGGAAGCTGGGCGCCACGCTGCCGCAAAATGTCAGTATTGCGCTGCAGAAATGCCCTGATCTCAGCCGGAGTGAATTTGTCATCTCGCCTTGCTGCCCCTTCCTCGGGAGATGCGACGCCTACGGCGGCCTCTTTCATCTCTTCTGTGGCTGCGAGCACAGCCTGCGCGCAGTAGGCCAGACTGTTCACCTTGCGCGTCTTCGTCTTGGTGGGACGCTGGTCGTAACGGTCAAAGGCCTCATCAATACCGCGCAGCACAGCTTCCAGGGGCACGCCGGCATCTTTCCAGGTTTCAATCAGCGCCCAATCCAGGGTGGAGAGCAGCAGAATGCTTCCCCGGCGGCGCTGAAAATGCTCTTCGATTTCCGTGAAGTAGTTGAAATAATTTTCCACGGTGTGAGTCAGGAGGAATTTTTTCTGGGCTTGGCTTGTGCCTGGGCGTTGCGTTCATAGATGATACGCAGGCCTTCCAGGGTCAGCAGGTCATCCACGGCGCTGATGTACTTGGAGCTGGAGCCGATCAGTGCCGCCAAGCCTCCGGTGGCTACGATCTTCGTGCTCGCGCCCAGTTCGGCCACCAGGCGCTCGAGGATGCCATCCACCAATCCCAGGTATCCGTAAAACAACCCGGACTGCATGCTACCCACCGTGGTGGTGCCGATCACCTGCTCGGGCTTGCGGATATCCACGCGCTGCAAGCGCGCTGTGCGCTGGAACAATGCCTCCGCCGAGATCCCGATTCCTGGCGTAATTACTCCGCCCATGTACTCGCCTTTCGCCGAGACTACATCGAAGGTCGTAGCTGTGCCAAAATCCACTACGACGCAGGGACCACCGTATTTCTCAAAGGCGGCCACGCCGTTCACGATGCGATCGGCGCCGACCTCGGCGGGATTCTCGTAGCGCACCGGCATTCCCGTTTTGACACCCGGCTCAACAAACAGAGGAGTGCTGTTGAAGTATTTTTCACACACCTGGCGTAAGGTGGAGTCGAGCGGCGGCACAACGGAAGAAATGATGATGCCGTGCACGGCTGCGACCTCTATCTTTTCCATGGCAAACAGGTTGCGGAAGAGCACGCCGTATTCGTCTACAGTCTGGGTGCGTACCGTGGTCACGCGCCAGTGCGCGCGCAGGGTATCGTGCTTGCCGCCCGTGGCGCTGCGCTCATACACTCCCAGGACCGTGTTGGAATTGCCTACATCAAGAACTAAAAGCATGGTGATCTTAGCCACTCACAGCTCTCACGCTTCCCGAGAGCACAGTTCTAATTCCCTCCGCGGTTTTCACGCACAGAAAGCCGCGCTCATCCAGGCCGTCGGTGATGCCTTCGTAACCGCCGGCTTCGCCGACAACGACATGCTTTCCACGCACATACGAAGAATGCTGCTCAAAGCGCGGCAACAAAGCTCGCAGCCCCTCTTGTGCCAATTGGCGATACTCGCGGTCAAAAAATTGTAGCAGAGCTACGGTCAGCCCGGCCGCATCTATGCGCGTTCCCCTGGCCAGGAAGAGTGAGCTCGCGCTTTCCTGCAATTGCGGCGGAAGACTGGTGTGGTTGACATTGATGCCAAATCCCACTACGATGGCGCCGCCATTGCTGGAGTTCATCTCGGTCAAAATGCCTCCGGCTTTTTTCGCCGGAGCACTCTTTGCCTGTGCTTTCTCCCGGACCAGCAAATCATTGGGCCAGCGCACATCGCAATTCACTCCTGCAACCTGGGATATGGCCTCGGCAGCAGCGATGCCCGCTGCCAACGTGATGCCCAGCACTTCATCCGGCGGCAGATTGGGGCGCAGCAACGCGGAAAGATAAAGTCCGACTCCAGGAGCCGAATGCCAGATGTGCCCGCCGCGTCCGCGCCCGGCGGTTTGCTCGTCGGCGAGGTAGATTGTGCCTTCCGGCAAGTTCGCGCCGGCAGCATCTTTTAACGCTGCATCGGCCAGCAACGCGGAGTTGGTGGAATCAATCGAGCGAAAGCGGTATACGCGCCCGGTGAAGATGGTGCCTTCCAGCAGTCTTCCCAGGGCCGCATCCATCGCAGCGCATTCGCGATTAAAAACTGCCACTACAACAGCATAAATGAAGCCGGAAGATGTAGCACAATGCGAGAGAGCCCCCATCAAAGACAATTCCACCACGGGCACAGAGAAACCAGAGTTATCCGCGCGGCGGTTGCCGGCTTTATTTCGCCGTCGGCGCCAACGGTCTCACCGCTTCCACGATGAGGGTGATCTTCACATCATCGCCCACCATGGGTCCGGCTTCGATCATCTTGTTAAACGTGAGGTGGTAATCCTGGCGGTTGATCTGAATACTGGCTTCAGCGCCCAAGTGCTCTGAATTGCCCAGGCGAACTTTTCCGTTAATGGTAAAAGGCAATTCGATCTCTTTAGAAACATCTTTGATGGTCAACGTTCCTACGGCGACCAAGCCGTTGGGCGTTTTCTTGACCTGCTTGCTCTCAAAGGTGATGGTGGGGTACTTGGCGGTATCGAGGAAGTTGGGACCGCGCAGGTCGTCATCACGGTGGCTGTTATCGGTGTTGATGCTGACCGCCTGAATGGTGACCTTGACCGAAGACTTGGTCACATCCTTGTCATCGTAGACGATGGTACCGTCAAAATCGGTGAAGCGGCCGGGTACGGAGCTGATGACCAGATGCTTTACCGAAAAGCCGACTGTGCTGTGGACTTTATCAATCTTGTATTCATCGGCGGCAAACGCCAAGGTGGAGAGCAACAGTGCTGCCGTCAAAACCAGCGCAGATTTCCGTATGTTCATGGATTTATCCTTATGTTCTTGAAATTGGCCAGACAGACATTTTAGACGCTGCAGGGCTGCTTCGGTTGCAAAGCATTTTAGCTCAGGGGCATGAAAGTTTCACAAAAATGCTCCCCGCAGGCTTACAACTATTACTGCCTGCGGGGAGCGCAGGGGAGAGCTTCGTCGATCTGATATCACGGCGTAGACGGCTCTGGGGAAGGCTGCTTAGATTGCGATGTCAGCGCTGTTGCAGCCGGCCCTGCCAGTTGTTTTACCTGGTCCATGAGCTTGTTGATTCCTTTGTCGAAGTTCTTATCGCGGTTGCCTTTGCGCAGCGCCGGATCGAGGTGCTCAGCCAATGCCCAAAGCACCACGCGGGTCTTGGGATCATAAATTGTCAGTTCGAACCTGGGTACTCCCTCGCGTTCACCCAGGTAAATATCACCGGCATGGATCTCAAAAATCAGGTCCGCATCGGCGGGAGCAGACACCAGCTCATAGTGTCCCCAATCTTTCATGTCGGCATAGAACTCGTCATAAAAGCGGTTGGGGCCTCCACTGAACAAAAATTTGGCGTACCAATCCTCCAGCTCTCCGCCGGCGTTGGAGATAAACACCCTTTTCGCCGCCTGGATTTGCACGGGCAGTGGGGCCGGTTTCACCATAATGCTCGGAGTTGGTGGCGGCGTTGGCGTCGAAGTTGAGTCCTCCGCTTGAGCTGCCGCAGGCAACGCTGAGATGCACAGCAATGCCATCATGCAGATCAGGCCGAATATCTTTGGTGGAATAGCGCGGAACATATTTTTTTCCTCTTCTTTGTTTTCTTTACATCTTCTCTCTGCTTACGGCTTACCTGTTGCTGCATTGTTCGCCGGGATCTTGGGTACAGTTATTTTGGCATTCACGGTTCCGATGGCCCCGGTGTTGTTGTCGCGCGCCAGCAGCTTGAGCTGGTAGCTTCCTGCGGGCAGTTCAAGGCTCTGCGTGCAGGGAAACCCGTTTTGGGAAACCCACTTGAACCACTCAGGCTTCAGGGACGCCAGATAAGTATTGGCGCTGGCTTTCACCACCTCGCCCTTCTCGGTGAAGGCTTGCGCTATGCAATCAACACTGGCGTGCTCCAGGCCGTCGTCTCCGTGCTGGAAATCCAGACCCTGCGCGTTAATGACATATTGCACGCTGACTTTATTCTGGGTTTGCGGAGAAGGCGGCGTCACCGCGGCATAGATGGTGAGCATGGTTTCCACCGGAGTACTCAGATTCAGTGCCCGGTGCAGATCGGTATCCTGCATTGCAGCAGGCTTAGAGGTATAGGTCTCGGGATCAAGGGCAACGTAGCCGGGCCGGTGCCGCAAGGTGATCCCTGGACGGTTGACTTTCACCTCAATCCGGCGGAAGGACCCGTTCCAATACTTGTTGTCGGGATAGTATCCAAGCACGTAGTACGTTGAGCCATCGTTAACGCCATCGCTGATCGCCTTGGCCAGATCATTGCGGCTGTAATAGGCCTTGCCGCCGGTGCGCGCAGCGAGATCATCCATTTGATGATAGAGCGATTGAAGATAGGGCCCGTCACGAAACAGTGCCGGCCCCCGGAGTTGGTAGCCGGAGTCGAAAGGGTCACCTCCAAAACCTCCGAACCCACCAAACGAACCATTCGACGCAGAAAAAGGAGACCCGCCCGATTGAGCGGTAAAGGGCTGTGGAACCCCCGGCACGCCTCTTGGATCCACGGGATAAACCGCAACCTGAGAATCGATCATAGCTTCAGCAGTCTTACTCGTCTCTGCGCCATTCTCGGTTTCGGTGAAATCAAAAGCGCCCAGCACCAGCGATCCACCGAGAAATGGGCTCATCCCCAGCGCGCCGTCAGAATAAGAAGTTGTCATCAGCGAGTCGGAGATCCAGATCAGGTTCTTGCGGCCGGGATATGCAGCCAGCGTGGTGGCAAAATCCTGCAACACCTGCCTCTCGTCTCCTGCTCCTATGTTTGACAGATACTGGGCTGGAAAAGAAGATGAGTACCCGCCCATGCCCCATTGCATTCCGCGGCTTTGCACCAGGGAAAGTTCGGTTTTGATTTTTTTGGCCGCCTTCAGAAGCAAATTGCGGTCCGTGGTGAAATCCTGCAGCATTCGAATTCCTCCATTGCCGAATTCGAAAATTGCCGTAGGAGCGTTCACCGGCATCTGTTTGACATACTTGATGATCTGCGATCGGGCAAAAGACTGGTTCTCAGGCAAACTTCGCCAGGCATCGAGCACAATGACGTTGCGCGGGCCTGATGTTTGAAGCTGCACGGCATTGGTGAAGACGTTTGCCGGGAGCTGAAAGGGCACTTTTGCATTCGACGGCGGCGTGGGTTGTTGCAACTGGAAAACGCTCACCTTTTGTTCCTTGCCGTCTTCGAGCAGGGTGAAATCGCCCGCCTTGAAATCGGTGATGGGTTTCCCCTTTTTGTCGGTGGCGACTACTTCCAGCACCACCAGGCGGGTGTTGACCTTGACCGTGTTGGGTATCCAGTTACGTTGGCCCTGTGGCTGCGAGTTCGCCACAGGCGGCCGCCGCTTCAACTCGGGTGCGGGCCGGGGCTCGCCGCCGAAAAGCGGACGAACCAAACAGAAAAAACCAACTGCGACTACAACCAGGAGTAATGCAACCTTGAATCTGCGCATTGGGGGGGGACTCCTTTAAAACTCACTCGTTGATACTTACAATTTAACCCTAAAAGTCTCTGCTGTGTTGGCTTCTTGCCTCACGGCTTCTTGTCTTGCGGCTTTTTTCCTTCCGGTTTCGCCATGTATGAAGCATTGCCCGGCAATCGGGGAACGGTCACTTTGGCATTGACGGCGCTGAGCGCCGGAGATGGATTGATCAGTGACTGCTGCTTCATCTGAGGCGCCCGGCGTTGGCATGCCGAGCGTGCGGGATCGAAAACAGAACGGACCAAAGAAAAGAAAATAATTGCGCTCAGAATAAGGAATAACGCAACGTTGAATCCACTAAAGTACGGAGTGCCTGTTCTGCGCATGGGAGACTCTCCTTTATATGAGGGCCCTGCAACGCTTCGCTGCTTCCCCCTCGCCTCTATGCTCAGGGGACGCATGGGGCCAACCCGGTGTCAACGCAAAATCGCCAAAACGTTCCGTTTAAAGTAAGTAAGCAATTACTTACTTTAAGGATTGTATCTCTGCGGAACCGGGAAAATCCAGCCCTTGAAAGTAAAATTTTGTTTTCGTTTCCTGGGAGAAAATTTAGTTGAAAACTTTCAGCGTTCTTTCAGAAAAGGGTGGTACCGCGGGTCATACAGGAGTGACCCGCAGGCTCATATCCACCGCTTGCGAGGAGTGGGTGAGCGCACCCACCGAGATATAATCCACGCCGGTTTCCGCATAGCTGCGGACATTCTCCAGGGTTATCCCGCCCGAACACTCGAGCGGGACGCGGCGCGTATGCCGCTGCACGCGCTGCACGCACTCGGCCACCGTCTCCGGGGTCATGTTGTCCAGCAAAATGGCCTCTGCTCCGTGCTGCAAGGCCTCTTCCAATTGCTCCGGGTTACGTACTTCGATCTCAATCGGCTGTGCACCACGGCGGTTTTTGAGCGCCAGTTCCAGCACGGCGGCAATCCCGCCCGCAACTGCGATGTGATTGTTCTTGATCAGCACCCCGCCGGAAAGATCGAGCCGGTGATTCAGTCCGCCGCCGCAGCGCACCGCATATTTATCCAGCGTGCGTAGACCGGGCACGGTCTTGCGCGTATCCAGGATGCGCGCATGCGTGCCGGCGATGGCCTCTACAAATTTTTTGGTCATGGTGGCGATTCCGCTCATGCGTTGCAGCACATTCAGGATGACGCGCTCGCAGGAAAGGATAATGCGCGCGTTGTGCCGCACCACCGCCACCTGCTGCCCCCGGTGCAGGCGCACGCCGTCGAAAATCTCAGGGTGGCAAGTCACCTCTGCGTGCGAGACCACCGTGCCATCAAGCTGGGCAAAGACATCGAAGATGCGGGCCACCGCTCCGATGCCGGCCAGCACGCAATCCTGTTTGGCCAGAATTGTTCCTGTGGCGCGCTGGTGAGCATCAATGCAGGCGTAAGTCGTCGCATCGCGTATGGCGCTGTCTTCGCGCAACGCGTTTTCCAGGATCGCGGTGAGTCTTCGACTGTTCCAATCCATGCTTTAGCTGCCGGCTTCTAACGTCCGCTAGCTCCAAAGGGTTATTGGTGAAAATACCACAAGATCGTTACAAGCCATAGACGCAGTGGGACATTGACCGCTAGGCAACACTGGCCAGCAAATAAGACTTAATGGAACACATATCCTCTTTGTCGTAATGAGAGAAACTTTTGTGAATGCGAAACCCATTGCGAAGCGCCATAAGGCTTGGCTGGTCAACCTCGACGTATTGTCGTCTGATTTCAAATCCAGTATCACAAAGGATCCGGACGTAGTCGCTCGCACGAAGCCGGTTGCAGTAAGCGAACTGGTTGCCGCCAATGAGCCGCCACATTCTGTCAGAATAACGCAAGAAGTTGATTTTGGTTATGGAGCTGTCGTGATGCTGAAAATGATCGCTGGGATCAATGAAGTGAATTGCCACTCCAGAGGACCGGAGAATTCGTCGAGCCTCTCTCATGATCGCAGTAATTGAGTCCTGCGGAATGTGCTCAAACGTGGAAAAGGAGAAATGCACGTCAACGCTCTGCTCCGGAAGTCCGGAGGCCGCTGCGTCAGCCGGCGACTTATACACGATATTGGCAGCTTTTAAAAATCCTTGAGGATCAGAGCGCATCCTGACCAGCACGTCCAGCCGGTCGCCGGCATGAGGGTACATGGATGCAACTGCATCTCTATTGGCAGTGATCCAGGCAAGGGCTTTTTTCACTAAATGGATATCCAAGCGAGGGAAAAGATCGTAGGTAAATACCTTTTCTGCACCTGAAAGGTAGAAACCGATGGGAATCCAGGAAATATGTCCGGTGCCGACCTCAAAGAGTGTTTTTCCAGCAACACCCCCATAAGGAGCAAGCCATTGCGCCATTTCCAACTGATTGACAAGGCGCGTATGCGATGACAGGTCAAGCCGCCCAAAACGCTTCTGCAGGAAGCGGTAGAAATGTGGCCCCATGGGCGCAACGCTGGAAACACCAGCAACCACGGCCTTAAACTTCCAGTTCATGAATGGTCGGATTCTACTTTATGTATGTTAAGGGACGGCAAAAGAGAACTGGTCAAGAGCACAACAATGCCTACTGCAATTCATCCAATGCCTGCTGTGTCTTCTTGATGAGCACATCCAACTCGGCCTTGCGTTTGCGTAGGCTCTCCACCACACTTGGTGGCGCTTTGCGTAGAAACCCTTCGTTGCTCAATTGCCGTTCGGCGTTGCTGCGTTCGGTCTCAAGTCGCGTCAGCTCTTTGCGCAGGCGTTCACGCTCGGCAGCGACGTCAACTTTCTTTTCGTAAACCACGGCGACCTCAAAGCGCGCGGTACTGCGCGCCGAAGGGGCTTTGGCCAGCGACTCTCCGGTGAATTCAATGGATTCCACATTGGCCAGCTTTTCGATGACGGTGCGGTTCTGCTCGAAGCTCTTTTGCACTTCAGCAACAGAGAAAATCCTGACTGGAACGCGCTGCTTGGGTTCTACCTTCAGCTCCGCCCGGATATTGCGTATGTTCACGATCAGATCCTGCAAGATGGCCATCTCGGTCTCGGCGGCGTCATCGAGCAAATTGGCCTCGGCTTTCGGATAACTCGCCAGCGCAATGGATTTCTTCGGGGTTTTGCCATCATAGAGCGCGTGCCACAGTTCTTCTGTGAGAAAGGGCATAAACGGCGAGAGCATCCGCAAGGAAGTCTCAAAGACCGCCAGCAGGTTATCAAAGGCAACGCGTGTTTGCCCTTTTTCTGCTTCGCCGGAATCTTGGCCGGCGGTCAGACAGAGCTTGGCAATCTCTATATACCAATCACAGAACTCGCCCCAGAAGAACTGATAAATTTCATTGGCGGCGTCGTGGAAGCGATAGTTTTCCAGCGCAGCTTTCAAATTTTGCGACACACGGTTCAGGCGCGAGAGTATCCAGCGGTCTTCCAGTGTATTCAGCGTGCTGGGCTGCGGCGTAGCCAGTCCACGTGCAGATTTGTTCTGAAAGTCGCTGAGCCGCCACACTCCGGCAGCCTCGGCGCGTTCGACGTTCATAAAAATAAATCGCGCCGCGTTCCAGATCTTGTTAGCAAAGGCGCGGTAGCCCTCAGTGCGGGCCTCGTTGAAGGCGATGTCCGTTCCCGGGGAGGCCATGGCGGCCAAGGTGAAGCGCACCGCATCGGTGCCGTATTTTTCCGTGATCTCGATAGGGTCAACCACGTTGCCCTTCACCTTCGACATCTTCTGGCGCTCGGCGTCGAGTACCAGGGCGTGAATGTAAACTTCCCGAAACGGTACATTACCCTGCAGATGATCTTTCATGAAGTGGCAGCCCATCATGATCATGCGCTCCACCCAGAAGAACAGAATATCGAAGCCGGTGATCAGCAATGAAGTCGGATAAAACGCCGCCAGCTCCTGCTTTGTCTTCTCATCCTGCGAAGGCCAGCCGAAGGCGGTAAAGGGAAGCAGCGCGGAAGAGAACCATGTATCGAGTACATCGATGTCTTGCTGCAGGCGTTGGCTGCCACACTTGGGACACTGGGTTGGAGCTTCGCGGGCAACCGTGATCTCTTTGCAATCGGCGCAGTGCCAGGCCGGAATGCGATGGCCCCACCACAGTTGCCGCGAGATGCACCAGTCGTAGATGTTCTCCATCCAGTTCAGGTAAATCTGCTTGTAATTCTCGGGCGTGAAGCGTACGTCGCCGCGCAGCACCGGATCGGTCGCGCCCTGCGCCAGGCTCACGCCTCCGCTTTTGGGCTGCTTATGCACCGCTACGAACCACTGCGTTGAAAGCCGCGGCTCGACGATGGTCTTGCAGCGATCACATCTGCCCAGGGCCAGCGCGTGGTCCTTCACTGCTACTAAGAAGCCGCCTTGCTGTAGATCTGCCAGCACTTTTTCGCGCGCCGCAAAGCGATCGAGGCCCGCGTACGGCCCGGCATTGGCGTTCATGTGCGCGGTCTCATCCATCACATCAATCTGCGGCAGGTTGTGGCGCAGCCCTGCCTGAAAGTCGTTAGGATCGTGCGCCGGCGTTACCTTCACCGCGCCGGTGCCAAACTCAGGATTGGCCAGATCGTCGAGGATGATTGGGATTTCACGCTCCATCAGTGGCAGCAACGCTTTTTTACCATGAAGATGCTTGTAGCGCTCATCCCTGGCGTTGACGGCAACGGCTGTATCGCCCAGCATGGTCTCGGGACGCGTGGTCGCCACGGTAACAAATTCTTCACTTCCTGCATCTTTGCTTCCCACAATGGGATAGCGAATCTCGTAGATCTTTCCCGCGGTCTCTTCGTGCTTCACTTCGAGATCCGAGATCGCCGTCATACAGCGCGGGCACCAGTTCACGATGTACTTGCCGCGATAGATCAGGCCCTCTTCATAGAGGCGCACAAAAACTTCGCGCACCGCAACGTTGAGCCTTTCTTCCATGGTGAAGTACTCGCGCGACCAATCCACCGAGTCGCCCAGGCGCTTCATCTGCTTAAGGATGACCCCGCCGTAATGCTCGCGCCACTGCCACACGCGTTCAACAAATTTCTCGCGACCTAGATCTTTCCGCTTCACGCCTTCGCTGGCGAGCTGGCGCTCCACCATCAACTGCGTGGCAATGCCGGCGTGGTCGGTCCCTGGCAGCCACACCGTGCAGTACCCCGACATGCGCCGCCAGCGGATGATGATGTCCGTCTCGGTGTGCTCGAACATGTGCCCCATGTGCAGGTGCCCGGTGACATTCGGCGGCGGCAGCAGCAGGGTGAACACAGACTGGCCTTGTGAAGGCGGCCCGCTCACGGAGAACAGGTTTTCTTTCACCCAGTATTCGGCCCATCGTGTTTCAATTGCACCCGGGTTGTAGGCTTTCGCCAGTTCGTGTGGCATAGGGATAACAGGCAAGGCGCAGTCGTCTACGCCTCACACAGGTGAATTATTCAGAATAACTGTCAGAGGAAAAGATGGTCAAACGGGAACAGCTCCAAGCTTCAAGGAGAAAACTCACCGCGGATTCCACGAATCACGCGGATTTAGTAATTTCACCGCGGAGGCGCTGAGAGTCCTTATCTCAAACGGAAGTTCATAGAGACCTGGCTTTCCATTTCTACAGCGTTGCCATCCACTATGTAGGGCTTAAAGCGCCACTGGCGCACAGCTTCTTCCGCTCCTCGGACCAACAGCGCTGGTCCGCTCACCACTTTGACTTCCTGCAATCCGCCTCGGCCATCCACGATGATATCGAGCACAACCATTCCTTCCACGCCTGCGGTCTTGGCAATGAGCGGATACAGCGGCTGGCTCTTGTGGGTGACGTATTCATCGAGCACTGCGGCTGAAACATGCACTCGCATAGGCGCACCCGCACTCGGTGTGCTTGGCGTGCTGATAGGAGGCGGCGGAGTATTCATGGCAGCCGTGACTGTCGGGGTTGGAGTTGGGATTGGAGTCGGGGTCGGTTCGGCTCTGGGAGGTTCCATAACCGGTTGCGTCACGGGTTGGCTCACAACTGGGGCAGGAGCTTGCACAGCGGCTGTGGTGGTGGTTGTCGTTGCTGCAGAAGCCGTCACATAGGCCGGAGTTGGCGCTGGCCTGGCGGTTGGTGGCGGCGTGTAGCTTGGTGCTGGCGCTGGGGTACTTGCAACCGGAGTCGGCGTCGGTTCTGCTCGAGGCGTGCTTACCACCACGGGTTGCGCTGCCGGGTGGCCGATCACCGTCGAAGGCGCCTGCGTTCTGGTTGCTGCCGGTGTTTCGTAGGTCGCGCGTGCTGGCGCATGCGCGGCCTGGATTACTGTCGAAGGAGCGGTCTGCCGTGTGGGAGCTGAAGTGTTGGCCGTAGCCGGGGTTACAGACCTTTGCGTTGCAGGCGCGGTTCTTGTCGTATTCGAGGCAGTACTAACCGGAAAAGAGGTGACCGGTGCGCTGGCAACCATACCACTTTCAGCCGCTGTTTGAACCGCAACTGTGTCAGGGGTACTCGAGGCAACCGTGCTCAGTGAGACCTCTGCCGTGGGCACTTCCGACGCCGCGCTGGAGACTTCAGCAGCAGCAGTCTTGCGCGAGGTCGTTTTCGCCGGTGTGGGTCTAGACTGCGTCTCTGCGGCCCGGTTTTCCGTTGTTCCTGCCGGCAAGACTGCGCTAGGCGCTTGCATGGTTGTAGTCGGCGGCGCTGGCGGCGTTGAAATCGTTGCAACTACGGTAGGCTCAGCTTGGGTTTGCGGCTGGATCGCCACCGGGCGCGCCGGGGCATTGGCCATCAGGCCAGGTTCAAAAAAGGTGAGCGATTCCATGGTGCGCACCAAGTCATCCATATCGTCGCTGTTGGCCGCCATGAAAGAAAACGTGATGGCGTAACTCTTCAGCAAAATGCAGATTTGCGTCTGATAAAACACCGGATTACCAGGGGTCGGTTTGGACCTCATGTCCACCCGGTAGAACTGTTTGCCTCCGTAGGTAGTGAAGCGCTTGTCTGAACGCAGGGACAGCACCTCAAAAGGACCGGAAGGACCGGCCTGTGGGTTAATGGCAGCTTCCAGAAAGTCTTTGGGTGTTTTGATCACCGTGTTGGGTACCAGGTAATCAGCGTTAATGCTGAGGTAGCGAAGGTCGGTTGTGCTGGCATCCTGTGGGTTGCCCGCAAACAACGGATACATCCTGCTCTCACCCAGCGCGGGTGATCGTAACGCACTGCCGGCCCATCCTTCGGGAAAGCGATATGAAAAGCCGAAATAGCCATTGACATAGCGCCGTCCGTTGAGCGCGCCATAGTCAGCACGGAAATCGGAATCCTGCGCCAGCACGGGCGCAGCGGTAAATACCAATACCATTAAAACCGGCAACACTAAGAGCCGTTTCACGGGGTGCCTCCTCACAACAGCATGTACCTACCTGAATTCCGCTCGGGCGTGAAAAGCAGTAGATGGGGGGAGAAACTGCTCAAACGTCTTTTTTAATCCGAGTGGCCTGCGGAGATTACATAACACTATATACCTTAAAAAATTATGTTTTCAAGTCGAAGGACGTGGTGGCCGCTTCTGTTTATAGTAACTATTCATATTACTTATGCACGATTCGGCAGACCATACGTACAACTAACTTTCATTGTAAGAGTTTAAAGCCCTCATTTTATAGCTCTTACCCCCCCGCCGGGCGCCGTTCCGGGTTGGCGAAATGCCGGACTGTCGCATACAGCTCTTCTGAGGAAAACGGCTTCGCCAGATAGCCATCCATGCCTGAAGCCAGAAAACGTTCACGGTCGCCCAGCATAGCGCTGGCCGAGAGAGAAACAATCGTGGTCCTTCTCCGGTGGCCCGCGCTTTCGCGCGAACGAATCTGGCGTACCGCCTCTACTCCATCCATTACCGGCATCTGGTCGTCCATGAGGATAAGGTCAAACTCTCCTGTCTCCCAGGCCTGCAAAGCTGCCAGTCCGGTGGATACGACGCTGACCTTATGGCCGCGCCGGGAGAGAAGTTTCGCCGCCAGCACCTGGTTGGCGGGATTATCCTCGGCCAGCAGGATCCGCACCGGAACTTCGGGTTCGACCGGAGCCACCGGACGCATCGGTAAATCTCGCTCCTTTCCTATGGCGAAGCTGCAGGCGAATTGGAAGGTACTGCCCACGTGGGGCGTGCTCTCCATCGAAAGATGACCGCCCATCAACTGCGAAAGTTGGGAGCAGATTGCCAAGCCAAGGCCGGTTCCTCCGAACCGCCGGGTTACTCCGCTGTCGGCTTGAGCGAACGCCTCGAAGATATGCTTTTGGTCTGCTTCTGAAATGCCGATGCCTGTGTCAGTAACCCGAAAGATCAAACTCACCTGGTCTTGAGCGCCGGCCAAACCTGACTCGGCTCGCGCAACCTGCAGCTTCACCGATCCGGCCACGGTAAACTTGGCGGCATTACCCACCAGATTGATCAGCACCTGGCGAAGACGCGTGGGGTCGCCGACCAGCAGATCAGGCACGTTGTCGGTAACTTGACACTCCAAAACCAATCCCTTGGTGAGCGCCTGGGGAAGAACCAGCTTACAGACGTCATCCACGGCCCGGCGGAGAGAAAAAGGGATGTTCTCCAGAGTCAACTTTCCAGCATCAATCTTGGAAAAATCGAGAATGTCGTTGAGAACCGCCAGCAACCCTTCGGCACAACTCTGTAAGGTCTTAATGTATTCGCGGGATTCCTCCGGCGTTTCCGAATCAATTGCCAGTTGCGCCATACCGAGGATGCCATGCATTGGAGTGCGGATCTCGTGGCTCATGTTGGCCAGAAACTGGCCTTTGGCGCGATTCGCAGACTCAGCCGCCGTCTTGGCCACTTCCAGCTCACGCGCTCTTGCGCTTTCCAGGGCGCGGTCGCGCAACTGCTGCCAGTACACCGTGTGCATCTGGCGGCCGACGAGCGCCATGAAAAAGGAAAGCCCCAGGCAGAATGTGGCAAAAGTATTGGCCTGGGCGCCACCCATCAAGAGACTTTGGATTGTTACCGGTCCGAGAAGGAGAGCGACGTGAAGCGCCAGTAGCTTAACATTGGGCGCGAAGGAGATGCCGGATCCCGCGACGATCCCAGCCGTCCAGAGCAGGACAATGACGAAGGTCCAGTTTTCGAAGCCGTAGGAGCGGAGCGTGCTGACATACAACAATCCCGAGGCGCCAGAACCTAGGAGAATAGACAGAGTCACCAACCCCATCGACAGGCGCGGGTGCGCGGCATAAATACGTTCGCGCAGCAGCGCCAGGGTAACGCGCGTCCCCATGGCGAGAAACACGGCTGCTGCCAGACTCCAGAATAGCTTTGGATGCTCAGTCGGATAGGGTGAGGTTATTCCCAGGGCGATAAAAATCAGCGCGTAGCCGTAAACTCCGTACCCCAATCGCGCAGCCAGATCGAGATGCGCCTCGCGGACGAGCTCTGGCGATAGACGATCCTTGCGTCCGTCTGAAAAATCTGTCGGGAAGCTTTGCTGCGAGGCTGACACTCTTCTCCCCCTGCTCGACGCCAATCGGCAGAATTCCGAGGGGTTCCATCTTGCCTACAAACGACTTTATAACAGGTTTGCCCGGTTGTGAGGGTGGTTTTAAGTCTATATCTTTTAACCATTGTCGCAGGATCTCTTCTCGATTACCGCGGCAGAAGATCGGTCCCCCACAGATCGTGGGTGTCTTCAAATTCAAATCCCAGCTCCACCAGGCCGGTTGTGCCTCTCATCCGGTGGGAAGTGATCTTGGCGTGCACCCCTTGCTTCCTGTCGGGCGACCACAAAAAAATCGCGTCACCGGTCTTGAATCGGGCGCGGGAAATCAGCACACCGCCGTGCCTGCTTAACAAAAGTGTTTCCCCTAATGCCTCTTGCGGATCTCCTGCCGGGCATCCCTTTACGATTACGTGGAGTCGTTTCACAACGACCTTGTCCTGCCACTGCCGCATTTGGAGTGCGATCTCACGAATGAATTCATCCAGCATCTTCTGGTAGGAGGTCTCGAGATCTAAAAAGCGCAGACCAATTCGGGCTTTAGGCTGAACGTGCGCCACTGAACAGCGGGCTTTGACCGAAAGCCCTGCTGTCAGGTTGAAGAGCACGTCAATTCTTCCGCCGGACTGAAACCCCGGAGAACATTGCAGCAACAAGCCGCCCAAGCTGATGTTTTCTGTTAATCCGACGGTTCGCGAAGTCCCAGCTCGAACTTCCACAGGAGTAGCCAAATCCAGCCTGCTGAATTTACGAAAGTCCATCTTTTCGTTTGAAGCTGAGTTGCGTTTCATAATCCAATAACGCTTCCAAATGGGGTTAGGGGGTTTGGTTGAGCTACAGTACGACCAAGACCATCTAAAGCGCTTCTGCTCTTTTCAGGCTGTGCCGAAAACTCGGCCGCCCGCCCCTGTCTTTCGATTGAACTATGGTCTCGATATTTTGTCGGCAGGCAGAGGGCATTGGGAGCCCGCACCCTGAACCAAGCGTGGACATGGCGCACTGTCAAAGGTCAGCTCTGCCTACCGTTCACCAGACGTCGTTTGCTGTCGGCGTCCGGAGAAATCAATTCCACAGGTTGGTTCTATCGTGAGGCGCACTCTCTGCGCGACGATGGCCAGCTCTGTGGGTGTAGAAAATTCCGCTCAGTGGCGATTGGAAAGAAACATCCCATTCGTGGGCCGCAACAGAAACAGCCCCACTGGTTATTTATGTATAAGTATAAGTGGCAAAAACAGGAGAAATATCACACCTGCTGGATGAAAAAATGCTACTAATTTTTCTGAGCAATGAACAAGCCTTCAGTAATTGGTCTTAGCGGCCATCGTTGCCACCTAGGGTTATTCACGTAGTGTCAGGTTGCGGAAAAGTCGCCTTCCCGTATCAAGTTGGTCGAATTCGCTGAGAATTCCCAACTTGGCTTCATCTTCCGCAACCTGCTATACACTAGTGGCAGGAACGGGGGAAACATCACGCTTCAGGTGACTAGCGTGGCTTGGGCCAAGGTGAAACATTCACCGTCTGCGCAGCGCTCAGATCAAAGCCCTTGCTCTTAGCTCTTCGCTAAAAACAAAAGCTCGCCGCAGATTTCGCGGATTCAATTAGGGGGGTACCCCCTGCTGGCTTGGGTCTCGAAGAGACTCCCGTCGTTAGTCCTCAGTCCTCAGGAAAGCCCGGCTTCTCCCTTCGGAGAGATTGATCGCAAGTTGGCCCCCTACCCCTGCTTGCTTGGTTGGTGAGATTTGTGTCAGGGCAGGTTATTGGGCTTCAGCCCCTGCAGGCCAGTGACCGGCTACTCTCTTTTTAATTTTCAAAGATCTAAAAAGGCCTTTTGTCTTTTGTCTTGGGCCCTGCATTCCTGGAATGCTTTTTCGAGCTTGTGGATCAGTATTCTTTCAATACGTGTTTATGTAACGAACCCCATGTTGATCTTTTCTTTCCGGCGGTTCGTAGTATTTGGGCCCGAAGAAATTGTTCATCTCCTCAACACTGAGCTCCGGGCTTTTTGCACTCGCGGCTGGTTCAGGGGCACTCGCGACCGGGTCAGGGTTGACAACGTTCTGCTGTGGAGCTTTGTTCTCTGGCTTTGGGATTATCACCGGTGGAAAGTGAGAATGTCTGTGCAGGATGCGTTCATAGCGTTGGGGTGGTTGTTGATTTTGCTGGCTTGCGCCTGCGGCGGAGTCTGGGCTGACCGTGTTCAGCCTGCCTTGGTCTGGTTTGGCTTTGTCTTCTGATTTGTCTTGCTTGCCTGGCGCGGAATAGGGCTTGATGGTGTTCGCGCCTGGGACCTTCTCTTCGGAATGGGAATCGAAATTGAAATTAGGGGCAATCGGGGTGATATTCAGGCTGACGCGGTCATAGTGCGGTTTTTTGCCTGCGCGGGCGGCTTCGCCGGAGGCCCGGCGCTGCTCGCGAGTTCGTTCTTTCAGGACCGCGAGTACGGAAT
>Ga0222749_10000185_pt1 | contig 40178 bp, 37 predicted proteins | sample IncBWH2Mmetat_FD_197234 | JGI IMG/M metagenome (GOLD analysis project Ga0222749, IMG submission 197234) | Metatranscriptome of lab incubated forest soil microbial communities from Barre Woods Harvard Forest LTER site, Petersham... | ecosystem: Environmental > Terrestrial > Soil > Temperate... | reverse complement strand
TTGCAGCGAGCAGTGGACGACCTACCTCCCGGCTACCGGACGATTTTTGTTCTTCACGACGTCGAAGGTTACGAACATAATGAGATTGCCCAGATCGTGGGCTGCTCGATCGGGAACAGCAAGTCCCAGTTGCACAAGGCGCGCATGAAGTTGCGGGATCTGCTCAAAATGAACCGGGCAGAAAAAGTAGAAAAAACAGAGAAATCCTGAAGCCCACCTACAGGCAACAAAGTAGTAGACAGAGCCAGCGAAGACTGGCAGCGGGCGACCAGACGGAAAGTGCAAGCATTTTGGAGTGGCAGTACACTGAGGCAGCAGAGGCTTGGGGAGAGCTGTATGACTTGCGTTGAGTTGCAAGAGAGCCTGGCGGAGAACGAAAGCGGCAGCAGCGCCGAACAACGAGATCATCTTCGAAATTGTCCCGAATGCGCGAAACTGGTGGCGGAACTGCTCGTCATTGCCTGCTCGGCAGGCGATCTTCGCGCGGCGCATGAACCGAATCCCCGCGTTTGGAAATCCATTGAAGCTTCTTTAAGACGGGAGGGCCTGATCCGCCCACAGCGGAGAAACCTCTCCCTTCTTCCGTCTTTGGGTAGTCAATGGAGTTGGGCTCGCTGGATGGCACCGGCGGCGGCGCTCCTGTTGGTGAGCCTCGGCATCTTTCTCCGGCAGCACTCCCAGACAACGGACACTGGCGCCCAGAACATCGCCACTCCCGCACCCATCGTTTCTGATGCAGCTGTCGCAGGACTGAACGATGACGACCTCCTCCAGGAGGTCGGGCTGCAATCTCCCGCACTGCAGGAGCAGTACGCCGACAATCTGCGTCATGTGAATCAGTACATCCAGGATGCAAAGAATATCGTTGCCGCCGATCCGAACGACGAAGAGGCTCGCCGTACGTTGATGGAGGCTTACCAGGAAAAGGCCATGCTGTTTGAACTGGCTTTGGATCGTTCTCTGCAGTAATTTGAAATGTGTCGTGCAGCGGACAAACAAGAGGGTCAGAGAATCTTTATGAGCGGGCACACAATTCAACTAGCCACTATCAGCGCTGTCCTGGCCGGAACCATCATGTCCGGAACGCTGCTCGCCGAAACGCACAAGGAGTATCGGTTTAATGTCGGGCCAAGAGCGGGAGTTTCAGTCAATAATCCCTACGGCTCGGTTTCAGTAAAGCCTTCGACCGGCAACATCGTCGTTATCAATGCCGTGCTCTCTTCCGACAGAGTCGAAGTCGACAATGCATTGGTCGGCAACCGAGTTGAGGTTCAGTCCCATCTGCTTCCGGGCGCGGATGCCCAGTCCGGACGCGTTGATTACGAGATTCTCGCCCCCGCCGACGCCAGCATCACCCTGCATTCCAGTACCGGCAGCTTGCGCGCCGAGAAGCTTCACGGGGACGTTTCCCTGGAAGGCGCGGCAGCCACCGTTGACGTCCGCGACATCACCAACGCTCACGTGCACATCAAGACTCTCAATGGTCCGGTCACTCTCACCAACGTGCAGGACGGGCATGTCGAGATCGACTCTCTCAGCGGCAACGTAACCCTTCGCAGCGTCAACGGTCCCCTGATACAGGTCGTCTCCACCAGTGGCGGAATCAGCTACGTTGGGGATTTCGGTGACCACGGCGACTACCGCTTCACCAGCCACAGTGGCGACATAGACGCAGTCGTTCCAGACAGCACTTCCGCCGATGTGAGCGCCCGCTCCGTCCGCGGCGAAGTGCACGACGATATCCCGCTCCAGCCCAAGCAGCACACCTCTTTCGTCCTTAAAGAGGGCGTTGCCTTATGGGGTACCATGGGGCGAGCCGCCGTCTCCTCCACGGTGGTGCTGCGTAGCTTCAGTGGTAAAATCCACCTCAGAAAACGCGCATCAGAATAGCGAATCAAAGAAATCCGGACCGTTTGAAGCAGCGTTCTGGCAAGACGGTGGGCGCGAAAGGGCGTCATCGCGTGCAGTCCCAGCCTCCGCGCGAGCATCGTCCTTCCGGAAATGCTCTGTTTCTTGTTGGCTTCATGGGAGCGGGCAAGACGAGCGTAGGCCGCGCACTCGGACAGCAGCTGAATTGGCTTTTTGAGGACCTCGATGATCGCATCGAGCGCTGCGAAGGGCGCACCGTACAGGACATCTTCCGAGATTCCGGCGAATCCGAATTCCGCCGGGCTGAGCAGGCTGCTCTTCAAGGTCTCTTGGAAGAGGTGCGCAGGGGAGCATCCGTGGTCGTTGCGCTTGGAGGCGGGACTTTTGCTCAAGACCAGAACCACAATGCAATACAAGCCAGTGGCATCTGGACGGTCTTCTTGGACGCGCCGCTACCTGAACTTTGGAATCGCTGCACCAATCAGGCAGAATCAGGCACGAAACGCCCCCTGCAGACCAGTAAGAGCAAGTTTCGTGAAACTTACAATGCAAGGCTTGAGTATTATCGGACGGCTTCTCAGAAAGTTGAAACCGCGGGGAAAGAAGTAGAAGCAATAGCCGCCGAAATCGCCAGAACGCTGGGTTTGAAGAAGATCGAGATCCGGACCCAACAAGGAGAAGTCGAGTGAAGTTTGATCTGCGGATCGTCCGTTCTGTCGCCTTGCTAGCCGCTGCCTCTTTGGCAGTTTCTGCTCCGGCGTCCGACAAAAAGAACCAGGCCAAAGCAGCCCCCGCGCAAGCCGTGGATTCCGGCTCTTTCGGCATATTTCTGAAAGGGGCACGGGTCGCCACCGAGACCTTCAGCATCCAGCAAGAGGCGAACTCTAGTGTTATCAAGTCACAACTCAAGCAAACGGCAGGTTCCGATCCGGTCAGCCAGAAGAGCGATCTCGAAATGACCGCCTCGGGTGAACTGATTCGCTACGAATGGAGCCAGTCCTCCGGCGGTTCGCTCACCGTGTTCCCCAACAACGAATTTCTGCTCGAAAAGATCACCACAGCTTCGTCTTCTAAACCCGCCGAACAGCCTTTCCTGATGCCGAGCAGTTCCGCCATCCTCGACAACAACTTTTTTGTCCACCGTGAAGTACTGGTCTGGCGATATCTGGCCGCAGCCTGCAAGCCCGAAGGCGGCGCTTTAAAATGCCAGCAGGATCCCGGAGACTTCGGCGTTCTCGTCCCCCAGGACCGCACTTCCATGCACGTCCGCATGGAGCTGGTTGGTAAAGAAAAAATAGCCGTCCGCGGAACCGACCGCGAACTGATGCGCCTGAATCTAAAGGGTGACGATTTTGACTGGGCCCTATGGGTCGATGAACAGGATCATTTCAAGCTCATACGAGTGGCGATCCCTGCCGATAACACCGAAGTAGTCCGGGATTAGCTGTAGCTGCCCGGCGGCAGAAGCGAGACCGCCCCTGGAAAATTTATTGCTGCTGGCTGACGCACGCACGGCTCGGGTCATTATCACGGTGCTGTTGTTCGCGCTGGGGCTGGGCTTCCTTTACGTCACGCGCGACACCCTCATCGCCTTCCTGTTCGCCATTTTCTTCGCCTACCTCATGAGCCCTCTGGTGAATAACCTGGAGAAACTGCTCAGGGGCCGCGGCCGCGCCATCGCGGTGATATATACGCTTCTGCTCGCCTTGGTCGTCGTGTTCTTTGTGATCGTAGGTCCGAAAGTCACACGCGAAGCAGCACGGCTGGGCCAGGCGTTGCCCGGCCTGCTCGAGAAGGTCAGCTCCGGCGAGATCACGAACCAACTGGAGCAGCAGCATCACTGGAGTCACAACACCACCGAGGCGGTGCGGGCATTTCTGGTCAGCCACCAGGATGACATCACAGCCCTGGCACAACGAATCGGTGTACGCGTGGCCGATGTCGCCAAGCAGGCTTGGCTGTTGTTCGTTGTGCCTCTGCTCTCGATTTTCTTTCTGAAAGATGGGCGCGGTTTCAGCGACTTCCTGCTTACCACGATCCAATCGCGCCCCCAGCGCGAATTCCTGGAGAACGTGCTCAACGATCTGAATCAGATGCTGGCGCACTTCATCCGCGCGCAACTCACTCTTGCGGCCCTCTCTCTTGTCGTCTACTCCTCATTTTTGGGCATCATGGGTGTGCAATATGCTTTGGTGCTGGGCACGATCGGAGGAGTGCTGGAGTTTATCCCCGTGATTGGTCCGCTGGTAGCCGCGCTCACCATTCTCGGGGTTGTGCTCCTCACCTCGCCCCATCACTGGCTCGTGATCCTCATCTTTCTCCTTGTCTGGCGCGGGATTCAAGACTATATTTCCTCTCCCCACATCATGGGCGAGAGCATGGAACTGCATCCCCTGGCGGCGATCTTCGGAGTCATGGCAGGAGCGGAAATCGCCGGAATCCTGGGCATTTATCTCTCGATTCCGGTAATGGCCAGCCTCCGCATCGTCTTCCGCCGCTGGCGTCTTTACACCGAGAAAAAGAAGTTCGGCCCTCTCACCGCCGAATATTCGATCGGTACCCCCGGCGGTCATCGAAAGTAGGGCCGGCGTCTCGCCGGCTGTGTGGGAGGGCGTCTCGCCCGCCCACGTCATGCCACGACCGGAATTCCTGAGCTTTAGTAACGCCCTGACTGGCCCAGGCACAGAACGAATTCTGCGCTTGTTATAAAATTCCAAGTAATCACATGAACAAGAAGATTCCCATCGGCATTCTCGGCGCTACTGGTGTAGTCGGACAACGATTCATCCAGATGCTCGAGCACCATCCCTGGTTTGAAGTCGCGTGGCTGGCGGCCTCGGACCGCTCTGAGGGCAAGATCTATGAAGACGCCGCACGTTGGCGCCTGAAAACACCCATTCCCGGCGCCGTGGCAAAAATGAAGGTCTTCCCGGCTACTCCGGAAGGCGCGCCGAAGATTATCTTCGCCGCTCTCGACTCCGGCATCGCCGCCGAACTCGAACCGCGTTTCGCCGACGCAGGCTGCGCCGTAGTCTCGAATTCCAGCGCGCTTCGCATGCAGGAAGATGTTCCCCTGGTCATTCCCGAAGTCAACAGCGGCCACATCAAGCTGATCGACATCCAGGGATGGCGTAAGAAATCCGGCGGATATGTCGTCACCAATCCCAACTGCTCGGCGATCGGTTTGGTTCTGGCACTCGCTCCCCTGCATCAGAAGTTTGGGCTGGAAACCGTCATGGCGGTCACCATGCAAGCCGTCAGCGGCGCGGGATACCCCGGCGTGGCCTCGCTCGACATCCTCGGCAACGTAATCCCCTTCATCAAGAATGAAGAAGAGAAGATGGAAGAGGAGACGAAAAAGCTGCTGGGGAACCTGAACGGCTCCAAGGTCATCCCTGGCGCCTTTGCCATGAGCGCCCAGTGCAACCGCGTGGCCGTGGAAGACGGTCACACCGAGTCGGTCTCGATTCGCCTGAAGAAGAAGGCGAAGGCGGAAGAAATCATCGCCGCATGGAACAGCTACAGAGCCGAGCCGCAGGAATTGAAGCTCCCCAGCGCTCCGGAAAAGCCGGTCGTCTACCTCGAAGCAAATGACCGTCCGCAACCGCGCTTCGACGTCGACATGGGCGCAGGCATGACAACTGCCGTCGGCCGTCTACGCCCTTGCAGCGTCCTGGACTGGAAGTTCACTGTGCTCTCCCATAACACGATCCGCGGAGCCGCCGGAGCCGCCGTATTAAACGCCGAACTCCTGAAAGCCAAGGGATACCTGGGATGAATCCGAGTCCCGGCGCCAGAAAAGTAGCGCCGGCATCCTGCCGGCTGCCTGCACTGAGCGAAGCCGAAGTGTGGCGGGGGCGTCCCGCCTCCGCACGCCTGCGCCATCCCGACGGCCGATCATTCCACTCGAGGCCCGTCGAATGATCGTCATGAAATTCGGCGGCACCTCCGTCGAAGACGCCAAAGCCATCGACCGCGTCGCCTCGATCGTCCAAGGACGCCTCGACAAACAACCCGTGGTCGTGGTCAGCGCCATGGCCAAGGTCACCGACACCTTGCTGACCATGGCTCGCGCCGCCGGCGAAGGAGAGCGCAAGACCGCGCTCAAACTCTGCCGCTCGCTGCAGGAGCGCCACTACAACACCGCCAGCGAACTCCTCGGCACCGCGCGTTTCACCGAATTCCATTCCGAACTCGGCCAGGATTTCGAATCTCTCGACGAACTCCTGCGCGGCATCTCCGCCGTCGGCGAAATCACTCCCCGCACCACCGATCATGTCGCCGCCTTCGGCGAGATGCTTTCGAGCAAAATCGTCGCCGCCGCATTCGAGGCCCGCGGTTTGAAAGGCGCTCACGTCGACTCCCGCGATGTGCTGGTCACCGACAGCACCTACATGCAGGCCGTCCCACAGTACGAAGAAACAAATCTTCGACTTCAGGAAAAGGTTCTTTCCCTCGTCCAAGCAGGACAGGTTCCTGTGATGGGCGGATTCATCGGTTCCAACCGCGCGGGCATCACGACAACCATCGGCCGCGGAGGCTCCGACTTTTCCGCCGCCATCTTCGGCGCCGGACTCGGCGCCGACAAGATCGAGATCTGGACCGATGTCGACGGCATTCTCACGACCGATCCCCGCATCTGTCCGGAAGCGCGCCGGATCAAAGTCATCAGCTTCGATGAAGCGGCCGAGCTTGCCTATTTTGGTGCCAAGGTTCTGCACCCGGCCACGGTCTTGCCGGCGATTCAGAAGAACATTCCGGTGTATGTACTGAATTCGCGCAACCCTTCATGCGAAGGCACACGCATCACTACGCGCGCTCCGCACACCAAGAACATCTTCAAAGCGATCGCCGCCAAGAAGCGCATCACAATTGTCGATGTCGCCGCCCCGCGCATGCTGCTGGCCCACGGATTCCTGCGCTCGATCTTCGAAGCTTTCGACCGTCACAAAGTCGCGGTAGACGTGGTCTCGACCTCGGAGGTCAGCGTCTCGCTCACGGTCGACTCGAATCAGGCCATTCCCGCCTTGGCCGCCGATCTCGCCAAGTTAGCCGACGTGAAATACGAAGGCCGCAAAGCCATCGTCTGCCTGGTAGGAGAAAATCTGCGCGAAACTCCGGGCATCGCGGCGCACGTCTTCCGCGAGCTAGCAGACAAGAAAATCCGCATGATCTCACAAGGCGCCTCAGAAATTAACCTGACCTTCGTCATCGAAGAAGACGAAGTCCCCGAAGTAATCCAGCGCCTCCACAAAACCTTCTTCTCCGAACTAGACCCCGAAGTCTTCGCCTAGCTTGTGTAGGGAGACGCCCAGATTGTGTAGGGGCGGACGCATTCGTCCGCCCCGCGACCCTGAGCGAAGCGAAGCGTGTAGCGCCACCGCAGCCTCAGTCATGCGTAGCAGCGAGCGCAAACTCGAACCCGCCCGGACGAAAGCGTCCGAGGCCACACACTCCGTTCCTACACCGACAGCAGCCGATCAAAGAACGCCCGATACCGCTGCAACACGACCCGCAAAGCCTCCGTCGACACGCTGTCTCCGCTATCCCACTGCTGCTCCAGACGCGACCGTTCTTCCGCGAACACTTCCGCCAGACGCTTCATCGCCGAAGCCACCAGCCCGTCCGCCTGTTCTACAGCTTTGCGAGGCTCATCTACGAAAGCGGTCTGAATCTCCTTCCACCGGGCGCGCAGACCCTCCAATTCTTCGCTCGGAAACAGCGGCGTGCTTCCGGTCGTTCTGCTGACAGCCACCCTGCTGTCGTTCGCGGTCAGCGTCGCAGCGTTCTCGGTTCGCGAGCCTTGCTCGAAATCTCGCTCGGTCGTGATTTCCTGAGGTCCGCGCGTTTCCGATACTGGCCGCTTCCCCTGCGCCAGATCGGCAGTCGTGATTTCCTGTTCATCATCAAATTCCGGATGCTCTTTTCTCAACGGCGTCGCCATCTTCTATGCTCCTCTTCTCTCGATTTTGGGTTCGTCGAGTAGTTCCTGAAACAACCGGCGATAGTGCACCATCGCCTGCCGCAAATCTTCGGTGCTGGCCTCGCCTGAGCTGTGGCGCAAGGCAATGTCGTGCGCAGCGCGATAGTTTTCGACAATCACCGGATAATCCACCGAAAGATCGGCGGCCCGCTGTTCGAACGCTCCAATCGGATATCCCCGCGCCTGCATGACGTCGGTGACCAGGCTGTCGGCCAGCGTCACTGCGCCTTGCGGATCATCCACAAATCGCGCCTGCACTTCGCTCCAGCTCTCGACGAAACTGGACCGGTTTGCCCCCGATAACGGACGAATATTGAACTTCTCCCGCCGCTTCTGACGGAATTCGAGCACGCCCTCGGCCCTTCGCGAATCTCCTTCCTGCCGCATGACACGGTCGTACTCCGGCCCAAAGCGTTCCTTCAGTTTCTGGCTGCGTCGCTTGCGAGACGTAACAAACGCAATCGCCGCAGCCGCAATGACCGCAATCACCATAATTGCAATCAGAACTGCCATTCGATTTTGATCCATGAATATTCCTCTCCGCGGCGCTGCTATGGGATGCCGGCTGAATGATCACTGTTGTCAGTAAGGATTCTCAGCGATTGTGGAAAGCGCAGTTCGGCGACAAGAACGCCGAAGCAATCAGGTATTTCCCGCACTTAGCGGCGGCGGTCATCCTCGCCCCTACAGCATGGCATGCTGAGCGCAGCGGTGAGGAGCAACGCGACTCACCGTGGAGCCTGCCCTGAGCGTAGTCGAAGGGTCGAAGCATCCCTACCGGTACTCAGAGGCTCCTCTGTGCCCCTCTGTGCCCTCTGTGGTTAAATCTTTGGAAGGTACGCACATGAATCTCCTCCTCCTCGGCCGAGGCAAAACCGGATCGCTTGTAGCCGAAGTCGCCGCCGAGCGCAGACATCACGCCCGAGTCATCGGCGCGAAAGACAACATCGAGTCCATTGCACTCGCTCCGGAAAATCTCGCCCCCTTCGACACAGTCATCGATTTCACTGCCCCGCACTGCGTCCTCCAGCACATCGAAGCCTGTGTGAAAACCGGCAAAAACATGGTGGTCGGCACGACCGGCTGGTACAAAGAGATGGATCCCGTGCGCACGCTAGTCGCGCACCACAAGACGGGATTCATCTACGCCCCGAATTTTTCCATTGGCGTGAACCTGTTTTTCGATATCGCGCGAACCGCAGCCGCTGCCTTGAATCACGACTATTCCGGCCAGATTTTCGAGCGCCATCACGCCACCAAGCACGACGCGCCCTCAGGCACCGCAATCGCGATGCAGCGAATCATCCGCGAGACCGCAGGCAAGCCCGAAGATCTCGAGATCACGTCTTTCCGCGAAGGTGAAGTCGTAGGCCTCCATGAAGTGGTCTTCGAATCCGGCGCCGATCGCATCTATCTCTGCCACGACGCGAAATCCCGCCGCGGCTTCGCCGAAGGCGCAGTCCGCGCCGCCGAGTGGCTGATGGGCAAAAAGGGCTTCTTCGATTTCAAGGACGTCTGGCGGCAATTGTGAACCCAGTGTAGCCCCGGACTGTGTAGCCCTGGACGCCTCGTCCGGGGTTGCGCGAACGCGCAATCAGAGCGCCTGATAATAGGGGAACCGCCGGAGTAGTCCGCATGCCGCAGCACGCTCGGTGATCCCTGTCACACGATTTTCCCTCCCCGCTCATTCGCGCTATCTTATCCCTATGCAAGTTCGTGGATGCGGCACCGCTCTGGTCACTCCGTTTCATCAAGACGGCTCCATCGACGACGCCGCCCTGCGCAATCTGGTCGCATGGCAAATCGAATCCGGCATCGATTTCCTCGTCCCATGCGGCACCACCGGAGAGACTCCCACTCTCACCCACGACGAGTGGCTGCACGTCATCGATACGACCATCGAAGTCGCCGCCGGACGCGTCCCCATCGTCGCCGGAGCAACCTCGAACGCAACCCATGATGCTGTAGAAAAAGCGAAGGAACTCGCCGCGCGTCCTGGTGTCAACGCCATCCTCACCGCGAACCCGTACTACAACAAGCCCACGCAGGAAGGACAGTACCGTCACTTCAAAGCAATCGCAGAGGCAATCGGGGATACACCGGTCATCCTGTACAACGTTCCAGGGCGCACCTCAGCCAACCTCGAGCCGGCCACACTTGCGCGCCTCGCCGAAATTCCGAACATTGTCGCTGTCAAAGAAGCCTGCGGGAACATGAACCAGATCGCGGAAGCGATCGCGTCAGTGCCGGAACACTTCCTCGTCTTCTCGGGTGACGACGCCGTTACGCTTCCCGTGATCGCGCTTGGTGGAGTGGGAATCATTTCGGTCGCGGCGAACGAAATCCCGCACGAAATGGTAGCGCTGACCCACGCCGCCCTCGCGAATGACTGGGCCACCGCGCGCACCCTGAACCGGAAATATCTGCCACTGATGCAGGCTAATTTCATCGAGTCGAGCCCGCTGCCGGTAAAAGCGGTGCTGGCCATGATGGGGAAGATCGAAGAGGTCTACCGCCTGCCGCTGGTTCCCATGCGCCGCGACACGCGCTCCAAACTGCAGAGAGTTGTCACTGACGTGGGACTCATCACCAAGCCTGCCGGCCCGGTCCCGGAAGCGGCGGCATTCTTCATTTACGAAAACTGGGCCGCCGGTCCCCACAAGATCGTCGTGCACCGCGCCACCTGCGGCCAGTGCAGCCACGGTAAAGGACGCCCCTCCGGCCACGACCCCAACCACGCCAAGTGGCACGGCCCTTACGCAACTCTTCCCGAAGCCCGCGAAGTCGCCCACACCATGACCGGTGTGCTCATCCGCAGCGAGTGCAAGTGCGTGTGAAGGACATTTCAGATTTGCGATTTCAGATTGCAGATTGTAGAACGCATCGTGAGACTAAATCTGAAATCTGAAATCTGAAATCTGCAATCTAAAATCTGAAATCTGAAATCCTGTGTGGTGATCGCTTTCCCTTTTGACAAATCACAATCAACCATCAACAATCATCCATTCCATGTCCTCCCTGAAAGCCTCCATCGAGCGCCTCGCCGCCCAAGGTGAAGTCGAACACGATCCTGACGCACGAAAAGTATTCCTCGAATTCCGCGATCAGCTCACGCAAGGCAAACTCCGAGCCGCCGAAAAGATAGACGGCCGCTGGACCGTCAACGCCTGGGTCAAACGCGGCATCCTCCTGGGATTCCGTCTCGGAGTTCTCCAGGAAATGTCGGCCGGCCTTTCTTTCGTCGACAAAGACACCTTCCCTGCCCGCCAGTTCACCATCGCTGATCGTGTACGCGTCGTCCCCGGCGGATCGTCGGCCCGGGTCGGAGCCTACATCGCCCCTTCCGTCATCTGCATGCCGCCGATGTTCATCAACGTCGGAGCCTACGTCGACGAAGGCACCATGGTCGACTCCCACGCTCTGGTTGGCTCCTGCGCGCAAATCGGCAAGCGCGTCCACCTGAGCGCCGCCGCGCAAGTCGGAGGCGTGCTGGAACCGGTGAACGCCGCCCCGGTGATCATCGAAGACGACGTCCTCGTCGGCGGCAATTGCGGCATCTTCGAAGGCACGCTGGTGCGGGCGAGGGCCGTTCTGGGTGCTGGAACGATCCTCACCCGCTCGACTCCGCTCTATGATCTGGTGAAAGGCGAAGTCTGCCGCGCGACTCCTGATTCCCCATTGGAGGTCCCGGAAAACGCGGTAGTCGTCCCTGGCTCGCGCGCGGTCAAAAAAGGCAAAGGCGCAGACTGGAATCTTTCTCTCTACACCCCGGTCATCGTGAAGTACCGCGATGAAAAAACTGACCGCGGAATCGAACTGGAAGAATGGCTCCGTTAGGCCAACAAAAGACTTGCGCAGGCGGCCTTACGTCTGTACGCTACCGTACAGTCTTCAGGGTATTTCATACCTCTGGCCGAAGACTATGGTGGAGATAGCCACTCCCCTCCAAGTCCAGCCGACCTGATGAGCTCAGCGGCAAGGCTTCATTATGATGACCGAAGCGCCGCAACTCGAGTTAGATCGTCTTCGCAAACAGCAAGCAGAGGCACGTGCCGACGAAGTCTTCGGCGGATTGTCTCCGCCAGAACGGGCAGCCTACGATCTTAGACGAGATCGCATCCTCGAACTGGAGCACGATCTGTCGGACCCAGGCGATGAGAGTCTGGAGTTTTCCCGGAAGCCCTGCTAGCTCGCCTCTCCCTGCCATCGTTTCTTTTGCCGCTCAATAGCCTCGTAGCAATCGCAAGATGAATCTTCCAGTTTCCCTCGACTGATAATGCCCACGCTTCCTCGTGAATACTCGATCGCCCCTGCTTTCTGCAAAACTCCCGCCGCCCCAGTCACGCTCGCCCGACGGCTGCCCAGCATCTGTGCCAGAAACTCCTGGGTTAAAGGAAGAATGGTCCCGCCAATTCGGTCGTGGCTCATCAACAGCCATCTCGCCAAACGCTCCGTCACATCATGCAGCCGGTTGCAGGCTGCCAGTTGCGTCGACTGCATTCCGAGGAGCATGGAGAAGCGCTGCAGTCGCTTTTCGAGTTCAGGGCAGCGGGGTAAGATCCTGAGCAGGGTATCGATTTCTACACGATAGGCAGTCGCGTCGGCTTGCGTAACCACTCGTAGCGCGCTCGTCTTGAACCCGAAGATTACTGGCAAACCTATGAACCCTTCTCTTCCAGTCAGGCCTACTTCAACAGTCTTCCCGTCCGGGTGGATTGTGAGCAGCGAACCGAGCCCATTATTCAAGAAATATCCTGACCGGATTACCTCTCCGGGTTCGTGCAATACCTGATGCAGCTTCAAACGCACAAATTCCATCTCCGGAAAGAGCAGACTACTCTCCTTGCGGGGAAGGCTGCGCAGAATGAAATTGCCGATTCTCCCATCACTACTTTCATTGCCGGGGGGAGGACTGAAAACTTTCGAGGAACCAGATATGACAGCTCTGGGCATAGCGTCTCCTTGCGCGACAAGCGCGACAAATCCGTCTGATTTCGCAAGGGACCGTTGCCAGGAATTGCCGAAGGCGGAACGATGCTGGAAGAGACACCTCCACCCTACTCCTATACCGGGCACTTGTATGTACCAAAGCGCACACATATATAGCACTCACCGTGCAGACGGTCTTCGTGTCCGAGGGTAGCATTCCGCCAAAGAGGGAAGACTTCGTGGGGTACCTCGCTGTCTAGCGAGATGAAACCAATCCAGAGGACGTCCGTGGTAAATTCATACTTTCCACGAGAACCGAAGCATGGGGAGGGGCGAAATGTCATCCGATGTCCGTATTGCGTCGAGGCTGGCAATTTCAAAGCGATGATCGGTGCGCAAACCGGAGAAGGTCACATTTGCAGCGGCTGTGGACATGTGGTCCTCCCCTCAAATCCCCAATTTGAATGTGTTTGCGATAAATGCGCGAGGTTCAAGATCTCTTAATGATGGGTCCTGATCCATTACTGTCGAGGGGAGTGTCCTCAGATGTCCGACGTGCAGTTCGACCCGTATTCTCCGATCTGCCCGCGCTGCCTCGAACCTGTCAGACTCGAAGACGCGAAAACCGATGAAGACGGTCGCGCCATGCACGAAGATTGTTATTAGGCCATCCTGAAAGAAACAACATGGATCACAAGACGCCGGATCGCCTAGGAATTTGTTATCAAGCGATCCCCGGTAGGCAGTATTCCGCTAAGAACCTCGACTCCCAGCTTGCTCGTTCCGTTCGAAGTAACTCGAATCTGCCCCAGTTTCCCAATCACTGCGTCCGCTTGCCTTAGGGCGTCTGCCGCATACGTACTCGTAATCCCCAATACCTTCATCCCGCTTGCGCGCGCTGACTGAATTCCCGCAGGCGCGTCTTCAATGACCAGGCATTCTGCGGCACGATATCTCAGTCCCTCGGCTCCCTTCAAATACGGCTCCGGATGCGGCTTCCCGTGGATCACGTCGTCAGAGGTGATCAAGACTTTTGGCACTGGTAATCCGCAATGCCGTAAGCGATTTTGCGCCAGCAGTCTGGATCCCGAGGTGACCACGCCCCATCGCCCCTCAGGAATCGATTGCACCAGATCCAAAGCGCCGGGCATCACTGTGACTCCGCGCTGATCCTGCGCTTCATGATTCTCGATCGCCGCCGCCTCAGACTCAGCATCGAGATGCGGTGCCACCCGCCGGATCACTTCAATCGTCCGCACGCCATGCGCGATAGCCATCACCGCATCGCCGTCGACGCCCTTGCGCGCGGCCCACTCCCGCCACTCGCGGTCCACTTGCCGCGTCGAATCGCAAAGCACCCCATCCAGATCAAAAAGAATTGCAGCGCAAGAAAAGTTAGGCATTCCTTATTGTTTGTATCACAGCCCCAGCACACTCATGTGGCGACAGCCGCCTCGGCTGTCCAAGCGAAGGCGAAGCCGAGCGCCCAGGACCACAAATGTTTGCGAAGAATTCGGCGTGCACGCTGGAGTTACCATCCGCGAGTGGCCTTGACGAGTCTAAGTCTTCCCTCCCGGAAGACTGACTTGCTCACGACTGATCACCGAGCGCGAATACTCCCGCTGCCGCACTGCCAAATGCCGCTGCCGAAAATGCGCCAGCGCGCGCTGGCCCCACGCCCGGACAAACCAGTAGTTCAACCCCGCTCCAATCGCCGAACTGGTCAGCGGGATCACCCGCCCAGCCCACTTCTCCACCACTTCCGTGCTGGCTCGCGCCGCGATCCGCTGAATGACCCGCGGCACAAATTTATTGACAACTTCTTTTTCGAGCAGCTCCCGGCTCAAATCGACTCCCGCCGCGCTGGCCGCCGCGACCCACAGCTCGGCAATTTCGTCGTCCGTGTTGTATTCGAATCCATACAGCAGACTCAGCTTCTGAATTGTCCGCATCGTGATGGCCGAAAGAATCCCCAGATCCGGCACAATCGTTAACAACCCGCCGAGTCCGAATCCCGCGCCCTCGACCGCCGCCATCTTCATTCCGCTGCGAATAATCGAATCTGCCACGGTGTCGAGTTCGTGCATTTCGAGCGCGTACACGCCATGATATCCGCTGATCGGCAAGCGGTACGCCAGCCGCAACTGCAGCAGGAATCTCCCCGGATCCACGCGCACTCCTTGATACGCCCGCGTAAACCCTCTTTGCATGCCAGACTCCACAGTCCGCCGCAGCCACGACTTCCGCTCGTCCGCCATAGAATTCACCTTACCGCAGCGAGCAAAAGAAAGCCATCAGGAGAGGACCCTAAAAGCAGCAATGGGCGATGAGCTATGAGCACTGAGCGAAGGCTTCAGCTCATCGCGCCTTTGCTCACTGCTCACTGCTCATTGCACTGCTCATTGCTCACTGCTCACCGCTCGCTCTGTGCTAGCATTCTCCTGACTCCATGCCCAGCGGAAAACTGCAAGTCATCCCTCTCGGCGGCCTTGGCGAGTTCGGCATGAACTGCATGGCCGTGCGCTGGGGCGATGACATCATCGTCATCGACGGCGGACTCATGTTCCCCGAAGCTGAACTTCTCGGCGTCGACATCGTTGTCCCCGACATTTCGTATCTCACCGAGAATCGCCAGCGCGTGCGCGGGATTATCCTGACGCACGGACACGAAGACCACATCGGCGCCCTCCCCTGGATTCTCGCCGAACTCAACGTGCCGGTCTGGGGCACAGAGTTCACGCTCGCCTACGTCGAAGACAAACTCGATGAGCACGGCCTGCTCGACGATGCCGACCTGCGCGAGATGCGCCCCAACGAGCGCTTCAAGGCCGGAGCGTTCACCATCCATCCCATCCGCGTCACGCACAGCCTGGTCGACTGCGTTGCCCTCGCGGTCCACTGTCCTCTCGGCGTCATCATCCATACCGGTGATTTCAAGGTCGATCCCACGCCCACCGACAACAAACTCTTCGACCTGCACACCTTCGCCGAGTACGGCAAAGAGGGAGTTCTCGCGCTATTTCAGGACTCCACCAACGTCGAGCGTAAGGGATACACGCCCAGCGAGCGCGCCGTCCGCCGCAAATTCGACGAAGTTTTCGCGCACACCAAGCGCCGCCTCTTCATCTCCTGCTTTTCCAGTTCGATTCACCGCATCAACCTCGCCGTAGAACTCGCTCACGAGCACGGGCGCAAAGTCGCGTTCCTCGGCCGCTCCATGAACAACTCAGCCGAGATCGCCGAGGACTTGGGTTATATCGAGATGCCGGAAGGCCTGGTCATCAATCCCGGCGAGATGAAGAATTTCCCGCCCGAGAAAGTCTGCGTACTGATCAGCGGAACACAAGGTGAGCCCATGTCGGCCCTGAGCCGCGCGGCGGTCGACAATCACAAGCACGCCAAAATCGAAAAGGGAGACACCGTCGTCCTCTCCAGCCGCATCATCCCCGGCAACGAAAAAACCATCTACCGGATGATCGACCATCTCTTCCGCCGCGAAGCCCACGTCATCTACGAAGACGGCACCAGCCCGCCGGTCCACGTTTCAGGCCACGCCAGCCAGGAAGAGCTCAAGCTCATCATCAACCTGGTCAAGCCGCGCTACTTCATTCCCATACACGGCGAGTATCGTCAACTGAAATTGCACGCGGAAATGGCCGCCGCCATGCGCGGATCGGTCGGCAAAGTCATGCTGATCGAAAGCGGAGACGTTCTCGAATTCGACGAACTAGGCGCCCGAAAAACCGGCAAGGTCAACGTCGGACGCGTCTGCATCGATTCCGGCAACCGCACCGACGTGGTCGAAGATCTCATCATCAAAGACCGCCGCCACCTCAGCGAAGACGGCATCGTGCTGCCCATCATCGCCATCAACAAATTGTCAGGAAAAGTCGAAACCACCCCAGAGATTGTCACCCGCGGCTTCAATGTTGGCGATGACGGATTCATGGATGGCGCGAAGCGTATCGTCGAAGACACGCTGGCGTTTTCCAGCGAAGAAGAAAAAGCCGACTACGGCGTAATCAAAGAAAAAATCCGCGCCGATCTAAAGCGCTACATCAATAAACAAAGCCAAAAACGCCCCCTGATCATGCCAGTAATCCTGGAAATCTGACTAGCCAAGATGCTCACCTAGCGACAGCCGCTCCAGCGAAGCTCGTGTGGGGACGGGCGCTCGTGTGGCGACGGGCGCTTTCGCCCGTCCAGCAAAGCTCGTGTGGGGACGGACCCATTTCGTCCGTCCAGCGAAGGCGAGCCACCCGTGACACCCCCTCGACTTCTGTCCTCCCTGCGCGAAGCATTTGCGCGAGCAAGCGAGCGCAAATGCGTAGTCGAAGGACCCCCACGATCTGCACAGCCAGGAAATTCCGTGCCACCCCCTAGCGCGGCCGCCTCCCAAACCCGTGCTCCTTCCACAACCGATCCCACTGCCAAACCCCCGGATACTGCGGCAGCCTATAACCCAACTGATGCGCCAGCATCAGGATCTGCCCTCGATGATGCGCCTCATGCGCAAACATGTAAGCGAACGTCGTCCCACCCGCAGGCCACGTCCGCGTCCAACTGCCACGCCAGAATTTCACCACGCGCCGCTTCTCTCCGCCCGCCAGAGCATCCGTAAGCATTCGTACACACTGCGCCGCGCTCTTCCTGTGCGCAGCCGCGGCCTGAGCAATAGTGCACCGCGCCGGATCCAACGGCGCCGGACACTTCAAATGCGCCGCCGAACCCTTCAGCCAAACCAACCGGCAGTTATGCAGGTGCGCAAAGATCGCAGCAATCGTCCGCCCACCGAGTCCGCTTCCGGGCAACTCCGCCCGCCAAGCCCGCGGATTAAGATGCGCCAACAACCACTGATTCATGGCATCGTTGACCGAATATGTCTCGATCAACACCGTCGCAAGATCAGCCGAAGAATCCGTGCCGACACCGGAAGAACCCGCCCTCGATCGCCGCGCCATAAGATCTCCTCCACCCCAGGTCCCGGAGGGAACCGTTGATAGTAGCCCGCCACTTCGAGTGGCGGGAAACCCGCCTGTAACGATACTCTGTGCCGTAGGCACAACTGAACATTTCAAATGAAGCTCGAGTTCTTATCAGAAGGTTCTTCGGACTGCCGGTTGATTCGGCTGTATTCGTTTACGCGCCCAGAGGCCCTACGCCTCAAGCAGATCGCTGGCCAGCTCTCCACCGGCGAACTACGAGAGATCGCCTTAGACGGCGAACCTGGAATTGACCCTGTCTGCGGTTGTCACCTTCTCCTCCGCCTTGGAAAGCGAGATCAGGGCATTGTTCAGCTCGCCCCACTTCGGTTCGAGTGCGCTCTGTCAGATGAAGGCTGGCTCGATGTGTCTTCTCTGCTAGAGCCTTTCTGCGAGACCGACACAACTGGCTTTCAATGGCTCGTTGACAAAGGCGCAATCTCGCTCCTGATCTCGGTCAAGGGCACGTGTTGAAATACTCATGACGCTAATCACACTCTCCGACCTGCACGCCGCCCAATCACGCCTCAAAGGCGTAACGACTCGCACGCACCTGATCGAGTTCCCGCTCTGCGCTGAGGACCCGCGCCGCCTCCTGCTCAAGCCCGAAAACCAGCAACCCATTGGTGCATTCAAACTCCGCGGAGCCTACAACAAAATCGCCTCCCTCTCGGAAGCCGAGCGCCAACCAGGCGTCATCTCCTACTCCAGCGGCAACCACGCGCAAGGCGTCGCCTACGCCGCCCGCGCGCTCAAGGTAAAGTCGGTCATCGTCATGCCGAACAATGCCCCGCTCATCAAGCGCGAAGCGACCGCCAAACTCGGGGCAGAAATCGTCCTTGTCGGCCCCAGTTCCGACGAACGCAAGAACAAAGCCGAGCAACTCGCCTCCGAGCACGGATATGTCATCGTCCCCCCATACAGCGACGAAAAAATCATCGCCGGACAAGGCACCATCGGCCTGGAAATTCTCGAAGACTTGCCGGATGTCGAAACCGTCCTCTCCCCCGTCGGCGGCGGAGGCCTCATCTCCGGCGTAGCCGCCGCCATCAAGCTGACGAATCCCAAAGTCAAAGTCATCGGCGTCGAACCCGAACTGGCGGCCGACGCCCAGGCCAGCCTGCGTCAAGGCAAAATCGTCCAGTTCCCCGCCGAACAAGTTTCCCGCACCATCGCTGACGGGCTTCGCACCCAAAGCATCGGCCCCATCAACTTCGAGCACATCCGCGCCCATGTCGACGACATCATCACCGTCACCGAGGACGAAATCCGCCAGGCCATGAAATATCTGAGTGCGAATCCCGCCACCGTGGCCGAACCCAGCGGCGCCGTTGCGACCGCCGGATTCATCTTCCACGCCAAAAAACTCCCGCCGACGAAGCTCAATGTCGCGATCATCTCGGGAGGCAACATCGAACCAGAAATGCTGAAAGAACTGCGCTCGTGAGAAGCGTGCTTCAACGGGCTGCAGCAGAATTCTGGCCGTGAATACAACCCAAGCCGTGGTCGAATGATCTCTTAAGATGTACCGGGCTTCGGAGGGACTTTGAAGCTGCTCAGACTCGCCGCCGCAATGCTCCTCTGCCTCGCGCTTGCCCACGCACAAGACGCAAAACCTGAAGGCTCTCTGACCAGCAATCCTGTCTACGAGAAGAACTGCGCCAAGTGCCACGGCAAAACCGCCGAAGGACGATTCATGGCGGGCCCGTCGCTGCTTTCAGGAAAGGCCACCACTATGTCAGCCGACGACCTTCGCACCATCATCACGAACGGCAAGCACCACATGCCGAAGTTCGGCGAAAAGCTTGCCTCGGCTGACATCGATGTGCTGGTCGATCAGATCCAAGCCAGGAATAAAAAGAAATGAGGAAGCTCCGCGCCCCTCAGCGTCCTCTGTGTATTAATTTGGCGAACTGTGACATCAATCCTTGACTTCAACCTTTAAACCCGCCATCCTTGAGGCTTACCGAGGTTGCCAGATGGGGGAGAGCGGCGCCAACTCTCTTGTTTTGAAGATTTTGCCCGCAACTCATTGCGGCTCTAGGATTTTGTTGAGATTTTCCCATAACTCCCTGATTCCAATAGACCAGGGGGGAGGGGGGATACCCCTCCCAACACCCAGGTTCCCATTTCGGGAACTCGCAATTCTCCTCTTAGCCGCGCTTTTTTTCACAGGCGTCGCCTTCGCCCAAGCCCAGCGCGGAACTCTGGTTCATGAAGAAACCATTCGCGTTTCTCCTAGCTCTGAAACCGCGAAACTCGGCACCGCTGGACGCGGCTATGAACTCATCATCATCGATAGCAACCGCGACTGGACGCACGTCGAGGCCGTCCTCCGTGAACCCAGCAAAGACGAGAACGATGACGACGAGGAATCCCAGGGTAAGACCATTACCGGATGGGTTCTGACCAAAGCGTTCGTCGGCCAGAACACTCCCAACGGAGACAAGATCATCTTCGGCGAAGCCGCCAATTCCGAAGATGAAGCCAGCCGCCGCCGCGGCCGTCGCGACGCCGCTCAGGACGCAATGCGTCTCTACTACCGCATCTACGATCTGTTCCCTACATCCCCGCTCGCCGCCGAAGGCCTGTATCGCGCCGCCGACATCCGCTGGCAAATGGATCGCAATGATGTGATGACGCGCCCCTCGGCCCGCGAGCGCGACGCCTACATGCGCGGCCAGATCGATGAGCAGTGGATGAAGCTGGTGATCAAGAAATTTTCCGGCACAAAATGGGCCGACCTCGCCGCCTTCCACCTGCTCGAGAACAAACTCTGTGGCGATTGGCAAGCAGCGGCAAAGTGTCCGGAAAAAGAAGCCGATATGTACGAGAAGTACGCCAAAGAGCACGAACAGTCCTCCGCTGCTCCGGAGGCTCTCTATGACGCAGCCTGGCGTCATTCAGCGTTGATCGAAATTTACAAAACCGAGGCGAATCAGAAAAAGTCAGAGGCGGCGAAGAGCCGCGCCCTCGATCTCGCGCAGCGAATCATCGGCCAGTATGCTCAAAGTGAGTGGGCTTTGCGGGCGCAGACACTCGCGTACTACATTCAGCAGGGCGTCCCAACATACGGTAACGCCGGCGATTAATCATATGAACGCGATCGGGCGTCGTCACTTCACAGCGGCTATGTTCGGATTCGCGATTACGGCGACCTTCGTTTCCTACCAACTGCTCACCGATTCGCAATCTCCCATTCAGCGAGACTCCGCGTTGATGGCTGTATTCGTAGCATTGTGCCCTCCATCGTTGCTTTCGGTTGCGTTCGATCCAGAAGTCGGCACAAACAATTATTACTTCCTGTGGACCCTGATTGCGCTCCTGAATGCTGGGCTCTACGCCACCGTCCGCGCGCTCGTCAGCAGACGCTTGCAGCGGCCCGAGTAACGCTCATTCATCTTTTCGACAAACATTTCTGAGATACTAGCTTTCCGATTTTTCCGGGAGGAAGATTGCACGATTACCTGCTCTCACTGATTCTGGGCGTAGTGGAAGGTCTAACCGAGTTCCTACCCGTCAGTTCCACCGCGCATCTGCGGCTGTCCGAGGCGCTGCTGCACATCAATCTGTCCGATGGTTACTGGAAGATGTACTCCATCGTCATCCAGTTGGGCGCGATTCTGTGCCTGCCCGTTTACTTCTGGAGCCGAATCAAGAAGTTCCTGTCGACCTTTCCCAACGGCGAAAGCGGAAATCGCAACATTCTTACGCACCCTCTCAGCCTGACGATGATCGCTTTCGTCGTTACAGCGATTCCGTCGTTCCTGCTAACCAAGGTGATTGGCAAGCATCTGGAAAACATCGCCATCATCGGATGGTCGCTGCTGATCGGTGGAGTCGTAATGTGGATCGTCGACGCCATGCACGCCAGGGCCGAAGCCGCTGGCCCGAATAGCAACAGCAAAATACGCACCTGGAAGATGGAAGACATGAGCCTCGGGCAGTCGATCTGGATCGGACTGTGCCAGATTCTATCGGCGGTGTTCCCCGGAACTTCACGCTCGATGTCGACCATCGCCGCCGGACAAATTGCAGGCATGTCGCGCGCCGCCGCGCTCGAGTTCTCGTTTTTCGTCTCGATTCCAACCATGGCCGCAGCGACGCTCTACACGCTTTACAAATCGCTTCGCGGGAAAGGCGAGAATCCAATCGGCGTCGCGCAGATCGACCCTCACGGCTGGATCGTACTCGCGATCGGATTCGTCGTCTCCTTCATCGTGGCCTACGCCTCTGTCGCCTGGTTCATGGGCTACGTCCGCAAACGCGGATTTGCACCGTTTGCCGTGTACCGCATCATCGTCGGGGTGCTGGTATTGGTGTTCGCGGCGAAGCTGTCGTAGAGACGTTGCTTGCAACGTTTCTTTGTCCACGAGCACATGTGCCTCTGTCGGCAAGACGTTGCAAGCAACATCTCTACGTTAAGGTCCGCTCCAGGAAGCTACCTGAACACTCCCAGCGATTTCCATCATTGTCGGAACTCCGGCTTCTTGGCATAATGTAATGGCTCTGGCCGATTACGGCGCCGAGGGCGTGTCTTCGGCGATGAATCAGCCTAAATGGATTATCTGACAACTATTTTTGTCCCCACTGGGAACCGGCGGCTCAACGAGTTGATCGGGTTCCTGATGTGCGTCTCCGCGCTCCTCCTGCTCCTCGCGCTGGTTTCTTATTCGCCGCTGGACCCGTCCTGGAATAGCGCCTCGGTCTTGACGGGATCGCATGCCGCCCGCAACTGGATCGGTATCGTCGGCGCTTACACTGCGGATGCGGTGCTCCAGTTGCTTGGCGTTGGAGCATTCCTGCTGATCATCTTCCCGGTGATGCTCGGCGCGCGCTGGTTCCGTTCGATGAAAGTACAGTCTCCGCTGGCCAAGAGCCTGGGCGCAATCTGGCTGCTGATGTTCGTACCGGCGATGCTCGCGCTGATGCCTGGACAGATGCGCTGGATGCACGTGATTCCGATTGAAGGGCTGCTCGGCCGCGTGATCGGTGATTTCCTCATTCACTATCTGAATCTGGTTGGCGCGTACATCGTCTGCGCCACCGTTCTAGCTGCGGCATTGTATCTGTCCACCGCGTTCTCCTTCTCGGCGATTCAGCTCTGGGCGCCGACGCGGTTTGCGTTCGTCATGGCACTCTGGAATCGCTACAAAGATTGGCGACAGGAGCGCGCCCACAGGCGGCAGGCGAAGGAGTTGGAACGGCGCCGAATATCGAAGCCGATTGTGAAGACGCAATTGATCCAGCCGCGTCCGACGTCTGCGCCGCAAGTCGCGCCCGAACCGCGCCGCACCGGAATCGAGCGCATGCTGGCGGAAGAGGAGCCAGTAAAGGCCCAGGCTCAGACCGGCGGGATTTTACCGGAATCTTTACCGTCTCCCGAAGGAGAAGCCGCTGATCCCGAAGTCACCGAGCGTGGCGACAGCGGCCAGAAGGCCAAGACGACCATGCCTCGCATCGCTGCCGGTGGCTACAAACTGCCGTCGAGCAGCCTCTTGCAGCGTCCCGACGAACACCAGGCCGTCGATGCCGAAGAACTCAAGTTGCTGGCGCAGGTACTGACCGAAAAGTACGCCGAGTTCGATGTTCACGGACAGGTCTCGCAGATCAACCCTGGTCCGGTCGTAACCACGTTCGAGTTCAAGCCAGAAGCCGGGATCAAGTACAGCCGCATCACCAATCTGGTAGATGATTTGTGCCTGGCGCTGAAGGCAGAGAGCATTCTGATTGAACGGATGGCCGGAAAAAGCACCGTTGGCATTCAGGTGCCGAACCGGCAGCGTGAAATCATCTTCCTCCGCGAGAACATCGAGTCGCAGGAATTCATGGGCTCAAGGTCAAAACTTACGATGGCGATGGGCAAGGACATCAACGGCCGCATCGTCACCGCCGATCTTGCCGGCATGCCGCACCTGCTGATCGCAGGATCGACGGGAGCCGGGAAAAGCGTCGCGATCAACGCGATGATCATGTCAATCCTGTACAAGGCGACTCCCGATCAGGTCCGCCTGATCCTGGTTGATCCGAAGCGCTTGGAACTGGGCAATTACGAAGGCGTCCCGCACCTCTACACGCCGATCATCACCGAACCGAAGCTTGCGGCGAACGCCTTGCGCAATGCGGTGCGCGAGATGGAGCGACGGTTGAAGCTGCTCGCCGCCAAAGGCGTGCGCAATATCGATCAGTACAACAAGCTCTTTGATCAGGGTACGCCGAGTCTTTTTGACGAAGAATCGGACGAGAAGCCGATTCCTTACATCGTGATCATCATCGACGAGTTGGCCGATCTGATGATGCTCGATTCCTCGAACGTGGAAGAATCCATCACGCGCCTGGCCCAGATGGCGCGCGCTGTTGGCATTCACCTGGTGCTGGCGACGCAACGGCCATCGGTGGATGTCATCACCGGATTGATCAAGGCGAACTTCCCTGCCCGCGTTTCATTCCGCGTGGCGACCAAGGTTGACTCGCGTACCATTCTCGACGCGAATGGCGCGGAGGCCCTACTGGGCAAAGGAGACATGCTGTATCTGCCCTCCGGATCTGCTCGCGTCCACCGGTTGCATGCTCCGTTCGTGACAGAGAAAGAGATTGCGGCCGTCGTCGAATTCTGGAAAGCGCAGGCACAGGCGGAATATATCCACAACTTCCTGGAGCCTCCGAAGGAGGAACGCGATGCCGCTGCCGCCGCGAATGCTGGCGAACCCGGTGAGGCTGGCGAGGGCGAAAACGACCCGATGTACAACGATGCGGTGAGACTCGTCGTCGAGTTTGGGAAGGCTTCAACTTCCCTGCTGCAGCGGCGGTTGCGTATCGGCTATGGACGCGCCGCGCACCTGATCGATCTTATGGAGCAGGACGGCATCGTCGGAGCTGCGGATGGTCCCAAGCCGCGGGAAGTCCTGAAGCGGCCGGACTGGATTTCTGAGATTGAAGAGTCGATGCGGTAGCGATTTTCAGGAATAAGAAAAAGGGCGGCTCTCACCGCCCTTTCACTTTTGCAGGCTTATTGCTTAGAACTTGAACACGACGCCGATCGGCATGCGGAAGTTCTTGCTGCTGGTGCTGCCATTGCTGCGAAGCATCATCCAGTCGCCGCTGGCGCGGAACGCCATGTAGCGATTGAAATTGATGTCGACTCCACCGCCAGCCAAGAACGCCATACCGTTGCCGGATCCGCTAGCCCCAGCGAACGAGGCTGTGGCATGATCTCCACCGATCAGGGCATGCACGAAAGGCGTGTAGGCCTTGTGGGCGTGGAGCGCCAACTGAGGCCCGAAGGTATAGGTGTAGTTGTTGAAGCTGACGCCAGCCTGGGTCGTAAAGCTGGAACCCAAATCGGCGGTGATCCCGAAGTAGTTGTTGAGATTCGCAGTCGCTCCGAGGTTGAAGCCATTCGCATTGACTCCACCTTCCAGACGCGTGTACTGGTATCCACCGAAGAATTCCGCCTTCGGATGGTCTGACTCAGCTGCCACTGCCGAGAGCGTAAAGAGTCCGACGAGTAGTCCCACAAAAGCTATTTTGCGCACGTTTTCCCTCCCAAAAGATTGGACGGTAAATTTGCTTTCGTACCCATTGAACCGTGCCTGGGATTAACTCGCAAGTTACGGGGAGTATTGTCCTCTAGTAACCCCAAAGGTAGCGCTTGACAACCGGGAGCATGAGCCGGATGAGCCTTCCTCTGCCCGCGCAACCCATAGCGATACGAGCGGTTAAGATCGTTCTGGGTCTAGGGCAGGAGGACGTTCGACTATCGGGAAGGGACGTTTCGATCGCGCGCAAAGATGGAGCTGAAAGATAAGGGATTCAGAGCCCGACCCAATTCCAGAAGCGTTCTTTCATCCGGCGGACCGAATCTGGGAGCCAACTCTTGTACCGCAAGAGAACGGTTGCGTTGACGCTCTTCGCTGTCTTAGGCGAGAACTTGTTGCTGAAGATCAGGTAATACACTCCAGCGCCCGCTGGAAGATCCGCCTGCATGGTTCCTTGCGAGACTCTGCCGCTCTCGTACACGGAACTGGTCGCATAACCGTTCTGCCAGACCGCAAACGCCGGCTCGCTGAGCACGTAGACCTCGACGTCGCTGTCTTCTGTTTCGCTTGTGTTAGGTTTGGCGCTTCCAGCTTTCTTCTCTGTAGGGGAGACGGCGAACTGCCCCATGATGGAGACGTTGGTCGAGCCTTCCGGCAGATCGAACTTGTAGAAGCGGAAATTGTGGCCAGTGACCGAAAACGGAGTTTCGAGAATCGTCTGATCGTGCTTCCATCCAACCAGTTCCTGGACTCCCTGTGCAAAGGGATTGTCGCTAGTGGCCGCCCAGAGGAACCCTCCCAGCAACAGGCCCAGAAGAACCCAGAGCACGATCCGCCGCTTCCTGACGCGCGGAGGAGCCAACTGCACGACGGGCTCCTCGATCTTTACGGATTCTTTCAACGGCACACTCACCTGTTTGCCGCACTTCAGACAGAACTGCGCCTCATCGGGAAGGGACGCACCGCACTTGCTACAGCCGAGAATTACCTTTGTTGCAGACGATACGGTGCTGTTTGTCGGCATACTCACCGGCTCCACTTCAGAAAACTGCGGTAATTACCAGGAGACTTCGGGGGACGTTCAACGACCGGGACGCTCACTGGATGATTGCCAAATATTAGCACACAGGTTTGGTCAGTGGAACGGGTTCTTCTGGTTGCTAAACCTCAGAGTGACCCCTTCTCATCGCCTTGAAATCATGGCGCATCAACACGGTCTCTAGTAGAATCGCGCGGTCCCGGATAGATTTGGATGTTCCCGTAAATTTCAGCTCTGATGGAAGTCCTCTTCTACATCGGATTCGCGCTGTTCGTGTTGTTCGGTCCCTGGATTCTGCTTTGGCGGGTGAACTCCCGGCGGAAGAATGACCGTCTGGAGGATCAACTCCGCTGGGCCGATATCACGGGCCGTATTCACGCGCTCGAGCGGGAACTGAGGGAATTGCGCGGCACGGGAACGGCGCAGGTTGGTCCGCAGTCTCAGAAACAGGAAAAGGCTACAACTACTCCCGCGCCTTCGCCTCCAGTTCAACCACCCGTTGCACCACTCGAACCGATAACTCCGACCGAGGTGGCCGCTGAAGCCTGGGTCACGCGACGACCCGCCGAAACTCCGCGGGTTGTGTCCCCGCCTGTCGCGCCAAGAATCGCAACTCCGCCGCCCAGTCCGGCGGCGCGTTCGATTTCACAGCCTGCTCCAACCATTGCGACGGGCGAGACTGGACCTTCGCGATTCGACCAGTTCAAATCATCGCTCGACATCGAGGAGATGTTGGGCACGGACTGGCTGAACAAGGTGGGAATTGTACTGGTCGTTCTGGGCGTTGCGTTTTTCCTGGCGTACCAACTGAAAACCATGGGACCTTCGGGCAAAGTGCTCGTGGGATTCGTCACCTCGGCCGTGCTGCTGGGCGCGGGCATCTGGTTTGAGCGGGGAGATCGCTATCGCATCCTGGCGCGGGCTGGGATCGGCGGCGGATGGGCGCTGCTGTTCTTCACCACCTATGCGATGTATCACGTGCCTGCGGCTCATGTGCTCGACTCGCAGTCGCTGGATATGGTGCTCATGCTCGCTGTTGCAGGCGCTATGGTCGCACACACCTTGCGCTATCGCTCGCAGGTGGTGACCGGGCTGTCGTTCCTTCTGGCATTTGTCACGATCGCGATTAATCACTCGAACGTTTACAGCCTCGCCGCCGGTGCCGTGCTGGCCGCCGGACTGGTGGTGATTGTCGGGCGCATGCAGTGGTTTGAGCTGGAAGTGTTCGGGATTGTGGCGAGCTATCTGAATCACTACATTTGGCTGCAGCCGATCATCGAACCGATGCAGGGGAAGCACCATCCCTTTCCGGAGTTCACGGCCAGCGCGGGGATCCTGGTGCTTTACTGGCTGATCTTCCGTGTGTCGTATGTTTTTCGCCAGCCCGATGAATATCAGGAACGGATCTCCACGGCAGCGGCGCTTTTGAATACATCACTGCTGCTGGCCTTGCTGAAGTACCAGTCCGTGCATCCAGAGTGGGCTTTCTGGGCGCTGCTAGTGGTTGGCGCAATGGAAGCGGCTTTTGGACGGGCGCCAGCAACACGGCGTCGCCGAAACGCTGTCATTGTTCTGAGTACTCTCGGGGTAGTTCTGCTCATTACGGCTTTCCCCTTCCGCTATTCCGGAACGCGATTGTCGGTGCTTTGGCTGGCGGAAGCTGAGGCTCTGCTGCTGATCGGCGTGTGGACAAAGGAGATCGTCTACCGGCGGTTGGGGATGATCGCGTCGGTGCTGGTCGCCGGGCAGATGATTGCCTATGACGCGGCCGAGATCTGCGGCAGGCGCATGGATGACGCGGACTTGCGTCCGTATTATGCGCTGTCCGTTTTATTCGTAGTTGCCGCGGCGATCTTTTATTTGAACGCGCACTGGGTAGTGCGCCGATGGGCCGAGTTGTTCACCACCGAGTTCGACCGGACGGTCATGCAGCGGCTGTCGTACGCGGGCACGATTATGATGGTGATCGCCGCATGGATTGCATTCCCGCAGGCCTGGACGACGGTCGCATGGTGCGCACTCGGGCTTGCCCTGATCCTCGCCGCCAGGCGACTCGGAGCTTCCGAGTTGGAATATCAGGCTGCATTTCTTGTCAGCATCGCTGTTGTGCGTGCGCTTGCCATCAATCTGGGCGCAACTGAGAAGTTCCATGGGCTGACGCTGCGCCTGATCACGATTGCGCTGGTTGCGGTCCTGCTCTATGTGACCTCCCGCTGGAGAACACAGACTGACGACAGTTGGTCATTCGAATGGATCGCCGGCGAAGCGTATACATGGGCTGGATCCTTTCTGCTGGCTCTGCTTGCGTGGTACGAACTGCGGCCCGTCGGAGTCGCCGAGGCGTGGGTCATCGCCGGGCTAGTACTCCTGGAAGTAGGCCTATCGCGCAAGAGCCTGAGCTTGCGACTGCAGGGCTACGTCGCGCTGCTCGGCGCGTTCCTGCGAATTTTCTTTGTGAACCTGAACGCCAGCGGCTTGCCGGGTGAAATCAGCCCGCGCTTCTACACCGTGGTGCCCATCATGCTCGCGTTCTTCTATGCGTACTGGAGACTGCATCAGGCGGAGCTGAGTCCCATGGAAATGAAATTCCGCGCGGGTGAGATCTGCTGCTGGTTGGGAACGATCACAATCGGATCCCTTATGCGGTTCGAACTAGAGGCGGACTGGGTGGCCGCCGGATGGGCAGCTTTGGCGTTCGCGCTGATCGTGATCGCGTGGCGCAGCGGGAAGAAGTTGTTTCTATACCAGGCGCTGCTGGTGATCGCGGGGGTGCTGTTCCGCACCGTGCTGCACAATTTCTATGAACGCAGCTACTTCCCGTCGCCTCTGTGGGCGAGCCAGTGGATCACCGTCGAGAGCCGATGGGTCATTGTGGCGATCACGGTCGCGCTGCTGCTGGCATCGTTGCCGTTTGCTTTTCAGATACGCAGAAAGGGCGAACCCAGCGAGGAGAGCGGGTTCGCGCTACTGATCCAGAATCTGGCAAGACGTCCGGAGCAGCCTTTCTTTTTCATCGCCGTCGGACTGCTGACGGTGTTGCTTGGGATTGAGATGCGGCACGGGATGGTCACCTTGTCATGGGGTCTGGAAGGCTTGGCGGTATTTGTCCTCGCGCTTTGGGTGCACGAGCGCAGCTTCCGGCTGACGGGACTGGGACTGTTGCTGCTTTGCGTGGGGAAGATCGTGGTCGACGATGTGTGGAGGCTGCATCCGCGGGATCGCTACCTGACATTCATCGTGCTGGGTTCCGCGCTGTTGTTTGTATCGTTTCTGTATACGCGGAATCGCGAGGCGATGCGACGATATCTATGACGCGCTGGATCTCACTTGCGGGAGTCATCGTATTGGGCGTGGCCGCTATCGTGTGGAGCGAGCGGCGCAGGGTGGACGTGCAGGCAAGTCCTGCCGCCATGCTTTATCTGGTCGCCGATACCGAACAGGAATTGACGCGCATGCCGGTGCATTTCACCCGCATGCCGGATGGGGAGGAGATTCGCATCGGCGATGAGATCGCCAAGATGTACGGCAGCAATGTAGAGGAGGACCAGCAGAAGAAAAAGAGCGAGATCGAGAAGTATCTGGGCGAAGTGGGCGGGAAGTTGACGCTCCACGCTCACCGCATCTTGCCCTACCGCTTTCATTACGTTCCCAATGAATCCATGATCAACGCGTTCGCTTTGCCGGGAGGGCACGTCTATGTCGGTGCCGGGCTGATGGCGATGATGGACAGCGAAGATGAACTGGCCGCGGTGCTCGGGCACGAGATCGAGCATATCGATCACTATCACTGCGCGGATCGGGCGCAGCAAGAGCAGGCGCTGCGGCGGATTCCGCTGGGAGGACTGGTCGCCATCCCGGTGTTTGTTTTCGAAGCTGGTTACACCAAGGATCAGGAACTCGAGGCGGATCGCGAAGGAACGCGGCTGGCGGTCGAGGCCGGATACTCCGCCAATGGCGCGATCCGTATGTTTGAGGCATTCGACCGGATGTATCAGCGGTATCGACTGCGACGGTCGCGGGCGGCATCGCCTCAAGAGGAGTTGTCCGATGTGGCCATGCAGACGCTGGAGGGATATTTCCGGTCGCATCCGCTGCCGGCGGAGCGTATTGCGCAGATTCAGAAGATGATCGCCGCGGAGAACTGGACGGCGCGGCCGGAGCGCGATCTGGCGGTAGCGTACATCTTCTGGACGATGCGGGCGAACGCGGCCATGATTTCGAAAAAGTACCCCCAGGCGGAGCAGTTGGCCGCACGATCGATCAAGATGCACTCCGATCAACCGGACGCTTGGGAGTTGCAGGCGCAGGCGCAGTTCGCGCAGGCGGAGTTTGCCGAGGCGGCGGGTTCGTATCGCAAGCAACTGGAGTTGGAACCAAGAAATCTGCGAGCCGTGGAATCCTACGCGATGGCTTTGGAGGCCGCGGATCGCGAGAGCGCGGAGGGCAAATTCCGCAACTGGCTGTCATCGGTAGAGGGTGAGAAGCCGCGCAATGCCGACGTCGAACTGGCGGGGTTGAATTTGCTCGCGGGAGACGTAGCCGGGGCGCGCAAGTACGAGGCTGACTTGCAGGGTAATGCCGACGGATGGGCTCCGGATTATCTTGGGGAGTTGGGCTGGTGGTACTACCTTGCCGGGGATTACGCGCGCGCCTCTCAATTGCTGGGCGACGCCGTGCAGCAGCGTCCTGGTGACGTGAAGCTGTGGGTGCGCCGCGCCTGGGCGCAGATCGAGATTCGACGTTACAGTGATGCTATTCAGAGCGTGAATAACGGCTACGAGCAGGGGCTGCCCAATGAGAAGGCGATGGCGCAGGGCGTCGCATACTGGCAAGCTCGTGAAACAGAGAGTGCGCTACGCGACTACGATCGCGCAGTGGCCGAACAGCCGGAGTGGGAAAATCCTAGATGGGTGAGGGCGCTGTACTCGCCGCTCGCCACCCGGAGTGTCGAGGAGATGAAGGCGGAACGGGAACGGCAGAAGAAACAGCGGTTGGCGGAGAAGCGGTAGAGCCTTCAAGTTTCACAGACAGCGTCCGCAGTGGCGACGAGACGCCGCCCCAACAGCCGCCGGGACGGCGGCGCTACGGTTTTGCCGCGCTACCATCTAACCCCAGGTCCTTCGCGATCGGCTTCATCGCTTCGATGCAGAAGCCTATGTGTTCATCGAGGTCGACTCCTAAATTGGCAGCGCCCTGAATGATGTCTTCGCGATTTACTTTTCGCGCGAAGGCTTTGTCTTTCATTCTTTTGCGCACGGATTTCACGTCGACTTCCGCCAGCGATTTGCTGGGCTTGATCAGCGCGACTGCGGTGATGAATCCGGCGAGTTCGTCGCAGGCGAAGAGAGCTTTCTCCATGGGCGTGTCGCGGGTCACGCCCGTGTATTCGGCGTGCGACATGATGGCTCGGCGGATCTGCTCGGGACATCCGCGTTCGGTAAGGATCTCATTGCCGCGATAGGGATGATCTTTCAGACTGGGCCAGCGTTCGTAGTCGAAGTCGTGAATCAGGCCGACGATTCCCCACAGGTCCTCGGCCTCTGGCGATCCATCGTCGTACTTGCCGGAGCACGCACGCATGCAGGCTTCGACCGCCAGCGCATGCTTGCGTAGACTTTCAGATTGGGTGAACTCGGTCAGCAAATTCCAGGCGGCTTCTCGCGTGATTTCATTCATTTTCCGGGCACCTGCACTTAAGAGTTTTTTCTTAGTGATTCCCTTATTGACAACTTCTTTAAAGACTCATTACAACTCCAACGACCTCTGTGCAGCATACTAACGCAGCGCAGTTCTCCAGGTTTTGGGGGCTTGGAGGGACCAGCAAATGTATGACGACCGGGAATATTTCTGGGTTGTTCTCTGCAAGAATCATCGATTTCACCACAAAGGCAATACTTCATACTCGCACCAGATTGTGTTGGCGGAAACCGACGCCTTCTCGCCTCTTCCCATGCTGACTCAGCAGGTCACGGTGCGTTGTGACGCGTGCGGCGCGGAATATTCCTACAAGGCGACTGAAATAATGCGGGGCGAAATGGAGAGTGCGCCGGCCTTCGTTCCGCATCCCATGTTTAAGTAATAACGTTCAAGTGACCACGTCGCGTAGCGGCGCGGGAATCCGCATGGTAAACATCACTGCGGATTTCTGCGAATCCCGCACGAATTGCCAGTAATCTCAATGGTTTTGCCATCCTTTTTCCGGCTTGCTTCGTCGGAGTGCCGCGTCTTCGGTGCATTTTTCCCTTGACTTCCACAGGCTCGGTGGCTCAGATTGAGACTGCCCGCAGGAATCTCCCCCAAGTCATTCCTGCTCTGTGGTTTAGGCTGTAAGGAGGGCCCGCTCTGGCACTCCCACAACCCGATGGCTACGACTCTTGCCCCGGTGGATTCACGGGAAGTCGTTCGTTGCGATCACTGCCTGTTAGTTCAGTTCCGCACATCCAATAACAATTGCCGGCGCTGTCACGCGTCCCTGGACGAGGAACCCGAGCCCGAACCAATCATGGTCGCGCCGCCGGTCATGATGCCCGTGCCGACCAACGGCCGCGGACATCTGAACCTGGCGACCTCAATCCGTTCACTGCGACTGCGCAGCGGACTTAGCCAGCGGCAACTGGCCGGACGTATGGCCGTGCCGCGTACCTACGTGTCGAAAATCGAAAACGAGAAGGCCACGCCTACGCTGTCGTCCCTGGAACGGCTCGCGCGTGCACTGGAGGTTACTGTGCCCGAACTGCTCAGCGGCGGTGAACGCAGCCGTCAGGAAGAAGTCAGCGAACTGATGAAGGATCAGTTTATTGCCGAAATCTTGCCCTTTGTTTCGCAACTCAACGGGATGCAGATGTCGAGCATCCTGACGCAGGTGCGGGACCTGACGGTAAGACCGAGGAGAAGCGCGTAGAAGCGGAGAGTCAAGGTTCAAGGATTTGTGACGATGTGGTTTAGTTCGGCACTTTGACAAGTTTTATCCGGGCAACCAGCCAACACAAAAAGCCGGAACCAGCAATGGTTCCGGCTTTTTGTTTTCCGGCTTTGGACTCTCGTTGCCTTCGGGATACTTCGGTGCAGTGAATCCGAATTAGATTGATCAGCATCTATCTGGCATGAATTTGGAAAATCACAGTGGTGTCTCCTGGCGAGTTCTGGGTGCCTCCCACTTGGACGCAGCCTCGGAAAAGGATAGCGTGAACGGCGCTACGGCTGGCATTCACCCAATGGCCGCACCGGATGGGCTTTTGCTGGACGCGTATTCGACTGCGGTAACGAGCGCGGTGGAACGAATCAGCCCCTCCGTAGCGCACATCGAGGTCCATCCGAAAGCTGGGCGGACGCGATCCGGTGAACCGCGTGAGAGGCAAGGCGGAGGGTCGGGATTCGTTTTTACGCCTGACGGCCTGATCCTGACGAACAGCCATGTGGTGCATGATGCGGCACGAATTGCAGTCACTCTGGCGGACGGCCGGCGCATGCCGGCGACGCTCATTGGGGAGGATCCGGCGAGCGATCTGGCTGTGATCCGTCTGGAACGGCCGCAATTCGACGAACCGGGGCCGCTGGCGGCGGAGTTGGGGGATTCCCAGAAGCTGCGTGTCGGACAGATTGCCATCGCGATTGGCGCGCCTTATGGATTTCAATCGACGGTCACGGCCGGCGTGGTAAGCGCACTGGGACGGTCGCTGCGTTCGTATTCCGGACGGCTGATTGACGACGTGATCCAGACGGATGCGGCGCTGAATCCGGGTAACTCGGGTGGACCGTTGGTGGATTCTGCGGGACGCGTGATCGGCGTGAACACAGCGACAATTCTGCCGGCACAGGGAATCTGCTTCGCAATCGGGATCAATACGGCGAAATTTGTCGCCAGCCGCTTGCTCCGGGACGGGAAGATTCGACGGAGCTTCGTGGGGATTTCGGGTCAAACGGTGCCCCTGCACCGACGAATCGTTCGGTTTTACGATCTGCCGAAAGAAACCGGAGCACTCATACAGTCGGTCGAAGAGGACAGCCCGGCAAAGCGGGCGGGACTGCGCGAAGGCGACGTCATTGTGGCGCTGGAAGGGCAGCCTGTTGCAGGGGTGGATGATCTGCATCGCCTGCTGACGGAAGTGCGCGTAGGCGTGAGCTGCTCGCTGACCGTGCTGCGGTGGACCGAGAAGCTGGAGTTGAAGGTGGTGCCCGAGGAAGCGCGGTAGGTTTTGTGTGGCGCGGGTGCTTGGCTCCCGGACAGCCGAGGGCGGCTGTCTCCACACCATCTCTCTTCTCTCTTCCTCCGGTCGACCTTCCTGATCGGTCCTGTATTGCTCAAGCCTTCGCGGGCGGGAGCGCCCGCGACCACACAATTACACAGGCTTCCAGTCACAGGCTTCCAGTCATTGCATCCCCTTCCCTGCTGTGGTAGCCTCTACCTTGTGACCACTTTGCACGACAAAGTGCCTCAGGGGCTCGATCGCAAGGAAGCAGAAGTTTACCGGCATCTGGATCCCGCAAGGCTCCCCAAGCACATCGCGATCATCATGGACGGCAATGGGCGCTGGGCTCGGCGGCGGCATATGCCGCGTGTGGCCGGACACCGCGCCGGGGTGGCGGCAGTGCGGTCGACCGTGGAGACGGCGGCGCGAATTCATCTTCCGGCGCTCACGCTTTACGCCTTCTCTGAAGAAAATTGGAAGAAGCGTCCGGCCAGCGAAGTCGGCTTCCTCATGTCGCTGCTCAGCCGTTATCTGAAGGCCGAAGTTCCTACGCTGAACAAAAACAACATCCGCCTGGAATATATCGGGCGGCAGCACGAGTTGCCGGCAGCGGTGCAGGAGCGTATGGCCTGGGCGCGGGAAGCTACCGCACGAAACTCTGGGATGGTCCTAACACTGGCGCTCAACTACAGCGCGCGCAGCGAACTGGTAGACGCCTTTCGATCGATGGTTACTGCGGCTTCGCAGAATGGCGGAATTGATCACCTGCGGATCGATGAGGACCTGGTTTCACAGCACCTATATACGCGGCATCTGCCGGATCCAGATCTGGTGGTGCGGACATCAGGCGAGATGCGGCTGAGCAACTTCCTGCTCTGGCAGTTAGCTTATGCCGAGATCTATGTCACACCTACCTTGTGGCCGGACTTTCGCGGCATGCATCTGCTTGAGGGAATCGCGGAGTATCAGAAACGCGAGCGGCGATACGGCGGGCTGAACCACAACGACGCGCACGCCCCTGGCGGAACCATAAAGGCATAAACCACAAAGGGCACCAAGGTACACAAAGCGGAAACAATCCTTCATTTGCTCTGGGTATAATTGCGCGGCCACCTACACGGCGCCCAATACTTCCTTTGCTCAAGCGCATAGCTACCGCAGTCGTACTGATTCCGATTGTGCTGGTGCTCATTCTGCGAGCGCCAGTTTCGGTGCTGGCTGTTGTGGCGGGAATCGTGGCGTTGCTCACGATCCACGAGTTTCTTAAACTCACGCAATCCTATGGCGTACAGCCTCTTTGGATCCTGACCTACATCTTCGCGGGCATTTTCTTTCTGCTGCTGACGCTTAACTTCGGCAACGAGAAGCCACTACTTTCGACCGCGGTGTTTGTCTATTGCCTGGGATTTGCCGCGGCGATTGCGCCTTTTATCTTTCTCACGCGCGCCATGCGGAACGAAGATCTAAGCAGCGCGTATCCCGCGGCCGCGGCGTCGGTCTTCGCATTCACCTACATTGCCTTGCCGATGGGAATGCTGGTGCAACTCCGTCAGCAGTGGGCTGGAGCTTTTTATCTGCTGTACCTGCTGCTGGTGGTTTGGGCGGGAGACATTTTTGCCTATTTCGTCGGCAAGTCGATGGGACGACATCTGATGGCGCCGCGCATCAGTCCGAAGAAAACCTGGGAGGGAGCGGCAGCGTCGCTGGTCGCGAGCGTCGGCGTCGGATGGCTGTTATTTCATTACGCTCTGCCGCTCAGTTCATGGTTGCTGCGCGCCGGATTGATCGAGCGTCGGGACGGAATTTTCGGACTGGAGCAACCCTCGATGGGGCCGATCATCGTGCTGACGATTGTGCTAAACATCGCAGCGCAACTGGGAGATCTGGTCGAGTCGCTGATAAAGCGCGGCGCGGGAGTGAAAGATTCAGGAGCGATTTTGCCGGGGCATGGAGGCATGCTGGACCGCATTGATGCTCTGCTGTTTGCGGCGCCAGTGCTGTGGTACTACGCAGCGTGGCGGGTAATGCAATAGCCGGCGGAGCTCGAGACCAGTTTGAGGCAGCCGGTAGGACGCTGGCGCTACTTTCCACCACGACGACGGAAAGCATCGTAGAATAGAGTCGTACCAGCCTCGTTCACGTACGTCCTTTTCACCAATGAAACGTATAGCCATCCTGGGGTCGACCGGTTCGATCGGGCGCAGCACTTTGAGCGTCGCCGAGTCCTACCCAGATCGCTTTCAGATTGTGACTTTAGCTGCAGGAAGTAATCTGGACGCTGCGTTCGAGCAAGCCCGGCGCTGGAAGCCGCGGCTGATCTCGATGGCTGCGGAGAAGGATGCGGATGTTCTTCGTGCTCGACTGAAGAAGAAAGGGCTCAACCACATCGAGGTCGTTCACGGAGCGGCGGGAACGGTCCGCATCGCGACACATGCTGAAGTGGATTTTGTCGTCAGCGCGATTGTTGGAGTCGCCGGCCTTGAGGCGACCTACGAAGCCGTTCTCGCGGGAAAGACCCTGGGGCTTGCCAATAAGGAGTGCCTCGTCGCCGCCGGAGAGTTGATCACGGCGGAAGCCCGCAAACGCAGAGTCGCGCTGCTGCCGATCGACAGCGAGCACAATGCCGTGCATCAGTGCATGCGCGGCGGACGCATGGAGGAGGTCGAGCGCGTCTGGCTTACGGCTTCTGGCGGCCCGTTCCGTAATACTCAAGCATCGGATTTTGCATCTATCACCGTAGAGCAGGCGCTGAATCATCCCACATGGAAGATGGGAAAACGAATCACAATCGACTCCGCCACTCTGATGAATAAGGGCTTCGAGGTCATCGAAGCATGCAGACTTTTTCACATGCCGCCTTCGAAAGTCGAGGTTATCGTCCACCCGCAGTCGACGATTCATTCTATGGTGGAGTTCGTGGATGGCAGTATACTTGCTCAGTTCTCAGTGACGGACATGCGGCTGCCGATTCTTTACGCGCTAACATATCCGGAGCGGATTGAATCGGATATGCGTTTCCCAGTCAGTGACTTGCGTCATCTGGACTTCGCCCCGCCGGACCTGAAAAAATTCCCTTGCCTGCGTTTGGCGTACGAGGCGGCGGAGGCAGGTGGCGCCAAGACGGTGGCACTGAATGCGGCGGATGAGGTTGCAGTGGCGTCGTTCCTCGAAGGTGAGATCAGGTTTGACCAGATTCCCAGGGTGATCGAAGACGTGCTGGCTGAAACGAATTGCGGTGCTCTGGAGTCTATACAGGCGGTGCTTGCGGCCGACGCCGAAGCCCGTCAACTTGCTCGGGAGCGGGTGGCTGCCGCCAGGAAAATGGAACGGCCGCGGGCTACATCTTTTGTGTAATTTCGGAATCTAACGGGTGGGGAGTAACGTACTTAGAATATGTCTGACTTTCTGACTTCCGTCGTTGCGGTCATTGGCGTTCTGGGTTTCATGATTCTGATCCACGAGTTCGGCCACTACGCCGTGGCCAAGTTGCTCGGGGTGCGCGTGGAGCAGTTTGCCATCGGATTCGGCAAGCGGCTGATTGGGTTCCGCAAGGGCGAAACCGACTACCGGATCAATGCCATCCCTCTGGGCGGATACGTGAAGATGAGCGGCGAGAATCCCATGGATCAGCGCACGGATGATCCGCGCGAATTCATGAACCACTCCCGCTGGCACCGTTTCCTGATCGCAATTGCCGGCCCGGCGATGAACATTCTGCTGGCGATCTTCCTTTTGACAACGGTTTACATGGTGCACTACGAGTATCCGGTGTACCTGGATAAGCCAGCCGTCCTCGACGGGGTCAAGCCAGGCTCTGCAGCGGCGCAGGCGGGGTTGCAGGCCGGAGACCGGATCGTCAAAGTCGATAACATCGACAACCCGACGTGGGAGCAACTGGAGCCTCGCGTATGGTTGAGCCCGAATCAGCCGCTGACGGTTACTGTGCAGCGTGGTAATCAGGTTTTTGACAAGACCATCGTCCCGAAGCCGGTGACTTCTTCCGAAGTTGGTTCGGCGGGATGGTACGCCGAAAATTCGGTGGTTGTGGGACGAGTCGAACCCCAGCTTCCAGCGGCGAAAGCTGGCATCAAGGAAGAAGATCAGATTGTTGCTCTGAACGGCCAGCCGGTGCACTCGCTGGAGAGCGTGATCGACAGCCTGCAACAGACGAAAGATAAGCCCGTCGACCTTACTGTGCTGCGCGCCGGTCAGACTTTGCATTTCACGATGTCGCCGGTTCTGTCAAAGACCGAGGATCCCAAGGAAAACCGTTATCGGCTGGGATTCTCCAATAAAGGTGAAGTGAAAGTGACCACGCTTCCCTTCTCGAAGGCCCTCAGTCTCTCGCTCGAGCGCAACCGGCAGTATTCCCTGATGATTCTGGAGCTCGCCAAAAAACTCGTGCAGCGGAAGATTTCCCTGCGAGCGGTTTCCGGTCCAATTGGCATCGCCCAGGAGGCGGGCTATGCGGCTCAGCAAAAGGGCTGGACTCCGCTGATGGAACTCACGGCCGGCATCAGCCTGAACCTTGGAATCTTCAACCTGCTGCCGATTCCGATTCTCGACGGGGGTGTGATTCTGTTCCTCGCAATCGAAGGACTGATGCGGCGCGACATCAGCATGAACATCAAAGAACGCGTCTATCAGGCGGCGTTCGTGTTCCTGGTGCTGTTTGCAGTGATGGTTATTTACAACGATCTGATGAAGACCATCCCTGGACTTGCCGACCGATTGCCATAGTCGCCGTCACAGCTTTTCAATCACAAGGGAGCCGGCAAGGCTCCCTTTCTTATTGGGCCCGGACCCTAGGGTACAGACCTGATCAACCATTTTTCCCGCGTGGCATCTGATTGGCCGCTCGTATCCGGCCTATCCGCTCTCGGCCTTTCCAGGAGACTTTATCCAATGCCAGCCTTTGGTCACGGCTTCGCATTTCTGCGCGCAAAATCCGCTCTTGCCGCGCTTGCCATCATCTTCACTTCGAGCCTCACCCTCGCGCAAGAAAGTTTCATGATGCATTACAGTCCGTCGGCACTCGATGGCTATCTGGTCGATCGCGGCGACTTTAACAATGATGGAATTCCCGACATCGTCGTCGGCACCAATGGAGGCACGGGAGGCTATGGAGTCTCCATTTTGTTGGGCAAGGGTGACGGCCGATTTCAGAGTCCTTTGAATGCTGCCTATGGAATCGGCACCTTCGCCATCGCCGTAGGCGACTTCAACGGAGACGGCAAGCTCGACGTGGCAGTCGCCGGATACATCGGAACCCAACAAAACGCAATTCAGATTCTGCTGGGAAAAGGTGATGGCACGTTCACCAAGGGCCAAACCATCGTTTTGCCGTTCAACGCATCTGCCAGCTCGATCACGACGGCGGACTTCAACGGCGATGGCAAGCTCGACCTGGCCCTCGCTTCGCAACAGCTCATCATTTACCAAGGCACAGGCTCCGCGACATTTACCCAGGCAGCATCCATTAAGATCGGCGCCGGAACCGGATTGGCCCAAGTCCGAGTCGGAGATTTTAATGGGGACGGGAAACCCGACCTGTCGGTAAGCGACGGACAGAATCTCTACGCGCTTTTCAATGCCGGCAATTTAAAGTTCAGCAACACCAAGCTCGCGAGCGCGCCGGATGGAATCTTC
>Ga0222749_10000183_pt1 | contig 40679 bp, 41 predicted proteins | sample IncBWH2Mmetat_FD_197234 | JGI IMG/M metagenome (GOLD analysis project Ga0222749, IMG submission 197234) | Metatranscriptome of lab incubated forest soil microbial communities from Barre Woods Harvard Forest LTER site, Petersham... | ecosystem: Environmental > Terrestrial > Soil > Temperate... | reverse complement strand
TCGCCCCAGTTAATGGTGGCAGTGAAATCACCAGCAACTCCATTGGGATTGGCGTCAGTGAAGATGGCCATCACCGCATTGCTAAGCAGTGCGCCCTCGGTAGCATTGATGGTTGTGCCTGAGGCAGAGAGCGGTGCATCCAACACATTCACATTTGTGTTCGCACCGCCCACGCTGCCACCGATATCGGTTACGGTAATTTGCGCGGTGTAGGGTCCTTCATCAGCATAGGCGTGACTGCCGATTACATTAAAACCACCCCCTCCGTTGGCGGAGACAACAGCCGCCGACGAGGTGCCATCACCCCAATTGATGATAGCGGTGTAATCACTGACAATTGCATTGGGATCTGAGTCACTGAAGGTAGCCATGAGGACATTACTAATGAGTGTGCCTTCGGTGGCGCCGATGGATTGGCCCTGGACTGAAAGCGGCGCGTCAGCCACAGACACACTTGTGTTTGCGCTGGCTTTGGCGCCCCCAACATCCATCACGGTGATTTTTGCAGTATAGTTTCCCTCCTCGGCATAGACATGACTGCCAACGACATTGAAACCACCCGTTCCGTTCGCTACGATCGTTCCCGAAGATGATGGTGTTCCGTCACCCCAGTTGATGATGGCTGTGTAATCACTCACAACTCCGTTGGGATCTGCGTCGGTGAAGGTCGCCATCACGGTATTACTAACGAGTGTGCCTTCGGTGGCATTGACAGTAGTGCCCGAAGCTGAGAGAGCTGCATCCGTAACAGACACGCTTATGCTCATGTTGGCCGTGCTGCCGCCGGTATCCGCCACGTGGGTACCGACGGTGTAACTTCCTTCCTCGGCATAGACATGACTCCCGATGACATTGAAACCACCTGACATGTTGGCTGCGATCGTTCCCGGGGATAATGATGTGCCGTCACCCCAGTTGATGGTTGCTGCGTAATCACTCAGAGTTCCGCTGGGATCTGCGTCGGTGAAAGTTGCTACAGTCAGGTTACAAACGGCCCCTTCGGTGCAGTTGGCGGGAGATGTGCCCAAAGCTGAGAGCAGTGCATCGGCCACAGTCATACTTATGTTCGCGGTAACAGCACTGCCGCCGGAGTCCGCCACGCGGGTGCTGACCGTGTAGCTCCCCTCCTCGGCGTAGACATGACTGCCGCTGACATTGAACCCGCCCGTTCCGTTGGCTACGATCGTTCCCGGAGATGATGATGTGCCGTCACCCCAGGTGATGGTTGCTGTGTAATCACTCACAACTCCGTTGGGGTCGGCATCGGTGAAAGCTGCTACCGTCAGATTACAAACGGCACCTTCGGTGCAGTTCCCGGGGGATGATGCTCCCGCAGTGAGTGGCGCATCTTTCACCGTAGCCGTGCTCGGGGTAGCAACATGGTCTGAGTTGTCTGAGTTGTCCGGTATGCGGTGCAGGGTCACTGTAACCGTAGAGTTCCCTTCTTCTGCATACGTGTGATTGCCGATCACGGCGAACATGCCAGCACCAGGCTGGCTCACAATTCCGGCTGATAAGGTGCCATCACCCCAATTGATTGTCGCCGACACGTCAGAGGGCAGATCCGGAGAGCTATCCGTGAAGCTGGCGACAGCTCCATTGAAAGAAGCGCCCTCAACGGCATTGAAGTTGTTTCCGGTCCCCGTAATTGTGCCGAAAGCATGAGCAGAAAAAATGGCTACAAACACCACGAGGGTGCAAATGCCTTTCGGCTGAATCAACGACAAGGATGACTTCACTCGGATTTTCCTTTAATGACTCTTCAGGCGGGCGGCCTCGAACTCGTCGCCATGTTGCCACGCGGGCAATTGCGGCAGATTGGCGGCTTTCCAACCCAGGGCCAATCCGAAGCGGGCCATGATGGCCTCGCCGCGGAAATCCATGTCGGGACGCAGCTCGTCGCTGGGCTGATGATAGTTGTTCTTGGTGTAGTAGTCGGCCTGCTCCAAGCCCCACTCGCGGGTGTGTCCCTGGTATTTCATGCCTTCGTTGATGGAGAACGAAGGAACACCCACGCGCGCCATGCTGAAATGATCGGAGCGGTAGTAATGTCCGGCATCGGGATGAGAGTCGGGGATGATGGTCAATCCGAATTGTTTTGCAGTCTCCTGCACGACGGGATAAAAGTTGGTGCGCTCAGAACCCACGACTTCAGTCTCTTCCGGCACACCTCGTGCGGGAACGTCATCATAGTTCAGGTCCAACGCGATCTTGCCGGCAGGAATCGGGGGATGCATCCCAAAATATTTTGAGCCCAGCAAACCTTGCTCCTCGGCGGTCACGGAGACAAATAAGACAGACCGCGCCGGCCGCTGCGGCGCATAGGCAAAGGCGCGGGCAATTTCCATGATGATGCCGCAGCCGGAGGCGTTATCCATGGCGCCGTTGTAGATGTTGTCGCCGGGCTGGTCAGGATGAATTCCCAAGTGGTCGTAGTGGGCGGTATACATAACGGCCTCGTCTTTTCTTTTCTTGTCGGAGCCGGGAAGCATGGCCACAACATTGTTCGACTCGAAAGGGCGCACCTTGGTCACCATATGCGCTTTCAACCGCACGGGCAGCGGAATAGGACGAAAATCGGGAGAAGCGATTTTCTTAAGCCAATCATCAAAATCCTGCCCGGCGAGCGATGCGATCTTGCGGCCCACGCTCTCGTGAATGCGGGCAGCAGCTTTCAACTTGGGGTCCTCATCTCCGCTCAGACGCGATTGTTCGCCCGACCAGGAGTTGCGCACTACGTCCCAACCATAAGGATCAAAGCCTTCTTTATGGATGAGCAAAACTGCGACCGCACCTTTACGGGCAGCTTCTTCGAATTTGTATGTCCAGCGCCCGTAATAGGTGAGCGCCTTGCCGGTGAAAAACTTGGGATCATCGGAAGGCGGTTCGTTGGTCACCATCACAAGCACTTTGCCTTTGAGGTCAACATCTTTATAGTCGTTCCATTTGTACTCGGGAGCATCAATGCCATAGCCGACGAAAACAAGGTCGGCGTCAATATCGCTGCTGGGATTCTGGGTCTCATCGGTGGCAACATACTCTTCGCCCGCCTTCAGCTCTATTTCCTGGCCGTCATGCACGATGGCAAACTTGGTCTCGGGCTGCGCGGTCAGTCCCACCATGGGCACCTTTTGCAGAAAAGTGCCGTTATCCCCGGCGGGCTCGAGGCCCATGAGAGCAAATTGCGTGGCAATGTACTGCCCGGCAATATCGCCTCCGCGCGCGCCGGTGCCGCGCCCTTCCAGCAGGTCATGCGAGAGAAAACGTATGTGCTCGCGGATGCGGTCGCCGCTGATGGAATCCATGGACGCAGCAACGCCAGCGGGCAGGCCGGAATGTGGACCACTCGCAGCGCTCTTCTTTACAGTGGCGGCCTTTCCGTTTGCAGTTGGCGGGTTTATAGCCGATGGCTTTGCAGTCTGGGCCAGAACAACCGTTGGAACAGCAGAAATCATGAAGATCAGCAGCAAACATGCAGGTTGACGCATGGAACCTCCCGAGGCAATCGAAAGCGGTATTTCGCAGAACATCAGAGCAGAATAGACTAACACCTGGGCACAATTTTTCCATTCATTCAGTGCGGCGTTTTCGGTACAATTCCCATTCCCCGAAACTTGAGAGGAGAGGTATGAACAAGCAAACTCGCGTCCTTTTCGTAGTTATGGCATTTCTGATTCTGGTGTCAACTCTGATGGTTACAGGTTGCAGCCGGTTTACATCATCGAGTTCGACGCCCGCGGCCCAACCGGCAGCGACTCCGGCGCAAACGGCAGCAACGCCGCCACCAGCGACAGCAGCGGCCACACCCTCTGCGGCTGCTTCTTCTGCCGATGCTAACGCGGCGACAGTAGAGCTAAACCAAAAGCTTTCGGCCGTAGACTGGGCCCTCAAGCAAGAGGATTTGAAGAATGATCCCAATGGCCAGTGGGCGATTGATGCAAACGCATCTTCTTCCTATGGCGACGCTAAAGGGGCGGCGGCATGGTCAGCTATGCAGGCCACCGGCGCACCCAACGTTGAACACTATGGCGATGACGGCAGAGCCTGGGCGCCAAAAACCGCCGACGGCGGAATTGAATGGCTCGATCTAACCTACGGCAAGCCGGTGAACGCCAGCGAAGTGCGTATCCGGGAGTCGTGCGGGGCGGGAGCCGTGGTCAGGCTTGAGATTTTTGACGACCAGGGTAACTCGCACAAAGTGTGGCAAGGGGATGACCCCACGAAAGAGTTGAATTATTTCATCCTGAAATTCCCGACCACCAGCTACAAAACCAACCACCTGAGAATAACGTTGGCCACGAATGCGGTGCCGGGCTGGAATGAAATTGATGCGGTGCAATTGATTGGGAAATAGGCAGTGAAGAAGCCCTCGCGTAGAGACGTAGCTTGCTACGTCTCTTTTTATTTAGGGGGCTCACGGCGGCCCTTCGCTCGCACTCGTGGTTCCTCACGACACACACATACAAGCGGCTCAAAGATGCCCAACATGATTGTCAGGACAACGCTGTTGCTACGCCTTCGCGCAGAGATGTAGCATGCTACGTCTCTACTGATTATCCGCGACCGCGGATCAGTTTCTGGAGCCTCAACCAGGTTTGAAATCGGGGGCAGTGTCGCCGGGTTTGAACAGTTCGATCTTCGGCTTACCGGCGGCCGCGGCGTACTGCTGATTCAGCCGCTCCATGTCTTTCTTGTCCCAGCCCACGCTGGAGAATTCGACTTTGCCCTCGGGCGAAATCCAGAACACAGTGGGAACATTGGTCAGCCCGTAAGCATTAGAGACCGGATATTTGCCGATTTCATCCAGCCCAATGGGAAATTCCACGCCGTACTGTTGTGCGAAAGCCGTGGTATCAGCGGGGCCATCCTGCGAGATGCCGATCATCTGCGCCTTGCCGTTGCCATAAGCCGCAAACATACGCTCCAGATAAGGAAAGGCCAACTGACAGGTCGGACAGGTGACCTTAAAAAATGCAGCCAGCACCGGTCCTTGCGAACGGGCTTTTTCGAGAGAAAATTTCGAGGGTTGCCCCATCAGATTGAGCGAGAATTCCGGCGCGCGGCTTCCGGAGATTAAAGCAGGCATGGACAGACTCCTTGACTTTTGATTCTTCGACCTGTTCTTCGATCTATTTTTATTTTAATCGAGGAGTGAGAAGCGCTGCAGAATCTTGCGCGTCAACCCCGTAAGCGGAAGACTATTGAGCCGTCGAATGTTAACCCACTTTGCCGGGCTTTGTTCGGCTTTGGGCTTGGCATCTTTGGACCTGGATTGCTCTGTTTCTTTTTCCCGTTCGAGGCAGGCGAGAATCTCAAAATCCGTATTTGTGATGGAATGCCGCAGGCGTACGCTCGACGCAGATTTCGCAACTCTTCCGTTGTACTGTGGCAGCTCCCACATGGAAGGCATAAGCGTAGCACTCGCCGGTCGTTGCACAAGGTAAACGCGCCCCTGATATAGCTTTACCCGATAGGCTGAGCGGACTCTTCTGCGCGATTCTGGTGCAGTTGGCATCCGTAGTTTTCGTGAGCTGGTAAATTGCTTTCTGCCACGGCACAACTGTGCGAGCGGACACGCGGAACACAGCGGCGTCTTCGGCAGGCAGACGGTTGCGCCCAGCTCCATCATGGCCTGGTTGAAGTCGCCAGGACGCTCCGTATGAAGCAACTCGCCGGCGCGCCGCCAGCAATCCTCATGATTGCGAATCGAGCCTGGCCCATAAAAACGCTGCAACACGCGCTCGACGTTGCCATCCACGACGGGGACCGCTTGCCCAAAGGCAATGCTGGCGATGGCTGCCGCTGTGTAACGGCCAATGCCCGGCAGATGGCGAAGCGTCTCGGCAGACTGCGGCAATTTTCCGCCATGCTCACGCACAACAATTGCAGCGGCGGCATGCAACGCGCGGGCACGGCGGTAGTAACCCAGCCCACTCCACTCTGCCAGCACACTGGGGAGGCGTGCTTGCGCCAGCGCCCGGACGTTGGGAAAACGCCGCAGGAAACGCACATAGCGGTCGAGCACGACGGCAACGCGAGTCTGCTGCAGCATGATCTCTGAGACCCAGATTTTGTACGGATCTTTTTCTCCGCGCCAGGGTAAATTGCGCTGGTGCGCGTCATACCAACGCAGCAGCGCGCGGCGAAAGAGCGCAGCCGCCGCTGGCTTATGCGCGCGCTTAGTCTTTTTATCTCGGAGACGATTCACAGACGCCTTGATTGTACGTTACAGGCCATCCTTCGCCGCTGTACTATCTCATGATTGTTTTTATTGCACGGAAAAAGAATCGGCGTGGGCAATGGCCGCCCATCCGTTTTTCTGTTGCTGCCAGACCGACATCATGCGGGTATGAGGAAGTTGCAGAGGCTGGCCGCCGTAGGTGCCTTTCATATCCATGGTGTAGGTAATCACGACGGAATCACCGTCGGGGTGAATTTCCACGTCGCCCATCTCATATTCGGTAATTTCCAGGTTCTTCAGGTGCTCCAGGCTGGCCTCGCGGTCGCGTGTCTTCCCCGAAGTCTGGTAGACGTAGGTTGCCGCCAGATGTTTTTCGACCTCGTCCCAGTTTTTTTCTTTCACATCCTGCCACCACAGGCGCTCAAACTGCTCCGCGCCGGTGGCATTGGCCCAGGCAGGGCTCTTCTCTTTCCACTTGGTGCAGGCAGCTAACAGGAGGCCAACCATTGTGAGCACGAGAATCTGGCTGATACGTGTCAGGCGAAGCATGGAGGCGATTTTATATTGCTTTTGCAGATCGTGCATCCCACAAATCGTCATGCCCGAGATGGCGGAGATTTAATTGACCGATCACTCCACGCGCTTCATGGACGCTGGGTTTTATTGGAATCCGGTGTCTGGGATGTTGGCTGCGTTGATGGCTGGGTTGCAGGCTGCATTGCTGGCGCTGGCAGCGGATCCATGGGATCAATAAACGTAGGATCGGCGGTGCGGCGAATCACAAATGCGGGAAAGTGCATGCCATGCGCGATATCGGGCCAGAACTCGCGGAAGGCGTCGTTCAGGGCATCGAAGCCCATGTTGGTCAGAGTATGCTCCACGATGCCGGGAAAGCTGCGGTCGCGGTGCGGGTAGTAACTGTTGGAAACGGCCGTGGTGGCCAAGCCGGAAAGCAATCTCGAGGCATTCCAAGTATCGTCGCCAGAATCGCTCTTGGTGATAAGCTGGCGGGTGACCGCATAGAAGAAGCGCCGCCTCAGCGAACCGCGCGCCATGCGAAAGTAGCGCGGATCCGTGTGCAAGATCGAAGGGAACAAAAACGTTCCGGTGAACTCGCCCACGATATCGGTGCCCACCATGGCTCCCAATCTTCTTCCGTAACCGGCTGCGCCCCCGCCGAAGGCACGCGGATCACCCTGCGCCTGCGCCCACAAGGCATTGAAACCTTCTGCCATGAAATTAAAGGGATCGTAAATATCGCGCACAAAAAGTCCGAACTTCTCTCTGGCGGTGTACGGAAATTTAATGGGATACACGGCGATTGGCATGCGCTCTCCGCCGCTCTCGGGGCCGTTTTGGGTGAGCGCAATGCGCGTGCTGCTGGCGGAGTCAGGCAACGCAGTATCAACCGCAGAAGCGGTACCGGTCTGCTGTGCTGGCTCTCCATCGGCGTCATCAACCACGAGCTGCGGCAGTCTCAATTCCGAAATCATCAGCCACTGCTCCTGCACCTGGGGAGTGTAGCAAGCGGCGAAAGACATGCTTGGCTGGGTCTCTTGAGTAAATACAATCTCGCACCGGTTTGTGCGGGACGGCCCGGCATTCGGGCTTGCGATATAAGGAGCGCACACGGCTTCGACTGGACAGGCGGGCGCCGCGGCCGAAGCCGGAGTCTGAGCAAAGCTCATCAGCGATACAAGAGCGCTCATCCCGAACGCGATACTAATCCGTATCATATACATAAGGAAAGTTTCGTTCAGTCTTCGATTGGGGTTCGGGAAGTACAAACACTATAGACTAAAAAAACTCTTCCGTGTAGCCCCGCCATTAACGAAAAGCCCCTTTTTTACTTATCTTTACATTCCTTAATTTCCCTTTAACTTCCCGCGTTTGCTTAGCAGGAATAATGTCTTTTCCGCTTATTACTTAACAGTTGTTTAGATAGATGCAGGAACCAGCGAGGCTGGTGGCAATGACTTAATTTTTGCTGGGGAATCTTATTGCTCAATTGACCGATGGCCTGAGAGCCAACATAATGAATACGCTCGGTTTTTCCGCATCTAACAAAACGTGGGCCCATTATTGAAGCGGGTTTATCTGCCCAAGACTTTCGCGCTGGCGGTGATGATTGCTCTGCTGGCGGGCTGTGCTCATGAAAGAACAGCGCAGGTGCGGGTCCCTCCGGCGCCTTCGATCTCTGCTTCTTCCAATTCCAACTCCGAAGATAATGGCTCGGGCGCATCTGCCGGGGTTGAACCTTCTGTGCCGGCCAACGCACAACCTCTCTACACTCAAGTTGGCATGGCGAGCTGGTATGGCCCCGATTACAACAAGCGCAAAGGCGCCAATGGTGAGACTTATGATATGCATCAGCTCACCGCCGCCCACCTCACGATTCCGCTGAACTCGATTGCGCGCGTGACCAACCTGACGACGGGCGAATCGGTGCGCGTGCGCATTACCGACCGGGGACCGTTTGTGGCCGACCGCGTCATTGATCTTTCCATGGAAGCGGCCAAACGCATCGGCGTGTACCGCCCCGGCATTGCCAAAGTGAGAATTGAAGTATTGCAATCGCCCGCCGACATCAACCGAGGCGGACGCTGGGCTGTGCAGATTGGCGCTCTCAACGATGAAGGTACAGCCACCGAACTGAAAAACAAGCTGGAGCGCCGCTATCACACGGCACAAGTGCTCGACTTCAAAGGTCCACGCCACGATTGGTGGGTGCGCGTACGCGTGCTCGATGACGACAAGAGACGCGCTCAGGAACTAGTGCGCGAAAATACCACATCGCAGGGCGGAATCTATCTCGTGCGGCTGGATTGATTTCCGGCCTGCCCTTGATTCAACCTCTCCGCGTATAATCATCTGCACTTCTACTGAAAGAACCGCGAGGCTTGCCATGAGCGACTGCCTGTTCTGCAAGATCATTGAAGGCACAATACCCAGCAAGAAAGTTTACGAAGACGAGAGCACGTTTGCCTTCGAAGACATTGACCCGCAGGCACCAACCCATGTCCTCATTGTTCCTAAGCGACACATCGTGGACATCAAAGAAGCCAGGCCGGAAGACGCCGAGTTGATCGGTTACTGCCAGTTGGTCGCAGCCAAAATCGCGCGCCAGCGCAACATCGAGAACGGATACCGCACGGTCTATAACGTGGGCCCGGGAGCGGGCCAGACTGTGCTTCATTTGCATTTACATCTGTTGGGCGGACGGCCGTTGAAATGGCCACCGGGATAAAAAAAATTAAACCGCAGAGGGCGCTGAGGAACGCGGAGGCTTTTGATAATTATTTACAACCCTGCGGATTCCGTTTTTCAAATGATGCACGTTAAAGTTGATAAGAAGGCAAACTTGTTTGCTGCTCATTTTAAGATAAGAAAGTAACTGTGCCTGATGGATTGTATTCAGAGACTCAAGCTTCATAGGCACTTTCCAATAGCCCCGGTCCAAGTGCCGTATGCACCTTCATAGCTGCATCAACGATCATGCCGCTTACCTCATCTATGGTCATACATTCGCTTCTGCCTCCGCGCTCCTCTGCGGCCTCTGCGGTTTAATTAGTTTGTGCCTTTACGAAGTCTCGCAGAATCATCTGTGGCCCGCCGAAGTCGGGATGATAATTTTCTTCCAAGGTAAAAACCATATTCAGGCGTTCGCCGGGAGCGAGAGCTTCGGTTTGCATGCGCTCGGCCATACGCCAGCCCAGGGCATCGTAGCCTCGCTGGTTGCCGTTGCCGGAGCTGACCCGCAACTTCAAGTGCTTTTCTTTTAAGATTTTTGGGGGCTGCAGCAGAACCGCATTCCCGACGGAAAAAACAGGCTCGCGATTGCCCTGGCCGAAGGGCTCAAGTTGCTGCAGCTCACGGCACAGCTCGAGCGTAATTTGTTCCAGCTTGATTTCCATATCCACATCGAGAGAAAGCTGCAAATCTGCCGCCGTAAGATGATGGTGAGCATATTCTTCCATGCAAGTGCGCAACGCAGGGATGCATGCGCTGGGCAGCGAGAAGCCCACGGCGTGGGCGTGTCCGCCAAAGCGGGTGAAGAGCTTTCGGCAATCAGGCTCCTCCAGGGCTTGCAGCAGATGAAAGCCGGCGATGGAGCGTCCGGAACCATAGGCTTCGCCGGTTTCAGCATCGCGCGCCAGAACCAAAGTGGGACGTCCGTAGCGCTCGACCATACGCGTGGCAACAATTCCAATCACGCCGCGGTGCCAGCCGTCGCCATCGAGCACCAGGCAGTAAGGCTCGCGCTGCGCGGCATCGCCATCCAGCCGCTCCTGTAGTTCTTTAACAATGCGTGCCTCTTCGTTTTGCCGCTCGGCGTTGAGCTGGTTCAGCTTGGCAGAAATTTTTTGCGCCTGCTCCATCTCGCGGGTGGTGAACAGTTCGATGACGTCGTTGGCTACATCCATGCGTCCGGCGGCGTTGAGACGCGGAGCGATGCGAAAGGCCACATCCGATGCCGAGGGCGCGCTTCCGTTGCCGCCAACTGACGCCACTTCGAAGAGCGCCTTCAATCCGGCATTTACCGGTTTGCGCAAACCTGCCAGGCCAAGCTTTGCCAGCACACGATTTTCGCCGATGAGCGGCACGGCATCGGCAATGGTCGCAATCGCAACCATCTTGATAAATGAAGGTAGCAGGCGTTCGAGTCCGGCGCCTTCGAGCAGAGCTTGCGCCAGCTTGAAGGCGACCCCGGCTCCGCACAGTTCCTTGCAGGGATATCCGCATCCTGGCTGGTTGGGATTCAGCACCGCAAGGGCCTGGGGAATTCCTGTAACTTCGGGCAGATGGTGATCGGTGACGATCAGGTCCAACCCCAGGCGGTGTGCGGTTTCGGCGGCGGCGAAGGCGCGTATGCCGGTATCAACACTGATGATGAGGCGCACATCAGCGGCGGCGGCCTGCTCGATCACATCGCTCTTCATGCCGTATCCATCTTTGATGCGGTGGGGCACGTGAAAATCGGCGACACCGCCGCAAAGTTCAATCGCCTTCTTAAGAATTACGATGGCCAGGGTGCCATCCACATCGTAGTCGCCGTAAATCAGGATGGTGTCTTTGCCGGCAATTGCGGCACGCAGCCGCTCGACAGCAGCGCTCATGCCCAGCATCAGGTAAGGCGAGTGCAAATGCGACAACGCCGGCTTCAGGAAGAGTTGCGCCTGCTCGGCGCTGGTGATTCCCCGCTGTAACAAGAGATGCGCGATCAGGGGCGAGACTTGCGCTTCTGAACTTAAACCCCTGGCAGCGGCGGGGTCCGGCGGCTTCACGATCCAGCGCATGTGAGGAATAGATTACAGCAGGAGTGCGACAGTAACACTGTGGAAAACGGGGATGCTCCCACTTGACCCCCACTTGCTGGAGTGCCCTAAACCACGTCTGACCCGCGTCTTTACTGGCGAAAATCGGTCAAGAGTGGGGGCTTGCTGGCTAGTACTCAGTCCTCAGTACTCAGAAAAGCAACCGAAAAATCTTTCACCGCAGATGAACGCGGATCAACGCTGATTTTCAGAGTGGGACTGTGCCCCCCACGCACTTGCTAGCTTATGGTTGACGTGCCCAAAATTGCGTCTGACCCGCGTCTTTACTGGCGAAAATCGAGCTGGGTTGGGGGACTTGCTGGGTAGTTAAAAACAGCTCCAAGTTGCAAACTTCAAGTTCCAAGGATCAGGCGGCTAACGTTCTTGCCATCGCTCGCGCTCGTCCGGCAGGCACCAAGTTTTCAAAGAGCTTTTAAGGGCTCAGCAAACCTCGACTCGTTCGAGGCAGGTTTCTCCCTTACCCTTGTTCTAAGGGTTCTGACACTTCAAGGGCAATGATGCGCCAAAACCGCTTAAAGACCAAGAGTTTGGTGCCAGAATGATATCAGTTTTTCCTGGTGATACCAGGGAAACAGGGTGAGATGAAATCTGCGGTCAGCAGTAAGCGATCACTCTTCCGGTTCGTCGATCATGAAGCCGCCGATTTCATCGGCGAGGTCCATGAGCCGCTGGTAGCGGTCATACCACTCGGTGGAGACTTCGTAGAGAAATACAACTCCCTGGCAGGGCCAGCCGAGCTGGATAAATCCGGTTTTGCCGCTGTAGACGCGCAGCATGCGCGCCTCTTCCTGGTCTTCGTCGCTGGGATATCCGCCGTTGCGCAGGCGTTCGATAAGGAAATCGAGCTCTTCCTTTTCCAACACCACGTCGCTCATGGTAAGAAAAGATGCGCCACCAGCCTTGGCGAGCTCGACAAAATCTTTCCAGGAATCGGGGTTGTCGCCCGGCTCCCAATTCACGGTCGAAATCTCTTCGGTCACATAGCCGAGGAAGCGCTTCAGCCCGTGACCTTCAATGAAGGCGGTCATGTCGTCTTTTACGCTATGCAGGTCGTCTAACATGCGCGGATGATGAGCAGGAAATCTCACAGAGGGTTACGCTAACACGCAGGCAGAGCAGGGGTCAATGTATTCCCCGCCTTAAATTATAAATTCTTGCACTCGCCTGAGAAGCGAAATTCCACCGCGGAGACGCGGAGGCGCTGAGAAAGACAAATGCTAACCACAAAGGGCACGATGTGGAGCCGGGAGGATTCTTTTTTGCAACGAGTCATGCCGTTGAACATCTGGGATAATCGTGGTGATGCTCTGTTGGCCTGATTAGACTGCAGGGTAGAACCGAAAATAAGGAGCCGACCTTGGCGAATCCCGAGTTCTTTGATGTTGCGGACAAATTCATTCATTTGGCTAATGAGTTGAGTAAAAAATGGCCAACTACTCGTATCAGTGCAGCCATCATGTACGCCTCGGCGAGGTACAATGCATTTAATTTCTTCGTCAAAGACGGCAAGGATGAAACCCAACAAAAGGCCATCGAATACTACTGTGAGCAGTACAAAAAAATGCTCAAGGAAAACATGGCCAACATCCAGAAAGAGTTTGAGGAAAAGGGAAATGACAGTGTAATGTGAGTTTTAATATGACAGGCCTGCCTGCACTTTCAATCCTCTGAAGGAATTAATGAATGTAAACGCGAAGCTGGGCTATGGCGAAAAACTATGAATCCTGATCGTCAGACAAAGAGTAAATCAGCCGATGCATAGAGCACTGTTGTTGTATTTTCTGCTGGCGACCGCTGCTTGGAGAGCAGAGGCTTCGCCTGCCACGCTTCAAGACGGCGATATCATCTTTCAAACGTCGCAATCATCCCAGAGTGTGGCCATTCAGCGGGCTACTGCTTCGCCGTACAGTCACATGGGGATCATTTTCTTCCGCAACGGCAAACCCTACGTGTTCGAGGCGATTGCAACGGTTCGCTACACTCCCCTCACAAGCTGGATTGCCAGAGGTAAAGGTGGCCACTACGTCATCAAGCGGCTCAAAGATGCGCCTACGCTCTTAACCAGCGACGGGCTCGCAAAACTTCGCGCAACGACCAGCCAATTCGAGGGCCGGCGCTATGACCTGACGTTTGAGTGGTCTGATGATCGAATCTATTGCTCTGAGCTGGTGTGGAAGCTTTACGACCGGGCCCTCAATATTCATATCGGCGAACTGCAACACCTCAAGGACTTCAACCTCAACGATCCAGTGGTCAAGGCCAAGATGCGGCAGCGCTACGGCAACCACGTTCCGCTGGAGGAACCAGTCATCTCACCGGGTGCAATGTTTCGGTCACCTCTTCTGGTGACGATCGCTGAGAATTGATCCCTCGCGATCTCCCGCTACTCTCACGCGGCGCGAGTTTTTCTTTGATACAGCGGAACAAATTGCTCGGCAACAAAGACTTCGTACGAAGTTGGGGTTGTGTTTCGCGGTGAGCGTGGTTCGAGCGTCCGCATGTGACCTGAATTCAAGGCTGCTGCCATCTCCAGGATGAGGTTCGCCATGTCCAGCGACATGCCCATCTGGACCATCGCCGCCCGAACTTGCTCGTCGGGAAGCTGTTTGTAGACGACGCCGGGTTTGCCGATAGCTTTCCCGATCGTCGCCGTGACTTCGGTCATGGTGAGGTCGCGCTGGCCCAGAAGTTCGCGCGTCTGCTTCTGCTGAAAACCCAGTTTCAGCAGCTCTTCGGCAGCGGCGGCGCCAATGTCGCGCGCGGCAATCATGGGCAGCTTCAAATCCGGACGCAGCGGGCCAGCGGTGATGCCCATGGCTTGAATGATGTCAATTTGCGAGAAAGTGTTCTCCATAAAATAACCGGGGCGCAGATGCAGAACATTCAGTCCAGCGATTTGGTTGAGTTTCTGCTCAAGATTGTGCAGCCCGACGACCGGGCCGGTCTTGTCGGGCTTATCGGCGCCGAAGCTGCTGAGCGTCACGGCGTATGGAACTTTTGCCGCGGACAGGGCGGCGGCAATGGCATCGCTGATGCGGTCCTGATACGCACGATAATCCTGGGTGTTGGCGCTGGGCGGCGGAACCATGGCATAGACCGCGCGCGCGCCGGTGAAGGCTTTGGTGAGGGCCTGCTTGTCAATTAGATCGGCTACGAAAGGTTCGGCGCCCTCGGCTGCGATGGCCTGCAGGCGGTCGGCACTGCGACCGACGGTTCGCACCTTCTGACCATTGACTAATAACTTCTGGGCGACGACGTGGCCGGTGTTTCCGGTAGCTCCAGTAACGACGTACATAATCACCTCCTAATGTTGCTATTGATGCAATCGGAGCTGGGGATGCTGCTTTAAAATTTTCGCGGGTGCTGCCTCTAAGGCTTTCGGATTTCCATGCTGCGGATCAGGCCGTCTGCAAAGAGATAGATGTGTTGGACCATCTGGTCTACCACGACGTTTCCCGCCGGGTCGCGGACAGTGGTGTGGACATCCACAACTGTTCGACCCGATTCGCCGGCATGAAAGCGCAGGGGTTCGACATGAGGATTGATGGCGGCCCATTGCCGCGTCCAGTATTCGCGGACGCCGTTGTGGCCGTGAACCCGGCCTCCCTCCCAGCCGTTGGGCCAATCCACATCAGGATGCATCGTGGTCAAAACCGTATCAATGTCCCGGGCGTTGAACGCATCATAGGCTTTCTTGAGGACCGACTGCTGGGTTGGCATCACTACGCTTGGTTTTGTAGACACAGAACTGCCTCTAAATTGAGTCTACATCGAACCGATCACCCCAGGGAAACCGCGGCCTGCGGAGACCGCACCCGGCCATCCACCTGCCCAGTATTGTCTCAGGTTGAATTTTGGCTACGAGAAGGGAGGCGCATGACGAGGTCGAGACGTTCAACGAAGGAAATGGCATTGCCATCGGGATCTCGTACGTGAAAATCAGTTCCACCCCAGGCCTGCTTGGTGAGTGGTTGCGCGAACTCCACGCCTCGCGCCTTGAATTCCTCAAATAAACCCTGCACGTTTGAGACTTCAATAGAAGCGCAGATCACCGATTTCTCCTGAACGGCGGCTTGTGCGAAGAAGGGTTGCTGCACGTAGCGGATGTGCAGACAAACGCCGTCTCGCGATACCGCGCCGTAAAACGGAGGAAGACCATGGAGGAAGTCGATCTCGAAGCCAAGCTTCTGTTGGAAGAAGGCGGCGCATGTCTTAACATCCCGCACGAGCAGGACCGGCCTCACATTCATCAGGAACTGCTGACCGGACGAAGTGCGCGGCGTCTTGGGTGCTCCGGCCGTTGCCGCTTTCAGCTCCGCCCAACTCTGATAACCGGCTTCCATCGCGACGATCTCCTGCGCCACGGTAAGAGTGAACTTAAGCGCCAATACTTCGCGGTCGGTCAAAGACTGGTAGCGTTCGAGCCTGCGTACCCTCCCGCCAATGGAATAGTCCCCTTCGCGATGCCAGCGGAGCAGCAGCTTCGCTTGCTTGCGGTATGTCTCGATGGTTGGCATAGGCACATTCCTGCTGAGATTTTTCAGCGGGCGGGCCTAGCCCTTTCGGCAGGGATGCCGACGTGCCCCACAGGGGAACAGATTTATGCTAGACCGGAACGCAACCTACTGTCAAAACAGCATAACTCGTTTTCCCGCCAACGTCTCAATGTGGCCGCTGAAATTCAAGCTGAGACATTATCACCTGCCCTGAGCGCCGCGCTGGCTGCTTGCCTGTGTTAAAATTTTTAATTCGGCACTACATCGCAAAACACCCATGCTCTTTTCTAAGGAATATGTGGGCTATCTGGCCCGTGAAACCGTAAAAAAACTAATTGCAACGGAGATGATTGAGACCTCCGACGTGGCCGGCGTTACTGAAAAAGTGCATGCCGCCATGCAGGATGAGCTGGGCCTGGAAGACCGCATCCATGACGAGGTGAGGGCCATCCTGGAGCAATATTCCGACGAAATGCGTAAATCTGGCGCCAGTTACCAGGAGATGTTCAAAAAGGTCAAGAACGAACTGGTGCGCAAATACAAGGCGGTGCTGTGAGGCTCTCGCGCGACAAGATGAACAAGGTGGCCCACGTTGTGGCCGATAAGCTGGCTGAAATTGACGGCGTGGAATTTGTAGAAGACCGCAACACCATCCGCATGGAGGTGCGCAAGATCCTGGAAGACCTGCTCGGCAAAGAAGCCAAAATTGACGCCGCCGCCCGCCAGAAGATCGAAAGCCAGAAACGCACCATCATGGAAGGCACTCCTGAGTGGGACATTCTCTATAGGAAGTATTACAACGAAGAAGTGAAGAAGCTCGGGATATAAACCTGATCACCGAGTACCCGTCTTGTTTCATGCATTCTGTTTTTCTGCCGCCAGCATAGAACGCCTACAATAGTTCTTCAGGCTTTTTCTCTTCCCCTCTTCGCTGCCTATGAAGCAGTTCTCCGAAGTCGCCAAACGCGCCGCTCAAGAGGCCGGCTTTGAGCTTTGTGGTGTGGTCGCGCTCGAGGGCACAGGGTTTGCTGAGCTTGAGTACTTCCCTTCCTGGATCGAAGCGGGCTACGCCGGCGAAATGGATTACCTCAAGACGCGGGATGAACAAGGCAAATTGAAGCGTGCTTCCTTGCAATCGGCGGTGCCCTGGGCGCGCTCGGTCATTGTTTGCGGCATCAACTACAACACTGCCCAGCCCTATTCCACCGAGGTAGCGCACAACAAAACTCGCGGCTGGATCGCGCGCTATGCCTGGAGCGCGGAAGACTACCACGATTCCCTCCTTCGCAAGCTGCGGCGGGTGGAGGCACGCATTCGCTCTGAGGCAGAGAGCGCGGGCGCGGACGAAGGCACAGAAATTTCCAAGATCACCACACGCTGCTACGTGGGTACCGGTCCGCTGGTCGAACGGGTTTACGCCAAGTACGCCGGGTTGGGCTGGATCGGAAAGAACACCTGCATTCTCAACCAGCAGTGGGGGTCGTGGATATTCCTGGGCGTGATTCTGACTTCAGTCGAACTTGATCCTGTTTTGCCGGTCCCGGATTCGCCTGTTCCCAATTTTCCTGTTCCCGATTTGCCTGTTGAAGACCGCTGCGGAAGCTGCACGCGTTGCATCGAGGCATGCCCTACGGGCGCCCTGGTGGAGCCTTATAAGCTCGATGCCACGCGCTGCATTTCTTATCTCACCATTGAAAAACGCGGGAGCATTCCCCAAGAGTTGCGCTCCGGCATGGGGAACCATATTTTCGGGTGCGACATTTGCCAGGACGTTTGCCCGTGGAACGGTGGGGCGACGAACCATTTGCCCAAGGCTCCGGCAACCGAAGCCACAGAATTCCAGCCGCGACCGGGATTGGTGAATCCGCCGCTGGAGCAGATCGCTGGCATGAGCCGGGAAGATTTTCAGAAGGCCTTTCGACGTTCGCCCATTAAGCGCGCCAAGTATTCCGGATTGCGCCGCAACGCGGTGATTGCCATGGGGAACAGCGGAGAGAGCAGCTTTTTACCCCAGCTTCGCGAGCTGGCGGAAGATTCGGATCCCGATGTGGCGCAACATGCGCAGTGGGCCATCGAACAAATTCAGAAAAAATAAACTCGCTGCAAGGCCCTAAAAATCATGCGGGCAAACTTCCTACGCGACAACCGGCGCTGCCCGGCCCGTCTTTCATGGTTTCTTCAGGAAGAATGTAAGTGTTTACTTACTTAGCGGCACAACTTACACGAAGCTAATTTGGCTCGAATGCTAACTCATCCACTATCAGTCCTTTACTCGCGCCAGCACTTTGGCACACCATCTGCACTAACAGGAGTAGTTTTTGAATTGGATTTACCCATAGGGAGGTTGATATGAAAAGTACATTGCTTCGTAACACGATTGTGACAGCAGCGCTGGCGATAGGCATGGCTTGCGCCATGCCGCTGAGTGCCGCGGCACAGGAGAGGGACGGCAACGGGCGCGGGAATGACGCGCGCTATTCGCAACGGGACGACTCTTATCGTAACCAGCGTGATCAAAGCCGCGACGCGAATGATTTTCGCCGTGACTGGCGATCCTCGCGCGACGACTCTTATCGGGCGCCACGTGAACGAGACGGCCGCGACCGTAACTGGGACCGGGGCCGGGGCGATGACTGGCAGCGCTCGGATTTTCGACACGACCGTGGCGAACACATCCGGGATGATGGCCGGCGCCCTTCGGGAGTCTTCTTCCGGGTAACCATTCACTAAAACCCCGGATCGGAGGGATAAAAAGCCTCTCGCAAGAGAGGCTTTTTTATTGGATTGCTCAGTTCATTGCAGGTGGCACCCTGCCCAACCAACCCAGCAGGCACCGCTTCAGCAATCCTTCAGAAAGAATGTAAGTGTTCACTTACTTACTGAGAACAACTTACATAGACGCGATTTCACTCGAAGGCTAACCTGTTCGCCATCAGCGGCTTGCTCATCCAGGCACTTTGGCACGCCGTCTGCACTAGCAGAAGGTAGTTTTTAGAATGGGATTCACCACAGGGAGGTTGATATGAAAAGCCCATTGTTTCGTAACGTGATTGTGACATCGCTCGTGGCTGGACTCTTGGCTTATGCCATGCCGCTGAGTGCCGCGCCGCGAGACCGGCAAAACGACGGCCGCAACGGAAATGATTCTTATTATTCGCAGCCGGACAGAAATTATGGCCAAGCGCAGAATGACTCTTATCGTGCTCCCCGTGACCAGCGCGACCAGGGTCAGGGCGGAGATGACTCACACTATTATTCTCAGCCGGACGACCGTGCCCGGCAGCGGGACGATTCTTATCGTACTCCACGTGGGCAAGACAGCCGCGACCGCAACGGGAACTGGAACCAGGGAGATGACAGGCAGCGCTCGTATGCTCAACCCACATATTCGCCGGATTATAACCAGCCGGCCCCCCAGCCGGTGTATCAGCAGCATCGTTCGCTGGGCAAATCTGTGCTGATTGTTGGCGGCTCGGCGGCGGCCGGAGCTGGAATCGGCGCACTGGCCGGCGGTGGCAAGGGCGCAGGTATCGGGGCGATCGTCGGGGGTCTTGGAGGTTTGATCTTTGACCGGGCAACCGCCCATCACTAAACCCCGGTTCGGAGGATAAAAAGCCTCTCGCAAGGGAGGCTTTTTATTTTGATCGCTTCGGCTCGTCCAAGGACAGCTCAATGCCGAACATGTTCCAAGAGGCTCCCTTTCAGCGATTTTTCAGAAAGAATGTAAGTGTTTACTTACTTAGTAGAACTTACATACTGCAGAGCCTCCCGCCGGCATTCAACCCGCCGGATATCAGCAACTTACCGGGAAGACAAATTTGGCATGGCAACTGCGATTATCCCTGGCAGTTGGATGGAGGTTGAATATGAAAAGCTCATTGGTTCGTACCGCGATTGTTACATCACTGGTAACGGCAATCACGGTTTGCGCACTGACTTTGTTCGCCTATCCACGGCTGATGAACAACAACCCCAATGATTCGCAGCCGCTGGCGAGCAACACTCCGACGCAAGACGACACTTACGTCACGCCGCCGCCGCATGCGCGGCTGCGCCGGGCGTATTACAATTCACAACCCACATATTCGCCGGCCTACTCCCAGCCAGCTCCTCAACCAGTGGTGAGTCATCACCGCTCGACGATGCACTCCGTGCTGATCGTCGCCGGCTCCTCGGCCGCTGGAGCTGGAATTGGCGCGCTGGCGGGTGGCAAGAAGGGCGCAGGCATTGGGGCGATAGCCGGTGGTCTGGGCGGTTTTATTTATGACCGCGCAACCGCTCATCACTAATCCGGCTGGATGTGGGTGAAAAAGCCCCTCGCAAGAGGGGCTTTTTTTATATTCATTAAAACTTCTCGCCAGGGATTCACACGGACCAATATGAATTTAAATATTTGTTCGCAAAGCAAGTTGACAGGCACGATGCCGGAACAGGCAATCAAGAAAACAAGCCATTGCAAAATTTTTGTATCCTCGCGAGCGAGGAGGTATCCTCTTGATGTAAGCTTTTATCTCCTCTCTCCTGGAGATGTAAGCCATGCTTGGAAACAAGCCTTTTGTAGCCGTTGTTCTCGCCGCACTTGTTCTGATTGCGCTTCCCTGCCGCGCCAAAGATCCAGACTGGATTGAGGTACATTCGCAGCATTTTTCCGTGGTCTCCGACGCCGGCGACCGGCGTGCCCGCGAGGTCGCCCTACGCTTTGAGCAGATGTACTTTGTGTTCGGGACGCTATTTTCCAAACAGACGGTCAACACTCCGGTGCCGCTCGAAATTGTTGCGTTTCGCAACACGCACGAGCTGCGTGATTTTGTTCCGCTCTGGAAAGGCAAGCCTGTCCAGGTCGCGGGACTCTACCAGGGGGGCCAGGACCGCAACTTCATCCTGCTAGATCTCTCGGTGGAAGACCCCTACCAGGTTGTGTTCCACGAGTATGCGCATTTACTTCTGAACGGAAATTATCCGCCCACGCAGCTCTGGTTCGACGAGGGTTTCGCCCAATATTTCTCAACCATCCAAGTGCAGGTGAAAGGGAACCAGGTACAGATGGGCCTTGCGCCTCAAGGCGCCTATGAAACGCTGCGGGGAAATCCTTTGTTTCACACCACCGACCTGTTCAGCGTGCGGCACGATTCCAAGGTCTACAACGAGAACGGCGATTACCGCTCGTTGTTCTACGAACAATCCTGGCTCTATGTCCACTACCTCTTCGACACCAAAAAAATGGACCAGGCCGCCAAATACTTTAGCCTGACGCAAAGCCAGCAGGTGCCTATTGCCCAGGCCCTGCAACAGGCGTTCGGGATGGATGCTGCGCACTTCGACCGTGAAATCCACGATTACCTCAACGGCGATCGCATGTACGGCTACACAATTGACCTGCCAGAGATGGAAACCATGATCTATACATCGGAGAAGCTGCGGCCGCTGGATTCACAGGCGATCCTGGCAGACGTTCACCTGCACTCTCCCGATTACATTGAGAAATCGGTCGACGAATTCCAGCAAATTCTCGGCGCCGATCCGGATAATGCCGTGGCTCATCGTGGCCTGGGCTATGCCTACCTGCTGCAAAATCAGTTCTCCAAAGCTGCGCCGCACTTCGAGCGGGCCGCGGTGCTGAACTCGAAAGATCCGCGGGTACACTATTACTCGGCTTACCTGATGCACGAGCAGGCGGAAGCTTCAGGCACCGAGGAGAATTGGCCGGGCATGCTGGCTCACCTGCAGACGGCGATCAGGCTTGACCCGCAGTTTCCCGATGCCTACAACCTGTTGGCTTCCGTGCAGATAGAGCAGGGCGCAACCGACGCGGCCCTGGAGAGCAGCAAAGCTGCTATCGGGCTCAGTCCGCGCAATCTGCAGTTTCAAACAGTCTTTGGCCAGTGTCTCATCGCCGCCGGCAAATGGGACGACGCCGAAGCTATCTTCCAACGGCTGAAACTGAGCGACGACCCGGTGATCAGCGCGAATGCCAGCAAAAACCTGGAGTTGATTGAGCAGTATAAGACTCACGGAGCGCCGTCCCACATGGTGAGGGATTATCCGGTTTATAAGGAGAAAGAGTGGGGGACAAACGGCACACAGATGACACAGGCCGGTTTCAAAACGACAGAAAATCCAGCGGAGACCTCGGCCTCTCCTTCTGCGGCTTCAGCCCAGAAGCCAGCACCGGTAAAAATAGACAAGCGCCCCATCAGGTTCCTCAAAGGCACGCTGGTTAATGTTGATTGCGCCAGAGATTCCTCCGCTCTGCTGCATGTGGCGGTTCACACCAGCACCGGTCAAAAAGTCTGGAGTATGTCGATTGCAGACCGCGACAAGCTGGTGCTGGTCGGCACCGATTCTTTCTCCTGCGAATGGAACGGCCAGAAGGTTGCGGTGAATTATCGCGAGGCCTCAAGCGATAAGGGCGATCTGGTGTCTTTAGAGATTCAATAGCAGAAATTCAACAGCCGAAAATACAGTAAACTTGCAGTATTGCGCTATGACTTCTCTTTCACAAACCTCAAGCGCCCGCTCCTGGCTGCAGATTGAGGACTATCGTTATCCCGGCGGCTGGAGCGCTTCTCAGCCCGCACAGCGCTCGCTGGAATATTGCCACGAGCTCGAAGCCGGACGCATCTTGTTCTTCCCCGGCGTGCCTTTTGATTTGCCGGCCGCGGATTGCGCTTTTCTCATCTCGCAAAAGCAAACCGGCTCGCGCTTTCACAAAAATATTTCTTATCGCCCCAAGCAGGATATTTTGCGCGGCGCTTCGGCAGAAAACTCCAGTGACCAGCAGCGCCTGCACAGCATCATGCGGGAATATTCCCGGCAGATTACGCAGTTCGTGGCTTCGTTTCTTGCGCCCTACGCGGGGAAGTTGGTCCTCGATTTCGCCAGCTTCCGCCCCCTGGAAGAGCAAGGACGCGATCTGCCCCTGCACAAGCGCAATGACCTGTTGCACGTGGATGCATTCCCCACGCGCCCTACACGCGGGGCGCGCATCCTGCGGGTTTTTAACAACCTGAATCCCACCGTGCCCCGCATCTGGCGGACAGGCGAACCCTTCCACGAACTGGCTCCCCGCTTCGCCAAAGATGCGGGATTGAGCTACTACGCCATGCAGTCGCGCTCGGCGCTCTTCCGTTTGCGCCGCAGTGCAACCCGTGCTTTTCGCGGACTGGGCCTGCCGCTCGCCGACCGCTCCGCTTATGACCTCTTCATGCTGCACTTCCACGATTGGCTGAAAGAAAATGGGCCGTATCAGAAGGAAGAGCATGCCCGCTCGGAGTTCCCGCCTAATTGCACCTGGATGGTTTACACCGATGGCGTCCCACATGCCGCTCTCAGCGGACAATACGCCCTGGAGCATACCTACATCGTGCCACGAGAGGCGCTGGTCGCGCCCGAAGTGGCGCCGATTGATGTGCTGGAAAAGATGAGCGAAACGGCGCTCGGGTAAAAACTCAGACGCTTAAGCATTCATGAAAGCAAATAAACCTGTACGCTCGGCTGTAGCGCTCTGCTTTGTTGTTCTGCTGTTGCTCACCGCCTGCAGCAAGAAAAAAGCGGAACCCGATCATCCCCGTCTCACTCCCAAAGTGGCTTTGCGCGACGTCACGTTTCATAGCGCCGCGCTCAATCGCGACATGCAGTATCGCGTTATCCTCCCGGCAAGCATCGCTCGCGGAGAAAAGCTGCCGGTGATCTATCTGCTCCATGGGGGCGGAGGCGGGTTTCACGACTGGTCGAACTACTCCGATGTTGCGTGCTACGCCGAGCACAACGTGATTCTGGTCATGCCGGAGGGCAACTCCTCGTACTACACAAACTCGGCCGAGCGACCGCAAGACCGCTACGAAGACTACATCGTGAACGATCTCATCACCGATGTTGAAAGCAAATTCCCGGTAGCAGCAGGCCGCAACAACCGCGCCATCGTCGGGGTTTCCATGGGAGGCTTCGGAGCAGTCAAGCTGGCTCTCCGCTATCCAGAGCTATTTGTCTTCGCTGCCGGCATCAGTCCTGCGGTTGATGTTCCCAGCCTCCCCTTCTCCATCAAACGAATTCAACAGTGGCGATTCCACAGCTCGATTTTTGGGCCATGGGGAAGCCAGACGCGGCACGATAACGATCCCTTTGTGCTCGCCCGCTCCGCCGATCCTGCAAAAATGCCGTACCTGTTTCTCACCTGCGGCGAACAGGAAGGCCTGCCGCCCTCGAACCGCGCCTTCGCAGCGCTGCTGGCCAAGCGCCAATTTCAATATGAGTTCCACACTACTCCCGGGGATCATAACTGGAACCAGTGCGAGGAGTGGCTGCCCAGCGTCTTTCGAAGCCTGTTCGAGCACGTCAATCCAAAAGGCTGATCTGCGCCTGGCTGGAAGTAAAACCTTCTCTGATGTGCCGGAAAAGCTGCGCGGACCGACATAGACGTAGGAACCCAAGAGCTAATGGCTAAAAGCTAATAGCTGAAAAACAAAAAACCCTCTCCGCCGGAGAGGGTGAGCAATTGAGTGGTTTGAGTTTTTGCGAGGTTCTATGCGCCGCGGCCGACGTTGGCCGCCTGGAAGCCCTTTGGCCCCTTGATGCATTCGAACTCTACCGTTTCGCCTTCGTTGAGTGTGCGATAGCCGTTCCCCTGGATGGCGGAGAAGTGCACAAACACATCCTCGCCGGTTGACCTTTGAATGAAGCCATATCCCTTGGCTCCGTTAAACCACTTCACTGTACCCTTCTCTTTCACAGACAACTCCTTTCGCCTCTCTCAAATGAAATCCTCTTCTACCGTGGTCGGTTTTGCCGCTCCTACGGAGACGAAGAGCTAGTGATCAATGGGCCGGCTCGCCTCCTAATCATCCCAGGAAGAGACTGCTCGCCGTGCGGAGCAGCTTGGCCAGTTCTTGCGATGAAAACTGGAGAGGAAAAGCCGAAACATCAATCACAACCGTCTGGCCTGTGGCCAGGTTTTGCGCCGGAACGAACGCAAAAACGAAAAGCGATGATACAAGAACCCTGAGTTTTGGCAATAGCTTTTGAGCAAACCTGAGCGGAGATTCAATGTAACATTTCAGTAATTACCGGTCGGGCCATTTTTTCTCATAGTCTGGTAACATCGCTTCGTGCCCCAGGCTGACTCGCGCCAAACCCCACCCAAGAAGCCCTTAGGAGGCCCCTGGCTCTCTCTTGGCCGGTATCTCATAACTCCGGAGGCGCAGACCTTCTCTTTGGCGGTGGCCGCCTATGCTGTGCTGGCCTTTTTCCCCTTCATGATCGTCATCATCATGATTGTCCGCAGGGTATTCGAGTCCAAGGCCATGAACTATGTGTTGCTGCAGATCCTGCGGGACCACCTTCCCATCGGCCAGGACCTCGTCATCAAGGCCCTGGACGACCTGGTAAACGCCCGTAAACAGGTGCAAATAGGTTCCTTGATCCTGTTGTTCCTGGCGACACGCGGGGTCTTTATGCCGCTGGAGGTGGCGCTCAACCACATCTGGAAATTTGAGGAGAGCCGCCCGTGGTGGCGCAACCAGATGGTAGGGGCCATGCTGGCCCTGGCGTGTGGGGCATTGGCGCTGCTTTCCATTGGCGTGACCGCTGTCGGAAACCACTACCTGATAGCCGAGTTCGTTGGGGGCCCCCGCCATAATCCCACCTTCCACCTGGGCGCATTCGTGGTCATGAAGCTGGTGACCACCACCGCCAGCATTGGCATGTTCTTTTTGATCTACTGGCTCGTGCCCAGCGGCAAAGTCAAGATTCGCCGCGTTCTGCCGGCGGCAATCATCTTCGGCATTCTCTGGGAGCTGATGAAATACGCCTACATAGCCGCCCTGCCCCACATGAATTTTCAGGAGGTCTATGGACCCTTCTCAGTCTCGGTAGCGCTGATCTTCTGGGCGTATTTATCGGGATTGCTGCTGCTCGCGGGGGCCTACAGCGCCGCCTATACGCCGGATTAGCTCGAAGCTCTCAGCTTTTAGCCCTTAGCTTTTAGCGTGTGGTCGGTGGAAGCCCCGTACCAAAACCTCATACCTTTGTTGCGCGCTTGTGCGCGCATCGGTGGGAGCCCCCGGCTTTAGCCGGGGGTAAGGCTCGTGGAGTTTTGGGCTTTAGCCCTGGTCTCTTTGTGAGCGGGACATTATTTCTGCAGCTATTTTCAATTACCCGATTGCCCAATTTGCAATTACACAATCACTTCAAGTACTGATCCACCCAACCATTTACTGTCTGGTACCACAGACGGCTGTTCTGAGGTTTGAGCACCCAGTGGCCCTCATCCGGGAAATATAGCATTTTGGATGGCACCTTCAAACGTTGCAGCGTTGTGAAGAGCTGGAAGCCCTCGGAGACATCCAGCCGGTAATCCTTCTGGCTGTGAATGACGAGCGTTGGCGTCTTGAAATTTGCAGCAAACAGATGCGGAGACCACTTGCGGTAGAGCGCGCGATTCGTCCAGGGCATGCCTTTAAACTCCCACTCGTTGAACCAAAGCTCTTCCGTGCTGCCGTAAGCGGACTCGGTATTGAACATACCATCATGTGAGACGATGCACTTGAAGCGGTTGGTGTGGCCCATGATCCAGTTCACCATGTATCCGCCATAGGAGGCGCCCAGGGCGCACTCGCGGTTCTTGTCAATGAACGGATAAGTACGCTCGGCATAGTCGAGTCCCAGCATCAGGTCCTGATACGGCTTGCCGCCCCAGTCGCCGCTGATTTCGTCAACAAACTTCTGGCCGTAGCCGGTAGAGCCGCGCGGATTGATCAGGACCACTACATAGCCGCTAGCCGCGAAGAGTTCGAAATTCCAGCGATAGGACCACCAGTTACCCCACATGGTCTGCGGCCCGCCATGAATGATGAACTTTACTGGATACTTCTTGCTGGGGTCAAAGCCCGGCGGCTTGAGGATGAAGCCCTCGACTTGGGTCTTCCCAGCGCCCGTGAACATGAACGGCTCCAACGGCTGCATGGAAATCTGGGAAAGCACGGAATCGTTGAGATGAGTAAGCTGCTTGCCCATTCCCGGCTTGAGCAATTCTTCCTCGGTTCCGGCGATGACCTTTAGCGCGCGAGTGTCTGCGATATTGACGCCGTAGATTTCGTTTGGCGCTTTAACCGACATGCGCGTGAATAGCAGCGTCTTTCCATCCGCGGTAATGGTTAGGTCGTCATTGTGTCCCGCCACGATCGCGACGAACGGCCCATTGCCTGCTGCCACATTAACTTCGAAGATTGGCGATTGGCCCGCCTGTTCCGACGTAAAGTAGATCATCTTCGAATCCAAAGCCCAGACGAACGAACCCACCCAAAGATCAAAATTCTCTGTCAGGTTTTTGATCTCGCCGCTCTTGCGGTCATAGATCACCAGATTGAACTTGTCGCTCTCGAATCCGGCGCGCTTCTGCATGCGCCAGGCGATGTACTTTCCGTCGGGTGAATAGAGCGGCGTGTCGTCACTGCCCGGACTGGTGGAAATCTTCTTCGCCTCTCCGCCCGTTATGGGAACGATGAAGATGTCGTTGTTGGTGCTGGCCGCTTCTACCTCGTCGTGGTTGCTGGTGTAGGCGACTTCTTGCCCGTCGGGAGAGATGGCGTACATGTCCTGCCCGCCAAGGTTGAACGGCGGCACCTCGTGATCGCCCGGAGTAATATCGTGCGGCGTTCCCCCATCGGCAGCAATTATAAAAAGATGGCTGCGCTTGAATGAGGTGTAGCTGTTCCAATGGCGGTAGAAGAGCCGGGTGAAGATCTTGGCCTGCACCTTGGATTTGGCGCGCTCGTCATCGCGCTGCTTGTTGCAGGCATCGTCCGGACAATCGGGATACACACTGGAGACGAACAGAATATTTTTGCCATCGGGCGACCAGACAGCGCCATCGGCTTCGGTGGAGATTGAAGTTAATCTGTGGGCGCCGCTCAGCGTGCCACTCTCAGCGTCAAAATCGGCGACCCAGATTTGCGAGTTGCCATCTTTGGCCGAGGTATAGATCAGCCGCTTGCCATCGGGCGAGAAGCGCGGACGGTCTTCCCCGGCAGGATCGTCGCTAATCTTTTTCGCGTCGCCGCCGGCGAGAGGAACAATCCAGATATGCGGGGTCTTCTTGTTCGCCTCCAGGTCAACATCCTGCGCGGCGAAGACCACCCACTTGCCATCGGGAGAAGGCACGGGCTCGGCTACGCGCTTGAGCGCCATCATGTCCTCAAAGGTGAATGGATGTTTGGATTGGGCAAAACCGGCAGAGCTGAGAAGCAGGAAGAAAACAACTGCAAAACGAAGTCTCATGGGAACTCCAGACAAACTTAGTAGTCTAGAAGAATCAGAGCAGCTTGTCATGCAACGCCCCTTGGTGACGTTCGGTTTCCGTTACGGAACAAAGAGCCTGCGGTTGGTGTCTACCGTTAGCATTGGTGGCGGTTGCCGCGCGTATGCTAAGAATTATGTGGATGACGAAAGATCGAAAACAAAAGCTGTTGCAGGCCGCGAGTTGTCTGCTGTGTGCGATCGTGGCATGGAGATACCCTAGCCTTCTTGAAGGAACCGAGTTTAGCGGAGGCAGGGTCACCGGCCCTGTGCTCGGCCTGTTCGACAGCGGAACCTGTCTGTTTGTTCTCGCGCTGTTCCTGACGTTTGTGGTTCGACGAGTTGCTGCGGCGATGGCGCTTACGGCCTCACTGCTCTGCTTGCCGCTTTATCTCTACTTCACAGCTCCCGGTCCTTTCCGTCGAGTTTTCAGGGGTGAATACTCGGTCCCGCTACAGGCGAGTTTCGTATGGGATGGGCGGACGATTGCGGGAATGCTCGCCATCGCGATTTTGGTATACGTTTGTCTTCGCAGTTTTTCCGCTATTGATCGTGAGTTCGTCCCAGAGCGACAGTAGCCCAGCGCGGCAAGCCGCGAGGAAGAAGAGCAGCGTTTCTGTAAAGCCTCCACGCGCCATGTTCCTCCCCTCTGTCATGTTGAGCGGAGCGCCACGACTCCATGGGCAAGCTTACAGAATCTCAAGCGCGCAGTCGAAACACCCCGAAAAGGTGCGGTCTAGATTCCGCATCAGGGAATTTTCCCGATGCCGCCGCCAGCGCAACAGGCTGGGCGCGCGCAACCGCTTCCCGCCCTACATTCCGGGATTATGCGCAACGATCGCCGCGAGTAGAAGTCACGACCTGCGGTTGCGGGGACACACTCTGGGGAGAATTCCCTACGGCGGCATTTCTTTCGCAAGGCTTTGTCGGGGCGTTTCGACTGCGCGCCCATCCCTCTCGAGGCTGCAGATTTTCTCCAGGCTCTCCGCTCAACATGACAGTAAGGAGATGGTTTGGCAGGTACCTATAGCCCAGTTTATCGGGTGATCGCGGTGCCGCTGCGGGTCACTCTGATCGCAAAGATCCGATCCATTTGTTTTTGCCCAGCCTCTGTTAGGCGTACAGCTCGGCTTGCCTTCCGCCGAACAATGGCCCGCGAGCGCAGTAGCCACTCCAGAAGGGCAGCTCCCAGAGCTCCGCCGAGATGGGGCACGCGGTGGCTCCAATCCAGGCAGGCGTAAGCGAAGCGCCGCCGTTGCGCCTGCGCACCGCTCGAGTCAATTCCCAAACCGCGCAAAAAATTCTCTCCGGCTCTGGTCAGGTGGAAGTCGCCGGTACGCTCGCGCAGGTAATCCTTGTCTTGCAGCCGGTGCAATATGGCTACGCTCAGTTCACCCGCCAGGTGGTCGTAGCAGGTACGCGCAAATACGAGTTCCGGGGCGGTGTGGTACGCGGCGCCATCGGAGGCTCTCTTGCCATGGACTGCAACGGCTAAAGATTCCAGGGCCGCGGCCACAGGTGGGCCGCCCAAGCTGTAGAACTTGTTCCGGCCCATCGCCTTCATCTTCACGAAACCGGCATCAAGAAGGAGCTTTAAGTGATTGCTGGCGGTTTGGGGAGAGACGTTGGCCAGCATGGCCAGCTCGCTGGCCGGCCGCGACTCGCCTCCCAGCAGGCTCCATAACATGGCTGCACGAGATGGCTCGCCAATCAAAGACCCGGCCCGAGATAAATAGTTGCCTGCATCCATACTTCGATCATACATGAACTATTGTGGAAGCGTGCACATGCAAAATAATTCAACGACATGCCGATCCCGCCGATCCCGATCCCAATTCCGATTCAAAGTCCCGCGAAGCTGCAAGACCCGGTCGCTGCCGTGACCGATCCAGATCCGTATCCTTACTATGCCGAGTTGGTTGCCTCGAGACCGATCTACTGGGAGGAATCCACGCAAACCTGGGTGGCTGCAAGTACCGAGGCAGTAACCGCAGTCTTGACCAATCATCTTTTACGGGTTCGTCCAACGGCGGAGCCGGTTCCCAAAGGGCTGCTGGGAACGCCGGCAGAGAATATCTTCCGGCACCTGGTGCGCATGAACGATGGCGCGGCGCACTGTCCCTTCAAGCAGGCGGTCGCGGCGACTTTGCATGCGGCTGCCTCAGTTCACGTGGAGGCAGTGGGCCGCAAGTGTGCGCAACAGCTTTGGAGAGAAATGCGAGGGGAAGAGATCGAGCCGCAATGTGATCTGCGGCGCATCGCGGATTTCGCCTTGCGGTTGCCGGCATATGTCATGGCGAGCTTGCTTGGCATTCCTGAAGACAAGCTACCCCAGACCGCTCAATGGACCGGGGAATTCGTACGCTGTCTTGCGCCTGCCGGCCGCCCCGAAGAAATCGAGCGCGGCAAAGTTGCCGCTGCTCACCTGCTTGATCTGTTCAGGTCTTTGTTGGCATCACGTCATGGGTTGGCATCGCGTTGCGGGTTCGCATCACAACCAGCCACGCCGGCAGGCTTGCTGGCCACGCTGGCCTTGGAAGCAAAACGCGTTGGAGAGGAAAACCTCGACGTAATTCTGGCCAACGGCATTGGCTTCCTCACCCAGGCATACGAGGCCACCGCGGGATTGATTGGCAATACGCTGCTGATGCTGGGCACGCACCACGATGTGCTTGAGCAGATTAAAGCAGACCGCAGTCTGCTGGAGAACGCCGTCGAAGAGACACTTCGCTACGATGCGCCAGTGCAGAACACGCGCCGCTTTGCTGCCCACAGCGGAATCATCGCCGGCCAGCCCATGAGCGCCGGTGACACAGTTCTTGTACTTCTGGCGGCCGCCAACCGGGACCCGGCGGCAAATCCAAATCCCGAGAAGTTCGACATCCACAGAAAGAACCGGCGCATATTCACGTTTGGTGCGGGCGTGCATGCCTGTCCGGGTGAAGCCTTCGCTAAAAAAATTGCCCAAGCCGGCGTCGCACAGTTGCTGGAATCAGGAGTTGATCCCAGGCAACTTGCCGCAACCGTGACCTACCGCCCCTCGGCCAACACCCGGGTTCCAATTTTCGTGGACGCGAACTGATCGTACATTCATGTTACCTTTGTGGTGGCTGACGACAGCACGGTGATGCGTCACGGCAAGCCGCTGAAAACCACATCCATGGACGTTCTCGAAAAGCTTTTTGAGCAGCACTTTCACGCACCGGTCAAGCGGTCGCAGCCGCTGCAGGGGCAACTGGGCGGGTCGGGGCGTCAAATCATCCGGCTGGCTGGGGAAAAACTCAGCGCCATCGGCATTCGCTACGGCGTGCGCGAAGAGAACATCGCTTTCCTCGAGTTCTCGCGGCATTTTCGCAGGCACGGCCTGCCCGTCCCGGAAATCTATGCGGAAGATTTGGGCCAGGGGGCGTACCTGGAAGAAGACCTGGGTGACATCACGCTTTTTGAGTTCCTCTCGCAGAACCGCGATGGCGACGACATTGCTCCTGAGGTCATTGAAGCCTATCGCAAGGTTGCGGCCACGTTGCCGCGCTTTCAGATCGAAGCCGGGCGCGACCTGAATTACAAGCGCTGCTATCCGCGCCACAGCTTTGATCGCCAGTCCATCGCCTGGGACCTGAACTATTTCAAATATTATTTTCTCAGGCTCGCCAGCATCCCCTTCAACGAGCAGGCGCTGGAAGATGATTTTGCCCGCCTGACCAGGTTCCTGTTGACCGCCGAGCGCGATTACTTTCTCTATCGCGATTTTCAGTCACGCAACGTCATGTTGCGCGACGGGCAGCCATTTTTTCTGGATTACCAGGGCGGCCGCAAAGGCGCGCTGCAATACGATATCGCTTCTCTTTTGTATGACGCCAAGGCCGATCTGCCGTCTGAGCTGCGCCAGCAACTGCTCAATCACTATCTCGACACGCTTGCCGGTTTTATCAAGCTGGAGCGGGAAGTATTCATGCGGCACTACTATGGCTACGTTTATGTCCGCATCATGCAGGCGCTGGGCGCTTATGGCTTTCGCGGCTTTTACGAGCGCAAGCCTCATTTTCTGCAAAGCGTGCCCTATGCGCTCAAGAACCTGCGCTGGCTGCTGCACAACGCCGAGCTGCCTATTGCACTGCCGGCGCTGATGGAAGCATTCAAAAACATGCTGGGGTCGGAGAAGTTACAGAGCCTGGCGCCCGAGGGAAACAACCTGACGGTGCGGATTTTCAGCTTCTCATTTCACCACGGGATGCCGACCGACGAGACCGGGCACGGTGGTGGATTCGTCTTCGATGCGCGCAGCATTCCCAATCCGGGACGCGAAGAGCGTTTCAAGGACCTCACCGGCAGAGATGTACCGGTGATCGAGTACCTCAATCAGCAGGAGAGCGTGCATCACTTTCTTGCCAGCGTGATGTCGCTGGTAGATGCGAGCGTGAGCGATTATCAGCGCCGCGGCTTTAAGAACCTGATGGTATCGTTCGGCTGCACCGGCGGCCAGCATCGCTCGGTGTACCTGGCGGAGCGGCTGGCAAAACATCTGCACGGCAAGAGTGGCGTGGAGGTCGTGGTGCGGCATCGTCAATTAGAGAAGCTGGGTCTGGAAAAGTTGAGCGTGGAGACGCCGGGCCAATGAAAGCCATGGTTCTGGCCGCCGGCCTGGGCACGCGCCTGCGGCCGCTCACCGACACCCGGCCCAAGGCGCTGGTGGAAGTCGGCGGGCGCACGCTGCTCGGGACCACGCTCGCCCGTCTGCGCGACTTTGGGATTGGCGAGGTGATCATCAATGTGCATCACTTTGCCGACATGATCGTTGACTACCTGAATGGCAACCATAACTTCGGCATGCGCATTGAAGTTTCGCGCGAAGAGGTTCTGCTCGATACCGGCGGCGGGCTGAAAAAGGCTGCCTGGTTTTTTCTCGAGGATTCCAGCCGCTTAGACACGCCGTTCATTTTGCACAATGTGGATGTCATCAGCACGATTGATCTGGCGCGCATGGTGCAATTCCACACTGAAAATCAGGCCCTGGCCACGCTCGCAGTACAGGAACGCCAGAGCTCCCGACACCTGCTCTTTGATGAGCAGCTTCAGCTTTGCGGCAGAGGGCGCGGGCAAAATCAGAAAGACGAATTGGTTGGGTCTTCATCGCAAGCGCAGATGAAAGCACTGGCGTTTTCGGGTATCCACGTTATCTCTCCTCGCCTTCTTACCATGATGACGGAAAACGGCGTCTTTTCCATCATTGACTCCTATTTGAATCTCGCTGCCCGTGGAGAAAAGATCATCGCGTTCCGGGCGGATGAATATCAATGGCGTGATCTCGGCAAGGTGGAAGATTTGAGGCAAGGCGGCAATTAATCCCCTATCTCTCTAAATAACAGGGGCATAGATTCTGCCCTGGTAATACGCTATAATTCGCGTTCCCCATCACTTCATAACTTCAAGGAGTCACAATATGACCCGGCCTTGCTCGCGCAACAGCCTTGTGGTTTCCCTGTTCGTTTTCCTGGCAGTTACGCTTTCTGCTGCCCAGATGCAGGTGGCCAGCCTGCATTCCGATAACGGATTGGTGTGGCAGCGCACGTCGCCCACGGCACAGAAACCGGATGGCCCGGTGCTCTACCAGTTGCTGTTCAGCACCGCAGGCATACCGAACCAGATTTCCAAGTTCGATACCAACCCGCGCCACCTGACCAACTCGCTGCTCAGCGACAACGGCAGCATTCGTGTGGGTACGGGCAATCTTTTCGCCATTGCCAGCAATGGCATCATCACCTTTGCCAGCGGCCAGACTTTTCCCGGCGGCGGTGCGGGTACGGTGACCAGCGTAGGTCTGGCAGCGCCGGTCTCGGATTTCATTGTCAGCGGATCGCCGGTCACCGGTACCGGCACACTGACCTTCAACTGGAACATAGCGCCAGCAACCGCCGACACCGCTAGCGCCATCGTCAAGCGGGACGCGAGCGGGAATTTCGGCGCAAACACAATCACGCTGGATGGCAACCTGGCGCTGCCTTCCACTGCTTCTGGCACTGTGGGCGTGCTCACCATCGGAGGTGCACCGTTCCTGCACAGCTTCGGGTCTCCGGCTAACACCTTCGTGGGCCTGGCGGCCGGGAACTTAAGCCTAACGGGAGCCCTGAATACAGTAGTGGGCAACGGTGCACTTTCCCATGAGACGAGCGGCGACAGCAACACAGCTATCGGCGTGAACGCTCTCTACACCAACACGATTGGCGTTGGCAACACTTCCACAGGAGTGAGCGCTCTCAACTCCAACACTCAGGGCGGCTTCAACACCGCCATCGGAATGGCGGCCCTCTTCTCCAATACGGCCGGGAACTACAATGTCGCCATCGGCCGCGATGCCGGATACACCGGGACTCCCGCCAATGCGAACACTACAGGCTCGCAAAACACGTTTGTCGGCTACAGCGCCGGCCCAGGGACATCCACCCAACTGACGAATGCCACCGCGATCGGCTCGAATGCCAAGGTTTCATCCAGCAACTCGCTGGTGCTGGGAGATGGCACTGTCAACGTAGGCGTCGGAACGCCCACTCCTGGAGCGAAGCTTGATGTCTCGGGTACAGTCCGCGTCGGCAATGCCACGACCACAGGCACAACCATCGGCGCTATTCAAGCTGGGACGGCGACGCTTGGGACGAGCCTCACCCAGGAAGCGCAATTCACGGTAACGTTCCCTTCGACTTTTGCCAGTGTTCCCCACGTCATCGTCACGGCGCGCGCTGCAGATGCCACCGTCGCCGACGTTTTTGCAGTTTCAACGCGGAGCATCTCGACCACTCAATTTGTGATCAACATCATACGGCTAGACATGAACGCAGGCTGGGGACAAAACCTGCAGCTCGATTGGTTCGCGTGGCAGTAAATATAAAAGCCCCGGCATTGCTGCCGGGGCCGTGATTCACGATGAGCGGCGTGATTTTTTTGGAACCACGCCGGCCTATCTCCCCGTGAAATCTGGCCTCTTGGAGCGCAGGGGAACTCTTCGTTCCCGTGGCTACCCCAGGAAACCAAGCTTGGGTGTACTGAAGTTCGCGAGGTTCGGGAAAATTGAATTAATCGAACCAGAGTGCCAGCGTGGTGGCACGAGCCGCCGAGCGTCTACCTGCGCCAGAACAGCCGCCGATCTCCCAATAAAAAACAACGCAGTGAATGCTGCGGCTGAACTCCATGGTCCCACAGTCGGCTCCGATTACCATTCTGTGATGTGGGCCGGGGGAAGCCAGAGCTTACGCTCATCACATCTTTAAAAACAGATACTAGTGTTGAAGAACAGATGCTAATGGAGTCTTCCTATCTGGCAAACATTACGTTGGTTTTCGTCCGCTGAGAATTAGGACGATGACTCAGTGGCCAGTGAGGTCCAGACACGTTATGCGCCGATGGGCCCGGTGCCCGGGCGGACTGCTCGTAGTGATATCTTGAGTTTCAGCCTGCTTTGTAGATTTGCCGCAAGGAATGCAGATATGCCTTTTGTCTCGATTACGCGTCTTCGTATACGATCATGGCGGTTTCTGCCCATATTCTTCATACAAGTCTTGCGAACGGCGCGACAGGCCAAGTCTGCTGAAGGCAGCCTCGCTGTCTCGATGCTCCGCGAAGCCAAGAACACCTTTTGGACGCGGACGGTGTGGAGCTCCGAGCAGGCCATGAAAGCGTATATGCTGTCCGGCGTTCACGGCAGAGTCATGCGCCGATTGATGAAATGGTGCGACGAGGCCGCCGTTATCCATTGGACCCAGGAATCGGCACAGCCACCCACCTGGGAGGAAGCGTATCAAAAGCTTCTGGAAACAGGGCGGCCATCCAAGGTCAATCATCCTACTGAAGCCCATCGCCTGCACCAGATTCCGTCGCCCAAGGTTCGGGCAAAATCGGAACTGCTGTTTAAGTAGCATTTTCCCTAACGCTGCGGAAAAACGTTTTTCTGGGCGCTTTGCTGCGCGCATGCCTGCGGCAGCAAGGAAGTGTTATTTCCCAACGACTTATGGCACAGTTAATCCGCAACCTCTAAATCCGTGCCCTGACACAACCTTGAATTATGAAACTAGTCTTTGCCAACAAATCTTTACATTGCCTGGCCGTCAACTCTGATGGAACATTACGCATCTAATCTTGGTAAAATTCCTTTAGGTACAATCTGCATGACTTACACGGCTTCATGGTGCTTTCGGAGTTTTGTCTTGGCGGCAATGGCTGCCCTGCTGTTCATCGTCGTCCCGGCGTTTGCCGATGAGGGTGAGGGTCCGCTGAAGCCGGCTGAGCCCACGGGCATAACTCCCGACGAAATCATCAAGAAGTTCGCGACGAAAGAAAAAGTGTTCAAACAGGCGCGCGACAACTATACCTACCGGCAATCGGTCACAGTCGAGACGCTGGATGGCGATACCGTGGATGGCGACTATCGGATCGTGACCGACATCCTGTTCGACGACAAGGGCCGGCGTATCGAAAATGTTGTCTTTGCGCCCCAGCCGACCTTAACCCGCATCGGAATGACCCGCGAAGATACGGATGACATTCAGAACCGCCTGCCTTTCGTGCTCACCAGCGACGAACTTCCGGAATACAGCATTCTGTATGTCGGCCAGCAGAAGGAAGATGATCTCGACACTTACGTTTTCGACGTCGCCCCCAAGCAGATGGAGAAGAACAAACGTTATTTCCAGGGGCGGATCTGGGTGGATAATCGCGACTTCCAGATCGTGAAGACTTACGGCAAGAACGTTCCCGATATCCACAAAGGCCAGGAAAATTTATTCCCCAAGTTCACCACCTACCGCGAGCAGATAGACGGCCAGTATTGGTTCCCGACCTACACCTACACGGATGACACCCTTCACTTCAAGAACCAGGATGTACACATCCGCCAGATCGTGAAGTACACCAACTACAAGCGCTTCGGATCGAAGAGCAAGATCATCTACGAGGGCCAGGAGCTGCCGCCGGGCGAGAAGCAAAATCCACCGCAACAGACTCCACCGCCAAGCACGAAGTAAGAAGTGGAATTTTTGTAGAGACGCAGCATGCTGCGTCTCTATTTCTTCTCCGATTTCTCCAGTTTGCTCAGCTCGCGCTTGAGGCGCACGTGTTTCACCGCCAGGAACGAGAGATAGGCGATGTGGATCACCCAGGTCACAGCATAAGCAAGATAAAGATGGCGTAACATCATCGCGCACCTCCTACGGCGGCGAGCGCGTGCAATTCTTCCACGCGCTGTTGTTGGCGCTCCAGCAGGTAACGCACCCAGACCAGCAGAGCGCCGAAAGCAGAAAAAGCAATAAGGTTGATGAAGAAAGCGTGCAGCATGGCGGGATCAAGCCCGCTGCCCGGCCCCCCGGCCAACACCGGCTGCGGGTGCTGCGTGCGGAACCAGCGGATGGACATATACACAAACCCGGTATCCACCGATCCGAAGATGGCGAGCACCGCCGCGAGCACCGGCATAGAGCCGGCGTGCGAGAAGCGGCGCAGCAGCAGATAACTCACATAGATCAACCAGAGCAGCAGCGTGCTGGTGAGGCGAACATCCTCCCAAGTCCACCAAATGCCCCACACCGGACGCGCCCACAGCGGCCCGGTGATCAGCACGATGGTGCAGAACACCACCCCCACCTGCGCCGAGGCCAAAGCCAGGGCGTCCATGCGCGGGCTGCGGGTCTTCAAGTAAATCAGCGACGCCGCCAGGTTCACAAAGAAGCACGCAAAAGCCGCAAAGGCAGAAGGCACGTGATAGTAAAAAATTCTCTGGATGTTGCCCATGGTCGCCTCCGTAGGGGCTACGAACATGGCCTGATGGAATCCCCAGATGAGCAACCCAAGGGTAAGAAGAGAAAAAAGAATAAGAGCTGGTTTCATAAACAAATATTCAGGACGTACAGGAAGTCAGATTGGACTCAACCTACAGCAAAACCAGAAGAGGTGCGAATTCTAACGTTTTAATGAACGCAATGCAACTTACTCGGCGTGCAGCACGGTTTCAAACAGTAAAAGCGAAACCGTGGTGAAAACTATATCGTAAACCGCCAGAAACTTGAGTGGCAGGCTGGGAGAACCTTCCCCGGTAAAAATTGCGGTGGTTGCGCCCACCATGGCCAGCAGCGCGGGCACGGAGACGGGAAACAGCAGCAGCGGCAACATGAGTTCGCGGCTGCGCGTGCGCAACGACATAGCTGCAAAAAAAGTTCCGTTCACGATCAGCGCCCAGGTACCCAGCAAAAATACCAGGATCAGCAGGGGCGTATCTCCCAGGGCGCGCAGATTGAAGAACACCACAAACAGCGGCGCCACGACGGCTTCCAGCAGGCAAACAAAAATAAAGTTGCCGATGGTCTTTCCCAGAAAGAGCGCATTGGCTGGGGCGGGCGAACAGCGGAATGCGTCGAGCACCTGATTGCGCAGCTCACGCAGCCAGCTCTGATTGAGCGCCATGGTAGAGGCAAACAGAAACGCCATCCAGATCAGCCCGCCGGTAATGCGGCGCGCCTCTTCGGCAGTGAAATCAAAGGTGAAGCTAAAGACCACCACCACCAGCAAGGAAAAAAATAACATGCCGTTGGTGGCGTCTTTGGAGCGCCACTCCAGGCGCAGGTCCTTGGCCAGGGTCGCTCGGGTGATATCGAACAACTGGCTCATGACGCGGCCCCCTCATTTCGCGAAGCCCCGCCCGAGCTGCCATGTTTTGCCGCCGCTGTTCCTGCTTCGCTGCGCAGCAGTTGGCCCTGGGAAAACAACAGAGAGTAATCAGCTACCCCCTCGACGTGAGTCACCTGGTGCGTGACCACCAGAATGGTCTTGCCCTCGTCACGCAGTTTTTTTATCAGCGCCGCAATGTCGCGCGCCGAAGCCACGTCCAGGTTGGAAAAAGGTTCATCGAGAAGAAGGATTTCCGGGCCGTGCATCAGGGTGCGGGCCAGCGAGAGGCGCTGCCGCATCCCCTGGGAGTAATCACCGGCGTGGCGCTCCAGGTCAGGATCGAGTCCCACAGCCCGAATCGCCGCTACCATTTTCTGCTCTTCTTTGATGCCGTAGAGCGCGGCGAAGTAGCGCAGGTTTTCCATTGCCGAAAGCTCGTCATAGAGCATGCTGGCGTGCGCGACGTAGCCGATTCTCTGCCTCAGCGTTTCGGGCGGACCATCGAAGACCACTTTGCCGGAGGTCGGGCGCGCCAGGCCGGCGATCACCCGCAGTAGCGTGGATTTTCCTGCGCCATTTTCTCCGAAGATGGCATAACAGCGGCCACTGGAAAACTCTGCGGTAACCGAGCGCAAGGCGGCGAAGCGTCCGAAAAGTTTGGTTACCTGCTGGAGCTGGATCATGGGGAGAACATCATACTGGATTGGAGTGATTCGAACCGGTTGAACAGACAGCTTACATCTTTTGCGTGTTCCCTGTGGGATTCTGCCCATTTTGCGCGGGCGCGTACTTGGAGGCACACTTGGCTTGCAGGCCGGTGGCATGAAATACGCCGTCGCGTCCGAACTGGCCTTCGGCCAGTGCCTGCGCGCCGTCTTTGAATGTATCCGGGGGCGCTTCGGTTCCCTGATAAACCACCGGCAGAGTTTTATCCTGCTCAACTAGCTTGAACTCGATCCGCATGCCCTGGCGCTTGATGGATCCGGTGGCAACATTACCCGCTACACGCAGCCGCATTTTATAAATCGCATCACTCTGGCTGGCTTGGGTTTGTAACTCGGAAATAGTTTTGTAATAGCTTTTGCTCTCCTGCACACCGGTGTAGGCGAGGTACGCCAGCGCGAGCACAATGATGACGATCGCGGAGCCGAACTTCAGGTACTTGGAATACTGTGCAGACATTCGCCTAAGACTCTACGCCTCCGCAGCAGAGAGGTCAATTGGGCATTCGACCTCTTGAACTTACCTAAGTCTCATAAGTCCCATTGTCCGGCCGGTGGGCCCACAAACACGCCCAGTTTCAACATCGTATAATTGTCTTTTGCGAGGCTTACCATGACAGTCCCCAACGGCAGCAACGGAGTCAAGCAGAACGGAGCCAGTGTTCCCCAGCCGCGCGCGGAGTGGATCGCGCAACGCCGCACCCAGGCAGAAAAAGCCGGCGACCGGAATTTTTCCCAAATGCACTACGCCCGCAAAGGCATTGTGACCGAAGAGATGGTCTACATTGCCGCCAAGGAAAAGATTTCGCCCGAGCTGGTGCGTGATGAAGTGGCGGCGGGGCGCATGATCATCCCGGCCAACATCAACCACCCTGAGCTCGAACCCATGGCGATTGGTGTGGCTTCGTTGTGCAAGATCAACGCCAACATCGGTAACTCGGCCGTGACCTCGAACGTTGATGAAGAGCTGAAGAAGCTGCACACTGCCGTACACTTCGGCGCTGAC